>CEAH01056650.1_pt1 | contig 334310 bp, 315 predicted proteins | sample 557571 | NCBI WGS metagenome assembly CEAH01 (sample SAMEA3182092, study PRJEB8094) | gut metagenome | biome: human; feature: gut; material: Stool; isolation source: human stools | place: Canada | collected 2013-11-25
CAGATGACGGGAACGCCCGTGTCCTTGACCTTGGCAATGATGTTGCCGCAATGCTTGCAAATGTAAAACTTCTGCTCCATGATTCGTTCTCCTTTTCTCTTTAATAGTTTTCCGCGTGAATTTCAAAGTAGCTCTGGGGATGGTTGCAGGTCGGGCAGACCTCCGGCGCTTTATCACCGATCACAATGTGACCGCAGTTGCGGCACTCCCATACCTTGACCTCACTCTTGGCAAAGACCTCCGCCATCTCCACATTGTGCAGCAGGGCACGGTAGCGCTCCTCATGGTGCTTTTCAATGGCGGCTACCAGGCGGAAACGCTGGGCCAGCTCATGGAAACCTTCCTCATCGGCGGTTTTGGCAAAGCCGTCGTACATATCCGTCCACTCGTAGTTCTCGCCCTCAGCGGCGGCGAGAAGATTTTCGGCAGTGTCGCCAATGCCGTTCAGCTCTTTGAACCACAGCTTGGCGTGTTCCTTCTCATTATCAGCGGTTTTGAGGAACAACGCCGCGATCTGCTCGTAGCCTTCCTTCTTGGCCTTGGATGCAAAATAGGTGTACTTGTTGCGTGCCTCGGACTCACCGGCAAAGGCGGCCATCAGATTTTTTTCGGTTTGAGTACCTGCGTATTTCGTTTCTTTCATGGTCGATGCTCCTTTCAGCTTCTTTTGCTCATATTATAACACGGATTCGTGTTATAAACAATATTTTCATTTTAAGTGATTCAATCCTTCTGTATCCCGCAGCGTGATCGCACCTCGTCTTAGCTCCACAAGCCCGTCCTCCGAGAAGCCTTTGAGCATCCGTGCCACTGCCTCCCGCGCCGAGCTGATGTGCTGGGCAATCTGCTCATGGGTCATGCGTATCGTGTCGGAGCCGGTACGCTCCGCTTCGGCAAGAAGAAATTCCGCCAGTCGCCGATCCAATCCCTTGAACATGATCTGCTGCATCGCCCACATCACATCAGAAAACCGTTTCGTTGCCAACTCATAGAGGAAACAGCGGACATATAGGTTTTTCTCCTTGAGCGCAGCAATGACATTTGCGGGGATAATCAGAACCTCTGTATCCATTCCTGCGGTCATTTGCGTATCAAAGGTGATCTGACTGATCACGCAGGAGGCAGAAAGCACGCATAGTGCACCCGGATACAGGCGGAACAGCGTAACCTCCCGACCCTCCTCGGAGAGAAGATAGGTGCGGATCTCGCCGGAAAGGACGAACAGCATTCCGAGACATTCGTTGTCGCTGCTGTGTACGAACGCACCCTTTTCATAATGACGGACAAAGGTACTTCGGCGTAGCGTTTCCATTTCATGTTCGGTCAAGGATGACCAGAACGGAAGCTGTGTCAGTGTGCATTCCATATCAATGGCAGCTATGCTTACCGCAGCCGTGGTCACCGCAGGTGTGACCTTCCTCGCCATGCTCGTGGTCATGGTGGTCGCAGTGAACATTGGGGTTGTAGCCCAGATTTCCGCTGAGCAATGCGCTCACCGCCGCGTCAGCGTCCCCACTGACACCACCGTAGAGCTTGATACCCGCTTCGGCCAGAGCCGCCTGCGCACCGCCGCCGATGCCTCCGCAAATCAAAGTGTCCACGCCGTTCTGCATCAGGAAGCCTGCCAGTGCGCCGTGGCCGCTGCCGTTGGTATCAACAACTTCCGCATGAACGATTTTGCCGTCCGCAGCTTCATAAAGCTTGAACTGTTCAGTGTGACCGAAATGCTGAAAAATTTGACCGTTTTCATAGGTAACTGCAATTTTCATAATGGAATCTCCTTTGCAATTTTTGCCTGATTTTTCTGTGTTGGCTCTCTGCATCCGGCAGCAGCGGCCGCAGTGGGCTGCCTCCTGTCCTCCGCAGATGCGGTAGTTTCCCCCTGTGATGTGCAGCGGCTTCCCGTGGACAAGACACGCTGCGATCTTGCGCCGTGCGCTTTCGTAAATCTCCTGCACGGTAGAGCGGGAAATGTCCATTTGCGCGGCACACTGCTCGTGGGTTTGCTGCTCCAAGTCAACCAGCCGAATGGTCTCGTACTCGTCCAGCGTCAGCAGGATCGGCTCGGTATTCTCACACCCGCTGGGGCAGAAGGTATCAACTTGTGGTGCGCCACAAATCCGACGGCACCGTGGCGGTCTTGGCATGGACACGCCCTCCTTTGTTTTCGGTATATACCGATTATAGCACGTCGGACAGAAAAATCAATATAGATTTTTAAGAAGCCGCTGCAATTTCTATCCTCATGTAGATGTTGGCTGATAGTCGGAGTCGAAAGCAACATATGAGCTATCCTCAAGTTAGATACTTCACGAAAAGAAGCGACGCCTGAACGAGTGCCCATGGCACTCGTTTTTTGTTGCAATGCAATGCGGGTTAAAACATTTTTGATACGCTATAAACAAGCACAATTCGATATATGGCTTGAATTGCAGAGCAAAAAACATAATTTTCTGTATTATAGCATAAACTCCTGTACGCCCCCAAGGCAAACGGCGTAAAATCGTGGGTCATTTTTCTTCGGCCATCACCTAAAATAATTATAGATAGGTGGTGAATATCATATGGACACACAATTCGTGCGTGATCGAATTACTCAGCTGAGATTAAAAAAGGGTGTCTCTGAATATCAAATGAGTTATGATCTCGGGCATAGCAGAAGCTATGTTTATAACATATCCTCTGGCAAATCGTTGCCGCCTATGGCAGAGTTTCTTCAAATCTGCAACTATTTTGATATTACACCAAGCCAATTCTTCGATGAATCCGAAGAAAATCCCGCACTCCTGCAAACGGCCATTGAAGAATTGCGAAAGCTGAATGACGATGACTTAATGCTCATCATCGGCAATATTCGTCGGCTGACCCGTGAGTGACCATTCCCTGAAATAACATATTTGTAAGTACAGAGAAACCGCAAGGCATCGGTGTATAATCCATGCCTTGCGGGATTTTGCTTTATAGGGGTGATTTGCATTGAAACCTGAGAGAAAAACAATTTGCAGTTCTAACTCTGGGTAATACGCCGGAATTGCATAGTATATCACCACAAAGTACACATCATTTGATTGCCATATACCATACTGATGAGTTCTACAAGGATAATCAAATGAGGTGTAAACTAATGACATAGTAGGTGGTATATATGTTCAATGCACAAAACCGAATCCGGCAGCTGATGGCCGAGCGTGGATGGACTATTTGTCGATTAGCGCAGGAATCCGGCCTGTCGCAGACAACGATCAGCAATATCTTCAAGAGAAATAACCAGCCGTCCCTGCCAACGGTAAATGCGATTTGTGACGCTTGCGGGATTACACTGGCGCAGTTCTTTACGGAGAATGATACAGCAAATTCACCTAACGCCAAGAGTGAATTAGATAATAGTGTTGCGGCTCTCAAGGAGGATCAGCGCGAGGCACTTGCCGCATTCATCAAGACAATCGTATAGTACATAACCGCTCAGCCTCGCTGTGCGGTCGCACAGCAGAGACTGCCCGATTTTGAGAGATTGGTCAGTCTCTGCACTTTTTTACCAATCAAAGGAGGCATATCCATGAGCAATGAAATCATGCAGGAAAACACACCATTTGTTGAATGCAGTGCATTCCACCGTGGGATGAGTGTGCTGGAGGCCAGCCTGCGGAACACAGAGGATTCAGAAAGCATCATCAGTGGGCTCCTAAAAGGTGCAGCAGAGTTTTATGGTGCATCAAGAGCCTCTGTGGTGGAAGCTGACTGGGATCTGGGAATCGGCGTCATTACCTACGAATGGTGCAAAGATGGTGTGCCGGCGCAAAGGGATATGCTCCAGTGCCTGCCCATGGAGAAGTTCCCGAGATGGAGGAAAGCACTTCGGGCCAATAAACCGGTCGTGATTTCTGACTTGCAGAGATTAGAGAAAGTCTATCCAGATGAAGCAGCCTTCTTTCGGGAGTATGGGGTGACTACACTGCTGGCGGCACCATTCTCCAAACGGATTAATCAGGGATTCATTGCCGTGGACGATCCGACCCGCTACACGGATGACCCGGTTTTCCTATTCATCGCTTCCTATCACTTCTTCACCATGGGCGGAGCAAAAAGCCATGATACGGAGGACGGCATTCTGGAACCGGGTGCTCCGGATTTTGAGTGAAAGCTCCTGATGCTGCAGAGAAAGCCCCGAGCGAGGTATCGCATCAATCACATTTCGTGGTGGGCGCAGGAGATGCCTTCTGAGGAGGAGTACGCTGAAGCACGGAAAAATCTGGCCAAGGTCGATTGGGCGGTGGACTATGTTATCACGCACTGCGCTCCCACCAGCATTGCTCTCATGGAAAACCGCCACAATGAGGCAGACCCGCTCACAGATTTCCTGCAGGAGGTCAAGGAGAGAGCACATTATCACTACTGGCTGTTCGGCCATTACCACGACAACCGGGCCATTGATGAAAAGCACATACTGCTCTGGGAGCAGATCGTACAAGTTATCTGAAACAGGTCAAGGCAGAGAAAAACACGGCGATGTTACCGTGCTTTTCTCTGCTTTGAGCGTTGAATCAGGCGCTGTGCGCCGGAAAGGAGAAACTATGAATATCCGAAAGGCTGTGGACTACAGCACAATGTTTGCCACACTGGAATCTATCATGAAAGCAGATCTGCCGCAGATGGAGCTGTACTGCGAAATCGGCAAGGCCGTCTGTGCCCACTCGGAAAAGGGTGCAGCGGTATCTGCTGCGGAGTTCATAAAAGAACAATACCCGGATATGACCGGCTTCTCTCCGCGCAATGTGCGCCGAATGCGGGATTTCTGGCAGTTGTACAGCGGCACGCCGGAACTGCTTGGCGAAGCGCTTCACTTGAATTGGACACAGAACGTTGTGATCATGGAGGCAGAGCTGCCCGCAGAGGAGCGCCGCTGGTACATCCGGCAGGCTACAGCACGGAATCTATCCAAGGCGGAGCTTCTGCGAATGATCGAGGATTCTGCGTATCTGGAAAGTGTTCTCGACGAAAAGGTCGATGTGTGGTATAATGAGGGCAACGATGAGATTTCGGAGAGAACGCAGTATGAAGAGGATCCTGTTTATCTGTCATGGCAATATCTGCCGCAGCCCCATGGCCGAGTTCGTGATGAAGGACTTGGTAAAAAAGGCGGGACTGGCATCGCAATTTCATATCGAATCAGCGGCTACCAGTCGGGAGGAGATCGGCAACACAGTCTATCCTCCGGCACGGCGCAAGCTGGCCGAGCATGGGATCTCCTGCGAAAGCCATGCCGCACGGCAGTTGACAAATCGGGATTACGACGAATACGATCTCCTGATCGGCATGGACCAGGCCAACCTCCGGGATATGTACCGTATCTGCGGCGGCGACTATGTCGGCAAGATGTCCCTCCTGATGGATCATACCGCCCATCCCGGCAATGTGGCAGACCCATGGTACACCGAGGACTTCGAGGCGACCTGGCAGGATGTGCTGGATGGCTGCCAAGGACTTTTGAAAGAATTCATGACAGAACGAGGTGATTCAAATGGCACAAAACGATAATATCCAACTGTTCGAAAACAAGCGTATTCGAACCGCATGGGATGAGGAAAAGGAAGAATGGTACTTTTCCGTCGTTGATGTGGTAGCTGTGCTGACTGATCAGCCAGATTATCAGGCAGCTCGTAACTACTGGAAGGTAACGAAGAAACGCCTGAAGGATGAGGGAAATGAAACGGTTACAGCTTGTAACCAGTTGAAAATGACCGCTTCGGATGGCAAAAAACGATTGACTGATGTAGCCGATACCGAGCAGCTTCTCCGAATCATCCAGTCTATTCCTTCCCAGAAGGCAGAACCGTTCAAGTTGTGGCTGGCACAGGTCGGTCGAGAGCGTATCGAGGAGACCATCGACCCGGAGCTGACCATTGACCGCGCTCTGGAAACCTATCTCAAGAAGGGTTACAGCCGTGAGTGGATCAATCAGCGGCTGCAGGCCATCCAGGTCCGTAAAGAACTGACGGATGAATGGGATGCCCGCGGTGTGCAGAAAGGCGTAGAGTACGCCATCCTCACGGACGAGATTTCCCGAGCCTGGTCTGGCATGTCCACCCGGCAGTACAAAAATCTGAAGGGCTTGAAAAAGGAAAACCTTCGTGATAACATGACTACGCTGGAACTGGTACTGAATATGCTGGCGGAGGCCACTACCACTCAGTTTTCAAGAGATCGCAAACCAACGACCTTCCAAGAGAATTTGGCAGTTGCCAAGGCGGGCGGTCAGGTGGCTGGACGAACCAGAAAAGACATTGAGTCCCAGTCAGACACGCCGGTCATTACTGCTAAGAATGCCGCACAGCTTAATCAGGTAGTGACAGATCTGCTGGAAGGAGCAGTCTCTGACACAACTGAAGAATCAAAAGACAAGTGAGTTCTGTGCATCAAGTTTTTCTTGCTGTCATACGACGTTTTTTTAAAGCAAATTTCAAAAAATCTATAGTGTTGAGTTATGACAGAAGAAAGCCCTGTGATCTCAACGGTTACAGGGTTTTTCTTATGCTTATTTTCAGGCCTTGACCCCTCTCCTGCCGCGATGGGCGGGCGGAGGGACTGCTGCCCGCCCCCTGCCGTTTCCAGTGCTGCCCCGTGCCTGCCGCTGCCGGAGCTGTGTCTCGGCAAAAACCGGCGCGGTGTGACAGGACACGTTGATGCGACGTTCTGCAAGGGCACCGGGCGGACCGTCGCCCGACGGTCTCTGCCAAGCTTGGCTTGACAAGGCTGCGCAACCTGCTATAATGATCATAGAAAAGGCGCTGCGACAAGCGGTTAGCCTTAAAAAGAGATTATTTCAAAAGAAATGACCGCTTTCCTTGGCCGGGGGCGGTCATTTTCTTTTGCAGATCTGGATAATCAGACCAGCAAGGCTTACGAGTACAAGAGAGTAAGCAAAAAGCTCACTGTATGTAACCATCAGCATCACCTCCCCTCAGGGAAGTGCCAACCGCCTGCCGTTCGTGCAGCACCATCGACAGAATAACATCTAAACCGGCTTTTGACCCCCATATTCAGCCCCCTTCTGATGCGCCGGACGGCGCCCCGAGTAAGCGCTCCGTTCTCGCGCGCGGGGCGCTTTGATCTCCTCCGTATATTGCGCGCAAATATGCGCAAGCTATCGTCGGCAAACGCCAAGACTACTTTCAGGAGGAACGATTATGACCGAGCATACCAACAGCGGCTGCACCTGCACGCCCAACACCGCCATCCGCTGCGCCGTGACCAACTGCGCCAACCACTGCAAGGACGCCCAGTACTGCGGGCTGAACGCCATTCAGGTCGGCACGCACGAGGCCAACCCCACCATGGACCAGTGCACCGACTGCCAGAGCTTCAAGAAGCAGTAACGTCACGCTCTGCGCCCGCGGGCGCAGACTACTTAGGAGGGGCAGTATGCGAAAGGCGACGAAATGCCGCGCGGCAGGCGCGGCCGCAGGGGTGGTGAACGGGCTCTTCGGCGGGGGCGGGGGCATCCCGCTCGTGCTGCTCCTGCGCAAGTGGGCAGGGCTGGAGGAAAAGGCCGCCTTCGCGACCTGCGTGGCGATCATCCTCCCCGTGTGCCTCGTCTCGGCGGGCGTTTATTTCCTGCGCAGCGCGCTGCCGCTCAGGGAAGCCCTCCCCTATCTCGCCGGCGGGCTCATCGGCGGGCTCATCGGCGGGAAGCTGTTCAAAAATGTGCCGAACACGTGGCTCAGGCGCATATTTGCGCTCTTTCTGCTCTACGGGGCGGCGAGGTACCTTTTATGACGCAGTGGCTTCTCCCGGCGCTCTGCGGGCTTATGACGGGCATTCTCTCGGCCTGGGGCATCGGCGGCGGGACGCTGCTGCTGTTGTGCATGACGCTCTTTTTCGGCGTGGAGCAGCGCACGGCGCAGGCCATCAACCTGCTCTACTTCCTGCCCACGGCGGGCGTCTCGCTCTTCGCGCACCGAAAAAACGGCTACCTTGACGCCGCCGCCCTGCGCGCGGCCATCCCGACCGGCATCGTCTGCGCGCTTCTCGCCGCCCTCGCCGCGACAGCGCTCGACAGCGCCGTCCTCCGCAGGCTCTTTGGCTTATTCTTGCTCTACGCAGGGCTCTCTATTCTCTTCGAAACACCGAAAACGGGCAGCAAAAAATCGCCGTGACCGCGTCACGACGATTTTTCATATTCGGAATGCTTCTCAGCGCTTGTCGAGCGCTTCGAGCGCGTCCTTAGCGGCCATCTGCTCGGCCTCCTTCTTGCTGCGGCCCGCGCCCTTGCCCACGCTGCCGCCGTTGAGCAGCACCTCGAAGCAGAAGGTCTTGTCGTGGTCGGGACCACTCTCGCCGAGCTGACGGTAGGAGAGCGTCTGATTCGGCGTGCGCTGCACAAATTCCTGCAAAAGGGTCTTGTAGTCGCGGCGCTTCTCCTCGGCGACCTCCTCGCGCTCGGTGTCGAGCAGCACGCGGTGGATGAGCGCGCTCGCCGCGCCGATGCCGCCGTCAAGGTACACGGCGGCAAAGACCGCCTCGGTCGCGTCGGCCAGAATGGACGGACGCGTGCGCCCGCCGCAGCCCTCCTCGCCGTTGCCGAGCTTTAAGTACTTTCCCAGCTCCAGCCGCTGCGCGACCTCGTGCAGGCTGTCCTCGCACACGAGCAGGGCGCGGATGCGCGTCAGCTCGCCCTCCGGCGCGTTCGGGTGCTTGGCAAACAGATACTCCGCCGTGACAAAGCCGAGCACGCTGTCGCCCAAAAATTCCAGGCGCTCGTTGCTGAAAAAGTGTGCCCCGCGGTGCTCGTTGGCATACGAGCTGTGGCGCAGCGCCTCTTCGAGCAGCGCCGTGTTTTTGAAATGATATTGCAGTTTCTCTTCCAGGGCCTGCATGATACGTTCCTCCTGATAAAAGGACGCCCCGCGCGAAGCGGGGCGGCTTTCTTCTTTTTAACCGAGCTTCGTGCTCAGGTAGCGCACACAGTCGCCGACCGTCTTGAGCGAGGTGAGCTCCTCTTCGGGGATCTCGTCGACCTCGAACTCCTCTTCCATGGCCATCACCAGTTCGACAAGGTCCACAGAGTCGGCGCCAAGATCTTCCTCAAACGAGCTGTCCATCGTGACCTCGTCGGGGTCGAGCGCGAACTGCTCCACGATCAGCTTCTGCATCGTTTTGAAAATTTCTTCGGGACTCATAATGTCTTATACTTCCTCTCACGGTTTTGGTTCTTCCAAATGATACGGCAAAGGCACTGCCGTGTCAATACCCATTTTGCCGCTTTTGGGCATTCCCCGCGTTATGCCTTCTGTTCGATACGCATCTTGTCGATATTTTGCGCGATGTCGTCGATGATACCGCTGCGCGCGACCTCCATCGCCTGACGGACCGCGTTGCAAAAGCCCAGCTCACTCGCGCTTCCGTGCGCTTTGACAACGGGCTTTGAAATGCCGAGCAGCGCCGTGCCGCCGACCTCGTTCGCGTCGAGCATTTTCTTAAAGTCACCGAGCTGCCCCTTCAGCAGCAGCGCCGCCAGCTTCGTGCCCGCGCTGTGCATCAGCATCTCCTTGAGCTTGATAGAAAGGAGCTTGCCCGTGCCCTCGATGCTCTTGAGCATGATGTTGCCGCTGTAGCCGTCGGCGACGATAACGTCGCACTCGCCGAGCATCGCTTCCTTCGCTTCAACGTTGCCGGTAAAGTTGAGGTGCCCCGCCTCGCCCGCCTCCTTGAGCCTCTGGTACGTCTCGCGGCGCAGCGTGTCGCCCTTGCTCTCCTCCGCGCCGATGTTCAGAAGGCCGACGCGCGGATGCTCAACGCCGAGGACCTTCTGCGCGTAGTAGCTGCCAAGGTAGGCAAATTGCAGCAGGTATTCGACCGTGCACTCGGCGTTCGCGCCGCAGTCGATGAGCACCGCCTTGCCCTTGGCCGTCGGGATGGTCGGCGCGAGCGCCGCACGGCGCAGGCCGCGGACGCGCTTGACCACGAGCGTCGCGCCCGCAAGGAGCGCGCCCGTGCTGCCCGCGCTGACAAAGCCGTCCGCCTCGCCGTTGCGCAGCATCGTGAGCCCCACCGTGAGGGACGAGTCCTTCTTGTGCTTGAAGGCCGTGGCCGGGTCGTCGCAGATCTCGACGACCTCGCTCGCGTTGGCGATCTCCACGCCCTTGGGCAGGTCCTTGCAGCCGCACTGCTCCATCGCGCGCAGGATATCCTCCGTCCTTCCGGCAAGGATGATGTCCGCGCCGTAGCGTTCGTGCGCCATCAGTGCGCCCTTCACGGGCGCGAGCGGGGCGAGATCGCCGCCCATGGCGTCGACAATGATCTTCATGGGGTCATTCCTTTCTATCGCGCAGCACCGCTTCGCGCAGCTCGTCGATCTTTTCAAGCGAGCGCGCGGCGAGCGCGGCGTTCTTCACGCGCTTGCCGCCCTTGATGCGATAGCCCAGCGGCGGCATGATGCCAAAGTTCACGTTCATCGGCTGGAAATCCGAAACGGTCGTATCGCTGACGTAAAGCCCCAGCGCGCCGATGGCCGTCTCGCGCGGGAAGTCGACGGGCGCTTCGCCCGCAAGCCTTCTCGCCATCTCCACGCCCGCCAGAAAGCCCGAGGCCGCGGACTCGATGTAGCCCTCCACGCCGGTCATCTGGCCGGCAAAGGCGATGCGCTCATCGGCAATGAGGCGATAGTAGCGGTTCAGCATCCCCGGCGAGCGGAGATAGGTGTTGCGGTGCATCACGCCGTAGCGCACAAACTCCGCCTCGTGCAGCGCGGGGATCATCGAAAACACGCGCTTCTGCTCGGGAAAGCGCAGATGCGTCTGGAAGCCGACGAGGTTATAAACGCTGCCCTGCGCGTTGTCGCGCCGGAGCTGGATGACGGCGTAGGGCTCCTTCCCCGTCTTCGGGTCGCTCAGGCCGCGCGGCTTGAGCGGACCGTAGCAGAGCGTGTCGTGCCCCCGCCGCGCCATGACCTCGACGGGCATACAGCCCTCGAAGACGTGCTTATCCTCAAAGCCGTGCACCGGCGCTTCCTCGGCGGTGGTGAGCGCCTGCCAGAAAGCATCGTACTCCTGCTCCGTCATGGGGCAGTTGATGTAGTCCGCCGTGCCCTTATCGTAGCGCGAGGCAAAAAACGCCGAATCCATGTCGACGCTTTCAAACGTCACGAGCGGGGCGGCGGCGTCGAAAAAGTTCAGGGTGTGGCCGTCGCCGATCTTTTCGGCGATGGCGGCGGCGAGCGCGTCGCTCGTCAGCGGGCCCGAGGCGATGATGACGTTCCCCTCGGGGATGGCCGTCACCTCGCCGGGGACAACCGTGATGTTGGGATGGGAGCGGATCTTCTCCGTCACCAACTCCGAAAAGCCGTAGCGGTCGACCGCCAGCGCGCCGCCCGCTTCCACGCGCGTCGCGTCCGCGCAGGCCATGATGAGCGAATCCAGGCGGCGCAGCTCCTCTTTCAGCAGGCCCACCGCGTTTTCGATCTGGTCCGAGCGCAGCGAGTTCGAGCAGCACAGCTCGGCAAAGGAATCGGTGTGGTGCGCGGGCGTTTTCTTTTCGGGCTTCATTTCATGCAGCGTCACGCTCACGCCGCGCTGCGCGAGCTGCCAGGCAGCCTCGCAGCCGGCAAGACCGGCGCCGATCACAGTTACTTGCATCAGTTCTCTTCTTTCTCCGCGGTCTTCTTCGCCGTGGACTTCTTAGCGGTCGTCTTCCTGGCCGCAGTCTTCTTCGCTGCGGTCTTTTTGGCCGCCGGTTTCTTGGCAGGCGTTTCCTCGCCGTCTGCGGCTTCGGCTGCTTTTGCCGTCTTTTTCGCCGCAGCGGTCTTGCCCGCGGTCTTTTTGGCGCCTGCGGCCTTCGTCGCCGCAGTCTTCTTCGCTGCGGTCTTTTTGGCGGCGGGCTTCTTCTCGGCAGGCGTTTCCCCGGCTGCCGCCGTCTCAGCGGCTTCGGCAGCCTCGGCGGTCTCAGCGGACTTCTTTTTCACGTAGCCGCGCTGATCCTCGGGCACGAAGCGCGCGCACGCGGGGTTGATGCAGTACGGGCGCTTGAAGCCCTTGCCCGCCTTTTTGAACATCGTCTGCCCGCACTCGGGGCAGTCGTCCTTCGTCGGCACGTCCCAGGTCATGAAGTCGCACTTCTTCTCCGGATCGCTGCTGGTGGAGAATTCGCAGGCGTAGTACGTGTACTGCTTGTTCGTCTTCTTGCTCACGCCGGTGCGCTTCATCATGCGCCCGCCGCACTTGGGGCAGCGGCCCGGCATCTCGATGACGAGGGGCTTGGTAAACGTGCACTCGGGATATCCCGGGCAGGCCAGAAAGCGGCCAAAGCGCCCGCTCTTGATGACCATGTTGCGCCCGCAGACGTCGCACTTTTCCTCGCTCACCTCGTCGGGGACCTTTAAGCGCACGCCCTCGAGCGCTTCCTCGGCATTTTTGAGGTCGCGCTCAAAGCTGCCGTAAAAGCCGCGGATGACGTCCTTCCACGGCGTCTTCCCCTCCTCGACGGTGTCGAGCTTTTCTTCCATGCGGGCGGTGAACTTCATATCCACAATGTCGGAAAAGCGCTCCTCCATCAGTCCCGTCACCACCTCGCCCAGCGGCGTGGGTCGCAGGTACTTGCCGTCCTTGACGACGTATTCGCGGTCTAAAATGGTCGAGACCGTCGGCGCGTAGGTCGACGGGCGGCCGATGCCGTTCTGCTCCATCGCGCGGATGAGCGTCGCGTCCGTATAGCGTGCGGGCGGCTGGGTGAAGTGCTGGAGCGGCGTGTAGGCCTCGAGCGTCAGGCCCTGCCCCTCGACGAGCGGCGGCAGCGTGCCCTCCTTTTCCTCTTTGCCGTCATCGTCGCGCGATTCCTCGTAAACGGCGGTATAACCGGAGAACTTCAGGTTGCTGGCGCTGGCGTGGAACTCGTGCCCGCCCGCCATGATCTGTGCGCTCACGCTGTCATACACGGCGTTCGCCATCTGCGAGGCCAGAAACCGGCTCCAGATCAGGCGGTAGAGGCGGTACTGCTCGCCCGTGAGGTCGCCCTTGATCTGCTCGGGCGTCAAGTTGACGTTCGAGGGGCGGATGGCCTCGTGCGCGTCCTGCGCGCCGGCCTTGGCCTTGTAATGGCGGGCGGCCTTGGGGTAGTAGTCCTGCCCGTAGCGGCCCAGGATGAAGGTCTTCGCCGCGGCGATGGCCTCCTCGGAGATGCGCAGCGAGTCGGTACGCATATAGGTGATGAGACCCACCGTGCCCTCGCCCGTGATGTCCACGCCCTCGTAGAGCTGCTGGGCGATGGCCATGGTTCGGCGCGGCGTCATGTTGAGCTTGCGCGAGGCCTCCTGCTGTAGGGTGGAGGTCGTGAACGGCAGCGACGGGGAGCGCTGCTTGTCCGTGCGCTTGATGTTCGTCACGGCAAAGGGCTTGTCGCCGATGTCGGCGATGATGCCGTCCACCTGCTCGCCCGAGGTGGGCTCGACCTTTTTTCCGTCTTTTCCGTAATAATGTGCCTCAAAGGTCTTGTGCGTCGCCTCGTCGGTGAGGTCGGCGTCGAGCGTCCAGTACTCCTGCGCCTCGAACGCCTGAATCTCCTTCTCGCGGTCGTCGACCATGCGCACAGCGACGGACTGCACGCGGCCCGCGGAAAGGCCGCGGCGCACCTTCTTCCACAGAAGCGGGCTGAGCTCGTAGCCCACGATGCGGTCGAGCACGCGGCGCGCCTGCTGCGCATCGACCAGATCCTGGTCGATGGCGCGCGGCTCCTTGATGCTCTCGGAGACGACCTTTTTCGTGATCTCGTTGAAGGTCACGCGCTTGGCCTTTTCGTCGTCCAGGTCCAAAAGCGCCTTCAGGTGCCACGAGATGGCCTCGCCCTCGCGGTCCGGGTCCGTCGCGAGATACACGGTGTCGCTGCTCTTGGCGGCCTTTTTCAGCTCGCTGATGAGCTCCTCTTTTCCGCGGATGGGCTGATAGACGGGCTCGAAGTCGTGCTCGATATCCACGCCCAGCTTGCTCTTGGGCAGGTCGCGCAGGTGGCCCATGCTGGCCTTGACCTCGTAGTCCTTGCCCAGGTATTTGCCGATGGTTTTCGCCTTCGCCGGAGACTCGACGATCACCAGATGCTTTTTTGCCATTTTGTTCTATTCCTCCAGTATGACTTGCAGGGAAAAATGCTTGCCGCCGCCCTGCGCGACGTAACCCTCCAGCTCCATCATCGTCAGCGCGGAAAGCACGCGGCGCGTGGGGAGGTCCGTTGTTTCAATGATATCGTCCACCTGCATCGCGCCGTCCTTGAGCGCGCGCAGGATCGTGATCTGATCGTCGGTGAGCCCCGCGTCGTTGGTTTTCAGGTCCAGCGACGGCAGCGACGGCGCTTCCTCCGCGGCGGCGGATGCCGTCTGCCTGGCGCGGGCCTGCTCCTCGCGGGCCTGATAGCCCAGCGTGCGCGGGAGCTCCACCCGCTCGCCGAGAATTTTGTGCGGATACATCGCTTCGTATTCGCGCAGCACGTCCCAGCTGTCCGTGATGAGGGCCGCCGCACCGTCGGCGATGAGGCGGTTGCAGCCGCGGCTCAGCGGCGCGTCGATGGGACCGGGGACCGCGAAGACGTCGCGTCCCTGCTCCAGCGCGGTATTGGCCGTGATGAGCGCGCCGCTCTTTTCTGGCGCTTCGACCACGATGGTCCCAAGGCTCAGAGCGCTGATGATGCGGTTGCGCACAGGAAAGTGCCACGCCTCCGCCGCCGTTCCGGGCGGATACTCGCTGATGAGCGCGCCCGAGGCCGCGATATCGCGGTACAGCCATTCGTTCTCCGCAGGGTAAACAACATCGAGCCCGTTGCCGAGCACAGCGATGGTCCTGCCGCCCGCGCGCAGCGCGCCGCGGTGGGAAGCGGAGTCCACGCCCGCCGCCGCGCCGGAGATCACGACCGCGCCCTGCCTGCACAGGCCGTAGGCGAGCTTCTCCGCCGTCTCGATGCCGTAGGGCGAGGCCCTGCGCGTGCCGACCATGGCGACGGCGACCTCCTCGTCGATCGTCGGAAGGCTCCCCTTCACGTAGAGCAGGCACGGCGGCTCAAAGATGTTGCGCAGGCGCACGGGATAGTCCGCGTCCTGCATTGTAAGAAGGCGAAGCCCCAGCCGCGCGCACGCGCCGAGGATGCGGTCGGCGCCCTCCAACGACTTTTCCGCCAGCAGCGCGAGCTGCCGCGGCTCAATGCCCTCGACGAGGCGGTATTCGTCCTCGTCGGCATAGTAGATGTTCTCCGGCGTGCCGAAATAGTCGAGCAGCAGGAGCTTCGAGCGATTTGTCAGTCCCCTGACCTCCGAGAGCCATACCCAGTATTTCAGCCCTGCCATAAAGAGCACCTCCCCGTTCGTTTCAGCGATACATCTCCCACAGCACGACCGTCGCAGCGACGGCAGCGTTGAGCGACTCGCAGCGTTCGCTCATGGGGATCTTCAGCGTTTTGGTGCAGGCATCGAGCATCTGCTGCGACAGCCCGCGGCCCTCGCTGCCGATGGCGACGGCGGCTTTGGTCCAATCGGCCTCGGCCAGCGGCACGGTATCCGCGCGCAGCGCCGTACCGTAGAGCGGGACAGCGCTTCCGGCCAGCAGCGCAAGCACCTCCTCCGGCCTTGCGCAGTACGCCTCGCGGCGGAAGATGGCCCCCATCGTGGCGCGCGCCGTCTTAGGATTGAAAGGGTCGGCGCAGGCGTTGACGAGAAAGACGCCGTCGCAGTCGAAGGCGTCCGCCGTGCGCAGGATGGTGCCGACGTTGCCGGGGTCCTGCACGCCGTCGAGCACGAGATAGTGCCTGCCCGAGAGCGTCTCGGGCAGCCTCGTCTCCGGCAGCGCCACGGTGAAGAGCGCGCCCTGCGGCGTCTCCATCGGGCTCACCGAGCGCATCAGCTCCCCGCTCACGCGCACCGCGCGCACCGTGTCCGGCAACTCCGGAATGTCCGCACCGTCTGAGAACACCGCCGTTCTGACCGGTGCGTGCCATTTGAGCGCCTCGGCCAGCAGCTTTGTCCCGTCGCAGAGATATTCGCCGCTCTTTTGCCGGTAGGAGCGCGATGCGCCCAGCTTGCGCAGGTGCGTCATCAGCGGATTCTGGCGGCTCGTTATCGTCTCCACGCTCATCTTCTTTTGCTCCCTCCCGGCTTCTTTTCTGTTTCTTATTTAATATGTATCACACTATATTATTAACCACTCTGTTTTGTCAAGAAAAAGAATTGAGAAAGCGGCGGCGCATTTTGCCGCTTCCCGCCGCCGGCGGCTTTACAGCGCGGCGTTTTTTGTGGTATACTAAGGGTGATATCCCGACTTTTACCGATCAAGGAGGCTTACCATGGAAACCGCAAGATCACGCTTTCTGCGCTATGTCACCTACTATACAACATCCGACGAATTCACCGGCACCTCGCCCTCCACGGAGCGGCAGAAGGACCTCGGCCGCGTGCTGATGCAGGAGCTTGCCGCGCTGAAGCTCGAGGACGTCCGCATGGACGAGTGCGGCAATGTGCTCGCAACGCTCCCCGCAAGCGAGGGGGTCGACGCCCCCGTCGTCGCGCTCATCGCGCACATGGACACCGCGCCCGATGCCCCGGGCGAGCACGTTAAGCCCCGCCTCGTGCGCTACGAGGGCGGCGAGCTCAAATTAAACGACACCGTCTCCCTCACCGAGGCCCTCTGCCCCGGCCTTGAGCGTCATGCCGGCGAAGAGCTCATCGTCACCGACGGCACGACCCTCCTCGGCGCGGACGACAAGGCCGGCATCGCCGAGATCATGGCCGCGGTCGAGACCATTCTGGAAAAAGATCTTCCCCACGGCGAGGTGCGCGTCATCTTCACGACCGACGAGGAGATCGGCAACGGCGTGGACGGGCTCGACGTGCAGCAGCTCGGCTGCGACTACGGCTACACCGTGGACGGCGGTCCGCTCGGCGAGATCGAATTCGAAAACTTCAACGCCGCCTCCGCCGTTCTGACGGTGCACGGCGTCGGCGTTCACCCCGGCAGCGCCAAGAACGTGATGATCAACGCCGCGACCGTCGCCATGGCCTTCCACGCGATGCTGCCCGAGGATGAGGTGCCCGAGAAGACCGACGGCTACGAGGGCTTCTTCCACCTGACGGAGATGAGCGGCAGCGTGACCGAAGCGACGCTGCGCTATATCATCCGCGACCACGACCGCGAGCGCTTCGAGGAGAAAAAGGCGCTCTTTGCCGACTGCGCCGCGCGCATCAACGAAATTTACGGCGACGGCACGGCGGAGGTCACGATCCGCGACAGCTACTACAACATGAAGGAGAAAATTCTTCCCCACTTCCACCTCATCGAGCGCGCGGAGAACGCCTTCCGCGCGAACGGCGTCACGCCGCAGTGCGTGCCCATCCGCGGCGGCACGGACGGCGCGCGCCTGTCCTGGGACGGGCTGCCCTGCCCCAACCTCTCCACCGGCGGCTACAACTACCACGGCGTGCACGAGTGGATCCCCGCGGACAGTCTCGCGTCCATGGCGGACGTGCTCGTCACGCTCGTGCAAAGCTTTGTCGAAGAAAGGGAGTAAGAAATGAAGACCTCTGAAAAGCTCACCGCCCTGCGCGCGGAAATGGCAAAGCGCCATATGGACGCCTACGTCGTCGTGACCGACGACTTTCACGCCTCGGAATATGTCGGCGCGCACTTCAAGGCGCGCGAGTATCTCTCCGGCTTCACCGGCTCCGCCGGTACGCTCGTCGTGCTGCCGGATTCCGCCGCGCTTTGGACGGACGGACGCTACTTTTTGCAGGCTGCGCAGCAGTTAGAGGGCAGCGGCATTGATCTCATGCGCATGGGTGAGCCCGGCGTGCCCGAGATCGCCGATTTTCTGCGCGGCCATGTGCCCGAAAGCGGCTTCATCGGCTTCGATTCGCGCGCGCTCAGCAACGCCTTCGCCCGCGCCATCGGCGCGAAGACGCGCGATAAGCACATCCGCTTTGCGGGCGATGAGGACCTTGTGGACCTTGTGTGGGCGGACCGCCCCGCGCTCTCATGCGAGCCGGTGTGGGAGCTGGACGCAAAGTACGCAGGCCTGACGCGCAAAGAAAAGCTCGAGCTGGTGCGCGGCAGGATGGCAGAACTCGGCGCGGATGTGTTCGTCATCCCCGCGCTCGACGAGGTCGCGTGGCTCCTGAATCTGCGCGGCGGCGACGTTCTTTATACGCCCGTGTTCCTCTCGTACCTGCTGCTTACGCACGATCAAGCCACGCTCTGCGTGCAGAAGGAGGCCGTGAGCGCGGAGATCGAAGCATCGCTCAGGGCCGACGGCGTAACGCTTGCGCCCTACGATGAGATCTACCGCCTGATCGCGGCGCTGCCCGAGGGCACGCGCGTGCTGCTCGACGGCGCGAGCGCCAACTACCGCATCACGCAAAGCGTTCCCGCCGGCGCGGAAACGCTCGACCGTCCGAGCCCCATCCAACTCATGAAGGCGATGAAAACGCCCGCCGAGCAGGAGAACGAATGCCTTGCACACATCAAAGACGGCGTGGCCGTCACGCGCTTCCTCTACTGGCTCAAGCACACGGTCGGCCGCGAGCCCATCACGGAGATCAGCGCCGCGAAGAAGCTCGAGGCCCTGCGCGCCGAGGGGGAGCACTACCTGGAGCAGAGCTTTGACCCCATCCTCGCCTACGGCGCGCACGGCGCGATCGTCCACTACGAGCCGACCGCGGAGACCGACGTCCCCCTGGAGCCGCGCGGCCTCTGCCTTGCCGACACCGGCGCGCAGTATCTGGAGGGCACGACCGATATCACCCGCACCGTCGCGCTCGGCCCGCTCACAGATGAGGAAAAGCGCGTCTATACACTTGTCCTGCGCGGGCATTTGCAGCTCGGCGCGGCCAGGTTTCTCCACGGCTGCACGGGCGAAAACCTTGATATGCTGGCCCGCGCGCCGCTGTGGGAGGCGGGACTCGACTACAACCACGGCACGGGCCACGGCGTGGGCTTCGTCCTCGGCGTACACGAAGGGCCCGAGCGCGTCCACTGGAACGTGCTGCGCCAGCAGCGCCACTGCGTCATCGAAGAGGGCATGATCTTCTCCAACGAGCCGGGCATTTACCTTGCCGGCAGGTTCGGCGTGCGCATCGAAAACCTTGTCGTCGTGCGCGAGGCGGAGGTAAACGAGTACGGCCGCTTCCTCTGCCTCGAGCCGCTGACGCTCGTGCCCTACGACCGCGACGCGATCGACCCGGCGCTGCTCTCCTCCCGCGACGTGGAATTGCTCAACAACTATCACGCAAAGGTCTATGCGGCGCTCTCGCCGTATCTTTCCGGCGACGAGCTTGCGTGGCTCAGGGAGGCCACCGCGCCCATCCTCCACGAATAAAATCGAAAAAGGCAGCATACCACGCATCAGAAAAAGAAACACACCGGCGCACGATACGCCCAAACAGGGTACCGTGCGCCGGTATTCTTGCATCTGGCAGAAAGGGTCCTCTCCCGCGGGAGAGGGCCCTTTACCGTATCATACCATATAAAATATGGACAGGTCAGGCGCCTCACGCGCCGATAATGAGCGGGACAAATGCCGCGCAGGTGATGCACATCAGCATACCCGTGCAGAACGAGTAGGCCATGGTCTCGGGGTTGCAGTACTTTTCAACGAGCGGCAGGCACAGGTCGGTCGAGGCAGTGCCGGGGATGGTGACAGCCTCGATGTAGCCGATCTTGCTGGCGACGAGCGGCAGGAAGATGAGGCCCAGCGCCTCGCGCAGCACATTGTGCAGAAACGAGACTGCGCCTGCGACCGCGTGCCCAGCGCCGGAAATGACGCTCGGCGCCATCGTATACCAGCCGAAGCCCGCGCTGATGGCAAGCCCCTCACGCAGCGTCATGGGGGAGAGAAGCGAATAGACGACGCCCGCGAGCAGCGAACCGATCACGGAGAAGATGGGCACGAGCACAACGCCCAGCCCCGCCCCGCGCAGAACGCGCACGATGCTGCCGTCCAGCCCCATGCTGAAGCCAACCGAGCCGAGCATGATGCAAAGGCCGATGACGAGCAGGTTGCCGGAGATCTCTTCAAAGCGCTCGGGCGGCATGAGCTGCGGCAGGACAAAATAGCCCAAGAGCATCCCGCAGATGACCATCAGGCAAATGATGACCGAGGACTTGATGCCGGAGGTGTTGACCCCGCCGCCGCGCTCCTCGGCACCTTCCTCCTCTGTGCCGACGGGCAGAGCGTGGCGGTTGAGATGCACGATCTTACGCGCGGCGGTGCCGCCGAGCATACTGCCGACGGCCGTGAGGAATGTGATGAACAGCGCCTGCACGCCGATACTGCCGAGGCTCGACGTCACCTCCTCGTCCGCGCCCATGCGCAGCCCCATGAGGAAGATGAGAAGATAGATGAAAAAACTCGTGAGCTTGTCCAGAAAATGAAAGCGGTCCTTATGGCTGCGCAGCTTGCCTGCGATGAGGTAGCAGGCGATCATGGTGGACCAGTAGAGAGCGAGCAGAGTCATAGGGTATCGTCATCCTTTCGCCGCGGTGCGGCAAAAATAAGCGGGGGACGGCGCGTCTCGCGCCGTCCTCTGCTGCTTAGGGAAACGGAAAACTCAGGCGAGGGTCTTGACCCAGGCGGCGTATTTTTCAAGGTTCGCGTCGCGCTCCTGCGCGTCCGCGCCCTTGGTGAGCACATAGACCTTGATCTTCGGCTCTGTGCCGCTCGGACGCACGACGATGTGCGTGCCGTCGGCGAGCTCAAAGCGCAGCACGTTCGAGCCTGCGAGCGCGATCTTCGTCACCTCGCCGCTCGCGGCGTCGCGCGCGGTGCCGTCTGCGTAATCCTTGTAAGTTGCGACCTTGACGCCCGCAATCTCGGCCGGCGGCGTCTCACGCAGAGATTTCATCAGCGCTGCCATCTTCTCCGCGCCGTCGAGACCCGGCATGACGAGGTTGAAGGTCTTCTCGCCGAAGTAGCCGTACTTTTCAAAGAGCGCCTCGAGCGCGTCGAAGAGCGTCATGCCCTGTGCGTAGTACCACGCGGCCATCTCTGTGAGGAGAAGCGAGGCGGTGACGGCATCCTTGTCGCGCACATAATGGCCGATCATGTAGCCGTAGCTCTCTTCGTAGGAGAAGATGACGGTGTTCTTGCCCGCGCCCTCCAGCTCATTCATCTTCTCGGCCATAAACTTAAAGCCCGTGAAGGTGTCGTAGCAGGCAAGACCGTTCGCCTCCGCCACAGCGCGCGCCATTTCGGTCGTCACGATGGTTTTGAGTGCGGCGGCGTTTTTAGGCAGCTTGCCCGCACGCTTCATCGCGCCGATGAGGTAGTCGAGCAGCAGAACGCCTGTCTGGTTGCCGGTGACGGGCTCAAATTCGCCCTGACGGTTGCGCACCATGATGCCAACGCGGTCGCTGTCGGGGTCGGTGCCGAGGATAAAGTCAACGTCGTTCTTTTGGGCGAGGTCGATGGCGAGGTAAAAGCCCTCGGGATTCTCCGGGTTCGGGGAGACGACCGTGGGGAAATTGCCGTCGATGACCATCTGCTCGGGCACGCATAAAAGGTGCTTGATGCCAAGACGCGTCAGCGCCTCGGGCACGAGCTTGTGGCCGCAGCCATGGAAGGGCGTGTAGACGAGCTTGAAGTCGTCGGCGACCTTTTTGACGGTCTCATAGTCGTTGACCATGCTCATGACATTTGCCATGAAGCGCTTGTCACAGTCCTCACCGAGCATCGTGATGAGGCCCTTGTTGACGGCTTCATCAAAGTCCATCGACGTGACGCCGGTGAAGATGTCGATGTGCTCAAGCTCCTTGGCGATCGCCGCGGCGTGCTGGGGCGGCAGCTGCGCGCCGTCGGACCAGTAGACCTTGTAGCCGTTGTACTCCTTGGGATTGTGCGACGCGGTGACGTTGATGCCCGCCGTGCAGCCGTATTCGCGCACGGCAAACGAAAGCTCGGGCGTGGGGCGCAGGGACTCGAAAAGGCGCACGGAAATGCCGTTGCCCGCCATCACGCAGGCCGCCGCGCGCGCAAACTCCATCGAATGGTTGCGGCAGTCCATGCAGATGGCGACGCCCTTTTGCATCGCCGCCGCGCCCTCGGCGCGGATCACGTTGGCAAAGCCCTGCGTCGCCCAGCGGATGACGTGGCGATTCATGTTGTGCAGACCCACGTACATCGTGCCGCGCAGACCCGCCGTGCCGAATTCGAGCGGGCCGTAGAAGCGGTTTTCGATCTCTTTTTCGTCGTTCGCGATGGCCTTGAGCTCGTTTCTCTCTTCCTCGCTCAGCGCGGGAGAGGCGAGCCACTTTTCATATTCCTGACGGTAATTCATTGCTTATCCTCCTGTTCCGGAATTTCATCGATGGGACGGATCAGATTTTTCGCGTCCTCGAGCATCGACGACGGCACATAAAGCGCCGCGCCGCTGCCGGGCGTGCCGAGCACCACTTTGCCGAAGGCACCGTCGCCCTCGTATCTGCGCAGCACGGGGATATCGTAGGCGCGGAGCATGGAGCAGAGCATATCCGCCTCCGCGTTCGTGTCCATCACGAGCGTTAAGAACGCGGGCTGCTCCGGTGTGCCGTCGGCATTTTTGGGCCAGCGCTCGGAAAGGTCATGTTCTGTCTTACCCCAGGTGAGTTTCACTTCGTCCGACATGGGCGATTCCTCCTTTTTGCAGGTGTGTTTCATTATTTGTGGTATTTTGTCCCCGCCTCGATCTGGTAGGCGCGGTAGACCTGCTCGAGCAGCATCACGCGCGCCAGATGGTGCGGGAAGGTCATCGGTGACATCGAAAGGCGCAGGTCGGCCTTTTTCTTGAGGTCTTCGTCAAGACCGAAGCTTGAGCCGATCAAAAATGTCAGCTGCGAGGCGCCGCGCGCGGCGAGCTGCTGCATCTTTTCGCTCAGCGCCACGCTGCTCATCTCCTGCCCTTCGATGCACATGGCGATGAGCGCGCCGCCCTTTGGCAGCTTCTGCTCGACCATCGCAGCCTCTTTTTTGAGGGCCTGACGGATCTCCGCCTCGCTCGGCTCGTCGCCGAGGCGCTGCTCGGGAAGCTCCAAAAGCTCGAGCTTACAATAGCGTGAGAGACGCTTTTCGTATTCCTTTACGGCCTGTTCGTAGAAGGCCTCTTTCAGTTTTCCGACGCAAAGGACGGTGATCTTCTGCATACGTGTACCTCGCTGATAGTGTCGCGCGGCGCAGCGGAGAGACGGACCGTCAGCCCGCCGGCCTGAAGCGCCCGGCCCACGGTGTATTCTGCGAGCTGGGGCGTGTTGTTCTCGCCGCTCAGGTGCGCAAGCAGGATATCGCTCGTGCCGGCGCGGACGCATTCAACGGCAAACTCTGCCGCTGCCTCGTTGGACAGGTGCCCGTATTCGCCGAGGATGCGCCGCTTGAGCGGATAGGGGTAAGGACCGGTCGTGAGCATTTCAACGTCATGGTTGGCTTCCAGCAGCAGCGTATCCGCGCCGAGGGCAAGGTCATGTGCTTCATCGGTGATGTAGCCGGTGTCGGTCAGCACGGCGAGCGAGCCGTCGTCGCTCTCGATGCGGTAGCCCACGCTCTCACGCGCATCGTGCGAGGTGTGGAAGGGCAGCGCACGCAGCGAGCCGACGGTGAGCGCATCGCCCGGGGTGAAGGCGTGCACGCGCTCTGCGGGATAGTCGAGCGCGGCAGCAGTGCCCCGGCTCGCGTAGAGCGGCACGGCACATTTTTTTTGCAGCGTGCCGAGGGCGCGCACATGGTCGACGTGCTCGTGCGTGATGAGGATCGCGTCAATGTCTTCCAGCGTAAGGTCGAGCGAGGCGAGCGCCTGCGTGATGCGGCGGCAGGAGACGCCCGCGTCGATGAGAATATGGGTATCTTCATGGCAGACGAGCGAGGCATTGCCCGCGCTCGAGCTGGCGATGGTGTAAAATTCCATGGGTCATTTCCTTCATTTTAATTCATTAAAATCATACCACAGGCGTGCACAATAGTCAAAAAGAAAAAGCCCTCTCTTAAGAGGGCGCGAAGGAAGAAAAACCACGCTCAGGACGCGGGGAAGGCAAGCCCCGCCATAAAGCCGTTTTCGCCGGTGCAGACGATGTCGCCCGCGGCGATGACACCCTCACAGACGTAGAGGTCCAGTTGGCAGGGGAGCGAAGCGTCGGGGTAGTTCGTCACGACATAGGTGTAGCGCGAGAGGGTCTTGCCGCAGCAGCGCGCAAGGTCGAAGCCCTGCGCGCGCTGAATCTCGTTGTAGCTCAGGTATGGCTCCTCGAGCGTTTCGCCCAGCGTGACCGTCAGCGTTTCGATGGGCTGCTCGCTGACCTGCCAGCCGAGGGAGGCGAGATACGCGAGGCGCTGTTCGTTCGTTTCGGCGGGGACGACGGGCGCTTCGCCGCCCTTCCCGCACGAGCGCGGCAGCACGAGGAGCGCGAGCACAAGGGCCAGCACAGCAACGGCCGCAAACGCGCGGCGCTTGGAAAATTTTGTGGTGATGATGAACAAGCGAGATCACACCCTTTCTCCAAAAGGCTATTCCCCCGGCGGCAAAAGTATGATAAGATACCGCCAACAAAGCGAAAGGCGGAACTCACCATGGCCCAGCAGAGACTCGACAAGATCATCGCCTCCACGGGGCGCTACTCGCGCCGCGAGGTCAAGACGCTCGTGCGCGAAGGGCGCGTGCTCGTCGACGGACGCATCGCCGCGAGCCCGGAGGACAAATGCGACCCGCTCACGGCTTGCATCCGCGTAAGCGGAGAAGCGCTTTTTTACCGCGAGCACACCTATGTGATGCTCCACAAGCCCGCGGGCGTGCTGTCGGCGACCGAGGACGGGCGCGAAAAAACGGTGCTCGACCTGCTCGCGCCGGAGTACCGCAGGATCGGCCTCTTCCCCGTCGGGCGGCTCGATAAGGACACGGAGGGCCTGCTGCTTTTGACCGACGACGGCGCGCTCGCGCACGACCTGCTCGCGCCGAAAAAACACGTCGACAAGGTCTACTTTGTCCGCACCGGCGGCGCGCTCGATGACGCCGACTGCGCGGCCTTTGCCGCGGGGCTGACGCTCGGCGACGGGCTCGCCTGCCTTCCGGCAAGGCTGCAAATCCTGAGCAGCGGCGCGCAGAGCGAAGCGCTCGTCACCATCCACGAGGGAAAGTTCCACCAGATTAAGCGGATGCTCGCATCCCGCGGCAAGCCGGTCGTGTACCTAAAGCGCCTTGCCATGGGGCCGCTCACGCTGGATGAGACGCTCCCGAAGGGCGAATACCGCCTGCTCACGGCGCAGGAGATCGCCGCCCTGCGCGGCAAATAGGCAATTTGCCCAAGGGAAATAGGGCTTCTCCGGCCGGGCGCAAAGCCCGCCTTTACGAAATGTCCAAAAAACGTATCTTTTTTTGTGGAAAAAAGAAAAAAGTTCTTGCAATCGTGAAACAAAGACAGTATAATATCTTCGTCCAGTTGACAAAATGCACAAACTTCCGAATTGGTTAAGGAGGCACGGATATGTCCGGTAGGATTTTTCAGAACATCGTTTTGCAGTTTAAGGAAACGACCGATACGGTCATCGGCGTGATCGACTCGGAGGGTACGGTCATTGCCTGCACCGACCTGCCGGAGATTGGCCAGCGCTGGCCGCATCTGGTCCCGTCCATCAACGACGCCGAGGGCGCCTGCGTCACGCTCGACGGCAAGACCTTCAAGGCGCTCGAGGGCTGGGGCGGTCAGTTCGACTTTGCGGCCTTCACCCGCGGCGAGGATGCGCTCAGTTCCACCGTCTGCCGCATGGCGACCGTCGCGCTTAACACCGCCAAGAGCTATTACGAGGAAAAGCACGACAAGACCTCGTTCGTCAAGAGCATCCTTTCCGACAACATCCTCCTGAGCGACATTTACGTGCGCGCCAAGGAGCTGCACGTCGAGGCCGAGCTCAACCGCGGCGTGTTCGTCATCCGCCGCGCGGACGAAAAGGGCGAGGCCATCGCGGTCGAGACCATCCAGAACATCTTCCCCGACCGCCAGACGAGCTTCGTCCTCTCCATGGGCGAGGACGATATCGTGCTCGTGCAGCAGCTTGGCGAGAACGCCGAGTTGCCCGACCTGGAAAAGACCGCCGCGCTCATCGAGGAAACGCTGCGCGCGAACGGCGAGAGCACCGTGGTCGTGGGTATCGGCACGGTGGCCACGCACCTGCGTGATCTCGCGAAGTCCTATAAGGAAGCGCAGATGGCGATCGAGGTCGGCAAGGTCTTCGACACCGAAAAATATATCATCAGCTACGAAAATCTCGGCATCGGCCGCCTGATCTACCAGCTGCCGACCACGCTGTGCGAGATGTTCCTGCAGGAGGTCTTCAAGAAGAATCCCATCGACGCGCTCGACAAGGAGACGCTCTTCACGATCAACAAGTTCTTCGAAAACAACCTCATCCTCTCCGAAACGGCGCGCAAGCTGTTCGTCCACAGAAACACACTCGTCTACCGTCTCGAGAAGATCAAGAAGCTCACGGGTCTCGACCTGCGCGAGTTCGACGACGCCATCACCTTCAAGGTCGCGCTCATGGTCAAAAAGTATCTCGCCTCCCGCGGCATCGAGGCGTAAACGAAACATCGCGCGCTGCGGACAGACCCGCAGCGCGCCGCACAAAGAGAAAAAAGAGGTATCGGCCTTCCGGCCGGTACCTCTCTTTTTTATGGTCGAATCACGAAAACGCGCGATAGAGGAACGTGACGATCACGGTCGCGCCCGCGGCGGAAGCTCTGATAAGCCGATTATACAGGAGCGCGCGCAAAAAAGAAAGCCCTGCGTGTCCTTCGCAGCGCTCTGCGCTCGCGGCGGGCTGTGCTCAGCGGACCGTCAACGGCAAAAAAGTTGAAAGTTTACATAATTACCTGTTGCCATCCCGACCTTGCCGCGCTATAATAAAATAAGAAATATGCGGGATCGGGTCCGAACCTGCCGAAAATGAGGGACGAAGCATGATACGGCTGAGCAACGTTGAAAAAGAATACGAAAGCGGCACCGCCGCGCTGCGGGGCATCTCCCTGCGCATCGAGGACGGCGAGTTTGTCTTCCTTGTCGGTCCCAGCGGCAGCGGCAAGTCGACGATCATCAAGCTGCTCACCGGCGAGATCACGCCGACGGAGGGGCAGATCGCCGTCAACGGCTTCAGCCTGACGAACATTGCCGAGCGGCAGATTCCGCTGCTGCGGCGCTCCATCGGCATCATCTTTCAGGACTTCCGCCTGATCGAGAAGAAGACGGTCTACGAGAATCTGAGCTTCGCCATGCGCGCCGTCGGCGCGTCGCCGCGCGAGATCAAAAAGCGCATCCCCTATGTGCTGGAGCTTGTCGGGCTTGAGGAAAAGACCGACCGCTACCCCAACGAGATCTCCGGCGGCGAGCAGCAGCGCGTGGCCATCGCCCGCGCACTCATCAACAACCCCAGCACCATCATCGCCGACGAGCCGACGGGCAACTTAGACCCCGCGCGTTCGCTGGAGATCATGCGCCTGCTCGAGCGCATCAATCAGCTCGGCACGACGATGGTCGTCGTCACGCACGAGAAGGATCTTGTCAACCAGTTCAAAAAGCGCGTCGTCACGCTCGATCAGGGGCTCATCACGAGCGACGGCGACGGCGTCGGCTATAATGCGAGGTAACACTATGCGCAAACACGACTTTACTTACTTTTTCGGCGAGGGCGTGCGGAATATGTTTTCGCACGGCTTCATGTCGTTCGCGGCGGTTGGCATCACGGTCGCCTGCCTTGTGGTCATGGGTACGTTCTCCCTTGTCGCCTATAACGCGCAGGTCCAGCTCCAGCAGCTTGAGAGCGAGTACGAGATCCTCGCCTTTGTGGATGAAGCCTATGACGATGCGCAGACCGCGGCCGTCGGCCGCGCCATCGAGCAGCGCGAGAACGTCAAGGAATGCGTCTTTATCAGCAAGGAGAAGGCGATCGAATCCTTCGAAGAAAAGTATGAAGGCGACGAGCTCTTCCAGAACCTTGACCCCGAGATCCTGCGCGATCGCTACGCCGTATTTGTCTACGACTTAAACGATGCCGGGAAGACCGCGCAGGACCTGCTCGACAATGTGCCGGGCGTTGCCAAGGTCCGCGTGGACGAGGACATCGCCGGCGGCTTCATCGCGCTGCGAAATGTTGCGGGCGTTGTGTGCGCTGCGCTTATCGCGATCCTGCTGCTCGTGTCGGTCTTCATCATCTCCAACACCATCAAGCTCACGACCTTTGACCGCCGCGACGAGATCGCCATCATGAAGATGGTGGGCGCGACAAACGGCTTCATCCGCTGGCCGTTCGTGTACGAAGGTTTTATGATCGGCCTTCTCAGCGCGGTGCTGGGCTTTGGCCTGCAGTGGCTGCTGTATGAATCCGTCGCAAAGAGCCTTGCCATGTCCGATAGATTGCAGCTTCTGACCATCGTGGATTTTACGACCATCTGGCAGCCTGTCGCCGCCATCTTTGCCGCTGCCGGTATCCTCATCGGCGTAGGCGGCAGCCTGACGGCCATCCGCAAGTTCCTGCACGTGTAAAGGAGGCAGGCATGAAAAAAAGTATTTTGCGCGTGCTTCTGGTCCTTGCCGTCGTCTGCTCGCTCACGCTCTGCGAGCTGACGCCCTTTTCCATGGTGCAGGACGCCTCCGCCGTCACGCAGGCGGATATCGACAAGCTCAAGGACGAGCTCAGCGGCATGAACTCGGAAAAGTCGCAGCTTGAAAAGGAGCTCAAGTCCATCCAGAGCGACAAGAGCGCCGCGCTTGCGCAGAAAGAGAACATCGACAAGCAGATTAACCTTCTCCAATCGGAGATCTCAGGCGTTGAAAAGCTCATCGGCGAGTACGAAACGCTCATCGAGCAGACCGAGCAGGAGATCCGCGAAAACGAAGAGGAAGAGGCGCGCCAGTACGAAAAGTTCTGCCAGCGCGTGCGCGCAATGGAAGAGCGCGGCACCATCTCCTACTGGTCGGTGCTGTTCGACTCGGCGAGCTTTTCCGACTTGCTCAGCGCCATGGACTTCATCAGCGAGATCATGGACAGCGACCAGAAGGTCATCGACGACCTGCGCGCCCTGCGCGAGCAGATCGAGCAGAAGAAGGCCTCGCTCGAATCGTCGCTCGCCGAGCAGCAGAGCGCCAAGGAAACGCTCGTTGCCAAAAAGAGCGAGCTGAGCACCCAGCGCGCGGCGGCGGAAAAGGTCCTCGCCGACCTCAAGGCCAACGAAGCGCAGTATAAGCAGGTGCTTTCGGAAAAGGAAGCGGCGATGGAGAGCCAGCAGGCCGAGATCGTGCGTCTTTCCCGCGAGCTGGCCGCGCAAAGCGGCAACACCACCGCGACCTCCGGCGGCTATATCTGGCCGTGCTCGAGCCGGTATGTCACCTCGCCCCTCGGCTCGCGCTATACGGGCATCGCGGGCGCTTCGACCAACCACGCGGGCATCGACATCGGCCGCGTCGGATACACGACGCAGGCCGTCGCTGCCAAGGCGGGCACGGTCATCATCTCGTCCTACAATAAATACCGCGGCAACTATGTAGTCGTCAGCCACGGCAGCGGCAACACGACCACCTATCAGCATCTGTCGTCCCGCTCGGTCAGCGTGGGCGATAAGGTCGCGCAGGGTCAGGTCGTCGGCATCACCGGCACGACCGGCGTGAGCAGCGGCCCGCACCTGCACTTTGAGATCACCGAAAACGGCAAGATCGTCGATCCGCTCAAGTACCTCACCAACTATATCAAGGGTTGGTAGACCGCATGACACATGAGCTCCCCCGCCGCATCCCGGCGGGAAGCCTTTGCGTGGAAGGCGCGAATGCAATAAAGTGATTTCGCTTTCGTGTGTCATTTGAAAGGTTTACATAATTTTTTACTGCCTCATTTCTGCGTCATCCTGCGAGACATTCTGACACATCAACGCACATCCCCGCGCAACCCGCAAAGCATTGCAAATACTGAATTTTTCAGCAATTGCAAGGGTTTGCAAAGATTTATCAGATTTAATACTTTTGTAACAATTACCCCCGAACTTTGTTAACAAGCGTCCTTTATCTTAATACTTGCAAGAGACAATAGCTTCTTTTCATCCAATCTTCCATCTTATAAGAAAAGGGACGCCGTGAGGCGTCCTTTTTCGTTTTATGGATTTTCTTTTCTTCTCTCAGGGGTCAAAGTCCGCCGCCGCACCGATGCCGAGCGCGATGCAGATGCCGCCCGCGTAGAACAGGATATCCTCCAGCGCGGGACGGGCGGCGATGGCCGCGGCGCAGAGGATGATGCTCATCTCGCACACGGGCACCAGCAGCCGCGGCGCACCGTTGCGGAAGGCGAAGGCCGCAAATTCGAGCAGCAGCACCGTCAGCGCCGCGAGCGCCAGCGTTTCGACATAGTAATGGCGCAGGATGGGGTCCGCCGCATGGTCGCGGTAGAAGAGGATGAGCGTGAGCACCAGCGCGCACACCGGCACCAGCAGCACAACGCCCGGAAAGCTCGCGCGGCGGCGCAGCGCCGTCGTCGCGTAAAGCAGGCACACCGCCCCCGCCGCGACAAAGGCCGACATGAGCATCGTGAGCGTCGTGCGCTGGGAGAAGACCAGCGCGCATACGGCCGAGCCGACGAGCGCGAAGCTGCCGACCACCATCAGCATCACGGCAAACGTGGAGCGCTCAAAGTCAAGGTAGAGGTCCATCCCCGCGCAGAGCTCGCGCTGGGCGGGAAGCCTCCGTGCGAGCAGGACCGTCACCACCACGGCGGCGGCGAGCAGCACCGGCAGCGCCAGCGTTTGGGCGTTCATCGCGACTGGAAGGCCGCTCTCGTCAAAGCCATGGGCCAGCAGGCCGAGCCGCAGCAGCACCGCCGCCGCAGAGAAGAGCGCCACCATGATCCAATGTACGATCTTCACAAGTATCAGATCCTTTCTGTTTCTGTCATCCGCCGCGCGGAGTCCGCGCGCAGGAAGATCCGAATCAATTCATATTTTTATATGATAGCACAGCTCACTCCGTTTGTCCATGCATCATTTTGCGGACAAGACTCACATACACTGCTAAAAGAGATCAACGACTGCGGCGCAGCCGCCGCAAGGAGGAACCCGCTTTGAAACATTTGCTTCGCATCACCGTCCTGCTCATCGGCTTCATCTGGATCCTCGCCTGGGCAGCGGCCGGGCGCTTCGACGACGGCCCCGCTTCCTCGGACGACGCCCCCTCGCCCGCGCCGGCCGGCGAAACAGTCGCTCCCGGCGAACGCGACAGCGCGAAAACGCTGCGCGTCCAGGTCCGGGGTGAGGTGCAGGAGATGGACATGGGCACGTATCTGCTCGGTGTGCTGCGCGCGGAGATGCCCGCCTCATTCGAGGAGGAGGCGCTCAAGGCGCAGGCCATCGCCGCGCGCACCTACACGCTCTACCGCATCCGCGGCGGCGGCAGCGCGAATCACCCGAACGCCGACGCCTGCGACGACCACACCTGCTGCAAAGCGTACCTGAGCGCTGAGCAAGCCGCGTCGAACTGGGGCAGCATGGCCGTCTACTACGAGGAAAAGCTCGCGCGCGCCGTGAGCGAAACGGACGGCGAGGTCCTGCTCTACGACGGCGCTCCCATCCTCGCGGTGTTCTTCTCCTCCGCCGACGGCAGCACGCAGGGCGCGGGCGACGTGTGGATGAGCGACCTGCCGTACCTCCAAAGTGTCTCGAGCCCCGAAAACGAGGAGCTCGTGCCGAATTACTATTCGACCGCTTCCTTCACCGCCGGGGAGTTCCGCTCGCTCATCCTCCAGTCCTATCCGGACGCCGATCTCTCCGGCGATGCGGGCACATGGGTGCGCGACATCATGCGCAACGACTCGGACTATGTCGCCTCCGTGACGGTCGGCGGCATCAAAATGCGCGGCAACGACCTGCGCACCGCGCTCTCGCTGCGCTCGCCGTCGTTCACGGTGGAGTACAAGGACAACACCTTCACCTTCCATGTCACGGGCTACGGCCACGGCGTCGGCATGAGCCAATACGGGGCGAACGCGCTTGCCAAGGAGGGATACTCCGCCGAGGAGATCGTGCAGCACTATTTCTCGGGCGCGGCCGTCGGCTATTATGACGCCGCATGACGCGCAGGATATTGCAAACCGTGCGGAAAATTGATATAATAACAGGATAAAGCAAACGGAGGTGACGGTGATGAGGTGCAAGCGGCTTTTGTGCCTGCTGCTGACGGTTTTGATGCTCTGCTCGCTCGTTCCCGAAACGACGCTTGCCGACACGACGGTCTATTTCACTGCCGTCAACGACCAGCTGCTGAGCCTGAGCGACGACACAATGCCCTTCTGGTCCGGCGGGCGGCTGTATTTTTCCAGCACCGCCATCTCCGGCTCGGACCTCGGCATCTTTTACTCCCGCAGCCGCGACAAGCAGACCGCCGTTGTGTATCGCCAGGGCAGCGCGCTCACGTTCGATCTTGCGAGCGGCGCAGTGAGCGACCAGAATGAACGGTCGTACAGCGGCGCAGCCATCGTGCGCGGCGACGTGGTCTTTCTGCCCGTCGACCTGCTGACGCGGTTTTTCGCGCTCGACTACAGCTACACGCGCATCTCCTATGGCTACCTTGTGCGCATCAAGAGCGACTCGGTCGTGCTGTCGGACGCAAAGTTCATCGATGCGGCCGCGGCTCCCATGGCGCAGCGCTACAATGAATACATCAAGGCGCACACGGACGAGCTCGCGCCGGACGATACGCCCCAACCCAACGCGGACAACGACTTAGACCCCGTCTACCTCGCCCTTTCCGTGACGGACGAGGCGCTTTCGCTCGAGCTTTTATCCGCGCTGGAGAATATCGGCGCAAGGGCGACCTTCCTCTTCACGGAAAAGGAGCTCGCCGAGTCGGGCGATCTGCTGCGCCGTCTCAGCGTTGTCGGCAGCGCCGTCGCGCTGAAGGTCGACGCCTCGGCGGGCGGCGGGCGCACCGTCGCCGCCATCGAGCGCGCGAACGACGCGCTCTGGATCGCCTGCAACCGCAAGACCCGTCTCGTCCTGCTGGAAAACGCCGCGGACGAAACAGTGCGCGCCGTGCAGAACGCGGGCTACTGCCCCATCGTCTTTGACCTTGACTACAGCGCAGGGCTCCCTTCTGTCTCGCGCGCGGTCAGCGCGATGCAGCGCGCGACGCGCGGCTGCACGGTGCTGCTCGGCGACGATACGTCCGTGCAGGAGGACTGGACCCCGCTCCTCACCCGCCTGCACGCGAACGGACTGCCCATCACAGCGCTCAACGAGCTTTCCGCCCGCGGGAGCGCATCTTAACAAAAAGTTCAGGAAAAGCGCGCGGTATCGCGTATAATAACGGTAAGCAACGAATCACAGAAGAAAGGCGCACACTTGTGCGAAAAGGGTAGCGGCATGGCACGCAATATTCTTGTCGTGGAAGATGACAATAATATCTCCAACCTGATCAAAATGTATCTCGACAAGGAGGGCTTCGACGTCCGCATCGCCGCCGACGGCGGCAAGGCGGTCGAGGAATTCAAAGCGCAGGAGCCCGACCTTGTGCTGCTCGACGTGATGCTCCCCGTGCTCGACGGCTGGGGCGTATGCGCGAAGATCCGCGAAACGTCGAAGTGCCCGATCATCATGCTCACCGCCAAGGGCGAGGTCAACGACCGCATCCACGGGCTGGAAATGGGCGCAGACGACTATGTCGTCAAGCCCTTTGAGATGAAGGAGCTGCTCGCGCGCATCAACGCCGTGCTCCGCCGCAGCGAGATCCCCGACGACACGCACAAGCGCCTCACGTTCGACAAGCTCGTCATCGACCTGGACTCCTACGAGCTCATCGTCGACGGCAAGAAGATCGACACGCCGCCCAAAGAGCTGGAACTGCTCTACCATCTCGCCGCCACGCCCAACCGCGTTTACACGCGCAACCAACTGCTCGACGAGGTGTGGGGCTTCGACTACTTCGGCGACTCGCGCACGGTGGACGTGCACGTCAAGCGCCTGCGCGAAAAGGTCGAAAATGTCAGCGATCAGTGGGCGCTCAAGACCGTCTGGGGCGTCGGCTACAAGTTTGAAGTAAAGTGATATCCCCATGGCAGAAGAAAAGAAAGAAAAAAAGCCCAAGAAAGGCTGGTCGCTGAAGATCAAAAAGCGCTGCCTGACGATCTACTGGCAGAATTTTATGCTCACAGCCAGCGTCGTGATGCTGACGCTGGCGCTCCTCGGCAGCGCGTTCTTCGCGCTGACGTATTCCTATGCCGTCGATGAGCGCAGCGAACAGATGCAGAGCAAGGCGACCATCGTCTCGCACATGGTCTCCTCGTATATCGAGAGCGGCTCGCTCACAGGTCTGCGCGAGCTTGCAAATTTCGCCTCCAACGTGACGGATGCACAGTTTCTCATCTGCAACACCGACGGCGATTTGCTCCTTACGACCGATCCGACGCTTGCCAACCGCGTGCTGACGATGCCGCAGGAGGTGATCGACGGCGCGATGAGCGGCGATACGTACACCACGCGCACCACGCTCGGCGGCATTTATGAGGAGACCCATTTTGTTGTCGGCGTGCCCATCGAATCGAACGGCGCGCTGGTCGGCTTTGTGCTGGCCGTGACTGGCGCGCGGGCGCTGACGACGATGTGGCGCACGTTCATCGGCCTCTTCTTCATGACGGCGGTGACGGTGCTGCTGCTCTCGTTCGTCGTGAGCGCGTGGGTCAGTATGCGCCAGTCGCGCCCCATCCACGAGATGGCGGAGGCAACGCGCCGCTTTGCCGACGGCAACTTTGACGTGAGGATGCACAACTACGAGGGCGTGACGGAAATCTCCGAGCTTACCGAGGCGTTCAACAGCATGGCCGACTCCCTGCAGGAAACGGAGCGCCAGCGCCGCGAATTCATCGCCAACGTCTCCCACGAGCTCAAGACCCCCATGACGACCATCGCCGGCTACACCGACGGTATTCTTGATGGCACGATCCCGCCCGAGCAGGAAAAGGAATACCTGCGCATCATCTCGGACGAGGCGCGGCGGCTGTCCCGCCTTGTGCGCCGGATGCTCGAGGTCTCGCAGCTTCAATCGCGCGATCTGACGCGCACGAAGGCGCCCTTCGACGTGTGCGAGAGTATGCGCCGCGTGCTCATCTCGATGGAAAAGAAGATCACCGACCGCGGGCTCGATGTGGATGCCGACATTCCCGACGGCAGCATCATGGTCCTTGGCGACAACGATCTCATCACGCAGGTCATCTACAACCTGCTCGAAAACGCGACAAAGTTCGCCCGCGCGGGCTCGGCGCTCTACCTCGGCGTGACCACGCTGAACGGCAAGGCGCTCGTGTCGGTCCGCAACGAGGGCGACACCATCCCCGCCGAAGAGATCCCGCTGCTCTTTGAGCGCTTCCACAAGAGCGACAAATCCCGTTCGGAGGATAAAGACGGCGTCGGCCTTGGCCTTTACGTGGTCAAGACCATTCTGGAGCAGCACAAGGAGCATATCGCCGTGACCAGCGAAAACGGTCTCACGACCTTCACCTTCACCATCACGCTGGCGGGCGGCTTGACCCCGCAGTAACGTCCCACAGGAGAACTCAGCTTATGGACCATCCCAACGAGAATATGGCGCAGACAAACGCGCCGCAGGAGGTCGTGCTGCGCTACGAAGCGCCTGTCACGCCCATCGTGGAGCGCTACGTGCAGCCGACGCCGCTGCCCGGAAGGAAGAACGCGCCCCCTTCCCCGTCACGCCGCAGAAAGGGACTGAAGATATTCCTCTTCTGTATGCTCGGCCTCATCGTGCTCAGCGGCGCGATCACCGCGCTGTGGTACGGCGGCGTCTTCGACCGATACACCTCCTACGATGACGGCCGGTTTGAGCACCGCGGCGAACCGAACTACTACGACAGCGACGACCACGGCGAAACGACCATCAAGCGCCTGCCAAACACCGACAAGGTCAAGCTCCGCTACAGCGAAATGCACGGCAAGGAGCTGAGCATCCAGGAGATCTATCAAAAGGTCAACCCCTCCACCGTCACCGTGCTCACCGGCATGAGCGACGGCAGCGCCATGGTCGGCACGGGCGTCATCTTCACCGAGGACGGCTATATCCTGACCAATGCCCACGTCATCGCGGGCGGCTCGGAGTGCTACGTGGTGCTCGACACGGGTGAAAATCACCGCGCGCGGCTCCTGGGCCTCGACGAGGAAAAGGACCTCGCCGTCATCAAGATCGACGCGACAGGCCTTCCCGCCGCGGAGTTCGGCGATTCCGACGCACTGACCGTCGGCGACCCCGTCTACGCCATCGGCAACCCGCTCGGCGTGGAGCTGCGCGGCACGCTGACCGACGGCATCGTCTCGGCCATCAACCGCGACGTGTACGTCGACGGCGTGACGATGACGCTCATTCAGACGAACGCCGCGCTCAACAACGGCAACTCCGGCGGACCGCTCATCAACGTGTACGGGCAGGTCGTGGGCATCAACACGATGAAGATGGGCTCGTCCTCGACCACGAGCGTCGAAGGGCTCGGCTTCGCCATCCCCATCGCTTCCACGGCCTACATGATCAACGACCTCATCGCCTACGGTGAAATTCACGGCGAGGTGATGATCGGCGTCTCGGTGCAGACCGTTCCCGTCACGCTGGACAGCGGCGAGACCGCGCTGCTCATCATGGACGTGACGCCCGGCGGCCCCGGCGACGAAGCCGGCCTTCGGGAGGGCGACCTGCTGCTCAAGGCCGACGGCGAGGCGCTCACCAAGTCCGCTGACCTGCTGCGCATCCGCCGCCGTCACGACGCAGGCGAAACGCTCACCCTCACCTATGAGCGGAACGGAAAGCGTTCTACCGTCGATGTCATTCTGCGTGAAAGCACGTCGTAATTCTTGCAAAGGAGCTATCATGAAAAAGAAACAGGGTTATGCGCTCGGTTCGCTGCTCCTCGGCGCCGCCTCATGGCTGTGCCTGCTCGGACTGCGCCACATCGAGCGCCGCATGAAAAAGAAGGAACACAAGTAATAAAAAATACGCGCCCCACAGAAGCTTCTGTGGGGCGCTTTCTCTTCGCATCACGCCTTCCTGATCTTACGTTGTAAACGGATGCGGTCGGCGATCATGGCGATAAACTCGCTGTTGGTCGGCTTTCCCTTCGTGTTGGAAACCGTGTATCCGAAGTAGCGCTGGAGCGTTTCCAGGTCGCCGCGGTCCCACGCCACTTCGATCGCATGGCGCACGGCGCGTTCCACGCGCGAGGGCGTGGTGCTGTAGCGGCGCGCAACTTCGGGATAGAGCACCTTTGTCACGGCGTTGATCACGTCCATGTCCTGAACGGCGATGACGATGGCTTCGCGCACATACTGATAGCCCTTGATGTGCGCAGGGACACCTACCTCGTGGATGACCGCCGTCACCTCGCGCTCGAGCGAGCGGAATTCATCCTCCGCGCCCTCGGAGCCGTCGTTCACGGCCTGACGCATCCGCTCGAGCAGCGAGCTGAGCTCACAGGGCTTTGGCATGAAGAACGAAACACCCTTGTTCATCGCCTGCGACACGACCTGATCGCGGTACAGTGCCGACACCACGATGGTCTTCATCTGTAATTTTTCCTTTGCGGCCTGCTCGAGCAGGCCAAAGCCGTCCAGCTCCGGCAGCAACAGGTCCATTACAAGCAGCTTCGGTCTGTTCTCTGTCAAAAGAGCGAGTGCCGATACACCGTCCGGCACGCTTCCTACTACGTCAAACTCCCCGCTGGCTTCCAGCGTCTGCTGCAACGACAGGCGAAACTCGTCATTCGCATCCGCCAACACGACTGTCATCTTGTTTTCCATGTCATTCCCGTCCTTTTCCACAAATTTGCCGCCAAGCGCGGCTGAACAGCAAAATATGACGTCTTCGTTCTGCTATGGCACTAAGCTACCATATTTGGACATCATTTTCAAGAGAACTTTGTCGAAAGGTAACAGGAAATTCAGACTTTCTCAGCATTATTTGGTCATTTTTACGCATTTCGACGTCTTTTTGATTTTTTCTTTACGCTATGCCTCATAAGAAAGGCCCGCCGCATCGAGCATATTCCCGATAAAGATCCCGTAACCCCTGCTCGGATCATCCAGCAGGACATGGGTCACCGCGCCGACGATCCTGTCATTTTGCACAATTACGCTGCCGCTCATCCCCTGCACCACGCCGCCGGTCTGCGCCAGGAGCGCCTCATCCGTGACGCGCAGCAGCATATTCCGCGACGTGCCCGAGGCCGCATACACCTTCTCGATCTCGATGGCGTACTCCCTCGTCTCGTTTCCGTTCACGGTCGCAAGGATCGTCGCCGGTCCCGTTTTCACTTCGTCTCTTTTGGCGATGGGATAGGCTTTGCCGCTGCGCTTTTCCGCGTCCTGCGGCGCAAGCGTACCGAAAATGCCGCTCTCGGTGTTGGCATAGAGCGTGCCGCAGTCGCGCGTCAGGTCAAAATCGCCCTTGAGCTCGCCGGGCGCGGCGCGTTCGCCCTTTTTCACCGCTTTGACGGATGCGTCCATGATGCTGCCGCGGTCGAGCGGCAGCAGCCTCCCTGTGTCCACGTCGGTCACACCATGGCCCAGCGCACCGAATACGCCGCTTTTGGGATCGTAGAAGGTCATCGTGCCGATGCCTGCCATGCTGTCGCGCACCCATGCGCCGAGGCGGTACGCGCCGCTCGCATCCTGCTGCGGCAACGCCTCCAGCGTGAGCGTGCGGCTGCCGCGCTTCACAGTCAGCTCCGTCTCCGATGCGCCATTCGCGTTCAGGCAGGCCTGTAGCTGCTCGATGGTGTCCAGACTCTTGCCATCGAGCGCCGTGATGATATCCCCCTCCTTCAGGCCGCACTGCTTTGCGGCGCTCTCGCTGTCCGAGAGGCCGATGACGAGCACGCCGTCGGAAAAGAGCTTCACGCCGATGGGCTGTCCCACAGGGACCAACTCATGCACCGGCTCCGCCGCGGCCCGCGCGGGAACAGCGGTGATGACCGCCGCGGCAAAAAATCCCAGCAAAAGCGCGGCGCATCTTCCTGTGCGATGCGTTCCATTCATTCTCTCACCCCTTTTGAAATCTCGCAAAGCGTGGCCGCGCCGTGCGCGCCCGGCGCCGCTCAACGCCTTGCTTTTCCGGTCATTTTTTCTTTTTTTCGACCGGCGCATTTACTTTCTGCGCTTCGGGCAAAATTAAAAGGTGCAAAATTTTGATGCGTTGGCATCGTCGATTCAGAACACGCGCCGCGGTGCGGGCAAAAAAAATTCCGCAGACCAAAGTCTGCGGAATTCTGGAAAATCTTTCTCAGCGCTGATTGAAAATTTTGAAAATATCGTCGAACGGGTCGGGCTCGTCCTCGTGCTTGGCTTCCTCCTCGGCCTTATCCTTGTCAAAGTCGAGCGGAGCAAGGCCGCCTTCGGGCACGCCCGCGGCAGGCGCAGCCTTCTCCTTGTTGAAGTCGATCGCGCCGGGCGCCTTGTCGAAGCCCGTGGCAATGACGGTGACGCGGATCTCGTCGTCGAGCGTCTCGTCGAACGTCGCGCCGAAGATGGTGAGCGCATCGGGATGCACGGCCTCCTGCACAAGGGACGCCGCCTGCTCGACCTCGTCGAGGCCGATGTCCATCGAGCCCGTGACGTTGATGAGCACGCCGTGCGCGCCGTTGATGCTGGTCTCCAGCAGCGGGGACGAAATCGCCATGCGCGCGGCTTCCTCGGCCTTGTTCTTGCCGGCGGCGCGGCCGACGCCCATGTGGGCAAGGCCCGCGTCCTTCATGATGGCGGTCACGTCGGCAAAGTCGAGGTTGATGAAGCCCGTGTCGCGGATCAGATCAGAGATGCTCTGCACCGCCTGACGCAGCACATCGTCCGCGATCTCGAACGCGTTGGCAAAGGTGATCTTCTGGTCGGTCGCGTGCTTGAGACGCTCGTTCGGGATGATGACGAGGGAGTCGACCTTGGTCTTGAGCTCCTCGATGCCCGCCTCTGCCTGCGTCATGCGGCGGCGGCCTTCAAAGCCGAAGGGCTTCGTCACCACGCCGACGGTCAGAATGCCCGCCTCGCGCGCAATCTCGGCAACGATGGGCGCGCCGCCCGTGCCGGTGCCGCCGCCCATGCCGGCGGTGATGAAGACCATATCCGTGTCCTCGAGCGCCTTGGCGATCTGGTTGCGGCTCTCCTCGGCGCTCTTGCGGCCGACCTCGGGGTCGGAGCCTGCGCCCTGGCCGTGGGTCAGCTTTTCGCCGATCTGGATCTTATAGGTAGCGGCAGACACGTTGAGCGCCTGCTTATCGGTGTTGACTGCGACAAAGTCGACGCCGCGCGCGCCGGTGCGCACCATGCGGTTGACCACGTTGTTGCCGCCGCCGCCAACGCCGATGACTTTGATCTTTACTACGTTCTCAGGACCGGTCTCCAATCCGAATGCCATGTCGGTTCCTCCTGCAATCTGTTGTATGGACAAGGTGCCTGCCGCCGCAGGCGCCGCAATATCTGGGTATCTGCTATCTTAGCCATTGTATTACGGTTTTCCCCCGGGGTCAATAGCAATCGGCCATTTCCGGGAAACTTTTTTATGTAGACCTCGCGTTCACTTGCTCGGGATGAAGCTCGCCTTGCCGTCGGTCATCAGGTCGATGACGCCCGTCTCGTTGGCTTCGAGCTCATCCACCACCCGCCGCACATTTTCGAGCTTATAGCCAAGGTCCGCGTCCCACGGCATCCGGACTGTAAAGCGATCGAGGTAGGTGAGCGTGATGGCCGTTCCGTCGCTGAGATCGATGGAGCCGATCATGCTCAAAAGCTGCTTTTCCTCCGCCGCGTGCAGCAGCGTGAGCAGACGGTCGAGCTTGTAGGAATCCTCGTCGGAAAAGGCCGCCTGCGCGCCGACCGCGGGCTCGACGAGCTCGCAGCCCGTCACGCTTACGCAGCCCTCCGGCAGTTGGGCGGTGCGCTCAAGGATCTTGCCCGTGTCGCTCACGAGCCATGTGCCGCCCGCGCCGGGCAGCGCGGCGGATGCCGCGCACTCCGTCACCGTTAAAATGAGCGCGTCGGGATATTTTCGGTTGATGACCACGGTCTCCACATAGGGGAGCTGGTCGAATATTGCCTGTTTGACGTTGTATTTATTCAGCAGCACAAGGTTTTGCTCCTTCTGCACCCCTGCCGCCTCGATGATCTGCTCGTCGGTGTAGCGCGCGTTGCCCTCCACCACGATCGTATCGATGCGGAAAAACATCGTCAGCGCGGCGACGATTGCCGCGATCACGATCAAAAGGCACAGAAACCGGAGCGGGAAAGAGGCTCTTCCCCGCCTGCGCCGTCTGTTTCTTCGCTTTGCTGCCATAATCGGTCCTGCCTTTGTTGTCCTGTTGTCCTTATGTACCCGTCTCCCGCCGGATGTGCGCGCCCAGCGCGCTCAGGTCGCGCTCGATGTTCTCATACCCGCGGTCGATGTGCTCGATGCGCGAAACGCGCGTGAGCCCGCTCGCCTGAAGCCCCGCGATGACAAGCGCCGCGCCTGCGCGAAGGTCCGTGCACTTGACGCGCGCGCCGTGCAGACGCTCCCGTCCCGTCACAACGGCCACACGGCCCGCGACACGGACGTCTGCCCCCATGCGCGCAAGCTCGTCGACATGGCGATATCGGTTTTCAAAAATATTCTCCACAAAAACGGTGCTGCCCTCGCTTTGCAGCAGCGCCGCCATCAGCACGGGCTGCGCGTCCGTCGGAAAGCCCGGATAGGGCGCCGTGCGCACGGGGCGGATGGATCGGAGGCACCCGTCGCTTTGAAGGAAGACGTCATCGCCCCCGCTTTTCACAAGGCAGCCCGCCTCGCTCAGCGCGCCGGACACGGTCGAAAGCGGCCGCGGGTCCACGCCGCGCAGTCTCACCTCGCCCCCGCAGCAGGCGGCGGCGCAGAGATAGGTCGCGCCCACGATGCGGTCGGCGATGATGCGGTATTTTCCGCCGTGCAGCGCGCGCTTTCCCTCCACCGTGATGATCGAGCCGCCTGCGCCGCGGACATTGCCGCCCATCGCGTTGATAAAATTCTGCAGATCGACGATCTCCGGCTCGCGCGCGGCGTTGTAGATCGTCGTTGTGCCGTCTGCGCCGCAGGCGCAGAGGATGGCGTTCTCCGTTGCGCCCACGCTCGGCATGGGTAAGTACACATCGCTCCCGAAAAGCTCCCCGCCGCGGCACCGGAGCTCGCCGCCCGTCTCCCTGATCTCCGCTCCCAGGGCGCGCAGCGCGCTCAGGTGCAAATCGATGGGGCGCGGTCCCAGCTCACAGCCGCCGGGATAGCAGATCGTCGCCTCCCGGCAGCGCGCTAAAATCGCGCCGAGGAAGATGACCGACGAGCGCATCTCGCGCATCAGCGCGTCGGGCACCGCGCAGCGGTCCATGCGCGCCGTGTCCACCACGAGCGCATCGCCCTCCCGGTGCGTGCAGCAGCCCAAATGCCGCAAAATGGCAATGGATGCGTCCACATCCCGCAATTTCGGGCAGTTTTCGATCACGCAGGTATCCGCGCACAAAAGCGTTGCCGCCAAAATCGGCAGCACGCTGTTTTTTGAGCCTTGTATCTCGAGTTCCCCGTACAGGCGCTCCCCGCCCTCTACATAGAGCTCACACATCGCGTTCCCTCCCACAAAGCACATTCTGCTTCATCGTATGCGCATGGGGCGGACCGGGGTGACAGCGCAGGGTTTTGAGCAATAATACTGCATTTTCAGTATAGCCGCTTTGCTCCGGTGCGTCAACTTCTTTTTGCCTTGCTTTCCACAGCGCTTTGTGGCAAAATAAAAGGAAAACCCGCACTTTCCGAAAGGAGATTTCCGATGAAAAAGCCGCTGAAGATCGCGCTCTATGCGCTCCTTGCGCTCGTTCTGGCCGCGCTCGCCTATGTGATCTATGTCTTCGCCGCCTACTACCGCGTGGAAGACTATCAAACGCTCGACGTGGTGCACACCACCTGCGAATCCCCCGTCCCCATGGAGGACGCGGCGGAGACGGACGTCACCTACCGCATTACCTCAGCCAACGTGGGCTTTGGCGCCTACAGCAGCGATTACAGCTTCTTCATGGACGGCGGCAAGGAGAGCCGCGCCCGCAGCGCCGAGGCCGCTGTGGAGAACATCCGCGGCGAGGCTTCGCTCGTCAAGGACCTTTCGCCCGATTTCGCTCTCTTTCAGGAGGTCGACCTTGACGGCACGCGCAGCTGGCACGTTTCCGAAGACGTCTACCTCCGCGATGTGATGGATGGCCGCGAGTTTGACGAGGTCTACGCGCAGAACTACGACAGTCCCTATCTCTTCTATCCCTTCCTCTCCCCGCACGGGGCGAACAGGGCGGGCATCATCACCTATTCCACCTTCCCCATTTCCTCCGCCATGCGCCGCTCGCTGCCCATCGAACAGGGCTTTATGAAGCTCGTCGACCTTGATCGCTGCTACTCCGTCAGCCGCATCCCGATGGCAAACGGGAAGGAGCTCGTGCTCTACAATCTCCATCTCTCGGCCTACACGTCCGACGGCACCATCGCCACCGAGCAGCTTCAAATGCTCTGCGCCGATCTGCTCGCGGAATATGAAAGCGGCAACTACTGCGTCGCGGGCGGCGACTTCAACAAGGACCTGCTTGGCGCCTCCGGCGAGATCTTCGGCGTTGCCGGCGGCGAGAACGACACATGGGCGCAGCCCATCCCCGAGGGGACCATCCCCGACGGGCTCTCCCTCGTCGCGCCCTTTGACCCCGCGCACCCCGTCGCCTCCTGCCGCACGGCCAACGAGCCCTACAACGAGGAAACGACCTTCCGCGTGACGGTCGACGGTTTCCTCGTGTCCGATAACGTCGAGGCTGTCTCTGCCGCTGTCGTCGACGCAGGCTATCGCTACTCGGACCACAATCCCGTCTATATGGACTTCCTCCTGAAGACGGAATAAATCCCCAGCCAAGCAAAAAGGAAGCGAGCCGAGGCTTGCTTCCTTTTTTGATGCTCTTTTTATTTCACCAGCGCCATGACGGTATGGTAGATGCGCTCGGTCGCGTCGCGGATGCCGAGCTGCGCCATGCTGTCCGCCATCCGCACCATGCGTGCATCATCCCTGAGCAGGCCCGCGGCGGCGGCGAAAAGCTTCTTGCCGTCCAAGCCCTCCTCCGCCAGCACGAGCGCCGCGCCGTGGTCGCCCAGCAGCGCCGCATTCTTCTCCTGATGATGATTCGTCACATTGGGCGAGGGCACCAAAATCGCCGGAACGCCAAGCGCCGTCAGCTCACTGAGCGTGGACGCCCCCGCGCGGCAGATGACGAGGTCCGCCGCGCGCATGACGGCCGCCATGTCGTAGATATACTCGCGCACCTGGAGCGCGGGATGGGCGGAAAGGTCCACACTGTCGTCGCTGAGCCATTGCTGCATGGAGCTCCAGCAGATCTCGCCGACGCCGTGGATGTGGTGAAACGGCTCCTTCGCGCTCTCCAGCGCGAGAAACTCCGCCATCGCGCGATTCATCGCGTTTGAGCCAAGGCTGCCCCAGAACGAGACGATGAGCTTGCGTCCGTCGTTCACGCCGAGCTTCTCCTTCGCCTGCTGCTTTGTCAGCGCGAAGAAGTCTCCGCGCACGGGTGTGCCGGTCACGACCACCTTCTCTGGGTGCCTGTAGTGCGCGCGGCAGTCCTCAAAGCCGACCATAATGCGGTCGCAGTGCGGCTCGAGCTGCCGCGTCGTCAGCCCCGGCACGATGTTCGACTCATGCACCGCCGTCGGGATGCCCGCCTTTGCGCCGTAGCGCACGAGCGGATAGCTCGCGTAGCCGCCGGTGCCGACGATGAGGTCCGGCTTGAAATCGTTCAAAATCGCGTTCGCCTCGCGCTCGGCATGAGCAAGGTTTTTGAGCGAGACAAGGTTGTGCTTGATCTCCGCGGGGCGGAAGGAGCGGTGAAACGACGAAATATTCACCGTGCGGAAGGGATAGTCCGTGTGCGCGATCAGGTCGCGCTCCAATCCGCGCTCCGCGCCGACGAACAGGATCTCGGTGCTCGCGTCCCTTTCGCGCATATAGCCCGCGATCGCGAGCGCGGGGTTGACGTGCCCCGCCGTGCCGCCGCAGGTAAAGATGACTTTCATGCAGGGTGCTCCTTTCCGCGCTAACGCATCTGGCGCGAAACGCTCAGTACGATGCCGACCTCGGCAAGCTGCACGGCGAGCGCCGTGCCGCCGTAGCTGAAAAACGGCAGCGAAATGCCCGTGTTTGGAATGAGATTCGACACGACCGCAATGTTCAGAAACACCTGCAAGGCGATCTGCGTCGTCACGCCGACGGCAAGGAGGCTGCCGAAGCGGTCGCGCGCGTGCAGGGCGATCCAGTAGCCGCGGACGATGAGCAGCGCAAACATGACCATGATGATCGTCGCGCCGACCAGACCGAGCTCCTCGCAGATGATGGCGAAAATGAAGTCGTTGTGCTCCTCGGGCAGGAACAGGAACTTCTGCCGGCTCTTGCCGAGCCCCACGCCGAAGAGTCCGCCCGAACCGATGGAGAGCAGGCTTTGTCGGATCTGATAGCCGTCGCCCTGCATCCACTCTTCATTGAACGGGTCGAGCCAGATGTTGAGGCGGCTCGAGTTATAGGTAATGATCCCTGTTGCAAAGGCGTAGATCACGACCAGAACCAGAGCAAAGCCAAGCCCGACCCAGTAGTTGCGGATGCCGCCGACGTACATCATCACCGCGCCGATTCCCAGTAGCAGCACAAGGCCGGAAAAGTGCGGCTCCTTCAGCATCAGCACGCCGATCACGCCGAGAATGGCCGCATAGGGCACAATGCCGTAGCGAAATGTGGCCATTTTGTCCTTCTTTTTCGAAATGCTGTCGGCAAAATAGAGGATGATGCCGACCTTGGCAAGCTCGGAGGGCTGGAACTGGATAGCGCCGAGACGGATCCAGCGCTGCGCGCCGTGCGTCAGTCTGCCCGTGCCGATGCCGGGGATCAAAACGAGCACGAGCAGCACGATGGAGACCAGCAGCGCGAGCTTTGCCACCGCGCGGTAGCGCTCGTAGTTGATCTTTCCGATGATGAACATTGCCGTGATGCCGAGAATGGCAAAAACGCCCTGGCGGATGAGATAGTACGCGGGATTGCCCTCTTCATAGTAGGCCGAGGGGAAGCTCGCGGAAAACAGCATGATGAGACCAACGCCCACGAGCGAGAGCACCAGCAGCAGATACGGAAGGTCGATCGGTCCGCGGCCCGCTTCGCGCGCGGCGGCCTCGATCGCCTTTGCCCGCTCGCGCTGCTCCTGCCGCAGCAGGCGTTCTTCCTTGGTCATGCCCGCCCCCCCTTTCATCTAAGTCATAATTGTGTAAGCACAATTGAAACGCCCGCCCATTTGCCGCCCGCAGGTGGCAAACTATTCTAATCCGTCGCGGAGGACGGTCACCGTTGCGGCATTACGATTCCCGCACCTTTCATGTGCGCCAATCGTGCCGCTTCCTCGAAACCGTCTCGCTGTTTCCGCCACTGGCGGCGCTTCGCCGGTTTCCATGCGCGTCCGCAGCGACACTTTACAGTGTGCGGCACGGTGAGTGGCGCACACTGCAACCCTTTCAAAATCGTGCCTTGCACGATTTTGAATATCTTAGAAGTGAAATCTGTTGAGCACACCGAACAGCGCCGCGAGGCAGCACAGCGCGCTCACGCTCGTAAACACGGCGACGAGCTTCACCTCGCTCCAGCCGCACAGCTCAAAGTGGTGGTGCAGCGGCGCCATCTTGAACAGGCGCTTGCCGTGCGTCGCCTTGAAGTAGATGACCTGCAAAATGTCGGAAAGCGTCTCGCAGATGTAGACAATGCCGACGGGGATGAGCACGAGCGGCATATCGTAGGCAAAGGCCAGCGCCGCCACCGTGCCGCCGAGGAAGAGCGAGCCCGTGTCGCCCATGAAGACCTTGGCGGGATGAAAATTGTAGATGAGGAAGCCGAGCAGACCGCCGACGAGCGCCGCAGAATAGATGCCAAGCTGGTCGTAGCCCTGCCACCAGAACGCAAGCACCGAGAAGAACAGACCCACCGGCACCGTCACACTGCCGGCAAGACCGTCGATGCCGTCGGTGATGTTCACGGCGTTGACCGTACCGACGATGACAAAGGCCGCAAAGACCATATAGACCGGCCAGCTGAAGATGATGTAGGTGTTGAAAAACGGCACATAGAGATTCGGCGTGAGCATCCCCTCAAAGCGCATCAGGCAGAGGAACGCGACCGCCGCGACAAGCTGGAGCAGGAACTTCTGGATGGCAGTCAGGCCGAGATTCTGATGGTGCTTCACCTTCTCATAGTCGTCCAGAAAGCCGATCACGCCGAAGATGAGCGCGAAGAAGAAGATATAGAAATGTTTGAAGTCCCCCGCCATCATGCCCTTCCAGCCACAGATCAGGATGGCGACAAAAATGCCCAGAATGAACATCAGGCCGCCCATCGTGGGCGTTCCGGCCTTCCCTGCGTGCCACGTGGGGCCGTCCTCGCGGATGCTCTGCCCCGCCTTCAGCGCGCGCAGCTTAGGGACCAGATATTTCCCCGTGATCGCGGATACCGCGAAGCTCAGAATACAGGCGATGATGATCTTCATGTTCGTTCCCTCCGGCCGGTGGCCCGGCTTCTTTCCTTTGTTCTCGCGCGAACAGCTCGCGCACGACCTCCCTCTCGTCGAGGTGGTATTTTATCGTTCCGATCTCCTGATAGGTTTCATGCCCCTTGCCGCAGAGGACGATCACATCGCCGCTCCGCGCCTCCGAAAGGGCAAAGCCGATGGCCCTGCGCCTGTCTTCGATGACGGCAAAGGGCGTTCTGCTCTCCATCAGCCCCGGCATCGCGTCGCGCAGGATGGCGTAGGGGTCCTCGGTGCGCGGGTTATCGCTCGTAAGAACGGCAAAGTCCGCCAGCGCCGCGGCGATGCGCGCCATGCGGGGGCGCTTCGTTTTGTCGCGGTCTCCCCCGCAGCCAAAGAGCGCGATCACGCGCCCATCGGCAAAGGTTCCGACCGTGGAGAGGATATTCTTGAGCCCGTCGGGTGTGTGGGCATAGTCGATGATGACGGTGAACGGCGCGGGAAGCGGCACGACCTCGCACCGGCCCTTGACGCCGACACATTCCGCCAGCGCCCTCGCCGCGTCGTACAGCGGCACGCCGAGCGCCTGCACAGCGGAGAGCGCCGCCAGCGCGTTGTAGAGCGAAAAGCCGCCGGGAATGCCGATCCTCGTCTCCTCGTGGTCCAAATCGGTGCAGGCGGTAAAGCGCACACAGTCGTTTTCATAGCGTGCCCGCCAGCCGACAAGGTCATTCGTCATCCCCTGGCCGAAGGTCACCCTCTCCCCCGCAAAGCGGGCGAGCAGCCGCCGCGTCCACGGGTCGTCCCCGTTGACGCAGGCGATGCCGCATTGGTCAAAAAGCCGCGCCTTCGCATCGCAGTAGGCCTCCATCGTGCCGTGATAGTCGAGGTGATCCTGCGTCAGATTCGTGAAAACGCCGACGCGAAAATGAATGCCCGCCACCCTGCTCTGCATCAGCGCGTGGGACGAGACCTCCATCACCGCGTATGCGCAGCCCGCGTCGGCCATTTGAGCGAGCAGGCGCTGCACGGTCAGCGCGTCCGGCGTCGTGCGCTCGGTCGGAACGACCTTATCGCCGATGAGATTTTGATTTGTGCCAATGAGCCCGACTCTGGCGGACCGCGTCCTTTCCAATATCTGCTTGATCAGATATGTCGTGGTCGTTTTCCCGTTTGTGCCGGTCACTCCCACGAGGGTCATTTTTCCCGCCGGAGTACCATACCACACCGCCGCGCAAAGCGCAAGCGCTTTGTGCGCGTCCGGCACAAGAATATAGGGCCTCTCCCCCTCCGGCGGCTGCTCGCACACGGCGCAGGCCGCGCCGCGCGCCATCGCCTCGGCGATAAAGTCGCCGCCGTCCTCTTTTTCCCCCGGCAGGGCGAAAAAGAGCGTTCCCGCGCTCACCCTGCGTGAGTCGAGCGCAAGGCCGCTCACGGCAAGGTCAAGGGGTGCGTGGATATCCTTCTCTTCGAGTGCAGCGATAACATCTCTGAGAAGCGTTTTAAAAAATTCCTTCCGGAATTGGGTCTTGCTCTCTTTAGTCGCGCACCGAGCTGTCGCTGAACTGGACGCGCACGACCGTGCCGGCCTCGACCTCCGTACCGGCGGCAATGCTCTGCGAGATGGCGCGCACGGTGGACGAGCTCGCGTTCGTCGCGCCGGAGACGCCCATGATGAGCCCCGCGTTCACGATCTTCTGGTTTGCGGTCGCGGCGCTGTCGCCCACGACGTTCGGCACGATGCACTTGTCGGTCGACTTCTCCGCGCCGAGGTAGAGGATGATCTCCGCGCTGTTCGGCACGATCGCGCCGCCGACAGGCGTCTGGTCGGTAACGGTATCGCCGTCGCCGACGGTGCGGCAGGTAAAGCCGCTGGCGGCGAGCCTTTCGACTGCCGCGTCCTTGCCCAGGCCGATGACGTTCGGCACGGTCTTATCCGCGCCGACGAGCTCTTCGGCGGTGTAGCTCGGCTCGATGCCGAGGTAGGGCAGGATCTCGCTCATGACGGAGCTGGCGATGGGCGCGACCATGTTGCCGCCGGAAACGTAGGTCCCGGTCCACTTGTTCGGCTCGTCGAGCGTGAGGAGCATCATCACCTGCGGGTCGTCCGCGGGCGCGAAGCACACGAAGGAAACGATGACGTTGCCGCCGACCTTATCGGCCGTGCCGGTCTTGCCGCCGATGCGGTAGCCCGCGACCTGACCGTTCTTGCCCGTGCCGCTCGTGACCTCCTGCTCCATGATCTGACGCACGAGCGCGGAGGTCTCCTCGGAGACGACCTGACGGATGGGCGTTGCGTCGTGCTTGGAGACGACGTTGCCGTCCTGATCGGTGACCTGCTCGACAAGATACGGCGTGTAGAGATAGCCGCCGTTGACGCAGGCGCACTGCGCCGCGAGCAGCGCGATGGGCGTGACGTTGAAGTTCTGGCCGAAGGCGTAGCACGCCAGCGCCAGCGTGGAGTATTCGATCTCCTTGTTGGCAAAGCCGCTGGCTTCGCCCGTGGTGTCGATGCCGGTTTTCTCCATGAGGCCGAAGTCTTTCATATACTGGTAGAACTTCGCGTTGCCGATGCGAAGGCCGATGTTCATAAAGGCGGGGTTGCAGGAGTTTGCAAAGGCCGTGGAAAGGTCCTGCTGGCCGTGGCCCGTGCGCTTGGAGCACCAGATCTTCTGCCCTTCGACGGTCATGTTGCCGCCGCAGTAGAAGCCGCTGTTCAGGTCCACGACGTTTTCCTCAAGCGCCATGGCGAGCGTGAGCGTCTTGAAGGTGGAGCCCGGCTCGTAGGTATCGTTGATGGCCTTGCTGCGCCACTGCTTATTGCGCAGCTCCGTGGCGTTTTCGATGATCTCCTCTTCGGTCATGCCGCTTGTGAGGAAGTCGTTGTAGATCGTGCTGGGGTCGTTGAGGTCATAGGTCGGCAGCGACGCCATCGCCAGCACCGCGCCGGTGTTGACGTCCATGACGACGCCCGTCGCGCCCTTGCCGGTGCCAAAGCGTGCCTCCAGCTCCTGCACGCCCTTTTCCAGATAGTACTGGATGGTGGTATCGAGCGTGGTTTGCAGGTCGCAGCCGTTTTCCGCGTCGAAATACTGGTCGTACTGGTAGAGCACGGAGCGGCCGTCGCGGTCGCGCGCGGTGACGACCATACCGTTCTCGCCGGTCAGCTCGTCGTTGTACGCCGCCTCAAGGCCCATCGCGCCGCCGTTTTCATTGGCAAAGCCGATGACCTGTGAGGCGAGCGTCCCCTTGGGATAACTGCGCTTGCTCGTCGGGCGCAGGAAAATCCCCTTCAGGTCGTTTTCATTGATGAATTCCCGCACCTTGTCGGCAAGCTCGTCATCCGCTTTTTTCTTGAGTTCTTCGTACTGCGAGTTCGTTTTCTCCATCATTTTGAGGATGTCCTCGGCGTCCATATCCAGGATCTCCGCAAGGCCGTTTGCGATCAGGTCCTGATCCTGCTCATTTTCCATGATCTCCTTGGGAGAGAGGAAGATCGTCTCCGCCGAGGCGGACATGGCGAGAATGGTGCCGTTGCGGTCGTAAATGGTGCCGCGGCTTGCGTCCACAGTGGTGCGCAGCGTCTGCTGGCGCACGGCGACAGACTGGAGCTCATCATGCTCGGTGATCTGCCAGTGATAGAGCTTGGTGAAGAGCAGCACGAACGTCAGCACGCCGAACACGCCCAGAAGCAGCAGCGTTCTTGACTGGATGACGCGGTTTGCGCGGCGCGCGGATTCCGGGCGTCTCTTCTGATTCTGGGGTCCTGCCACAGTCGTTCATCCTCCTTAAAGACGGAAAAGGAGTAAGGAAGCTCCTTACTCCTTATGTATAGCTTCGCTCATTTGAAATATTCCACCACCGCGCACACGCCGCTACCCAGCGAGGAAAACACCTTGCTGAGCACGTTCGTGCTCTTTTGCTGGTAGACGACCACGCTGTCGGATTCCGACAGGTCGATGTAGTAGACCTGCGAGGAGCTGGGCTTGGCCATGCCTGCCGCGGCCGCCGCCTCCTTGATGGTCGTGAGGTCGAAGGTCTTTTCATAGCGCGTGAGCAGCGCGACGTGTTCATCCTCGAGCGCCGAGATCTCCTTCTGTACGGAGACGACCTGCGAGGAGATCTCCGTCAGTTGCGCGCGGCACATGATCATCAGCGCGACCATGGCGGCCAGCGCCGCAAAGCCGCACAGCGCGCCGAGCGAGACTCTTTCACGCGGGCGGCGGACGGGAGCCGCCTTCTGCTGCGGCCTGCGCTGCGGCGGACGCATGAATTCCTCGCGGCGCTCGTGCTCACGCCCGTACTCGCGCTCGCGGCGGAGCCTGCGCTGGCGCTCCTCATACGCGGGGTCATAGGCAAGGTTGCCATCGACGCGGCCGCCGGTATATCTTATATGTTGATTTTTGCGGCTGGCCATAGTCGACGCTTCCCTTCCGGTCAATTTCTGATGGTTTTCAACACTTTTCCGCCACCCTCAGCTTGGCGCTGCGGGCGCGGGGATTTTCTGCAAGCTCTTCCTCGCCCGAAACGATGGGCTTTCTCGTCATGAGCCTGATCTTCGGCGTTCTGCCGCATACGCACACCGGGAATTCCGGCGGGCAGATGCAGCCCTGCGCCAGCTCCTGGAACTTCCGCTTGACGATGCGGTCCTCGAGCGAATGGAACGTGATGACGGCGAGCCGCCCTCCGCTCCTGAGATTCTCCGCCGCCGCGTCGAGCATCGGCGGAAGCTCGCCCAGCTCGTCGTTCACGGCGATGCGGATGGCCTGAAAGCTTCTTTTCGCGGGGTGCTGCTTTTCGCGCAGCGCGCTCGCGGGCATGGCCGAGCGGATAATGTCGGCAAGCTCCAGCGTCGTTTCGATGGGCTTCTGCTCGCGGTGTCGGCAAATTCTTTTCGCGATGGCGGGCGCGTAGCGCTCCTCGCCGTATTCATAGAGGATGCGGCGCAGCTCCTCGTAGGGCCATGTGTTCACGACCTCGCGCGCGGTCAGCGCGGCGGACTCGTCCATGCGCATATCGAGCGGCGCTTCCTGCTTGTAGGAAAAGCCGCGCTGCGCCTCGTCAAGCTGTGGGGAGGAAACGCCCAGGTCAAAGAGCATTCCGTCCACGCCTTGGACGCCGAGCTCATGCAGGACATTCCCCAGCGCGCTGAAGTTGCTGTGCACGAGCGTGACCCTGTCCATATAGTCGCCGAGGCGACGGGTCGCCGCTTCGATCGCTGTTTCGTCGCGATCCAGCGCGATGAGCCGCCCCGTTGTCAGGCGGCGCACGATCTCGAGCGAGTGCCCCGCGCGGCCGAGCGTACCGTCCACATAGATGCCGTCCGGTTTGATGGCGAGCGCATCGAGGCACTCGTGCAGCAGCACCGGCTTATGGCCGTAGTTCTCTTCCATGTCAGAATCCCAGCTCTTCCATCACCGCGGCCAGATTCTCGGGGTTGAGCTCCTCGGCCTCGATCTCCGCCCACTTCTCCGCGTTCCAGATCTCAGCGCGGTTGGAAACGCCGATCACGACCACGTCCTTTTCAAGATGCGCATAGGCCCTGAGCTTCTGCGGCAGCACGATGCGCCCCTGCGCGTCCGGCTCGCACTTGGCAGCATTGGCAAAGAGCGGGCGCATGGCCTTGGTCTTCGTGTAGGGCAGGCTTTCAAACTTTTCGGTGAAGCGCGCCCAGGAGGAATCGGAATAGACGCTCAGGCAGGAGTCCATGCCCATGGTAACATAAAACGTGTCGCCGAGCTCCTCGCGCAGCTTCGCGGGAATGAACAGCCGCCCCTTGGTGTCGATCGTGTGCTGATACTGACCCGTCACGGCGGCTCCCCCCTTTTTTCGTCCGGTTTCGCATCGAAGGGGCGCGAAAACGCGGCCTTTTCCTCTCTTTTGAAAAAGCCGTGCGCTGTCTCTTTCGGTGCTCGTGTGGGAAAGCAAACCATTTTTGTGGTACAATGCCCCACTTTCCCCCACCTTTGTTTTGAGTATACGAGATTCACATAAAAATTGCAAGCAGAAATTTTCCTGTAATTTCAAGCCTTTCGGCGCTTTTTCTTCGGAAAAGGCGCCGCGGGACGTCCGCAATCCAAACAGATGTTTTATTCTCTTGCGGTGCAAAAAAGGAGCGCCACAACATCTTGTGGTGCTCCTTTATGTAAAGTCAAAATATAGATTATGTCTACCGGGCGCCTTGGTTTTTGTCGATTTCGACAAAATTTATTTGCCGCTTATTGCTGTTTTTCAGCGGACTGTGCCAGTTCCTCGCGTTTTTTCTGCATCTGCTCGGCAGAAGCGGCGCGGAAGCGCACGCGGGACTGCTTGACCTCCTCAAGCGCCATCTGGATGGCCTCCTCGGTGCGGCGAAGCGCATCCTCGGTGTACTCGTTGGCCACGCGGTACATCTCGCGCGAGCGGTCCTCGGCCTTCTTGATGATCTCGCGGCTCTTTTCGCGGGCGATGCCGAGCACCTCGGTCTCGGAGACCTTATTCTTCGCGTCCTGCTCCGCCTGCTGCATCATGCGCTCCACGTCGCGCTTGGCGGCCTTGACATAGTCCTCCTTGGCGCGGACGAGCTCCTGCGCGCGGGAAAGCTCCACCGGGAGCTGCGCGCGGATCTCGTCGAGCAGGTCGAGCGCCTCGTCGCGGTTCAAAAGGCACTTGTCGCTCGTCAGCGGCGCGTTCTTCGCGCCGTCGATCATCTCGTAAAGCATATCCAAAAGATGCTGCACATCGTTATTCGCCATGGTTTCTCCATCCTTTCACAAGCTCCGCCGCGCGCAGCGGCATATATTTTTCAAGGTCTTGGCCGTATTTGATCATCTCTCGCACCATCGTGGAGCTGATGTGCTGATACCTCGGCTCCGCGACGAGCAGCACCGTTTCAAGAGCGCCGTCCGAGACATCGCGGTAGATGAGCGAGAGCTGCTGCTCGGCGTCAAAATCCACGCTGTTGCGCACGCCGCGCACCAGAAACTGCGCGCCCTTGCGCAGGGCATAATCGGTCAGAAGGCCGCCGCCGAGCTCCGCCTCCACGTTGGGAAACTCCTCGACGCTCACGCGCATGAGTTCAAGCTTCTGCTCGTCTGAAAACATCGGATGCGTTTTCATCCCGTTCGGCACGATGGACACATACACGCGGTCGAAGAGCCTTGACGCGCGCGCGATGATGTCCCGATGTCCGACCGTCACGGGGTCGAATGAGCCGGGAAAGACTGCGATCCTCATGCCTCTTCCTCCCCCGCGCGGTGATAGAGGCTCACCTTGATCTTGCCGTAGCGGTACTCCCGATATAAGCCGTACGGCGCGGGAAGCTCAGGCAGCGCCTGGTGCTGCGGACTTTCCGCGACCATTATACCATGGGGCGATAAAATGTCAAACTGCGCGATCTTCTCCATCGCCTGCTCTAAAAGGCCGCTCTCATACGGCGGATCGAGGAAAATAATGTCGAAGCGGCCGCTCTGCGTGCCGAGCGCCGCGAGCGAATCGCCGCAAATGACCTGCGCATTCTCCTCAAGGCGGCACAGCGCGAGATTTTCGCGCACAAGCTTGACCGCGTCCGCGCGCTTGTCGACAAAAAGCGCGCTTTTTGCCCCGCGCGAGAGCGCCTCGATCCCGAGTTGGCCCGTGCCCGCAAAAAGATCGAGCACGCGCGCATCCTCCACGTCGAACTGGATACAATTAAAAATACTTTCCTTGACCTTGTCGGTCGTCGGCCGGGTCTCCATGCCCTTCAGCTCGCCCAGCCGCCGTCCGCGCGCCGAGCCTGTGATCACTCTCATAGCCTCTTCCTCCCCTGCGCCGAAATACGGGCGCAAGCTCTCTTAGGTTTCCATAATACGAGTATTTCCGTTCATTTTCAATAGACACGTTGACATTTTCCCGCATTTTGCGCAAAATATTTTCTCTTGTTATTCCCGCACGCTTCGTATATAATGATACGGAATAGTGATATGGTCACATTTTATCGACCAGGGAGAAAGGAGTATCTTCCATGATCAGGCTACAGACTGAAAAGGGCGAGATCAGCATTTCTGACGCCGCTCTGTCCAATATTACCGGCGCCGCAGCCACGAGCTGCTTCGGTGTCAAGGGCATGGCCTACCGCTCGATGACGGACGGTCTTGTCCACCTGCTGCGCCGCGAAGCGATGAGCAAGGGCGTGCGCATCATTCCCCACGAAGAGGGCGATATTTCCATCGAGCTGCACATCATCGTCGAGCACGGCGTCAACATTGCCGCCGTTTGCCGCTCGATCATCAATCAGGTGCGCTATATGGTCAGCGAAAACACAGGCGCGAGCATCCGCAGCATTGATGTTTGCGTCGACAGTATGAATATGTAATAACCGAGGAGGACGTCATCCCATGCACGATACCATCAATGGTGCCATGTTCAAGGAGATGCTGCTCTTCGGCACCGTCTCCATCACGCAGGCACAGCAAGCCATCAATGATCTGAATGTGTTCCCCGTTCCCGACGGCGACACGGGCACGAATATGAGCCTCACCATCCAGACCGCGGCGCAGGAGCTCAAGAAGATCGAGCCCGCAACGGTCGATCAGGCCGCCTCTGTCACGGCGTCCGCGCTGCTGCGCGGCGCGCGCGGCAACTCCGGCGTCATCCTGTCGCTTCTCTTCCGCGGCATCTCCAAGGAGCTCAAGGGTTGCAAGGAGGCCGACGGCGCGGCCTTTGCCGCCGCATTGCAGGAGGGCGTCGCCGCGGCGTACAACGCCGTGATGAAGCCCGCCGAGGGCACGATCCTCACCGTTTCGCGCCTCGCGGCCGAGCGCGCCGTGAACGCGGCCGAGGAGCGCAACAGCGTTGAATACGTCATCGAGCAGGCCATCGCTCAGGGCGAGATCACGCTCGCGCAGACGACCGACATGAACCCGGTCCTCAAAAAGGCCGGCGTGGTCGACGCGGGCGGCAAGGGCTTCCTGCTGATCCTGGGCGGTATGCTCAGCGCCCTGCGCGGCGAAGAACGCCCCGAGCTCACAGCGGAGGATGCGCAGGAGAAAGCGGACTTTGCCATGCTTTCCGAAGAGGATATCACCTTCACGTTCGACACCGTGTTCATCGTCCGCAAGAGCGGGCGCAGCATCGAGCCGTTCCGCCGCTTTCTCGACGGGATCGGCGATTCGCTCGTCATCGGCGAGGACGACGAGGCCTTCAAGGTCCACGTCCACACCGATATTCCGGGCGAGGCGCTGAGCGAAGCGCAGAAGTACGGCACGCTCGAGCTCGCGAAGATCGAGAATATGCGCACGCAGGCCCAGCAGCTCGCCGCGGGCGGCAAGGCCCAGTCCACCGACGATCTCGAGGCCATCGAGCAGGAGCTCGAAGCCGCCGAGCACGAAGATGCCGGTGAAGCGGAGCCTGAAAAGAACTTCGGCTTCCTCGCCGTCTGCGCGGGCGACGGCCTTGCGAGCGTCTTCACCGACCTTGGCGCCGACGGCGTCATCAGTGGCGGGCAGACCATGAACCCCTCGACCGAGAGCATCTTAAAGGAGATCAAAAAGGTCCGTGCGCACACGGTCTTTGTCCTGCCGAACAACAAGAACATCATCATGGCCGCGCAGCAGTGCGCGGGCCTGACGGAGAAAAAGGTCATCGTCATCCCCACCGCCTCCATCCCGCAGGGCGTGAGCGCGATGATGGCCGTTGACCCCGACGCGGACAGCGCCGAGGCCATCGAGCAGGCCATGACGGGCGCGGCACAGTGCGTCTCCACCGCGCAGATCACCTACGCCGCGCGCAACTCCGACTTCGACGGCTTCGATATCCACGAGGGCGACTATCTGGCGCTGCTGGACGGCAAGCTGCTCGGCACCGACCGCGATGTTTCCGCGCTGCTCGACGCGCTCTCCGACGAGGCCGCGTCCCGCGAGGCAGAGTTCGTCACCGTCTTCTACGGCGAAGACGTAAGCGAAGAGGACGCGCGCAAGGCGAGCGAGATCTTCACCCGCAAGTGTCCGGATGCTGAGGTCAACCTGATCTGCGGCGGCCAGCCGGTCTACTACTATATCATTTCGATCGAATAACCCAAACGGCAAGGAAAGCCGGAGCGGACGGAACCGCTCCGGCTTTTTCGCTGTCTATGGACATATTCCCCTTCACAGGCACTTCATCCGCCTGCCGAGCATCTGCATCAGCAGATCCGCGTGGCGGTATTCGTCCGCGCTCATCGCCGCAAACAGCTTGCCGAGGCAGAGGTCGAGCGTCTCCTCCCCCGCGCGGGCATAGTTATAGCCGCCGCAGGCCTCGGCGTGGTAAAGCTGCCGCAGCAGCGCGCAGACATCGCAGATATCGGGCTGCTCCACGCACACGCGCGGGCAGTAGGCCTTGCCTGTGATGAGGTAGATCGCGGCGGCGAGATCGCGCGCGTGCTGTCTTTCATCCTCGCTCATCATGCGCAGCGTGCGGCTCATCTCGCGCGGCAGATGGGACGCGAGGTAAGCATAGATCTGCGCGTCGCCGAGTTCCTCGCGCAGAAAGCCCTGCAGCACCTCGACCGTCAGCACCGCGTCGGTGCCCATGCAGCACGGGTCCGCCTGCGCGCCGGGGAGCGAGAGCTCCTTATCCTGCGCAGCGTCTCCCCCATCGGCATCGGGATACGGGTCCTCCGCCGGACAGACCCGCTTCCACACCTCGCGGCAGCGGGCAACATCATAGGCGCCGTTTTTCTCGGAACCTGCCATTTTCCTGTCTCCTTTCCAAATGAAGCTTTCGCTCCCATCCTATGCGCCCGCGGCAGAAATGTCCCCCGTTTGCCGCCCGGCAGCGGGATTTTCCCTATTTCCCGCAGGAAAAAAGAAAATATCAAAAATCGTATCGGCTGCGTTGATTTTTTCCATCTTTTCTGGTAAACTACAGTTGTTTTGAATTTTTTGCATACTGTGTTGCATTTGCAACTTTCCATTTTCTGCCATCAGGGGTATGCTGAACATACTCCATCGGCAGCTTTCGTAAGGAGGTCTTCTTTTCATGCTGGAACTGAAGCACATCACCTATACCGTCTCCGCCCCTGAGGGGGAGCAGACGATCCTGAAGGATATTTCCATCACCATTCCCGACCGCAAGCTCATCGTCTTCACCGGTCCCAACGGCGGCGGCAAGACGACGCTCGCCAAGGTCATCATGGGTCTCGTCACGCCCACCGGCGGCCAGATCCTCTACAACGGGCAGGATATCACGCACCTCGGCATCACCGAGCGCGCGCGCCTCGGTATCAGCTACGGCTTTCAGCAGCCGCCGCGCTTCAAAGGCATCACCGTGCGCGACCTGCTGACCATCGCCTCGGGCAACGATGCGCTCAGCAAGGACAAGTGCTGCAAGTACCTCACGCAGGTGGGCCTGTGCGCCAATGACTATCTCGACCGCGAGGTCGACGTCTCCCTTTCCGGCGGCGAGGTCAAGCGCATCGAGATCGCGACGCTGCTCGCCCGCGGCAGCGAGCTGATGATCTTCGACGAGCCGGAGGCCGGCATTGACCTGTGGAGCTTCGCCCGCCTGACCGAGACGTTCGAGCAGCTGCGCCGGCAGGAAACGGCCACCATGATCATCATCTCCCATCAGGAGCGCATCATTCAACTTGCCGACGAGATCGTCGTTGTCAGCGGCGGCGAGTTGAAGCATCGCGGCAGCACCAAGGAAATTTTCCCGCTCATCATGGCGGACACGCTGGGCTCCTGCCCGGTGCTGAACAAGTAAGGAGGGTTTCACACTATGATTACCGAGATCGACGCTTCCCTGCTTGAAAAGATCGCCGACCTGACCGGCAAGCCCGTCGGCGCGTTCAACATTCGAAAGGACAGCGGCTGCGAGGCACGCCAGTCCACCGAGCACATCGCCATCGACCCGCAGGGCGAAGGCAAGAGCGGCATCGTCATCCGCATCAAGGACGGCACGAAGGGCGAGCAGTGCCACATCCCCGTCATCATCAGCAAGAGCGGCGTGACCGAAATGGTCTACAACGACTTTTATATCGGCGAAGACTGCGATGTTGAGATCGTCGCGGGCTGCGGCATCCACAACTCCGGCTGCAACGAGAGCCGTCATGACGGCATCCACACGTTCTACGTCTCCAAAAATTCCCACGTGCGCTATGTGGAAAAGCACTATGGCGAGGGCGACGGCAGCGGCACGCGCGTGATGAATCCCACCACCGTCGTCTACCTGGACGAGGGCGCGAGCATCCAGATGGAGACCGTGCAGATCCGCGGCATCGACTCCACCGTACGCAAGACGAAGATCATCTGCGGCAAGGACGCCGAAGCCGTCGTCACCGAGCGCCTGCTCACCCACGGCCATCAGCACGCCGAGAGCGACATGGAGATCGAGCTCAACGGCGAGGACGCGCGCGGCCGCGTCATTTCCCGCTCCGTCGCGCAGGATGAGTCCAAGCAGGTCTTCCACCCCGTGGTCGTCGGCAATGACAAATGCTTCGGCCACGTGCAGTGCGACTCGATCATCATGGGCAAGGCAAAGATCGAATCCATCCCCGCCATCACCGCCAACTCGACCGAGGCGCAGCTCATTCACGAGGCCGCCATCGGCAAGATCGCAGGCGACCAGCTCTTGAAGCTTCAGACCCTCGGCCTCACCGAGGAGGAAGCCGAGGACCGCATCCTCAAGGGCTTCCTCGCATAAAGCGAAAAACGGACAGCAAAAGACGAGATACCCGATATCGGGTATCTCGTCTTTTCATTGCTATTGCGCTCTTCAGTCGGCAAAATCAGGATAGCCGTCCTTGAGCGATTCATCGTAGATGGCACGCTCGCCGCCGATAAACTTGGGGCGCGTCCGCGCGGCCAGCAAGATCGCCTGACCGATATGCTTCTGCTCCAATCTCACGGGAACGGCGACCTTTTTCAGGTGCATCCCGATCAGCGTGCCGCCGATGTCGAGTCCTGCGTCGGCGCGGATCTCCTCGAGCGCCACCGGATGATGGAACGCCTGATACGCCGCCGTTGCGAACGAGCTGCCCGCCTTGGGCTGGGGCAGCACATTGACGATCTCCGCGCCCGGCACCGCCTCGTGCTCCACGATCAGCGCACGATTCAGATGCTCGCAGCACTGGGCCGCGATGTAAACGCCCATGGGCGCAAACACGCTCGTAAGGCCGCGGAAGATGGCCTGTGCCACCTCGGGCGTCGACCAACTGCCGACCTGATGGCCGACGACCTCGCTCGTGCTGCAGCCGACAACGACGATCTGTCCGCGACGCAGGCGCGCGACCTGCGCAAGCTCCTGCGCAGCGCGGGCAGCCTCCTGCTCCACCTGCGTGACGAGCTGATGATTTTCTACTTCGTGTACGACTCCTGCCATACGTATCCCTTTCCTTTCAAAAGTGGGATCAGGCAGCCAGCTTCTCCGTCACCTTCGCGCGCTCGAGCACGGTCGCAAGGATGACGCCGACCACCAGGCCGACCGCACCCTGGAAAACGTTGCCCGGGATGCTCGCCGCGGCCGCAAGGCCCTTGCCGAGCAGCAGGGACGCATAGCCGAAGTAGCCGAGCACCATGATGGCCTCGCTCACGACGCCGCCGCCGATGCGGGCAGCCGTGCTGCGGCCCATCTTTTCATACATCAGTGCCGCGACCAGCGCCATCAGGCCCTTGATGACCAGCGTGCCCGGGGCGTAATGCGCGTAGCCGAGGAACAGGTCCGCGAGCATCGAGCCGATGCCGCCCGCCGCGAAGCCATACCAGGGGCCAAGCAGCCAGCCGGACAGCAGCACGAAGCAATCGCCGAGGTTGACATAGCCCTGCATCGGGGAGGGGATCTGCACGACCATCGTCGCTACGCAGACGAGCGCTGCGAGAAGGGCAGCGAGAACAAGCTTTCTGATCTTCTTATCATTCATGACTGTAAGCTCCTTTGCTTTGTTGGATTGAGCGTATTATATCGCGTTCTGGTACTATTTCTATATCCAGAATGCAGCAAAATATGCAGATCAGTTTGGCAAAGGAATGTGGGAAAGCGGCGCAGCTTCCGCTGCGCCGCTCTTCGTTTTATGGAAAATTACTCCTTGGGCTCCTCAGCGCAGGGGCACTCGGGCTTCTCCTCGGCGCTCTCCTCCGCGGCGGGCGCTTCCGCCTCCGCGTCCTTCTCGATGGTCACCTCGATGATCGGCTCCTGCGCTTTCTTGGCGGCGGCAGCCTCAGCCTTGGCAGCCTCGTAAGCGGCGAGCTTTTCCTGCGAGGCCTTGATCGCCGCAACAATGTCGGCGACCGCCTCAGGCGCGTCGCCCTCGAGCGTGGAGACGTACCACTCGCCGATGGCGCGGTAGTTCTTGTCCATGCTGCGGCGCTCGGACGCCATCCCGTACTCGGTCTTCGCCTTATCAGCAACGGCATTCGCCTTTTCACCGGCGACGGCCGCGACCTGCTGCGCCTTTTCCGTCGCCACGAACGCGACGTCCTGAACCTTCTTGCTGAAGTTATCGAAAAATGCCATAATACTTTCTCCTTTCAAACCGTATCCCCGGGTCTGTTATGGATAGTATAAGCTACCGGGGCCGTCATTTCAATGGATAATTTCTTATGAAAGTATAAATTTTCTGTGACGGCGTTCACTTTTTCTCGATCCAGCCCTGCGAGCAGCCGACGGCGCGCTTCCAGCCGCGGTACATTTCCTCGCACTCGTACTGCGCCCGCTCCGGCACAAAGACGCGTTCGCTGCGGCGCAGTGCGCGCAGCTCATCCACGTCCTTCCACACGCCCGCAGCCAGTCCCGCAAGCGACGCCGCGCCAAACGCCGTCGTCTCGACCATTGCGGGCCGGTCGACCGGGATGCGCAGGAGGTCCGCCTGAAACTGCATCATCAGATCGCTGACGCTCGCGCCGCCGTCGACGCGCAGGACCGAGATCTCGCAGCCCGCGTCCTGCCGCATGGCGGTCATCAGGTCGGTGACCTGATAGGCGATGGACTCGAGCACCGCGCGGGCGATATGCGCCCTCGTCGTGCCGCGCGTCAGCCCCACGACACAGCCGCGCGCGTACATATCCCAATACGGCGCGCCAAGCCCCGTGAACGCCGGGACCAGATAAACGCCGCCGGTATCGGGAACGCTCTCGGCCAGAATGTCGCACTCGTGCGAGGTCGAAATGATCTGAAGCTCGTCGCGCAGCCATTGGATGGCCGAGCCCGCGTTGAACACGCTGCCCTCGAGCGCGTAGGTCGTCTCACCGTTCAGGCTCCAGCCCACGGTCGTCACAAGGCCCGCGCGCGAGCGCACCGGCGCATCTCCGACGTTCATCAGCGTAAAGCAGCCCGTGCCGTAGGTGTTCTTCGCCTGCCCGCGCGTAAAGCAGCCCTGCCCGAACAACGCCGCCTGCTGGTCGCCCGCCGCACCGCAGATCGGCACGCCCGCAAGCGCTTCCAGCCCCTCGATGCCCTCCGCCACCGTGCCGTAGACCTCGGAATTCGACACCGGCTTCGGCAGAAGGCACATCGGAATATCCAAAAGCGTGCAGAGCTCCTCGTCCCACGAAAGCGTGTGGATGTTGAAGAGCATCGTGCGGCTGGCATTGGAGTAGTCCGTCACATGGACCTTACCGCCCGTCAGCTTCCAGATGAGCCACGTCTCCACCGTGCCGAATAAAATTTCGCCGCGCTCCGCCCGTTCCCGCGCGCCGGGCACGTGGTCGAGCAGCCATCTGATCTTCGTCGCGGAAAAATAGGCGTCGATCTGCAAGCCGGTCTTCTCCGCCACCAGCTCGCTCACGCCGCGCTTCTCGCGCAGCGCGTCCGCAATATCCGCCGTGCGTCGGCACTGCCAGACGATGGCGTTGTGGATGGGCTCGCCCGTCGCGCGATCCCACAGGATCGTCGTCTCGCGCTGGTTCGTGATGCCGACCGCCGCGACCGCGCGGCCAAGGTCCGATCCGCGCAGCACCTGCGCGGCGACGGCGCGCTCGCTCTCCCAGATCTCGTTCGGGTCGTGCTCGACCCAGCCGGGCTGCGGATAATACTGCGGAAACGGCTGCTGGGCGTGGCCGCCGACGCTGCCGTCGCGCCCGAACAGGATCGCGCGCGAGCTGGTCGTGCCCTGATCGAGCGCCAAAATATACCGCTGCATGAAGATACCCCCTTGTTCATTTGGACCGTCTTATGCTATACTAATAGATAAGATTATACCATGCAGGAGGGTTTTGCGCCATGGCTATTTGCAGGGAATTTTACTATTCCTCGTCCGACGGCTCCTCGCGCATTCACGCGGCGGAGTGGACGCCCGAAAATCAGGAGATCATCGGCGTTTTACAGATCGCGCACGGCGTGGCGGAGTACGGTATGCGCTACGCGCCGTTCGCGGAGTTCATGACCGAGCACGGCTTTGCCGTTGTAGCAAACGACCACCTCGGCCACGGACTTTCCGCCGAAAAGGACGCGGACACGCTCTACTTCGGCCCGCGCGACGGCTGGACGCACGTTGTGGACGATATGTACGCCCTGCGCTGCCGCACGAAGGAAAAATATCCCGATGTGCCCTATTTTCTCATGGGCCACTCGATGGGCTCGTTTCTGACGCGCACCTATCTCATCCGCTATCCCGGCACCGTGGACGCCGCCATCATCATGGGCACGGGGCATCAGTCTCCCGCGGTCGTCGCGGGCGGGCGCGCCATCGCCGGGGCCGCGGGCAAGCGCCACGGCTTTGACGCGCACTCCCCGCGCGTCGAAAATCTGGCCTTCGGCGCTTACAACAAGGCCTTTGCCCCCAACCGCACCGAAGTCGACTGGCTCAGCGTGAGCGAAAACAATGTCGACGCCTATATCGCCGACCCCCTCTGCGGGCAGAAGGCGAGCATCGGCCTCTTCTACGAGATGCTCGGCGGCATCCGCTTTGTCAGCGCGCAGAAAAACATCAACTCGATGAATCTCAACACTCCCATTCTCTTCATCGCGGGCGACAAGGATCCCGTCGGCGAGATGGGCAAGGGCGTCAGGCGCGCGTACAACGCCTTCCGCCGCGCCGGTGTGCGCGACCTCGAGCTGAAGCTCTATGAGGGGCTGCGGCACGAAATCCTGAACGAGGACTGCCGCGCCGTTGTTTATAACGACCTGTGGAGCTGGATCGAAAAACATACGTAAGCCACAAAGAAGGCGGATCGCTATGCGGTCCGCCTTCTGAGACGTATCAGCGTTCGCGGCGTCAGGGCGTCGATATCGCGCGTCACGAGCAGGACGCGGGCAGTCAGGATGCCGTCGAGCGCGACAAGGAACATTGCGAGCGCCGCAGCCCCGGCCGGGAGACGCGCGGCATAGTTCTCCAAAACAGGCTGCACATACCGCACGGCAAGCGCCGATAAAACGCCCCAGCAGAGGGAAAACGGCAGGCAGACGCGCCCATTCACATCACATTTGGTCGAGGAATAGTCCCAAAACTGCACACCGAAGAGCGTTTCATAGCCCCAGTGCACCGCGTATTCCACCACCGTCGCCGCAAACGCGCCGAGGGCCATCCGCTCCCACAGGTGCGGCAGATTTTCCGTTCCCAGCGCCAGCACTGCGAGCATCGCAAGGCCGTACACCGGGCACAACGGCAGGAACACAAAGCACCGCCGCAGCCGGTGGCTCGACCGCGTCACGGCAGCAAATATCTTTTCGAGGCAATAGCCCAGAAAGCTGTAGGCAAGCCAATACCAGATCACTTCCATGCGTCCCTCCGCGTCCGTTTTTTTCAGTATGGCTCGCGCAGATGGAAAAATGCGTGCCGCGTGCGTTGCAAAGCGCGGCGAATCATGGTAAAATGGCAAAAAATCGACAGGAGAACAACATTATGCCTGATACCTGGGAAGCTTTGGAGCACGATTGCGAAAATTGCCGCGAATGCTCGCTGTGGGAAACGCGCACGAACGTCGTCTTCGGCGTCGGCAGCCGGAATGCCGAGGTCTTATTCATCGGCGAAGGTCCCGGCGCGAACGAGGACGCGCAGGGCGTGCCGTTCGTCGGCAGGGCCGGTCATCTGCTCGACGATATGCTCGAGATCATCGGTCTCAAGCGCGAGGACGTGTATATCGCCAATATCGTCAAGTGCCGCCCGCCGGAAAACCGCGACCCGCTGGGCGTGGAGCAGGATGCCTGCATCGGCTATCTTCGCCGTCAGGTCGCGCTGCTGCGGCCGAAGATCATCGTCTGCCTCGGGCGTATCGCAGCCATGCGCCTCATCAAGCCCGACTTCAAGATCACCCGCGAGCATGGCCAGTGGTTTGAAAAGAACGGCTTTCAGATGATGGCCGTCTACCACCCCGCGGCGCTGCTGCGCGACCCGCGCCGCCGGCCCGAAGCGTTTGACGATTTTAAGGGCTTGCAGCAGAAGATCAATGAGCTTTGCGAGCACACCCATGCCAATTCCTAATGTAATTTTCATGCTTTTCGGTGCTGTGCCCTGCCAAATTCCTACATAAATAGTGTTTTTTGGATAAAAATGCTATTGACGGCCATTTTTGTGTGTGCTATATTACTACCATCCTTTTTGAAAGGACCCGGAGCTTGTGTGATGAAGACTGTTGTAAGCAGCATTGCCTATCGCTTTTACTATTACTCTTACTTTTACTTTAAGAACAAGGTAAGAGCGATTTGTGATGCCCGTAGCTGAAAGGTCTTTCGAATCAACACTTGAAGGTCACTTCAAAAAGAGTTGAGTCAAGGAACCCGCCGTATGGACCACAAGTCCTTACAGCGGGTTTTATTGTTATCATCAGCGAGAAATAAAAATTGGAGGAAAAAAAGCATGAACACCAAACGCATCATTTCTCTTGTTGCCTCTCTTGCCCTCGTTCTCAGCCTGAGCGTGGGTCTGACCGGCTGCGGCGATAAGGCCACACAGGACGACAATCAGGGCAGCACCGACGGCGAAGGCACGAAGTACACCGTCGGCATCTGCCAGCTCGTGCAGCACGAGGCACTCGACGCTGCCACCCAGGGCTTCATCGACGCGCTGAACGAGGCGCTGCCCGGCCAGGTCGAGTTCCAGAATAAGAACGCCTCCGGCGACAGCGCCAACTGCTCTACCATCGTCAACGGCTTCGTTTCCGACGGTGTGGATCTCATCATGGCAAACGCCACCGGCGCGCTGACCGCCGCCGCTGCCGCCACAAGCGACATCCCCATCCTTGGCACCTCCATCACCGCTTACGGCGTTGCTCTTGACATCGACGACTTCAGCGGCACCGTCGGCGGCAACATCTCCGGCACCTCCGACCTCGCCGACCTTGAGGCTCAGGCCAACATGATCACCGAGTGGTTCCCCGAGGCCACGAAGGTCGGCCTGCTGTTCTGCTCCGCCGAGCCCAACTCCCGCTACCAGATCGAAGAGGTCGCCAAGTACCTCTCCGACAAGGGCATTGAGACCCAGGAGTTCGCCTTCACCGACACGAACGACGTCGCCTCCGTGACCCAGTCCGCCGCCGACTACTCCGACGTTGTCTACATCCCCACCGATAACACCGCCGCCTCCAACACCGAGGCCATCGCGAACGTGCTCGTTCCCTCGGGCGTTCCCGCCATCTGCGGCGAAGAGGGCATCTGCAAGGGCTGCGGCGTCGCCACCCTCTCCATCAGCTACTATGACCTGGGTGTGACCACCGGCAAGATGGCCGCCAAGATCCTGACCGGCGAGGCCAGCGTCTCCGAAATGCCCATCGAGTTCACCGAGGCCACCCCGAAGTACAACGCCTCCATGTGCGAGACGCTCGGCATCACCCCGCTGGACGGCTACACCGCCATCGAAGAGTAATTTCATCACTTCCCCCGCAGGCAGGGACGGGCTCGGCCCGTTCCTGCCTCAACAAGAGATAGGAGGAGAGATCCCATGAGTTTTCTGACTTCGCTGATGAACGCCCTGCCCGGCGCAGCCGCTCAGGGCCTTGCCTGGGGCATCATGGCCATCGGCGTCTACATCACCTTCCGCATTCTGGATGTGGCGGATCTGACCGTTGATGGCTCGCTCGCGACCGGCGGCGCCGTGTGCGTCATGCTGATCCGCGGCGGCTTCAATCCCTGGATCGCCCTGCTGTGTGCGATGCTCGCCGGTATGCTTGCCGGCCTCATCACCGGTCTGTTCCACACGCGCTGCGGCATTCCGGCCATCCTTGCCGGTATCCTGACGCAGCTCGCGCTGTATTCGATCAACCTGCGCATCATGGACAGCAAGGCAAACCAGGCGCTGAGCGTCGACAAATACCCGCTGCTGCTTTCGCAGCGCTATGTGCGCGAGCTCTCGCTCAATAACCCGCTGCCGCTGCTGCTTCTCTTCACCGCCGCGGTCATCGCGGCGCTGTACTGGTTCTTCGGCACCGAAAAGGGCAGCTCCCTTCGCGCCACCGGCGCGAATCCTAACATGGCGCGCGCGCAGGGCATCAATACCAACTCCAACATCGTGCTCGGCCTGATGCTCTCCAACGGCCTTGTCGCCCTTTCCGGCGCGCTGCTTGCGCAGTATCAGGGCTCGAGCGATATCAACATGGGCCGCGGCGCCATCGTCATCGGCCTTGCCGCCGTCATCATCGGCGAGGTCATCTTCGGCAAGGTCTTCATGAACTTCGGTCTCAAGCTCTTTGCCGTATCCATCGGCGCGATCATCTACTATATCGTGCTGCAGGTCGTGCTCCAGCTGGGCCTGAATACCAACGACTTAAAGCTCATCACCGCGCTGATCGTGGCCGTCTTCCTTGCCATTCCCTACTGGAAGAGCAAGATGTTCCGCCACACCGCGCAGGGCAAGAAGGGAGGCCGCGAGAATGCTTGAACTCAAGGAGCTCTACAAAACCTTTAATCCCGGCACCATCAACGCCAAGACCGCGCTGAGCGGTCTGAGCGTCACGCTGCACGACGGCGACTTCGTCACCGTCATCGGCGGCAACGGCGCGGGCAAGTCCACGATGCTCAATGCCACCGCCGGCACGTTCTTCGTCGACTCCGGCAAGGTCATCATCGACGTCAGCGACGTCACCAACCTCCCCGAGCACAAGCGCGCGGCGTTCATCGGCCGCGTGTTCCAGGACCCGATGATGGGCACGGCCCCCTCGATGCAGATCGAAGAAAACCTTGCCCTCGCCGCCCGCCGCGGCCAGCGCCGCGGGCTTGCCTGGGGCGTGACGAAGGAGGAAAAGGAGCAGTACCGCGAGCTACTCGGCGGTCTCGGCCTCGGCCTTGAGTCCCGCCTGACCACGAAGGTCGCGACGCTCTCCGGCGGCCAGCGCCAGGCGCTCACGCTGCTGATGGCGACGCTCAAGCGTCCCAAGCTCCTGCTGCTCGACGAGCACACCGCCGCGCTCGACCCGAAGACCGCCGCCAAGGTCATGGAGCTCACCGACCGCATCGTGCGCGAGGGTCAGCTCACCACGCTGATGATCACGCACAATATGCGCGACGCCATCCAGTACGGCAACCGCCTCATCATGCTGCATGAGGGCCGCATCATCCTCGATATCGCCGGCGAAGAAAAGAAAAAGCTCACCGTGCCCGACCTTCTCGAGCAGTTCACCAAGGCCAGCGGCGACGAGTTCGCCAACGACCGCGCGATCCTCTCCTGATCCTCTCTTCCGTAAGACGCAAAAAAGCTCAGACGCAAGTCTGAGCTTTTTTCTTCCATGTGTTTGATGATTTTCACCACGAAGTAATTGAGGAGGAAGCAACAGAGTGCATTCTCCAATTTATCCTCGCCTATCTGCTGTGCGGATTGGTTTGTGGTATCCCATCCAATACATTACGCGGATCGTTCATATACCTTTAAGGCTGGCGACCCGAAACATATCCGGAATCCTCCAAGGCTTTGAGATAGGCATCGTAGGCTGCTTCCAGGGAGGAATATTCTTGTCCATTTTTCAGTGTTTGCTTATACTGGTTCGGCGTAAGCGATTCCGAGACGGCAACATAGGCTTTGCCGTTTTTGGTTCGCTTGCCAGTTGTGGTTTCGGAAACATAATATTTCCCGTCGCCGGTTTGGATGATTACGGGGATACTCTTTCCGGCTCCGACGTCGTTCGTGTTCAGAGATGTCCAGAAAAGATACCGATTTGCTTTTTGCCCATCTCTTCCGTTGCCAAGATAGGCCCAGGTACAGTCCGGCTGCTGTAAAAGACTGTTGTCCAATTTTTTGATCGCTTCGGAAATAGCCGGGACATACTTTGATTCCGGACATCTGGAGTCAAACTCAAAATTTGACTCATTTTTCATATCGTTCCAGAAAGCTGTACCATATAGAAGCGAGAAGAAATCCGTCACGTTTGTATTAAACGGGTATTCAGGCGTAGTTGGGGCGGCTTTTCCGCTCCAGGTGAGAATGATTCCGCAATCTTCATTATATGACACAACGCAGGTTCCGTTCGGCGCAGCAACGCCTTTCCAATTATCCGTGTCTCCTTGCTTTTTGTAGTGAACGATACCGCCGATATTCACGGGGTCCAACGATTGCCAGTCGGCCTGCTTCTGCTTTAGGTCGACGGTCACGGTGACCTCCGGATCTCCGAGCAGTACCTCTGCAGATACCTGCGCATAAGCAGAGCGTACATTTGCAAGGTCTGCCGCTTCTCTGCTTTTTTCAAGCTGTGATGCAAATACCGGGATCGCAATTGCAATCAATACAGCGATGATCGCAATGACAATCAGCATTTCCATCAATGTAAATCCGTTTCTGATTCGTTTCACTATAATTCCTGCTTTATCTTGGGTATATCCTTCATTTATCTATTTTACTATAATTCTGAGATGTTTGCAACGAGAAAGCTACAAAATTAAAAATCCCCGGCAGACTGCGTTTTCTACAATCTGCCTGGAATACCTTTACTACACGGTCAATGTTGCTATGTATTCCACGGACAATGCATATCCCACAGCCGCCCTATCTTTCCTCATAAATCTCGCAGTTCGTATGGGACACACATTCTTATCCATTTTTACACTTCCCGCAGCACGACCTCCACGATGCCGACGTCGTCGGTATCGGGATAGAAATACACCTGCCAGGGCTGTTCAAAGCCGGGCTCCACCTCCGCCTGCACCGCGCGGACCATCTCGCGCAGGCCGTCGCGGTCGGTCGCAAAATAGCCGAAGCGCACAGCAACGCGCTTCACCGTCCCCTCCTCCGCCGTCAGGCGCAGAAGGTCAGGCAGCGCTTCCGTACTGGTGGCGGTGATGATGGCCGCCTGCTCCTCCGCCGTGCGGCGGTAGCCGAGGCGCACGCGCATCTCGTAGTAGCCGTGCTCCTGCGCGTCGGTATAGCTGATGTATTCCAGCAGATAAGCGCCCAGCGCCGTCTCCTCCTGCACCTCGCGGCAGGCCTGCTCCGCCATCGACGCGGCCTCCTCATCGTTTCCGTAGATGCGGACGGTCCCCTCCTCGCTGTGCTCGCCGAGGAGCAGCAGCAGCGCGTTGACAAGGTCCTGATAGCTGTCGGCCCGCAGGGTGTCGGCGTTCTCGTTCTCCCAGTAGACCTCGCTGTGCGGCGCGGAGACGGAGTAGCTGCGCTCGAGCACGATGTTGCCGCAGCCCGCGAGCGTCAGGCAGAGCGCCAGCGTAAGCGGTATGAGCTTTTTTCGCACGGTGCTTCGCCCCCTCTCCTTCTTTGTTCCTATCAATAGCCGAGCGGCTCGTCGACGAGCACGACCTCGCTCTCGCAGCTGCGAATGGCCTCCCACATCACGACAAGGCCGCGGCAGATGCGCTGCGGGCTCTTGCAATCGTAGCAGCGGTCGCCGTTCACGGCGCAGGGTGTCTTCACGCCGAGGCGCTGGGCGTTCTTCGGCGCGGAGATGTTGCGGGCGCGCCAGAGCGCCTTGTCATAGGTCGGCGCGAGCTTGTTGCTCCCCACGACGTACCACACCTTCTTATGGCCGAAGAGCGACGAGGCCACGCGGTTGCCCGTGCCGTCGATATTGATGATCTCGCCCGTTTCGGCAAGACCGTTGGCCGAGAGCAGATAGTGCTCGCAGGTCGCGGCCTTTTCGCGCACCTCGTCGGCGTTCATGCCGTCTGGCACGTTCCAATGGCTGTAGATCGTGTTGTGAGCGCCAAGGCTTTCAAAAAGCCCCATCTGCGAGAGCGTTACGCTTCCGCCGAAGGACACGCTCGAACGGTCGATCTGCGCGTTGAGATAGTCCGCCGCTTCCTGCGCCGTCGCAAAGGCGGACACCTTGAAGCCGCGCTCTCTGAGATTCTTCTCCACCGTCGTAAAATCCATATTTTGACCTCCTGCTTGCCAAAGCTGCTTTCTTAAAGCCCCTTGGGGTTATAAACGCCGAAGCCCTCGCCCAGCACCTCGCTCGCGTCGCACACGATGAAAAAGGCGTCGGGGTCCAGCTCCTTGATGAAGCGCTTGATGGACACGACCTCCTTGTTGCGCACCGCGCACAGAAGCAGCGGGCGCTCCGAGCCCGTGTAGATGCCCTTGCCGTTTAGGAGCGTCGCGCCCATGTCGCGCGCGATCATCTCCTGCATGATCTCCTCGTATTTGTCGCTGATGATGTAGGCGAGCTTGGCCGTGTTCTGCCCGTACACGACAAGGTCGAGCACCTTGGTCGTGATGTAGAGCGCAAGCGCGCCGTAAAGGGCGTTATTGAGGCTCCTGAACACCGCGGCATAGATCAGAATGATCGTCAGATCGATGCCAAGGCAGATATTGCCGATCGACAGCCGCTCGACGTGCGAGCGCACGATCCACGCGCCGAGCTCCGAGCCGCCGGTGGTCGCCTCCTCGCGGAAGATGAGTCCCGAGGCAACGCCCAGCGTCACGCCGCCGTAAAGACACGCAAGCAGCGGGTCCATGGGCGAAAACTGATGGATCACATCGACCACGTCGATCAGGACCGAGCTCAGCGCCATCGTGTAGATGGACTTGCACAAAAACGCAAAACCAAACTTTTTCAGTCCCACCACGAAAAGCGGTACATTGAGCACAATGACCATCGTACCGATCGGCAGAACGGGCACAAAGAAATTGATGATCTGCGAAATACCCGTAAAGCCGCCGACCGTAAAGTCGTTCGGCGCATAGAACCAGTTGAACGACAGCGCGTACAGCACGCACGCCAGCGTGATAATGACATAGCTGCGCATCTGCTCGCGCACGCTTTCCTTTTTCATAGACTTCTCTCCTCTCTTTTCTCTTCCCCGCTCGTCTCCCGCCGTCAGATGAGCGAGAGCTGTTTATCGTCGCTGTCCTCCGTTTTGAGCAGCGCGCCCGTCGCCGGGATGCTGCGCCCGCGGTAGCGGGCAAAGTCGGTGATACCGGTCTCCTCGGGGAAGCGAACGGTATCCAGCGTGTGCTTCTTTTTGAGCGTCATCAGCGCAACGCCCTGCGTTGTGCGCGTGGTCTTCACGCCGAGCAGCGCGGTGCTGACGATGAGCACGCGGGGCTCGCTTGAATAGACGGCGATCTCGCGGTCCTCGCGGATGTGCAGCATCGCGCGCAGCGGGCTCTTGTCGCTGTAAGCCCCCGTCAGGCGGCGGCGGTTCGAGGTCGTCCTGTACGCCGAGAGCTCGACCTTCGCGGCCTTGCCGTTTTCAAAGAAGAAGATCATATAGCCGCTGTAATCGCCCGGCAGCACCATGCCCATGACGCTCTCGCCCTCGTCCATGCCGAGCTTGGCAGGCAGGTAGTCGCCGAGCTGACTCGCCTTGCCGTCGGCAAAGTCGCTCACGCGCGTCTTGTAGACCTGCGCCTTGTCGGTGAAGAACATCAGCTCGGCGGCATTGGAGCTCTCCACGCTCGCGCTGAGCGCGTCATCCTCCTTGAACTTCTGCTCGCCGGACATACGCAGCGACTGCGGCGTGATCTTTTTGAAATACCCGTGCTGCGACAAAAAGAGCGTGACAGGATAGTCCTCGACAGGATCGTCCTCCACCTCCGCGTCCTCGACAAAATCGTAGATGATACCGGTGCGGCGGGGCTCGGCGTACTTTTTGCGCACCTCTTCGAGCTCTGTGATGATGATCTTGCGGATGCGTGACGGGCGCGCGAGCGTATCCTCAAGGTCCTCGATCTCCGACTCGAGCGACGCCGTCTCCTCCACGCGCTTTAAGATATATTCGCGGTTGATGCTGCGCAGCTTGATCTCGGCGACGTACTCCGCCTGGATCTGGTCGATGCCGAAGCCGATCATCAGGTTCGGCACAACATCGGCCTCCTTCTCCGTCTCGCGGATGATCCGGATGGCCTTGTCGATATCGAGCAGGATGCGCTTGAGGCCCTTCAAGAGGTGCAGCTTGTCCTGCCGCTTTTTGAGCACGAAATACACGCGCCTCTTGACGCTCTCGGTGCGCCAGGCGCACCACTCGTCCAGAAGTTCGCGCACGCCCATCACGCGCGGCATACCGCCGATGAGCACGTTGAAGTTGCACGACGCCGTATCCTGAAGCGTCGTGGCCCTGAAGAGCTTCTGCATCAGCTTGTCTGGGTCCGCGCCGCGCTTTAAGTCGATCGTCAGCTTGAGGCCCGAGAGGTCGGTCTCATCGCGCATATCGGAAATTTCCTTCACCTTGCCCGCCTTGATGAGCTCGGCGACCTTATCCATGATGGCCTCGCTTGTGGTGGTGTAGGGGATCTCGTAAATTTCGATGAGATTTTCCTTTTTATCGTAGCGCCAGCGGGCGCGCACCTTCACACCGCCGCGCCCGGTGTTGTAGATATCCTCGATGGCGCGCGCATCGTATAAAACCTCGCCGCCGGTCGGAAAGTCGGGCGCAAGCAGCGTCTCGCTGATGCGCACCTCGGGATTTTTGAGAAATGCGATCGTCGTGTCGCAGACCTCGCCCAAATTGAAGCCGCACAGCTGGCTCGCCATGCCGACGGCGATGCCCTGATTCGCGCTGACAAGAATATTGGGGAAGGTCGTCGGCAGAAGCGCCGGCTCTTTCATGGAGTTATCGTAGTTGTCGACAAAATCGACCGTGTCGGAGTCGATGTCGCGGAAGAGCTCTGCGCAGATGGGCGCAAGCTTTGCCTCGGTGTATCGGCTGGCCGCCCACGCCATATCGCGCGAATAGACCTTACCGAAGTTGCCCTTCGAGTCGACAAACGGGTGCAGCAGCGCGCCGTAGCCCTTGGAAAGGCGCACCATCGTGTCGTAGATCGCGGCGTCGCCGTGGGGATTCAGCCGCATCGTCTGGCCGACGATGTTCGCGCTCTTTGTGCGCGCGCCGGTGAGAAGGCCCATCTTGTACATCGTGTACAGAAGCTTTCGGTGCGAGGGCTTGAAGCCGTCGATCTCCGGAATGGCGCGCGAGACGATGACGGACATCGCATAGGGCATATAGTTCGTTTCCAGTGTTTCCGTAATATTCTGCTCCACCACGTCCGCGCGCAGGCCCATCACGTTCGGGTCGGCGCGGCGGTGGGTCTGCTTGGGTGTCTTGTCGCTTTTCTTCATTCGCATACCTCAAAATCGATCCGGCAGCAAGACGGCTGCCGAACACACTATTTCTATGATATCCTATCACACTTTTTTCAGCCGCGCAACACCGCGCGCAGGGGGAAATCCGATCTGTTCCGCCGAAAAAAAGCACTTCGGGCAGTCCGAAGCGCTTTTTTCGTCAATTTCTCATTTTCTGCGCCACACGGAGGGCATCATCAGCACGAGCAGCGGCATGATCTCAAGCCGTCCGAGCAGCATCGTCAGCGTGAGGACGAGCTTGCTGAAATCGGAGAGGAAGCCAAAATTACACGTGGGGCCGAGCGCACCGAGACCGGGGCCGACGTTGCTGATGGCCGTAAGCGAGGCGGTGAAGGCCGCGGTGAACTCCACCCCGTCGAGCGACACGACCAGCGTGCCGAAGAGCAAAATCGCAATGTAGGCGAAGAAGAACACCGACACGGACGAGAGCGTCTCTTCGCTCACGCGCTGGCCGTCGAGCGTGATGGGACGCACCTCGCGCGAGTGCATGATACGGCGCATATCGCGGCGCACGCCCTTCACGAGCAGCACCACGCGCGAGACCTTGACACCGCCCGCCGTGGAGCCCGCGCAGCCGCCGCAGAACATCACCAGCACCAGCACACAGCGGCAGAACGACGGCCAGAGGTCAAAGTCCTCCGTACAGTAGCCGGTGGTGGAGATGAGCGTTGTGACCTGAAAGGCTGCCGCCTCAAGTGCCGAGCCGAAGCTGCGCCCCGTCTTGGCAACAAGGTCGAGCGTGATAAAGAGCGTTGAGCCGACCACGATGCCGGTGTAGACGCGCAACTCCTCGCTCCTGAGCGCCTCGCGGAAGCGGCGCGTGACCATGAGAAAGAGCAGCGTAAAGTTCACCGATGCGGCAAACATGAAAAAGACAAGTATCCAGTTGATGAGCGAGGAGTGGTAGTAGGCGATGCTCGCGTCGCGGATGGAAAAGCCGCCGGTCGAGATGGTCGTGAGCGCGGTGGTGAGCGCGTCGAACCACGGCAGGCCGACGATGCGCAGCACGACGGCCTCGATCGCCGTGAGCGCGATGTAAATGCGGTAGAGGATGCGGGCCGTCTCCCCCGTGCGCGGGCGGAGCTTGGTGCTGATGGGGCCGGGCGATTCCGCCTTCATCAGATTCACGCTGCCCTCGCTGATCTTGGGCAGCAGCGCCAGCACGAGCACCAGGATGCCCATGCCGCCCATCCACTGCGTCAGCGCGCGCCAGAGCTGGATGCCGCGCGGCAGCGCGGACGGGGCCGAGAAGATCGATGCACCCGTGGTGGTCAGGCCCGAGACCGTTTCAAAGAAGGCATCCATAAAGTCGCAGCTATGGCTGAAAAAATACGGCAGCGCGCCGAACAGCCCCAGTACGATCCAGCACAGGGCCACGCAGACAAAGCCGTCGCGCGTCTGAAGGCGCGGATCGTCCGGCCTTGTGAGCGTCAAAAGGCCGCCGACTCCGCCGCATATCGCGACGGAGCGGAGAAACGCCGGCATATCCGGCCCCCCGCTCACCGCTGCAACCAGCAGCGGCGGCAGCATACACAGCGCCTCGATGCACAGGATGAGGCCCACGATCCTAAGGATGAGTTTCTGGTTCATAGTAACTTCCTTTGCCGAACAAAGCGGCGATCAGCCGAGAATATCGTTGAGATCCTGCAAAAAGAGTTCCTTCGCCACCACGATGACGCGGTCGCCCGCGTGGATCTGGGAATGTCCGTTCGGGATCTCCATCTTACCGCCGTGCACGATGGCGGCGACGAGCAGGCCCTTGCGGAAGTGCAGGTCGCTGAGCGGACGGTCGAGGAAGTGCGTGGCGTTCGTCGCGGTGAACTCCACCGCCTCGATCGAGCCGCCGAGGATATAGTGCAGGCTCTCCACGGCGCTCCCCTGCGAGTTCGCAAGGCCGCGCACATAGCTCGAGATCTGCCCCGCGATAATGGCCTTGGGCGAGATGACGCTGTCGAGCCCCGTCAGGCTCACGATATCGAGATACCCCAGGCGCGACATCTTGGGCACGACCTTTTTCACGCCGTAGCGCTTGGCCGTGAGCGCCATGAGGAGATTCTCCTCGTCGCGGTCGGTCACGGCGATAAAGGCGTCGCAGTGGAAGATGCCCTCCGCCTCCAGAAGGTCGTGGTCCGTGCCGTCGCCGTGGATGATGGTGGCCTTGGGCAGCTTTTCCGCAAGCGTCAGGCACTTGGCCTCGTTCTTTTCCACGATCGTCACGTGCGTGCCGGTGGTCGTGAGCGTCCAGGCAAGGTACTGGGCGATGCGGCTGCCGCCAAGGATGCTCACGCGGCGGATGGGCGCCGTGGGCCTTCCCATCGAGCGCAGCACGCGCGTCGTCTCCGCGGGCGTGCCGATGACATACACGCGGTCGCCCGGGAGCGGGACGAACGAGCCGTCCGGCACGATGACGCTGTCATCGCGCTTGGCCGCGCACATGAGGATGCTGTTGGGCGTTTCACGGTTGAATTCGATGAGGGATTTTCCCACAAGGCTGTCGCCCGGCGCAGCCTGAAAGCCGATGAGCTCAACGAGGCCGCCAGCGAAGGTCTCGACGCTGAAGGCGCTCGGCACGCGCAGGATACGCGAGATCTCCTGCGCGGCGGCGTGCTCGGGGTTGATAATCATATCGAGCCCGATCTCGCGGCGCAGAATGGGCGCGTCGCGGAAATAGTCGGGGTTTCGCACGCGGGCGACCGTGTGCCTCGCGCCGAGCTTTTTCGCCATCAGGCAGCAGATGAGGTTGACCTCATCGTTTTCCGAAACGGCGATGAGCAGGTCCGCCTCGCGCACGCCCGCCTGCAACAGCACGCTGGCGCTCGCGCCGTTGCCCTCCACGCACATGACGTCCAGCATGGAGTCGGCGTGGTCAAGCACCGCGCTGCTCTGGTCCACGATGACGATATCGTGATTTTCGCCCGTCATCTGTTCGGCGATCGCATAGCCGACCTTGCCGATACCGACAATGATGATTTTCATATGATCACGAGTCTCCTATCGCTTTTTGCGCATCTTGCGTTTCTTTTATTGTTTCTGTTTCTTTGGCTTTTTCGTTCTTTTTTGTCTGCTGCACCGGCGTGTGCTCCGTGCGCCGCATCACCATGAGAACGCTGTTGAACTCCGCGCCCATAATGAGCATCATCGAGGCAAGATACAGCCACAAAAGCAGCACGATCACCGCCCCCAGCGTGCCGTAGATCACAGAATAGCGCGCGATATTCTCCACATAGTAGGAAAAGAGGTAGGACAGCGCCAGCCACATCGCCATTGAGAAAATGACGCCGGGCCAGATGCGGTTCATCTTGCGCGATTCCTGCGCAAGGCCGTACATCAGCGCGATGGGGAAAAACACGATGCCGCCGAGCAGCGCAAAGCGCAGGATCGACCACAAATGGATGGTCCGGTCGCTCAGCGGGATGGTGATATAATTGCCGATATAGTCCGAGACAAGGCTCAGCACCCGCTCGCCCACAACGGTGAGCGCGATGGAGATGATAATGATGAGGATCAGGCTCAGCGTGTAGAGCAGGAGCTTGATCTGATAGCGCAGAAAATTCGTCGGCGCTTTTTCGCCGTAGGCCCGGCGGACCGAGCCCATGAGCGCGCTCGCCGCGCGATACGGAAAATAAATGGAGAAAACGAGCGAGAACCACAGCAGCTGCCGGCTCGAATCACGGCTGACATAGGTGAGGTACTGCTCGATGATATCCAGCGCCTCCTGCGGCATAATGGTATGCAGCCCCTTCAAAAACTGGCTGATATCGAACGACATCATACCGACAAGGTTGCTCAGAAAGATCATCAGCGGAAAAAGCGCAAACAGAAGATAATACGTCAGCGCCGCGCTGTCGCGTCCGACGTGATGGTCGAAGTAACGGCGCACCATCAGGTAAGCGCCCTTCAAAAAGCGGTGCCGCTCGAGATACTGCTGCAAGGGCGTGGCTCACCTCCTGAAATAGACGATATCTGTTCAATTTAGGTAGTATACCACAGCGCTTACGGAAAGGGAAGCGGAAAAGCACAGCCACACAAAGTTTTTACATGAATAAAGACGGAAAAGGGGTTGACAGAGCGGAAAAATGTGCATAATATAATACCGTTAATTCCATAAGGTCGTCCGGTAGGTAAGGCTACCACAAGGATACGGACTGCTGCCGCGGAGTAGTGGAGACACTATGAGAGGGTTTGAACAGGTTGCATCGAAAGCAAGGTGCCATCTAATGCAGTTTCACCGCCTCGTGATGCTAAAGCTTGAACGGTAAGGAAACGCTGCGCAGGGCGCAGGTTTTCGATCAACTCGCTCTCATAGCCGCGTCGCCGGACGCAGGATATGGGAGATTTTTTTGTACCTTTCGGAAAGGAGGAAGACGGTATGGTCGGATTTGAAGAAATGCGCGATGAACTGCTGGACGGAATCAGGGAGCTTCTCAAGCGAAAACAGTACACCGCCCTGCGAGAGCTGCTCTGCGACCTGGAGCCGGCGGATATCGCATCGCTTTTTGAAGATCTCAGCGAGGACAGCATTCCCCTTTTGTTCCGTCTTCTTCCCAAGGAGCCGGCGGCGGAGGTGTTCGTTGAGCTTGACCCCGACGCGCAGGAAATGCTCATCCGCGGCTTTTCGAACACGGAACTCAAGGAAGTTCTTGACGAACTGTATCTCGACGATGCGGTCGATATCGTGGAGGAAATGCCCGCAAACGTCGTCAAGCGCATCTTAAAGCACGCAGACCCCGACACGCGCAAGAGCATCAACGAAATTCTCAAGTACCCTGACGACAGCGCGGGCGCGCTGATGACGACCGAGTTTGTCGACTTAAAGCGCGATATGACGGTCGAGGACGCCTTAAAACGCATCCGCCGCACCGGTACGGACAAGGAGACGATCAACGTCTGCTACGTCGTCGACCCGGCGCGCAAGCTGCTCGGCATCGTCTCGCTGCGCACCATCCTGCTCGCCGACGAGGATGATATCATCGAGGAGATCATGGAGACGCACGTCATCTCCGTCACGACGCTTGAGGATAAGGAGGACGTCGCGCAGACTTTCTCAAAATATAACTTCATCGCCCTTCCGGTCGTCGACAAGGAAGACCGCCTCGTCGGTATCATCACCGTTGACGACGCCATCGACGTCATGGAAGAGGAGACGACCGAGGATATCGAAAAGATGGCGGCCATGCTGCCGACGGATAAGCCGTACCTCAAAACGAGCGTGTTCGAGACCTACAAGTCCCGCATCCCCTGGCTGCTGCTGCTGATGGTCTCGGCGACCTTCACCGGGCAGATCATCGCGCGCTTTGAAGATGCGCTCAGCGCGTTCGCCATTCTGACGGCTTATATCCCCATGCTGATGGACACGGGCGGCAACTGCGGCTCGCAGGCAAGCGTCACGGTCATCCGCGGTATCTCGCTCGACGAGATCGAGTTTTCCGACCTTTTTCGCGTCATCTGGAAGGAGATCCGCGTGGCGGTCATCTGCGGCGCGACGCTCGCGGCGGCAAACTTTGCAAAGCTGATGCTCATCGACAAGATGCTCTTCGGCAACCCCATCACCGTCTCCGTCGCGCTCGTCATCTGCCTGACGCTCGTGGTCACGGTGTTCGCCGCCAAGGTCGTCGGCTGCACGCTGCCGCTGCTCGCCAAGAAGATCGGCTTCGACCCCGCGGTCATGGCCTCGCCCTTCATCACGACGGTCGTGGACGCGATCTCGCTGATGATCTACTTCAACTTCGCCTCCCTGCTGCTGGGAATTTGAAAAAATCGGAAAAAGGCTTTCCAATCGCGCCACTTGTGTGTTATGATGCTTCATGTATGGCATTGTACGATATTCAAAGAGGCGGCTGTGCCACGCGCAGCCGCCTCTTCTTTTTTCAGGAGGACATTCCATGGAAAATAAACTCAGAGAATATGCGAAATTGCTCATTGAAGTGGGGCTGAACGTTCAAAAGGGCCAGACCGTCGTGATCCGCTGCCCGGTCGAGTGCGCGTTTTTTGCGCGTCTGTGCGCCTCCGCCGCCTACGACGTTGGCTGCCGCGAGGTCGTGATGCGCTGGACGGACGACTACATGAACCGCGAGCGTTTTCTGCGCGCGGACGACTCCGTGTTCGACGTTTTCCCCGACTGGCAGGCAGAAATGCTCAACGGCTATGCTGACGAGGGCGCAGCATTCCTCAATATCTCCGCCTGTGATCCCGAGGCGCTGCGCGGCGTAGACCCCGACCGTCTGACGCGCGCAAGCCGCAGCGAGACGGCTATCCAGCCCTATGTAAGCGCCGTAATGTCCAATGCCTGCCCCTGGTGCGTCGCATCCGTCCCCATTCCGAGCTGGGCGAAGAAAGTCTTCCCCGCTCTTCCCGAGCAGGAGGCGATGGATAAGCTCTGGGAGGCGATCTTCACCTCCGTCCGCATCAGCGGCAAGGGCGACGCGGTCGCGCGCTGGCGCGAGCACGTGGCACTGCTCAAAAGCCGCATCGCAACACTCAACGCGCTGCACTTTGTCTCCCTGCACTACCGCAACGCGCTCGGCACGGATCTTACGATCCGCCTGCCGGAAACGCACGTCTGGGCCGGCGGCGACAACACCTGTCGCGCAGGCTTCCCCTTCGTCGCCAATATGCCGACGGAGGAGGTCTTCACCGCCCCGCTTAAGACCGGCATCGACGGTGTGGTCTATTCCGCCATGCCGCTCGTCCACAACGGCAACATCATTGAGAATTTCCACTTTGTCATCAAGGACGGCAGGATCGTCGACGTGCACGCCGAGAAGGGCGAGGACATCCTGCGCGCCGCCATCGCCGAGGACGAGGGCGCGTCGTATTTCGGCGAGGTCGCGCTCGTGCCCTACGACAGCCCCATCTCCAACCAGAAAATTCTCTTCTACAACACCCTTTTCGACGAAAATGCCGCCTGCCATCTTGCCTTCGGCGAGGCGTATCCCGAGTGCGTGGAAGGCGGAGAATCCATGAGCAAGGAAGAACTCAAGGCCTCTGGACTGAACAGTTCCAACACGCACGTTGACTTCATGATCGGAACGAGCGATCTTTCCATCATCGGCACGACGAAGGACGGGCGCGAGGTGCCGGTGTTCGTAAACGGCAATTTCGCCCTCTGAAAAACGATACCGCGGGCTCCCGCCCGCTCACAAAGGAGAAAAAACATGGCTATGAACTTTAACCGCTTGGAAAGCGACGATAAGGTCCTCATCATGGAGGGCGCGCAGGTGCTCGGCGACGTGGTCGCGGGCGAGGGCACGGCCTTCTGGTACAACAGCGTCTGCCGCGGTGAATTGCAGAGCGTGCGCATCGGCAAGCGCTGCAACATTCAGGATCTCGCCCTCATCCACAACAAGGTCGTGATCGGCGACGATGTGTCCGTCGGCCACAGTGCCATCGTCCACGGCGCGACCATCGGCGACCGCGTCATCGTCGGCATGGGCGCAACGGTGCTCGACGGCGCGGTCATCGGCAACGACTGTCTGATCGGTGCGGGCGCGCTCGTCACAGGCAAGATGAACGCCCCGGACGGCTCGCTCATCGTCGGCTCACCTGCCAAGGTCGTGCGCGAGCTGACGGAGAAGGAAAAGGAGAGCATTCTGGCCAACGCCAGACTGTATCTTGAAAAAAGCCAGGAATACCGCGCCCATGCCGTCAAGCAGGCGTAAGGCAAACCATTCAGGAGGAATACCCGCATGAAAATCTTAGTCATCAACGGCGCAAATATGAATATGCTCGGCCGCCGCGAGCCCGATATCTACGGCAAGGAGGACTATGCCGCCCTCTGTGCCCGCATCTACGAGCACGCGCAGAGCCGCGGCGTGGCCGTGGAGTGCTTCCAGTCCAACCACGAGGGCGCGATCATCGACGCTATTCAGGAGGCCGACACGACCTTTGACGGCATCGTCATCAATCCCGGCGCCTACACGCACTACAGCTATGCCATCCATGACGCGCTCAAGGCCGTCAGCATCCCCGCCGTCGAGGTCCATATGTCCGATATTCAGAAGCGCGAGGAGTTCCGCCACCTGTCCGTCACCGCGCCCGCCTGCATCGCGCAGATCCGCGGCCACGGCTTCGAGAGCTACACCATGGCGATCGATATGCTGGCAAAGCTCACCCCGGAGGAAAAAAAGTAAAAGTAGCTCCCCTGCGCGAAAGCGCGCTGCAGGGCGCTGCCATATAAAAGGCGAGCAGGTCTCTCCGCTTGGGGATGCCCGCTCGCCTTTTTTCGCTTTTCTGCTTGGAACAGCGCAGGGCGATGAGTGAACCGCTCATCGCCCTGCGTCATTTATGGATTTCTGCCGCGCCGTTACTCGATGCCCGCCAGCGTCTGGGCGTCGGCCACGTACTGGTCGATGAGGCCCTGCTCCTGCATTTTGGCGATCTTTTCGTTCAGGTAGGCGACGAAGTCCTCGTTGCCCTTCTGCACACCGATGCACTGGCCCTCGCTGTCGCTCTTAATGCCGATATCCTTGACCATCAGGTCATCGTTGGCCGCGGCAAAGGCGAGAGACGGGGTGTAGTCGATGTACACGACGTCCAGCTTGCCGCTCTTGAGCTCCATGATGAGGTCCTGCGCCTTGACAAGGCCAACAACGTTCTCCTCGCCCGCAAGCTCATTGGCAATGGGCACCTGAATGGCGCCGTTCTGCACGCCGACCTTGTGACTGGCGAGGTCCTCGGGCTTGTTGTACAGGGAATCGTCGTCCTTACGGATGAGGATGGCCTGCTGCTGCTTAAAGTACGGGTCGGAGAAGTCGACGGACTTCTGACGCTCCTCGGTCGAGGCCATACCAGCGATAACAATGTCGAAATCGCCCTTGGCGAGGTTGATACACAGGTTGTCGAACGACATATCCACGACCTTCAGCTCCACGCCGAGGTCATCGGCGATGTACTGCGCGATCGAAACATCGAAGCCGACGATGGTGTCCTTGCCGTCCACCTCCGTGTGGAATTCGTTCGGGGGATAGTCGGCCGAGGTACCCATCACGAGCACGCCCGCCTCCTTGATCTGCTCGATCTTGGACTTGGCGGTATCATCGCCGGACGGCGTATCGCCGTCCGAGCCGCCCTGCGCGCTGTCGTCGCTCTTGCTGCCGCAGGCAGCGAGTGACAGGATCATCAAAAGCGCCAAAAGCAGCGCCGCAAATTTCTTGAATGCGTTCATTTTCGTTCCCTCCTGCGTCCCTTATTCCCACAGGGGCTTGTCCCAAAGGTTGACCTTGGTGCCAATGCCCATTTCCGTTGCGTTCAGGTACAGCTGATAGGCGATCATGATGTCCAGCGCGCCGAGGCCCATGGACGCAGCGGCGACAAACTGATCGTCCGAGGTGCGCAGCTTCTTCGTACCCAGCACCAGCTCGCTCAGGTCCATGATCTGGCTCTCATCGAGCTTGCCCTCCTTGGTGAGCTTGGAGAGCGGATTGCTGTGCTGCTTGAGCTGCGTCCAGTAGTCGGCGACAAGGCCGTCGGCCTTGAGGAAGACATCCTCTGTCACCTCGTTGGAGTGCATGGAGACGAGGCCGCAGCCGGGCGTCAGCCATGAGACATCCATGAAGGGCTTGGGCGCGGTCGTCTCGCCGACGATGAGCTGGGACTTGAGCGCCGCAGCCTTGCTGTCGCTCGTCGGGATGATCTCGACGCCGAGGCTGTCGCCGTACTCCTTTGCGATGCCTTCGGCCTTGGCAAGGTCAATGTCGCAGAGGTACATGGTCTTGATCTGGGGCAGCGCCTCGTGCACGGCGGAGATCATCGTGCGGCCGATAACGCCCGCGCCGACGAGACACGCGGTGTCCGCGTTGGAGGGCGCGGCGTACTTGGCCATCAGGCCGCCGACGGCAGAGGTGCGCATCGCGGTGATGAGCGTGCCGTCCAGAATGCAGAACGGCAGCACCGTCTCGGGGTCACTCAGGATGGAAATGTCGATGCCGTAGGGGATGCCAGGGATCGTGGCGTTCTTCTTGGACTCCGCCGCCCACTTGATGCCGCCAATGTTGACGTCGCCGCCGATGTAGCAGGGCATGGCGTTGAAGAACGACTGCCAGTTTTCCTTGTCGGGAATGCAGGTGTTGGTCTTGGGCGGGTTCTTGATGAGGCCCTGACCGAGCATCGCGTAGGTCTTTTCCGTAACGGCCAAGATCTGTTTCATATCGAGAAGGCCGGCCTTGATGACATCTTCCTGCTTGAGGAACAGAATTTCGGGATTGATCGTGTGAAGCATTTTAGTTCCCTCCAATAATATCGTAAATTTTATAATTTGTTAGGGTTCAAATGACGTTGATGACTTTTGACAAAAATTCCTGTGTGCGCGGATTTTGGGGGTGCTCGAAGATCTCCTCGGGCGTGCCCTGCTCGGCGATCTGTCCGCCGTCCATGAAGAGCACACGCGTGCCGACCTTTCGGGCAAAGCCCATCTCGTGCGTGACGACGACCATCGTGATGCCGTCGCGGGCGAGGTCGGAGATGACCTGCAGCACCTCGCCGACCATCTCGGGGTCGAGCGCGGAGGTCGGCTCGTCGAAGAGCAGCACGTCGGGCTCCATCGCAAGCGCCCGCACAATGGCGATACGCTGCTTCTGCCCGCCGGAGAGTTGGGAGGGATAGGCGTTCGCCTTATCCTCGAGCCCCACGCGCTTCAAAAGCTTGAGGGCTTTTTCCCTGCTCTCCTCTTCCGGCAGCTTTTTGACCTTTGTGAGCGAGATCGTGATATTTTCCAGCACCGTGAGGTTATTGAACAGGTTGAACTGCTGGAACACCATGCCAACCTTCTGTCGGTGCCGGTTCACGTCGAAGCCCTTGGCGGTGATATCCTCGCCTTCGAAGTAGATCTTTCCGGCGGTGGGCTGCTCCAGGAGGTTCAGGCATCGGATAAAGGTGGACTTGCCGCTGCCCGAGGGACCGATGATGACGACCACGTCGCCCTTGCAGAAGGTCTCGTTCAGCCCGTCGAAGACGGTCAGCGCGCCGAATTTTTTCTGCAGATCCCTGATCTCGAACAATACGTTACCGTTCACTCTTTTTCAGCCTCCTCTCAAAGATGTTCAGGCCCTTGCCGAGGATGATGTTCAGCGCCAGATAGATGATGGCGGAGATGTAGTAGCAAGGAAGCGGGTTATAGGTAGCGGTGACCACGATGCCGTTGTTGTACATCAGATCGCCGATGCCGAGATACTGGATGATCGAGGTCTCCTTGACCATGGTGACGAATTCGTTGCCGATGGCGGGGAGAATATTTTTGACCGCCTACGGCATCACCACGTAGCGCATGGCCTGCGCATTCGTCATGCCGCACGAGCGAGCCCCCTCCATCTGCCCCTTGTCCACCGCCTGAATGCCCGCGCGGATGATCTCGGCGACGTAGGCGGAGGAGTTGATCGAAAGAGCGATGATGCACGGCAGCGCCCGCTCCAGATCGACGCCGAAGAGACTGCCGGAGGGATAGTTGATAAAGTCGAGCTGGTAATAGACGATGTAGAGCTGCACGAGCAACGGCGTGCCGCGGATCACCGTAATATAAATGGCGGCGAATTCTTCAAGCGGCCTGCGCTTGGAAAGGCGCATAAAGGCGATGAGGCAGCCGAGGATGGAGCCGCAGAGCACGGTGAGCAGCGAGATGAGGATGGTCGTTTGCGTTCCTCGCAGGAAGTATTGATAATAATTCGTTGCAATTTCCCAAATGGTCATTTCTGTTTGCCTCCTTCGTAGGACCGGGTACGCATCGTAGTGTATATTTATTCTCTCAAAAAAGTCAATAGCGGAATTTAGATTCATTCTATAATCGTAAGAAGGCATGATCAGCAAGTCAGGCAGCTCATTCGCTTTGTTGCATTTATACGAGCATTTTGTCGCATAAGAATTCGTTCGTGGGGACTTGTCCGAAAAAAGCGCCGACGCCGGAGCTGCTGCGGCAGCTCCGGCGTCGGCACTTTCCACTTTTCTTTTCAAAATGCAGGCAGCCCCCGCCATCCCCAATGGCAGGAGCCGTCTGCGTGATCTGTGTGAGGCGCGGCGCGCCCTGGTATCATAAGGCCGAAGCCTTATCATCCTGCTTACTCGTTGTTTTCGAGCATCCGGTAGCCCACGCCGATCTCCGTAAAGATATACTCCGGCGAGGCGGGATTTTTTTCGATCTTGCGGCGGATGTTGGCCATGTTCACGCGCAGGATCTGGTTGTCCGCCTTGGCCTTCGGTCCCCAGATCTGCTTGATGAGATAGTCATAGGTCAGCACCTTGCCGGCGTATTTGCCGAGCAGCGCCACGATCTTGAACTCGTTGAGCGTCAGGTGCACGTCCTCGCCGCCGACGAGCACGTGGTGCTTGTCATAGTCGATGGTCAGATCGCGCACGGTGAACTTGCCCGACTGCGCGATCTCGCCGTTGTCGAGCGAGGTGCGCGTGTGGCGGATGGCCGTGCGGATGCGCGCGAGCAGCTCGCTCGTGCCGAACGGCTTTTCGATGTAATCATCCGCGCCGAGATCGAGCGCCGCGACCTTGTCATGCTCGTGCGTGCGCGCCGAAACGACGATGATCGGCAGATTCGACCAGGCCCTGACCTCCTTGAGGATGGTCTGGCCATCCATATCAGGCAGCCCGAGGTCCAGAATGATGAGGTCCGGACAGTGCGAGGTGATCATGGAGATCGCCTCCGCGCCCGTCTGCGCGACCAGCACGTCGAAATCGTTCGCGGTGAGCACCGTCGAAATAAAATTACTGATGTTCTGCTCGTCCTCTACGACCAGCACCTTATCCTTCAGCTTCACTTGTTTTGCCCTCCTCCATCGGTAGATAAAAGCGGAAGCACGCGCCGCCTGTTTCCAGATTTTCTGCGGTCATCGTGCCGCCGTGTGCCTTGACGATCGTATAGCACACGGAAAGGCCGATGCCCATGTTCTTCTTCATGTCAAAGTTGCTGTGCGACACCTCGCTCAGCCCGCCCTGAAAGATATTCGCCAGCTTTTCCTTCGGGATGCCGACACCGTCGTCGCTGACGGTGAAGCAAGCGAGGTTTCCTTCGCGCGAGAGACGCACGCGGATGTTCTTCACGCCTTCGCCGTGGATGGCGGCATTTTCCAGCAGGTTCATGATGACCTGTCGGATGAGCGTCGCGTCCATCGGGACCATCAGCACCTCGTCCGGCACCTCAACGGAGACATTGATGCTGGGGAAGCGCTTTGTAAACTTGCTGACTGACACGGCGACGATCTCTTCCGCCGCCTCGCAGTCCTTTTCGATCCTGGCCTGTCCGCCGCTCATGCGCGTGATGGAGAGAAGATTCTCTACCATGCGGATGAGCCACTGCGCGTCCTCGTTGACGTCTTCAAGGAGGCAGCGCTTCTGCTCGGGCGAGAAGCTGCCCTCATTGTCGAGAATGGCGGCGGTGTTGCCGACGATGCTCGTCAGCGGCGTGCGGATATCGTGCGACATCGCGCGCAGGAGATTGGCGCGCACGGCTTCCTTCTCCGTTTCGATGCGCAGCTTTTCCTGCTTTTTGATCTGCGTGTTCATCGTGCTGATCATCATCGAGACCGTCAGCATCGCAAGGAAGGTGAACGGGTAGCCCGTGATCGTAAAGTTAAACTCCCAGTAAGGGTAGGTGAAGACATAGTTGACGAGCAGCACGCCCGTGACCGAGCTGAAAATGCCCCAGAAGAAGCCCTCCGTCCAGCGAGAGATGGTTGCGACCGCCAGCACGAAAATGAGGTGCACATAGCCCCCGCCGCTGTCCACCCGGCGCAGCAACGTGCATAGGACCGTCGCCGTGACGAGAATGGCAGCCGTCAGGAAAAAGTCATACAGCCGCCGCAGTCCGGTCACGTTTTTTCCCATCAGGCAGCCCCCCCTTTTCATCCTTCCCTTGAATGCGGGCGAAGATGCCCGTATCCTAATCGCATTATAACACAGCCTATGCTAAGTTTGCGTTAAAATGCGAAATTTTGTCAGGATAGCAAAAAGAGCGGCTGTGGGGCCGCCCTTTCTGCTGTTAAAAGGAAGAAGTGGAATTCAGGTTAGATCTTGCGAATGCTGACATTCGTCACATTCGCCATATTGAAGCCGGGCTGCTGAGCAATGGCGGCCATGATAGCGACCTTGACCTCATCGGTCAGCCCGTCGGCAGGAACGGCAGGGGCAGTCGGTGCGGCGGCAGCCGCCGCAGGCTTCGGCGCCTCGGGCTTCGAGAGGATCTTTCCCATCAGGATGGTGAGAAAAATGATGCAGGTCAGGCCCACGAAGGTGACGCCCATGCCCATAACGACAACAAACACGCTGGATACTTCCATTGGTGGATACGCTCCTTTTATGTATTCTGGCGCTATTATAGCGCGCAGAATTCGCACCGCAAGCGTTTTGGAGCGCTCTTAACAGGGCGTTAGCGCCGCCCTTTTCCCTCTTAACATCGCTTTTATTCTTGTTTACTTTCCGCTAAGGACAGGACCTCCAGCGTATCCCCGCGCACGCGGAATTTAACGTCCCGGCCACCAAAGCTCATCCCGTAGACGCGCTCGGGGTCGTGCTGATACTGCGGGCGCGGGTCCTGCGCGAGCACGCCGAGCAGCGCCTCGCGCTGTCCCTCGGGGAGTCCCGCAAGGAGCTCCGGCGGGCAGTCGACCCTGACGGTCTCCTTCGGAGAGGGCGCAAAACCGCCCTGCGCCTCGGGGTGCGCGTCGGCATAGGGCAGGTAGGGCTTGATATCGTAAATGGGCGTGCCGTCCATCAGATCCGCACCGGAAACGATAAGGACCGTGCCAAGCCCCTCCTCGCGCTCTGCGCGCTCCAGTCTGACGCAGGAAAGCCCGATGGCATTCGGGCGGAACGGCGAGCGCGTGGCGAATACGCCGACGCGCTCATTACCGCCCAGGCGCGGCGGACGCACCGTCGGCGACCAGGTATCGCGCACGACGGCAGAAAACTGCCAGATGAGCCACAGGTGCGAAAAGCCCTCGATGCCGCGCAGCGCGTCGTCATTCCGGAACTCCGGCTCGAAGACGATTTTTGCGCGCAGCGCCGGCACAAGTCCGCTCTGGCGCGGGATGCCGAATTTTTCGGGAAAGTCGCTTTGGATGCGGGCAATGACCTTCACAGCGTGCGTTTCCATGGAATACTCCCTTTCTCAGCAAAGAAGGGGCGCGATACGCGCCCCTTCTCTCTTCTCTTTTACATCAGCTTCATCGGCGTGAGCTGGAGATAATCGTCCAGCGTGCCGTCGTGCAGGCAGCAGTCGATGATCTCGCGGCCCAGCGGGTCGAGATCGTCGGAAACGAACTGCTGGAGCTGCTCTTTGAAGAAGTCGGTCAGGATCTTCGCGCCGGCATCGTAGCCCTCGGCGCCGAGCTTGGACTGCGTCTCGGGGCGCAGGAAGGTCTGACGGATGAACTGACCGTCGAGCTTCATCTCGTCGAGCGCATAGCCGAACAGCGGGCAGCGCGCGGGCACCAGGTGCTTCTCGCGCACGATACCGTTGTGACGCGCGAGGTATTCGCGCGAGATCCACTCGCCCATGAAGCCCACGTGATAAGCGCCGATGTGCTGGTTCGGGATCAGCACGTTCGTCGTCTTGGGGGCGGAGAGGATCTGCTCGAGCAGCAGGTTTGCCTGTGTGACCTTGAGGCCCGTGGCGAACGGCCAGTAGGAGCCGACGCCCTCTGCCTTCAGGCCGCTGCCGGCGTTCGCATCGGCAATGGACGGATTCTTGAAGCCGCGCGGGGAGATGAGCCGCCACAGCCAGGCGATAGACTGCGGCACGACCTGCAGCATACCCATAACGCCGTAGTTCGGGTCCTTCGCGGTGCTCGGTGGCATACGCACGCCGAAGCTGCGCACGTCGACCTCGACAGGTGCGGTGTCGGGGATAATGTTGTCGACCATCCTGCGCGGCAGGATGACGCGCGGGTTGGAGCAGGGCTTGCCGTTGGATTCGATCACGTGCTCCCAGATAAGACACGTCGCGCCGGGCACGCCGTCCATGTTGAAGAAGACGAGCGGCTCGCTCGGATGGATGCAGATGCGCTCATAGAGCGGGCTGTTGCCATAGGCGGTCATGCCGTCCATGCGCAGGAACCAGCCGTCCTCGGCGTCGAGGATGCGCAGCTTGCCGCTCTCGGGGTCCTGGAAGCTACCCAGCGCGCAGGCCATATCGTCGGCGATGGGATGGATCTTGCAGCTCTCGCCGAGCGTCATGTAATATTTTTCGCCCGTGACCGTGTGCGTACCGATGAGCAGGCGGTCATCCTCCTCGCGGTGGAAGTCCTCGAGCATCTCGCTCTTGCCGCCGCCGGACGCGCCCTCGTGCATGAACACGACCTCGTTTTCATACGGCGTTTCGACCATGGCCGCGCTCGTGTGGCAGCAGACCCAGCCCTCCTGCTCGCCGATATCGAGCAGCAGGGAGAAAACGCCCTTCTTGGCGCTGGGACCCGGATAGAGATTATAGGCCCAGACCTCGTGCATCTCCTTGGAGCGGTTGTGGACAACGACCTGCTTGCCGTCAAAATGCGTATGGCGGAAGGGCGGCGCGACAAAGATGATGGCGCGGGGCTTGTAGTGCTCCGGCACGTCGGCGATGCTCGTAAAGCCCTGCATATTCGCAAGCGACAGCGCAAAGAACGCGGCGTTGAGCGGACAGACCATCAGGCTCGGATAGCCGTGGCCGCGCGGACCGGCGGAAAACGGCAGCATGATGACCTGCTGGGTCGAAAGCCAGTCGAGCGTCTCCTGACGGAGCTTGGAGAACTCATAGCCGAAGCGGTCCTTGAAGCGCGGCTTGTCAGAGGGAAGATCGTCGCCGATGGCCATGCTGTTGGGGTCGCGGCGGCGCATATAGTCCTCCATGAAGTTGACGACGCAGCCGTTCTTGCAGCGCACGACCTCCGCCTCCTTCACCGTGCCGTTTCCCTCAATGGGATAGACCACGTCGTAACGGGAGGTATGCGTGGGGCCGTAGGCCATTTCCTCCAGCTCCTCCTTCGTCTCGGCGTAGGCGATGCACTTGCATTTCTTCAGCGCTGCGGTGATCTCAGGCGCCAGGTCAAACTTTTGAAAATACTGGTCATACATCACAAATACCTCCACATAATAAATATTCCTCCGCCCCGTTCGGGTGGAGCCTTATACGTGCGGCGTCAATTTATCATAGTGCCGCAATACAGAAAAGATTAGAATGGATGTTATCACATCTGCCCCGAAAGTGCAATAAATTTTGGATGAAGCTTTCAAAAGACCGCCTTAATTTCAACAAATGACTCACTTATTGCAAAAAACGGCGCTTCGCCTGTGCAAAGCGCCGCCGCCGGATATTTTATGAAGCTTTTCTTGTAAGATTTCCCCGGACCGCTCAAATCTCATCCAATATTCTGCCGTCCGTCGAGATCGTCACCACCTGCCTGGGGATGAACTTGCCGCTTTTTTGCAGCGCGGTCCTCGCCGCGTGCTCGAGTCCTCCGCAGCACGGGACCTCCATGCGCACGACCGTCACGCTTTTGATATCGTTTCCCGCGATGATCTCGGCGAGCTTTTCGCTGTAATCCACGCTGTCGAGCTTCGGGCAGCCGACAAGCGTGATATGCCCCTTGATGAACTTCTCATGGAAGGCGGCATAGGCATACGCCGTGCAGTCTGCCGCGATGAGCAGCTTCGCGCCGGAAAAGTATGGCGCGTTCACCGGAACGAGCCTGATCTGCACCGGCCACTGGGAAAGTTGACTTTCCTGCGCAGCGGGAGCCGCCGCTTCCTGCGCCGCCTTGTGTGCAAAGGTCCTGAGCTGCATACCGGGGCAGCCGTGGTGCAGCACTGCTCCCTCCTTCTGCATCTTTTTCTGTTTGTTGGCAAGCACCGCCTGTTCATCGTAGGCCGCCGCCTCGCGCTCGACAAATCTGATCGCACCGGTCGGGCAGGTCGGCAGACAGTCGCCCAGTCCGTCGCAGTAGTCGTCGCGCATCAGCTTTGCCTTGCCGTCCACCATGGCGATCGCGCCCTCGTGACACGCCGCGGCGCAAGCGCCGCAGCCGTTGCATTTATCCTGATCGATCTCAATGATCCTGCGTTTCATGATCGTTCCTCCTTGCTTTGTTGGCCCTATTGTAGTACGATAGCGCCAACAAGTCGGTTGAATTTTCAACGAAAGAAGCATTTTATGAAAGATTTTTATTCTATGCTCCGCTCCTGTCCGCTGTTTTCCGGTATTTCCGAGGCGGAGCTGGACGCCATGCTCTCCTGTCTCAACGCGGAGAAAAAAAGCTTCCCGAAGGACGCCTTCGTGCTGCGCGCCGGCGATACGGCGGAGTCGATCGGCCTCGTCCTGTCGGGAAGTGTTCTGGTCATACAGGAGGACATTTGGGGAAATCGCAATATTCTTTCCAAGGCAGGGCCGGGGCAGACCTTTGCCGCCGCGTTTGCCTGCGCGCCCGGCTCGTTGCTGAATGTGAGCGTCATCGCGGAAGCGCCCGTCACCGCGCTCTTTCTGAACGTCAAGCGCATCCTGACCATCTGTCCCTCCGCCTGCGCGCACCACAGCCGCATCATCCGCAATCTGCTCGGCGAGCTCGCCGAAAAGAACCTGCGCTTCAGCGAAAAGCTCACGCACATGGGTCAGCGCACAACGCGGGCAAAGCTGATGTCCTATTTCTCCGCCGAGGCGCAGCGGCTCGGAACATACGAATTCGACATTCCCTTCTCCCGGCAGCAGCTCGCGGATTATCTCGGCGTCGAGCGCAGCGGACTGTCGCTCGAACTCGGAAAAATGAAAAGGGACGGGCTGCTGGACTTTCACAAAAATCACTTTGCCTTGAAGGTGTGACGCCGCGGCCGGCCGGCAACGGAAAAAGCCCCCCGTCTTTTATGAGATCTTCCTCATAAAATTCCCGCCGATGCGCACCCCCTCCTGCACGATGAAAAAGGCGTTCGGGTCAAGCTCGCGCACCGTCTCCTGAAGGTCCGCGACCTCAAATTTCGAAACGCAGACGCACAGCACGCGCATATCGCTCCCCGTATAGGCGCCCTTGCCCTGCCAGTACGTCACGCCGCGGCCGAGGCGGGACATGATGCTCTGCGGCAGCGCGGGGTCCTCGTCCCTCGTGAAGATGAGCACCTGCACGCTGATGTTCTGCTGGTGTCCCCTGTCGATGAAGAGCGAGCAGAAGACCGTATAGATGACCGAATAGATGGCCGTCTGAATGTCAAAGAGCAGCGCGCAGGCCGCATAGAGCAGCACGTTGAAGCTCATCGAAAAGCGCCCGACCGTAAAGTGGCTGCCGCGCTTGCTGAGGCAAAGGCCGATGATATCGAGCCCGCCGGTCGAGCAGCCGCAGGTGAGTGCAAGCCCCAGCGCAAAGCCGCACAGGATGCCGCCGACCACGCAGGCCGCCAGGCGCTCGTCGAGGATCGGCGAGGTGGGCGCGGGGATGACGCTCAGAAAGAGCGACGACGCACCCACGCAGATGAGCGTGCGGACGAGGAAGCCGCGCCCGAGCTCCCGCCAGCCGAGAAAGAGCATCGGCACATTCAAAAGAAAATAGAGGATACCGGCGATATCCACGCCCGCAGGCAGCGCCACGCGCTGCGCGAGCACCGTTCGGAGGACCTGGCTCAGGCCCACCACGCCGCCGGAATACAGTCCGACCGGCACGATGAAAAGGTTGACGCCCACCGCGTAAAGGAAGGTCGCAAGGACCGCGATCGCAATGCGCGACCCCTCGTTTTGCATAGCCTTGTGCAGCATAGTGTTTTCCTCCTGTTTCGTCCCGCGGTCCGCCGTCCATGGCCTGTGCGGGGTCATTCGGTCTGCCGTTCGCTGATTCCGGGTATACTGGGATTATAAGCCATAGCGCAGGCACTTGTAAAGTCTTCTTCTCGCGCGCGAGAGCGTGCGAGACACCGTGGACTTGTCCCGCCCGATGGCCTCGGCGATCTCGCTCACGGTCATGTTCTCCTCATAGCGCAGGCGCAGCAGCTCGCGCTGGCGTGCGGTGAGCTCCTCCTCGCGCGCAAGACGCAGATTGCGCTTGAGCCGCTTGAGGTCGCTCTCGTTGTCGCCCGCGTGCGCGGCGATCCATGCGGTCATATCGCCGTAGATCTCATTGTTGCGTATCTTATAGGGTGTACCTTTCATTGCGATAATAACCCCTTTCATAGTAATGTCTCGTCAGGTCCGCCAGCTCGCGCGACTGGCGCAGGAGCTGCTGCAGCTCCAGAATGCGCCGCTTCAGGCGCAGCTTGTCCTCTCCCTCCGCGGTCCTGGCCTGCTCGCGCAGAACAGTGATGCGCATCCGGAAGCGCAGCGCGTCCTCGCGGTAGACATAGGACATCTGATAAAGCGTCATGGCACGCTCTCCTCTCCAAATATGTATTCAAACGGTCTGAGCTCCTCGCGCGCAAACGGCACAAAGCAGTCCGCGCACACGGTCTGTCCGTTCCGGCACCACGCCCGCTCGCCGGGGAATATCTCCTGCGCGCAGAGCGAGCAGACCGCACGCGGCGACGCAGCGGAGCGCGCCGCACGCCGCCTTTTTTTCGGATACAAGAATTTTCCTCCTTTTTTTCAAAACTTCGTCTTGACAAACAGGATAAAGTCTGCTAAGATACAACCTGTTCGTTGCTGAGATGCTGGTATAGCTCAGCTGGTAGAGCAACTGATTTGTAATCAGTAGGTCGGGGGTTCGAATCCGTCTACCAGCTCCACCAACAAACAGCAAAATTGCATATGGGGGAATTCCCGAGTGGCCAAAGGGGGCAGACTGTAAATCTGTTGTCAGTGACTTCGGTGGTTCGAATCCACCTTCCCCCACCAAGGAAAACCGTTGCACCGTCAGGTGTGACGGTTTTTCTTTTCGTCCGGTGGATTCGAAGGGGAGCGGAAGTGAATGATGCGCCGGCGGCGCATCAGAGCCGCGGAACGGCCTGCCCGCAGGCAGGCGAATCCACCTTCCCCCACCAAGAACGAGTTGGTGAAAATCGGCTCGTTCTTTTTTATCCCACCACGCAAAAATATCGAGCAGGCGCTTACGCGCCAACCCGATATCGTCTTTCTCTCTATTTTTTCGTGCGTCCGTCTCCCTTGCGGGGGCGGCGCATTTTCTTTTTTCTCGCGTAGGTCACGGCCGCCGCGCCGGGACAGGCGGCCATCGCCGCGGACAAGCGGACGGAGGAGGGAGCGGGGCAGCTTTCCGCGGCGCGCTGCAAAGCATAAAGTTTTTGTCAGCAAAATCAAGTTATCACAAGTTTCTTGTTATGTCAATAATATTTTTACAAGAATCTTGTTAAACTTGATTGACAGATACAAGCTTCTGCGCTAAAATGTGCACGATAAAGTCGAAGTTTGTCCATTTGGGAGGTATCCTGATGAGTATTGGCAAACAAATGCGACTGCGCCGCGAAGAGCTCGGGCTCTCCCGTGCAGAGCTGGCAAAGGAGCTGGGCGTCTCCCCCTCCGCGATCAGCAACTATGAAAACGGCGTCAGCTCGCCGAAGGAGGACATTCTCCTCAAGCTGTTCAACGCACTTCGCATCGACCCGAACTATCTCTACCGGGATTTCTTCCGCGTCGAGGCGCCGGACTTCTCGCACGAGGAGCACGAGCTCATCGCGCAGTACCGCGCGCTCCCGCCGCGGGGCCGCGAAGCGGCGCGCACGCTCATCGCCTCGCTCCGCGCCCTGTGCGGAGAAGCAACGCAGGGACCGCCGTCCGCGCCGCGCCGCCTGCCGCTCTATCACTCGCTCGCCGCCGTGGGTGAGGCCGCGCCCGTGCAGGGCGTCGATTTCGACTACATCTCCGACGACGGCACCGTGCCGCACGGCGCGGAGTTCGCCGTGCAGACAGCGGAGAACGCAGTGCCGCCGCTTCCCCGCGGCAGCCGCATCTTTGCCGACCACGCGCCGCTCGCAGCAGGAGATATTGGCCTTTTCTTCGTGGACGGCAGGGTGCTCTGCCGGCAGTACTGCCGCGATCTCTCCGGCGCCGTCCGCCTGCTTTCCCTTGACCGGACGCAGAGCGCCGCGGACCTCATTTTCCCGCCCGGGGACGCTCACCGCTTCGTGTGCATGGGCCGCGTGCTGCCCGATCAACACACCGCCGGCGGAAATGCAGGCAAAACTGGAGATCTTCGCGGTTAAAGGACTTGAAACGTTCACAAATTCCGCTTATAATACAGGTTTGGAAATCAATAAAGAAGAAGGAAGCGTATTTCTTATGACAAAAATCGATATTTTCTCCGGTTTTCTGGGCGCTGGCAAGACCACGCTCATCAAAAAGCTGATCGCCGAAGCCTACAGCGGCGAAAAGCTCGTGCTGATCGAAAACGAATTTGGTGAGATCAACATCGACGGCGGCTTTCTGAAAGAGTCCGGCATCGAGATCTCCGAGATGTCCGCCGGCTGCATCTGCTGCTCCCTCGTCGGCGACTTCAACAAGGCGCTCAAAGCGGTCGTGGCGCAGTTCCATCCCGACCGCATCCTCATCGAGCCGAGCGGCGTGGGCAAGCTCTCTGACGTCATCGTCGCCGTGCAGCGCACGGTGGACGAGTGCCCCGAGCTCAAGCTCAACAGCTATGTCACCGTGGCTGACGCGAGCAAGGTCAAGGTCTATATGAAGAACTTCGGCGAGTTCTACAACAACCAGATCGAGGCCGCCGGCACAATCATCCTCTCCCGCACGCAGAAGCTCTCGCAGGAAAAGCTCGAGGCCGCCGCTGCGATGCTGCACGAAAAGAATCCCGACGCCGCCATCCTGACGACCCCGTGGGACGAGCTGGACGGCAAGACCATCCTCTCCGCCGTCGAAAAGGTATCCCTCAGCGACGAGCTGCTGGAAAAGATGCGCCACGAGCACGAACTCGAAGAGGCCGAGCACGAGCATGAGCATCACCATCATCACGATCACGATGAACATGACGAGCACGACCATGATCACGAGCATCCCCACCATGACCACGATGAGGATGAGCATGAGCACGAGCATCATCATGACCACGATAAGGATGAGCATGACCACGAACATCATCATGACCACGAGCACGATGAGCATGATCACGACGAGCACGAGCATCATCACCATCACCATGACGGCGAGGAGTGCGACGATCCCGAGTGCGAGTGCCACCATCACCATCATCACCACGCCGACGACGTCTTCTCCTCCTGGGGCAAGGAGACGCCGAAGAAGTTCAGCCGCGAAACGCTCGAGGAGATGCTCCGCAAGCTGGACAGCGGCGACTACGGCCACATCCTGCGCGCCAAGGGTATTGTGAACGGCGAGGACGGCTGGCTCGAATTTGACTACGTGCCCGAAGAGCACGAGGTGCGCGCGGGCCATCCCGACTATACGGGCCGTCTGTGTGTTATCGGCGCGGAGCTCAAGGAAGACGGCCTTGCAGAACTGTTTGGAGTGTAATTCATGGATATTCCTGTTTATCTGGTCGCCGGATTCCTCGATTCCGGCAAAACGAGCTTTATCAACGGCATTCTGGAGGACGGCTTCGCCCGCGAGGACAAGACGCTGCTCATCTGCTGCGAAGAGGGCGACGAGGAATACGAAAAGAAGGCGCTCGACAACGTCACCGTCGTCACGGTGGACGACGAGGATGAGCTGACGCTCGCGTTCTGCAAGGAGCTGGAAAAGAAACACCACCCCAAGCAGGTGCTCATCGAGTACAACGGGATGTGGCAGATGGAAAAGCTCTATCGCGAGGTGCTGCCCGCCAACTGGGTGCTCTATCAGATCATGACGTTCGTGCAGGCGCCGACGTTTGAGCTGTTCGTCAAGAACATGGGCCAGCTCATGATGGAGAAGATCACGAACGCGGATATGATCGTCTTCAACCGCTGCAACGAGCAGCTCAAGGAGAGCCTGCGCGCGCGCAACCTGCGCATGGTCAACCGCCGCGCGGATATCTACCTCGAGGACAACGACGGCAACAGCGAGGACTACCTGACCGGCGACGAGTGCCCGTTCGACATGACGCCCGACCTCATCGACATTCCCGACGACGACTACGGCGTCTGGTACGTCGATGCGATGGACCACCCCGACCGCTGGGATGGCAAAAAGGTCCACATGAAGCTCATCATGTGCCACTCGAAGAAGTTCCCCGGCATCCACTGTCCCGGCCGCTTTGTGATGACCTGCTGCGAAAACGACATTCAGTTCGTCGGCATCGTCGCCAAGGGCGACAGCCTGAAGGCCTACAAGAACCGCGACTGGGTGGAGATCACCGCGACGGTCAAAAAGGAGCACCTCGACGCCTACGAGGGTGAAGGCCCCGTGCTCTACGTTGAGAAGATCACCACAACGTCGAAGCCCGAGCAGGAGGTCGTGACGTTCTAAGCACATCCAAAATCGCACAAAAGGCCATTGACCGCTTGCAAGCGGTCAATGGCCTTTTCCCATATACGAGCCGGCAGCGCGGAATTGCCGTCAGCGTTTATCCGTTCAGCGCCCTTTCCCAATCCGCCTCCCGGAAGCCGGCGAGCGCGAAGCCGTCGCCGATGAGCAGCGGGCGCTTGACGAGCATTCCGTCGGTTGCGAGGAGTGCAAGCTGCTCCTCTTCGGACAGGGCGGGGAGCTTGTCCTTCAGCCCGAGGTCCTTGTAGATCAGGCCGCTGGTGTTGAAGAACTTTTTCAGCGGCAGGCCACTCATCTTGTACCACGCGCGCAGCTCGTCCGCGGTGGGCTTCTGCTCCTTGATGTTTCTCAGCTCATAGGCGACGCCCTTGGCGTCGAGCCATTTCTGCGCTTTCTGGCAGGTGGAGCACTTGGGATAGCAAATAAACAGCATAGGGAACTCTCCTTTGTGTCTGATCTGTTCTGAATCAACGCAGCGCGCCGCGTTCCTGTCCATCGTATCGGAAATAGGCGAAAAAAGCAAGCGCCGGTTTATCCTCCCCCCTCCGGGCCCCGATCGAAGACCGCTCCGCGTGATGCAGCGGCGCTTGCGGCGGCATTGCCGCGAGGCGCTTTCCTCTTGCCATTTTTCTCTCCTGCGGCTAAAATAGAAGCAAATTTTGATTCATTGCTCCTTCGCCGCTCCTGCATACACTCCAAGGCCGGCGAATGGAAAAGGAGGCGCAGCGTGAGCGTTACGGTATCGGATCTATTGAAGCTCCCCTCTCTGCGGCAGGCGAAGGTCCTGGGCGGGGCAGGCGGATTGCAGAAGGTCGTTTCGTCGATCTCCGTACTGGAATCCACGGACCCCTCGGTCCTCATCAGCGAGGTGTTCCCGCGCGACAAATACTCCGGCAGCGAGATCGTCATCACAGGCTTTCTGAACTGCATCAACGACGTCGATCGCCAGTGCTCAAACCTCATGCGGCTCATCGATGGCGGCGAGGTCGGGCTTGTGCTGTACTATGTCGGCGTTTATCTTCCCCGCGTGGACCAACGGCTCATCGACATTGCCGACGCGCACGACTTTGTGCTCATCTGTATGCCGGAAGGACAGCGGCATCTGCGCTACAGTGACCTCATCACCGATGTGACCGAGTGCATTTACCGCGACCGCTCGGCCGCGGGCTCGCTCGTATCCGACATTCTCGCGCGCATTTCGTCCGCGCCGCACCGCCAGCAGTCGGTCGGCACGGCGCTGCAAATGCTCTGCACCGAGCTCGGCTGCTCGGCGGTGCTGAGCACGCACGAGGGCAACATCCTGAATCTTGCCACATGGCCCAGCGGCATGGACGACACCATCCGCGAGGGCATTGAGCGCTGCCTGCCGCTGCCCGAGGGACAGACGCATCTGCCGTGCCCGTTCCTGCCGGACGCGGAGCTATCCTCCGTCCCCATCCAGTCGGACCTTGCCCAGCCGCTCCAGCTCACACTCATCAAGGTCGGCGCGCCGCTGGAGGAGCGCGCCATCGATCAGGCGGCCGACACCGTGCGTATCTGCATCAACATCTGGGGCAAGCAGCACGGCGCGGTCGCCATCCACGAGCTGCTGCGCGCCATTTTGCAGGATGAGCCGCTGAAGATGCGCCGTCTTGCCGACATTTTCCATGTCGACGTTGCCGCCATGCACGAGCTCTGGATGCTCTGCGGTGCAGACGCCGACGAGGTCGAGCGCCGCATGGAGCAGGACCTTGCGCTTGTGCGCGAATGCGCAGATACCGTTGTCGGCGGCATCTACGAGGGCCAGCCCGTCATGTTCCTGAGCACGCCCCGCTCCCTGCGCGAGGCGGAGAGCGTGCTGCGCGAGCTTCTTGCCTCTGCGCTCGAAAGCAGCCAGGACGCCGCGATCGTCCGATGCAGCGGATTGGCCAATACGACAAGCTGTCGCCGCGCATATTTGTTGACACTCGACAATTTGGAGGATGCAAAACGCATTTTCCCCCACAAAAATGTATTCCTGCAGGGCGAGCTGGAGCTCGCTGCCTCGTGCCGCAAGCGCATCAGCGAGGGGGAGGCCGCCGCCACAAAGCGCATCCTGCCGCTCGCCGTGCTGCAATCCGACCAGGAGTATCAGGACCTGCTGCACACAGCCTGCGTCTACCTTTTAGACTGCGACAGCAGCGTCACCCGCACGGCGGAGCTGCTGTTCCTGCACAAGAACACCATCAAATACCGCCTGCAGCGCATCTCCGATCTTCTGGGCTACCGCATCGGCAAGATGCCGGAGACCATCGACCTCTACCGCGGCGCGGCCATCTACCGCCTGCTTCATGATGTGCATTGATATTCAGTATAACCGCGAGTGTTCCCATTGTCCTTTTGGACAACGGGAACGCTCCTTTTTTCTGCCTATGTGACAATATTCATTTCCGTTTTCCGGTGATATACTTGCGCCATTCTTCATTTTCCCCGCAAAATATCCCAAAAAGAGGTGCTTTCCCCATGAGTGAAAACAACAACGGATTCAAGGTAGAAGAGTCGCAGCGCCAAAGCTGGCTGTCCATCGCGGCAGTCTGGGCGGGCGGCATGATCTGCGTTCCCTGCCTGATGATCGGCGGCGTGCTGGCCAGCGGCGGACTGAGCATGGGCGAGATCGTCGCGTCCATCCTGATCGGCTATGGCCTCATCTGCGCTTACATGATCTGCATCGGTATGCAGGCATGCGATACGGGCCTTCCGGTCTCCGTAATGGCTTCCGGTGCGCTGGGCGAAAAAGGTGCGCGCTACATCATCAGTACGCTCCTCGCCATCGCCTGCGTCGGCTGGTTCGGCATCCAGTCCGCCACCTGCGGCAGCGCCTTTGCCAACATGGTCGCTAACATGATGGGAGCCGAAGCCTCTCCCGCATTTGTCACCATCAGCTCCATCATCTGGGGCATCATCATGCTGCTGACGGCTTGCGTGGGCTTCAAGGGCCTAAAGTGGCTCAACTACATCGCCGTCCCTCTGCTCGTCATCGTCTGCCTGTACGGTCTGATCGCCGGCATCACCACCAACGACGGCGGCAGCGCCATCGCAAACTATGCGCCCGAGGCTTCCTCCGGCCTGGTGTTCGGCATCTCCATGGTCGTCGCCTCCTTCGCCCTCGGCGGCGTCATCTCCGCCGACTACTGCCGCTTTGCCAAGAGCCGCGGCGACGTGGTGAAGTCCTCCATCGTCGGCGTCATCCCCGCCGGTCTCTTCATGCTGATGACCGGCGCGCTGATGAGCATTGTCACCGGCCAATATGACATCTCTGCCATCCTCGCCTCTCTCGGCGTTCCCTTCATCGGCCTTGTCGCCCTCGTGCTCGCCACCTGGACGACCAACGTGACCAACGCCTACTCCGGCGGTCTTGCCCTGAGCAACCTTCTCGGCTTTGATGAAAGCAAGTTCAAGATCACGACTGGCGTTGCCGGCGGCATCGGCACGCTGCTTGCCGCCTTCGGCCTGCTCAACGCCTTCCAGAGCTTCCTGTCCCTCATGTCCGCCCTCATCCCGCCGCTCGCCGGCGTACTGATCGCGTCCTACTGGATCGTCGGCAAGGGCAAGAAGGAGAACTTCGCCATCCGCTCCGGCTTCTCCGCCATCGGCGTTGTCTCCTTTGCCGTGGGCGCCATCTTCGCCTGCATCACCGGCGGCACGTTTGCGAGCTTCCCCGGCCTTGTCGAGGCTCTGCCGTTCCTGAACCGGCCGTTCTTTGTCGGCCCGGTCAACGGTATCGTCGTCTCGCTCGTGCTGTATGTCATCCTTGCAAAGGTCTTCCCCGAAAAGAAAACCGCGTAAATCCCCTCTCCCGCAGGAGGAGCGAGCAGCCGCCCACTTCTCCTTGCATTGTAATAATAATGAAAGAAGGAAAAGGTCATGCGAAAAATCGGTATCCCTGAGATCGAAGATATTGCCACCGGCGCGGCCCTGCTGGGCGCGGGCGGCGGCGGCGACCCCTATGTCGGCAAGCTCGTCGCCATCGGCGCGGTGCAGGAGTGCGGCCCTGTCACACTGCTCGAGCCCGAGGAGGTGCCCGACGACGCCCTCGTCGTCCCCATCGCCATGATGGGCGCGCCCACCGTTCTTGCCGAAAAAGGCATCGGCGGCACGGAGTACAAAAAGCTCTTTGACATGGTCTCGAAGTTCTTCGGCCAGAAGATCTACGCCTTCATGCCCATCGAGGCAGGCGGCGTCAACTCCATGCTGCCCATCGCGGCGGCGGCGCGCCTCGGTATGCCCATGGTGGATGTGGACGGCATGGGCCGTGCGTTCCCCGAACTGCAGATGGTCACCTTTACCATCGGCGGCATGAAGGCTACCCCCATGGCGCTTGTGGATGAGAAGGGCAACAGCTGCATCTTCGAGACCATCACCAACAAATGGACGGAAGAGCTCGCCCGCGCGGTCACGATGAGCTGCGGCGCCTCCTGCTCCGTCTCCCTCTACCCCATGAGCGGCAAGCAGATGAAGGAATTCGGCGTGCACGGTATCGTCAGCCGCAGTGAGCAGCTTGGCCGCGCCATCCGCACCATCAAGGACTGCGGCGACAAAACGCCCGAGGAGCACTTCCTCGAAATGTCCGAGGGCTTCAAGCTCTTCAAGGGCAAGATCGCGGATGTGCTGCGCGAGACGCGCGCGGGCTTCAACTTCGGCAAGGTCGTGCTCGAGGGCATCGGCGAGTGCAAGGGCCATAGCGCCTATGTCGAGTTCCAGAACGAGAATCTGACCGCCACGGTGGACGGCGAGATCCTTGCCACCACGCCCGACCTCATCTCGCTGGTGGACACGGAGACGTTCCTCCCTGTCACGACCGACGCGCTCAAGTATGGCAAGCGCGTCATGGTGGTGGGTCTCAAGTGCTTCCATCTCTGGCGCACGGAAAAGGGCATCGAGCTCGTCGGCCCGCGCTATTTCGGCGTAGACACTGATTACATTCCGCTCGAAGAGCGCTGCAAAGGAGGTCACTAACGATGTACAAACTCGGAATTGATGTGGGCGGCACCAACACGGACGCCGTCCTGATCGACGAAAACCGCGCGGTGGTCGCGGATATCAAGTATCCCACCTCCGCAGACATTTATGACGGCATTCTGGGCGCGATGCGTACCGTGCTCGAGGTCTCCGGCGTGGACCCCAAGCAGATCCATCAGGCCATGCTCGGCACGACGCAGTGCACCAACGCCATTGTAGAGCGCAAGAATCTCGCCCCCATCGGCATCCTGCGCATCGGCGCGCCTGCCACCACCGGCATCCGCCCCATGGTCGACTGGGCCGAGGATATTCAGAAGGTCGCCGTCGGCAGCGCCATCATCGGCGGCGGCTTTGAGTACGACGGCAAGCAGCTCGCCCCCTTCGACGCCGAAGCTGCCAAGACCTTCTTCACCGATATGAAGGCCAAGGGCGTCAAGTCCATCGCCATCTCCTGCGTGTTCTCCACTGTCCGCAACGACCACGAGCTCGAGGCCGCAAAGCTCTGCCGCGAGGTCATGGGTGAGGATGTCCATATCTCCGTCTCGAGCGAGATCGGTTCCATGGGCCTCATCGAGCGTGAAAACGCCACCATCCTGAACGCCGCGCTCTGGCAGGTGGCCGAGCGCTTTACAGAAGGCTTTGCCAAGAGCCTGCGGGATGAAGGCATCATCAACGCTGACGTCTACCTCAGCCAGAACGACGGCACCCTCATGACCATGGAGCACGCCCGCCGCTACCCTATCCTGACGGTTGCCTGCGGCCCGACGAACTCCATCCGCGGCGCAAGCTATCTCTCCCAGCTCAAGGATGCCATTGTCGTTGACGTCGGCGGCACGACGACCGACCTCGGCGTCATCCAGAACGGCTTTCCGCGCGAATCGAGCGTCGCCGTCACCATCGGCGGCGTGCGCACGAACTTCCGTATGCCGGACGTCATCTCCATCGGTCTCGGCGGCGGCTCCATCGTGCGCGTCAGGGATGACGGCAGCGTGACCGTCGGCCCCGACAGCGTGGGCTACGAGATCACGAAAAAGGCGCTCGTCTTCGGCGGCGACACGATGACGGCGACCGACATTGCCGTGCGCCTCGGCATGGTGGAGCTCGGCGACAAGAGCAAGGTCGCGGATATCCCACAGGAGACGGCGGACAAGGCCATGGCCGTCATCCGCGCCCTCGTCGAGGACAGCGTGGACGCGATGAAGGTCTCCAACGCGGACGTCGATCTCATTCTCGTCGGCGGCGGCTCCATCATCCTGCCCGAGACTATCGTCGGCGCGGCGTCTGTCCTGAAGCCGGAGCACTTCGGCTGCGCCAACGCCATCGGCTCAGCCATCTCCAAGGTCAGCGGCACGTATGAAAAGCTGATGAATTACGACGAGCTGCCGCGCGAGCAGTCGCTGGAAAAAGCCAAGAAGGAAGCCATCGAGCTCGCGGTCGCGGCCGGCGCCGTGCGCGAGACGGTCGAGATCATCGAGATGGAAGATGTTCCTCTCGCCTACTACCCCGGCAACACCAACCGCGTCAAGATCAAGGCCGCCGGCGACCTGAGCTGAGACGCCGGAAAGCGTCGGATATCCTTCGCTGAATTGCAGCAAAAAACATGGCAGGCACAAAGGTGCCTGCCATGTTTTTTTCATAGATACCGATAGCGGTGTAGGGTTCCTGCCCTTTCCCGGTCTGTTTTGTTCTTATCTGTTCTCCTCCAGCCAGCGGATGGCGCAGTGCGTCAGGCAGCTCACACCGATGGGGCAGACATCCTCGTTGAAGCGCACCTTGGGGTTGTGCGCGGGCGCGTCGCCGCGCTCGTCGAGGAAACCCGCGGAGAGATACAGGAACGCGGAGGGCACGCGCTCGGCAACCGAGGCAAAGTCTTCCGACGCGTTGGCCGAAACGCCGGGATACGGCATGAGTCCGGGGATAGGCAGCTCCTGCATATAGCCCACGATCTGTTTGGTAAGCGCGCTGTCGCAGATCAGCGGCGGGACCTCGGAGATCATCTCCACGCTCGCTGTGCCGCCATAGACCTCAGCCGTCTTCTCGGCGGTCTCCTTCATGCGGCGCACCAGCAGCGCGCGGCTGTCGCGGTCATTCGTGCGGATCGTGCCCTGCAGAATGGCGGTATCGGGGATGATATTGGCCGCAGCGCCGGCAGTGAACTGTCCGACGGTCATCACACAGGTCTTGTTGGGGTTGGCCTCACGCGCGAGAAGCGCCTCGAGCGCCAGATAGATGTGCACGCCGATGTTGATCGGGTCGATCGAGTTCTGCGGGTACGCGCCGTGCGAGCCCTTGCCGTGTACGGTGATCCGAAAGCCGTCGACCGAGTTCATCATCGTGCCGCTGTCGTTGTACATAAAGATGCCGACCGGCATACGGCCGGTGCTGACGTGATAGGCAAGCGCCGCGTCCACGCCGTCCAGGATGCCGTTTGCGATCATATCCTTCGCACCCTCGAAAGTCTCCTCCGCGGGCTGGAACATAAAGCGGACCCTGCCCGCAAGTTTCTCCTCCGACTCCTTGAGCAGCTTTGCCGCCGACAGCAGCATCGCCGTGTGAAAATCATGGCCGCAGGCGTGCGCTTCGGTGCCGGTCGGACAGGCGAAGGACTCGCCGCTCTCCTCCTTCATCGGCAGCGCGTCCATATCCGCGCGCAGCAGCAGCGTCCTGCCGCCTTTCTTCCCCAGCTCCGCCGCAACGCCGTGGCCGCAGGGCCGCGGCTCCAGCCCGGCACGCTTGAGCTGCTCTATCACATAGGCCTGCGCCTTCGGCATCTCTAAGCCGACCTCAGCATGGGTGTGCATCCAGCGGCGGTGCGCGACCGTTTCGTCCCGCAGCGCCAGGGCGCGTTCGTAATCATTCATATTATTTCTCCTTCTTTTGATCCGTGGCGGCTGTCCGCCTTTGTTTATGGGGTATGTTTGAGATCCGCCCGCTCTGTCCGGTGCCGGCCGATAAGCCGGGCCTATATCTCCCCTTCCGGCCGGCCCAGAGAACGCTTCGCTTCAAATCCATCCGGGTATCTTTTCTTCAGTTTGGCAATATTCGCTTGAAAAATGTCATCCAGCGACAGATCCAACGCCGCGGCAGCTTCCGCCAGATACCACGCGATATCGCCAAGCTCCTCCGCAAGGTGTCCCCTGTCCAGCTCATGGCCCTGCGCCATCCATTTTTTTACAATGTCGATGGCTTCGCCCGACTCGCCGCACAAGCCCATGACGCTATTGATCAATATGTCCCTTTTCGTCAGCTCCGGGTTTAATGTTGTCATGGCCAATTTCTGATATTCATTCGCTGTCATTCCGCACTTCCTCCTCGATCTGCAAATCGCCGTCCGCCGAGCCGGGCCGGGCACACCGCCCCTTCCCGATAAAATGGCGAGGCAAGGGCCGTTTTCTTCCATTTTTCTGCTCTCTTCCTCACATCGCTATCCAAGCATACCGCAGACCGCAGCAAAAAGCAAGCACCGGCACGGCCGGTACCGGGCACACTCCTCCCGAGGCAGGCTTCTCCCCCTTCTTTCGCGCAGGCGCCGCCGCTAAATCGGCAAGGCAGACGCTCGATACAGAGCGTCTGCCTTGCTGCACATCATATTTCCCTTGCTCAGTTGCCCTGCGCGGACTCTGCGCAGGCGGATACAAACTCTTCCAGTGCCGCGGCGGTGTCGGCGGTCACGCCGCCTGCCAGATCTGCCGCGGAGCTCACGAAGCAGGAGCCCACATACCCCGCGACGCTGCCGTCACACACGGTGGACGCTTCGACCTTCTCAATACTGTTCAGATTGCTGTAGCGCTCATCCGGCGCATTCTTGGCAATGGAGGGAACTCCCTTGACGGAAGCCGGCGTATTGAGCTGATCCTCGCGCGCCATGAAGCGCAGGAACTCCAGCGCATAGTCGCTGTTGCTGCCATCCTTGTTCACGGCAAAGCCGTACCACGGCTCAATGTACTCATAAACGCCGTTGTCGCCCATGGGCGCAAAGGTAAATTCATACTCGAAGGGATTGGCAGAGAAAGCTGCGGACTTGGATTCGCGCTTCTTCATACCGCTGACCTTTTCGGTATCACAGACCCAGAAGGGCACATTGCCCTCAAAGAAGGTCATGATCGCGCCATCATAGTTATCCTCGGGATATGTGCTTTTGTCCTCTCGGCTTCCCCGCCAAGGCCGGAGGCGCCTCTATCCATAAAACAGCACGCCGGCTCAGTGAGCCGGCGTGCTGTTTTTCACAATATCGCAGTCTTATTTACTTCTTTCTGCCGCCGAGGAACTCAGGCAGGGGCTTGCCGTCCTTGCGCCACTGGTGATACTCGGCCGTGGCAGCGAATTCCACGTCGCCCGCGGAGTTCAGCGCGGTTTCGACAGAGTCCTGAATGACGCCGATGATGAAGCCGACGCCGACGACCTGCATGGCAATATCGTTCGAAATGCCGAACAGTGAGCACGCCATCGGAATGAGCAGCAGCGAGCCGCCCGCCACGCCGGAGGCACCGCACGCGCCAAGGGCCGACATGATGGAAAGCAGGATGGCCGCAGGCAGTGAGACCTGCATCCCCAGCGTGTTGGCCGCAGCCAGCGTCATGATCGTGATGGTAATGGCCGCGCCGTCCATGTTGATGGTCGCGCCGAGGGGAATCGAGACGGAGTAGAAGTCCTTATCCAGGCCGAGCTTTTCGCACATGGCCATATTGACGGGGATATTCGCCGCGGAAGAACGGGTGAAAAACGCCGTCAGGCCGCTCTCGCGCAGGCAGCGGAATACCAGCGGGTAAGGGTTGCAGCGCAGATAGATGAAAATGATGATAGGGTTGATGATGAGCGCCATGAGGAGCATCGTGCCCACCAGCAGGAGCAGAAGCTTGCCGTACTGCGTGAAGATCGCAAGGCCGTTGCTCACAACATTGGTGAACACAAGGCCCATGATGCCGAACGGCGCAAGGTTGATGATCCAGCGCACGATGGTCGAGACCGCGTCGGACACATTGCTCAGGAAGACCTTTGTGGAGTCCGCGCCGAGCTTCTTCATCGCAACGCCGAAGAGACAGGCCCACATCAGAATGCCGATGTAATTGCCGTTCATAATGGCGGAAATGGGGTTCGAGACGATGTTAGCCAGCAGCGTGTGCATGACCTCGCCGAGGCCCTGCGGGATGACCTCCGCCTTGGCCGCCTCGGGAAACACCAGCGTCTGCGGGAAGATCGTGCTCGTCACAACGCTTAAAATGGCGGCGAGGAACGTCGTGAGCATATAGAGCCACACGACCGTACCGAAGCGGCGGTCGAGCTTGGACGTGCCCTGCGCCAGCGCGCTCGCCACGATGACGAACACCAGCACGGGAGCAATGCCCTTGAGCGCACCGACAAACAGGTTGCCGAGCTCCTGCAGCCAAGTCGCCCCCGGACAAACGAGCGCCAGGATCGCGCCGATGACAAGGCCGATGGCAATGCGCAAAATCAGGCTGACGCCGTTATATGCGGCGGCAATTTTCTTGAGGGTTTTCATACAAACATCTTCTCTCTTTTCAAAATATACATCTCTGCAAAGTGATTTGTATTATACCCTCGGACGGCAGAAAATTCAATAGGCGGACAGATGTATTTCTGTCAAAAACACCTCAATGGTGAAATTTCGTCATAATCGCCATGAAATTCGTCGCCTGTCGCCGTCTCGCAGCACAAAAACAAGTTTTCTGTCCGCGCGCTGTAAAATCTTCCAGCATCCGGTTTGGATAAATTGGCGGCTTTTCCAAAGACTAAGTGCAGTTTATCGAGTATAAAAGGAGTTTTGATAGATGAAAGCAACCGGAATTGTCAGACGGATCGACGACCTCGGCCGCGTCGTCATCCCCAAGGAGATCCGCCGCACCATGCGAATCCGCGAGGGCGACCCGTTGGAGATCTACACGAGCAAGGACGGAGAGGTGATCTTCAAGAAGTACTCCCTCATGGGCGGCGTGGATGAGTTTGCCGCGCAGCTGTGCGAAACGCTGAGCAAGTCCACCGGCACGACGGTCGCCGTGACGGACCGCGACAGCGTTATCGCCGCGGCGGGCAGCGCGCGCCGCGACCTCATCGGCAAGCGCATCAGTCCCCAGCTTGAGCAGATCATGGAGGACCGCGGCATCTACCGCGCCGTGCCGAACGAGCGCAGCGTGTTCGTCACCGAATCGCTCGACCGCTACTGCGCAGCCGTCGCCGCCCCCATCATCTCCGAGGGGGATGCGCTGGGGCTCGTCGTCTTCATCGGCACCGATGGCAGCGTCGGCGCGGGCGAGACGGAGTACAAGCTCGCGCAGGCGATCGCGGGCTTCCTCGGCAAGCACATGGAAAGCTGAAAAAAGAGGACGGTTTTCTAACCGTCCTCTTTTCTGTTTTTTCCTTCACAGCACAGCAAATCGCTTCGCGCCCCGCGTTTTGAGCCAGCGGTACATAAGTCCCGCCGCCGCGAGCGTCAGGGCGGCAAAAATCGCAAGGTAGGCAGCCGCGCCGAGTCTCCAGCCCGCAAGAAGGTAAAGCCCCGCCAGCGCGACGGCGTAAAGCCAGCCGCTAAACATGGCGATCATCACCGCCAGGCTCTGCTTGATGGGCATGAGCTCACTCGTCCAGGTAAAGCTCGCCCGCGTGACGCCGAGCGTCAGCCCCAGGCACGCGGAAAACGCGATGTACGCAAGCGCCGTGACCGCCGAGAGCGCCAGCGACGGCGTGAGCGGCAGAACGGCCGCCATACAGACAAGCGGCACGAGCGCAGGAAGTGCCGTAAGCGCAAGCTGTACCTTGAGCTTTGCGCGCAGTGCCTGCCACGGCGCGACCGGCAGCGACTGGGCGAGCCAGAGGGATTTTCCCTCCAGCGACACCGACGGTGTCGCCATGTCATTCATCGACGCAACAGCGCACACGCCGGTGCAGAGCAGCACCTCTGCGCAGCCGCCGCGCGCACCGAAAATCGCATCCAGGAGCGGAACGACTTCCCCGCCCTTCCACAAGAGCAGAATGCCAGCGACCGGCAGCAGCAGAATACCAAGTCCGCAGTTGAGCATATAGTTCGGGCTCGCGGTGAAGCGCGCGAGCTCTTTGCGGAAGAGTGCCGCGTCCGCGCTCTGGCGCTTGACGGTCCTTTCGCGGTACACCGCCCTGCCCGACGCGCCCGTCGCGGTCGTGATCTGCAAAAAGCTGCGCGAGAGCACCGCCCACATCAGCGCGAACAATGCGAGGACGACCAGCGCGCTCAGCAGCATCGCAAGGCCGTCGCCTGTACCGGCCTGACCGAAGACGTAGAGCGGATGCGCCGCGCCCCTGATCTTCTCGCCGTAGACCGCAGCGTTGGCGACGAGCTGCTCGATAGCCGTCTGCGCCTTGAAGACGAAGAAATAGTAAAGTCCCAAGCCCGCGAGCGAAACGATGACCGTGATGAAGCTCTTATGTCTGAGCTTCCGGCTGACCTTTGCGACGAGCCAGCCCAGCGCACAAGAGAGCGTGAGCACGAAAATCGAGATCAACACCGTCAGCAGTACGCCGCCGAGAATCGCCGTCGGCGCGGCCGAGACCGTGACCCAATAGACGATGACCGCCGGCAGAATAACGACCGCGGAGTACATCAGGCCCATGAGATAGACCGTCAGCAGGCGCGAGGCCATCAGCGTCCGCACCGGAATGGGCAGCGAGAGCATCAGGTCGTTATCCTTGGCAAAGTACAGGGCTGAATAGGTATTGAACACGCTGCCGAATGCGCCGAGGAAGGCCGCAAGCAGCCCCATCAGCGCAAAGTAGAGCCAGCCCATCCCCGCCTGCGAAAGCGGCACGCAGAGCATGAGAGACAGTCCCGTGAACATCCCGCCGAGCCCGCCGAGCATCAGCGCGGCAAAGAGCAGGATATAGGCAGCAGTTCCCGCCGCCGAGCGTTTTTTGTTGGTTTTCGCATTGTAGAAGTAGCTGCGGAAAATCTCCATCAGCTGCTTTTTGACGAGCGTTTTCAGCATGATCCGTCCTCCAGCTCAAGGAAGACCTCCTCAAGCGAGTCATCGCCCCTGACCTCGTCCATCGTGCCCGAGCGGATGAGCCTGCCGCCCTTGATGATGGCGACCTTGTCGCAGAGCTTTTCGGCGACCTCGAGCACATGGGTCGAAAAGAAGATCGCGCCGCCCGCGTCGCACACCTCGCGCATCATGCCCTTTAAGATATGCGAGGCCTTGGGGTCGAGGCCGACGAAGGGTTCGTCCATCAAAATGAGCTTCGGCTCGTGCAGCCAGGCGGAAATGATGGCAAGTTTCTGCTTCATGCCGTGCGAATAGGCGGCGATGGGCTGGGCGAGGTCGTCCGTCAGCGCGAAAAGCTCCGCATACTTGCGGATGCGCGCTTGCCGCGTTTCCGCGTCCACGCCGAAGATATCGGCGATGAAATTGAGATACTGGATACCCGTCATAAACTCGTAGAGGTCAGGGTTATCCGGGATGTAGGCCAGCATTTTCTTGCAGGCGATAGGATTCTCCTGAATGGAATGGCCGCCGATGGTGATCGTCCCCGCGTCGAACTGCTGGATGCCGACGACGGATTTGAGCGTTGTGGTCTTGCCCGCACCGTTGTGTCCGATAAAGCCGTAGATCTCCCCCGGCGCGATGTGGAGCGAAAGATCGTCCACGGCCTTCTTTTCGCCGAAGGTCTTGGTCAGGTGGTCAATATAGAGCATAGGATCCTCCCCTTTTCTTCTTGCAGCCGTTTCGAATATCTTTGTGATATCAAAATCATATCATATGATTTCCAACTGTCAAGAGCCATTTTGTAAATGTCAAGTTTGCTTTACTCATAAGATATCACTGCCGCTCCCATTTGTCAAGTGTGCTTTACATTTTATCTTTGTGATGCAGCACGAGTGACACAATACCCATCACCGCCGCATACAGTACGCCGCCAACGGCCCAGATAAACCAGCTATACTGCGGCTGGCCGTTCCCCTTGGGTCCGAAAGTGTAGAACAGGAAAATCGCCGTCACGCTCAGCCAGTAGATGAGCGACACCGTGCTCATTACGCCGCTGCGCGCCTTCTTCCTGCGCGTGTAGTCGCCCTCCTCCAAAAGCTGGTCCATCGCGCCGGTGTACGTTCCGCTCCAGACGAGCACGCCCACGCCGCACGCGACAAAAACCAGCAGCGCATCCACCGCCGCCGCAGCGTAAACGCCTGTCGGCGCGATGCGTGTGAGCAGCGCGCCAACACTGGAGGACGCAGCTCCGAGCCCGAGCATCAGCGGCACAACGGCGAGGATGCACAGCACCGCGCCGAGGATCGTGCAGCGCAAGGCGGTCGCCTCGTAGCTTCTGCGGCGCTCCCGCACCATACCGCTCACGCCGTATTCCGTTTCAAACGGCTCTTTTTCAAGGAAGGCAAACTCCTTCGTCTTCGCCCCGCAGGAGAGAAATATCCCCACCGCGGCGGCGACCAGCACCAGCAGCACGCTCACGCCAAGGCCCGCGGCAAGGTTCTCTGAAATGCCGCCCCAGCCGGTGTCCGCCATGGCCGTGAGAAAAATCAGCACAACAGGAGAAACGATGCACAAAACCACTGCCAGCGCTGTCTTCGGCGCACAGGCTCTGCGCAGCGCAAGGTATCGCGCCGCCTGCTCCATCGTCACTCTCCGCAGCGGCGTTTCGTCCGCCTCGGATTCGACGAACTCCTCTTCTTCAAGTTCGTCCTTCAATAAATAGTCGGTGCTCACGCCAAACAGCCGGCTCATCTGCACCACCTTGTCAAGGTCGGGCACGGACTGCGCGCCCTCCCACTTGGATACCGACTGGCGCGTCACCCCGAGCTGACTTGCCAGCTCCTCCTGCGACCAGCCCGCCTTCTTGCGCAGCGTGATGATTTTATCCGCTAAGATCATATCGTCTTCCTCCTGAAATTTAAGGGCGCGGTCCCGCGCCGTCTGGATGGCGTTATCATAGCCTATTTTGCGGTTGCGGGAAAGAAAGCGCACTGTCAAATTTGTCAACTGCCGGTTGCAACGCCTGATTTTTCAGACCTTTTCGCTATGTGGTCCCCTTCCTCTCTATCCGTCTCCCCTATTATACCATGCACAGCGCAAAAAAAGAGCGCTTCTTTCGAAGCGCCCTTTTTCAGGTTTTCACACGCTTACACCACGACGAAGAACTTGACGAGGAACAGCGCGGAGATGACGTAGGTCAAAACGCTGACGTCCTTAGCCTTGCCGGAGAGGACCTTGACGAAGGTGTAGGAGATGAGGCCGAGGCCGATGGCGTGGCCGATGGAGCCGGAGACCGGCATACCGATGAGCATGATGGCCACCGGCAGCATCTGGTCCATATCGCTGAAGTCCACATTCTTGAGGCCCTGGAGCATCAGCACGCCGACGTAGATGAGCGCGGCAGAGGTCGCAGCGCCGGGGATGATTGCGGCGATGGGCGCGAGGAACATACAGGCGAGGAACAGCACGCCCGCGGTGAGCGCGGTCAGACCCGTGCGGCCGCCCGCTTCCACGCCGGAGGCAGACTCGATGAACGTCGTGACGGTGGAGGTGCCGGTGCAGGCGCCCGCGACCGTACCGATGGCGTCGGAGAGCAGGGCTTCCTTCATGTTGGGCATATTACCCTCTTCATCGACCATGCCAGCGCGGGAGGCCGTGCCGACGAGGGTGCCGATGGTGTCGAACATATCGATCATGCAGAAGGTGATGACGAGCGTGACGGCGGTGAACCAGCCGATGTTCACAAAGCCCGCAAAGTCAAACTTGAAGAGCGTGGTGGAGACCATGTCGGCAAAGGGCGGGACAAAGCTCGCGGTGGCCAGACTCTCAAAGGGGTTCACGTGCAGGAAGATGGCGCTGCCCGCCCAGTAGATGACGGAGGAGAAGAGCATACCGAGCAGCACCGCCGCCTTCACGCCCTTCTTGGCAAGAACGACCATGACGAACACGCCGAGGAAGGCCGTCACAACGGTCAAAACCATCGTGTTGTAGCCCACGACGCCCATGCCGTCCTTGATGATGCTGGGCGTGAGCGCGCCGAAGAAGTCACGCATCATGTAGAAGGGGCTCGTGAAGCCGTTGCCCTCGGCATAAATGCTGACGTTGGAGCCAAGGCCCACGTTCATCAGCATCAGGCCGATGGCCGGCGCGATGCCGTAGCGCACGCCGAGGGGGATGGCCTCGACGATCTTCTCGCGCACCTTTAAGACGGTGAGCACGAGGAAGACGATGCCCTCGACCAGGATGATGACGAGCGCCGCCTGAAAAGCGGACTCATATTCGCACTGGTTGATGACGGCAATGTTGGCCACAACGACGGCGAAGAAGCTGTTGAGGCCCATGCCCGGCGCCATGACGAACGGCTTGTTGGCGAAGAACGCCATGCAGATCGTACCGATGGCCGAGGCGATGCAGGTGGCGAGGAACACACCGTTCCACAGCGGCGTGCCCACGGCGAAGTTGGTGAGCAGATTCGGGTTGAGCGCGATGATGTAGGCCATGGTCATGAACGTGGTGAGACCGGCAAGGAGCTCGGTGCGCACGGTGGTCCCGTTGACCTTCAGCTTGAAAAGCTTTTCCATGATTTTCTCCCCTTTTTTCTTTTTCCGCCCCATTGCCTAACAAAAAATTAGGCAGCAAAACAGATTTTCTGTCAATATTATAAACATCCCGACAAGAAAATGCAAGCATTCTGTGCATTTTTACGATACTTTCTTGTTTCTCACCGAGAAGGCGCGCGGTTTCTGTTGTGTTTTTGGTTGCTTTGCGCTATACTGTAATTAGTAAAAATTTGCACTTTGGGAGGTGTGTGCCGTGAAGCTGATGGTACTCGACGGCAACTCCATCATCAACCGCGCCTATTACGGCGTCCGTCCGCTCACCACGCGCGACGGCTTCTTCACCCATGCGATCTTCGGCTTTCTCACGATGCTCGGGCGCCTGCTCGACGAGGAAAAGCCCGAGGCGCTGTGCGTCGCCTTCGACCGCCGCGAGCCGACGTTCCGCCACCTGGAATACGAGGGCTATAAGGCCACGCGCCACGCCATGCCCGAGGAGCTCGCCATGCAGATGCCGGTGCTCAAGGATGTGCTCGACGCGATGAACATTCCCCGCTACGAGCTCGCGGGCTTCGAAGCGGACGATCTGATCGGCACGATCTCGCGCAAATGCGAACAAGAGGGCTGGGACTGCGTCGTCGCCACAGGGGACAAGGACTCGCTCCAGCTTGTGACCGAGCACACGACCGTCAAGCTCATCTCCACGCGCATGGGCCAGACCACGACGAAGGATATGACGCCCGAGAGTTTTTTCGAGGTCTATGGCTTCGCCCCCGTCCACATTGTCGACCTCAAGGCCCTGATGGGCGACGCGAGCGACAACATCCCCGGCGTACCGGGCGTTGGCGAAAAGACGGCGATGGCGCTCATCCAGAAATACCAGAGCATCGACGAAATTTACCGGCTGCTCCCCGATATCGAGGCCAAGCCGAACGTCATCAAAAAGCTCACCGAGGGAGAAGAGAGCGCACGCAAGAGCTTTTATCTTGCAACCATCATCACCGACGCGCCGCTCGAATTTTCTCCGCAGGAGAACCTGCGAAAAGCGCCGTCCGATGCGCTCTATCCGCTCTTTATGAAGCTCGAGTTCACAAAGCTCATCGACAAATACGGTCTCAAGCCGCCCGCCGATGTGCCCGCCGCCGAGGAGCCGGTCGCCGTCACCGTAACTGTTGAGACCGTGACCACGGCGGAAAAGGCCGAAGAGTCTCTCGCGCTCTTCCGCCGGACGGCGCACGTGACGCTTTTGGCGCTGCCCGACCTCTCCGGCGTGATCGTCGACTGCGAAAGCGGCGAGAATACCGCCGTTTCCGCCGAGTTCTTCTTCAGCCGTTACGAGGGCGACTGGAACGCGCTGCTGCGCGCCCTGTTCTCGGACGATATCAAAAAGGTCAGCCACAACGTCAAGGACTTGCAGCGCACACTCCTCGAAAACGGCCTTCCCATCGAGGGCTTCGTCTTCGACACCGCGCTCGCAGGCTACCTTCTTGACGCGACGGCGGGCAAGTACGATATCGCTTCGCTCTTTTCCGCTTACTTCCACCAGACGCTTGCCGAGCCAAAGCACTTAGTCCCCGAGGCCTTCTCGATGCTCGGCGACACAGCCGCCGCTGAAACAGCGTTCCACATCTATACAAGCGCCGTCGGCGCGCTCTATGAAGCCTTCGCCCCCATGATCGAGCAGCGCGAGCTGCACGAACTTTATTATGAGGTGGAGCTTCCCCTCTGCGCCGTGCTTGCGCGCATGGAGCATACGGGGATGCGCGTGGACGCAACCGCCCTCGCAGCCTTCGGCAGCGAGATGGAGGCGCAGCTCAAAACGCTGGAGCAGCACATCTATGAGGAAGCGGGCGGGCCGTTCAACATCAACTCCCCCAAGCAGCTCGGCGAGGTGCTATTTGAGCGCTTGCAGCTCCCGCACGGCAAGAAGACGAAGACCGGCTGGTCGACGAACGCGGACGTGCTCGAAAAGCTGCGGTGGGAAAACCCCATCGTCGAAGAAGTCCTGCAATACCGCCAATACGCCAAATTCCGCTCGACCTACTGCGACGGACTCCTGAAGGTCATCGCACCCGACGGGCGCATCCACACGAGCTTCCAGATGACCGTCACGGCGACGGGACGGCTGAGCTCGACCGAGCCGAATTTGCAAAACATCCCCACGCGCACACAGCTCGGCAGCGAATTCCGGCGGATGTTCGTTCCCGCCGACGGCTGCGTGCTCGTCGACGCGGACTACAGCCAGATTGAGCTGCGGCTGCTCGCCCACATCGCGGGGGATGACGCGATGCGCACGGCGTTTCTGACCGGCGAGGACATTCACACCGTCACGGCCGCGCAGGTCTTCGGCGTGCCGGTCGACCAGGTCACCAAGCAGATGCGCTCGCACGCAAAGGCCGTCAACTTCGGCATCGTGTACGGCATTTCCGCTTTTTCCCTCGCGCAGGATATCGGCGTGCCGGTGTACGAGGCGAAGGAGTATATCGAGACTTATTTCGAGCGTTTTCCCGGCATCCGCCGCTATATGGACGAGGTGGTCGCCGAGGCCAAGGAGCGCGGCTACGTCGAGACCCTGATGCACCGCCGCCGCGCCCTGCCCGAGCTGACGGCGAGCAACTTCAACACAAGATCATTCGGCGAGCGCGTGGCGCGCAATATGCCCATTCAGGGCACAGCCGCGGATGTCATCAAACTCGCCATGGTGCGCGTCGACGAGCGTCTGCGCAAGGAAAGCTTACAGGCAAAGCTCATTTTGCAGGTGCACGACGAGCTGATCGTCGAATGCCCCGAGGCGGAAAAGGAAACGGTCGCGCATCTTCTCACCGAGGAGATGGAGGGCGCGGTGCACCTCTCCGTCCCCCTGACCGCCGAGGCCCACTGGGGCAAAAACTGGCTGGAAGCCAAATGACCGGAGGATATCAATGGAACAGTTAAAGAAAAAGGTCCGCATCGTACCGATGACGAACGAATATCTGGAGGATGTATCCGACCTCGAGCGCGAGTGCTTCTCCAACCCCTGGTCGCGCAATATGCTGGCAGAGGAGCTTGAAAACGCGTGCTCGGCCTTTCTGGTCGCGCTGGACGCGGAGACGAACAGCGTCGTCGGCTACGCGGGACTGCTCGCCGTCGCGGACGAGGGCTGCATCACCAAGATGGCCGTCCGCCCCGACTGTCGCCGCGGCGGTGTGGCCGGGCAGCTTCTGGACGTGTTTGTCCGCTTTGCGGGCGGCAGCGGCCTCGCATTTTTAACGCTGGAGGTGCGCGCGAGCAACTACGCCGCCATCGCGCTCTACGGCAGCCGCGGCTTCCGCAGCGAGGGCCGCCGCAAGAACTACTACGACCACCCGAAAGAGGACGCCATCATCATGACGAAGGAATTCGGCGCGGCAGAAGCGGAGGCGCAGCAATGAAGATCCTCGCTTTCGAGTCCTCCTGCGACGAGACCGCCGTCGCGGTCGTCGAGGACGGGCGCAAAATTCTCTCTGACGCCATCGCGTCGCAGGCCGACCTGCACGCGCTCTATGGCGGCGTCGTGCCGGAGATCGCGTCGCGCAAGCACATCGAGGCCATCGCCGCGCTGACCGATCAGGCCCTCAGCGAAGCGGGTGTTCAAAAATCCGACATTGACGCCGTGGCCGCGACCTACGCCCCCGGTCTCATCGGCGCGGTGCTCGTGGGGCTGAACTTTGCCAAGTCCGCTGCCTACGCCCTCGGCGTGCCGCTCATCCCCGTGCACCACATCCGCGGCCATATCGCCGCGAACTACTTAGCCTTTCCCGAGCTCGAGCCGCCGTTTCTGGCGCTGTGTATGTCCGGCGGCAACACGCTCATCGTCGATGTGCGCGGCTATACGGACTTTGTCCTGCTCGGTGCGACGCGCGACGACGCGGCGGGCGAATGCTTCGATAAGGCCGCGCGCGTGCTCGGTCTCCCCTATCCCGGCGGCGCGGCGATGGATCGGCTCGCCCACGAAAGCGCGGGCGGCGTTTACGAGCTGCCGCGCGCCAAAATCGACGGCTGCCCGCTCGACATGAGCTTTTCGGGCCTCAAAACCGCCGTCGTAAATCTCGCCCACAACGCCGAGCAGTCCGGAAAGTCCCTCGACCGCGCGGCGCTCGCGCGCGACTTCACGCAGGCCGTCGTCGACGAGCTTGTCCCCCGCGCGATGCTCGCCATGCAGCAGAGCGGGCGCAAAACCATCGTCGCCGCAGGCGGCGTGGCCGCAAACTCGTTCATCCGCGCAGCATTGGAAAAGGAGTGCGAAACGCACGGCTACCGGCTCTATCTGCCGCCGCTGAAGCTCTGCGGCGACAACGGCGCGATGATCGGCGCGCAGGGATACTACGAATATCTCGCCGGCGCGCGGGCAGATTGGTCGCTCAACGCGTATGCGACGCGCGACATCGACGATCCCATCGTCTGACGCTTTGCGGCGCGTGAGCGCTGCAAGGCATCAATTCCCTGCGGCAGACAAAAGATAAGGATAAAACAGGACGGTCCTCTTTTTCAAAAGGGACCGCCCTGTTTTTCTGTATCCTCACGCAGCGCAGGACGGACAAGGTATCCCGACCCCGGCAGACTGCAAGGTCTTTGCGCCGTCTTGCAAAATTCGTCTGTTATGGTAACAAATCGAAAATCTGTTCTGCAATAAATTTCAAGTCAACAATATTATGTCAATTTCGACACGCGTCTGTTCCCACAGCGGGTTTTCCCCTTTTCAAAAAATCAAGCGCTCAAATTTCCCAAAAATAATGACATTTCAGGAACCCCTGTTGTGTGGAAAACTCTGTGGAAACTGTGGATAACTCACCGTAGAATCGTTTTATCGAAATGATTATGTTAATTTGTCTCTTTTTCGCTCAAGTGCGCTAAAGCGGTCGGACAGGGTGTAAAAACCGCGTGAGTTCCCGCATTTTGGCAACTTTCGCCGCGCAGCCCTCCGCAGCCTTCCTCATGTCCGGTCGTCATTTCCTGTCATTTTGTGCATTTGATCTGCAAGATTTCCGCGATAATACTCTTTGTATATCGGCAGAAACGGCTCTCGCCGAGGCGGGAGCCGTTTGCTCAGCAGGGAACGTCCAGCCCGTAGCAGCCACTCACGGGGTCGAGGAACAGCGGCAGATGCGGCGGGCGATACGTGCACCAGACGAATGCGAACAGCAGCAGCCACAGGACAACGAAGCCCGCAAGCTGCATCGCGCCGCCGCGCAGCCGCCCATCCGTCAGCATCCGGTAGCTGACGAAGTACAAAAGCGCGTCGGCAAGGAAGAAGATCGTGATATTCACCCAGTCGGGCAGCTTGCCGAATATTCCCGACAGCGTGTAGAAAAACACCGGGATGGCAAGAAGCCCCAGCAGAATGCTCGCCGCCTTGACCGCAAAGAAGTTTCGGAACGCTTCCGAAAACACGATAAACTCCACCACCGTGAAGACAAGGAACGGGATGAACAGCAGCTTCATGTGCTCCCAGGTCGACTCGTTCACGGCAGAAAATGCCGCGGCCACGCGGCTCCCGCCCGTCCATTCGTATACAAAATGCAGCAGCGTCCCAAAAAGTCCCGTCACCGCAAAGCCGATGAGTTCCCACCGGCGCAGCTCCCGTTTCATGCTCCGTCCTCCCTTTCCGCCCCGGTCAAGCCGGGCAAGCACTATAGTCTACGCGGGAAGGACGCGCTTTATACAGCAAAAGCCGCCCCTGCGGGCGGCTTTTGCGTTTCTTTTCTTATTCGGCAAATTCAGGCACAACAACGCCCGCCGGCGCATCCTCAGTCAGCGCAAAGCTGTCGGTTTCGAGCCTATGGACGCTTGCCGCGTCGTACAGCGACAGGAATTCGTCCAGCGTGCCGATCTCGGGATAGCCGTGCGCGCCGAAGCGGTAGTGCATCGGCACGAGCACGCGCGGCGCGATCGCGTCCGCGACCTTTTTTGCCGTCTTCGCGTCGATGGTGTAGTATCCGCCGATGGGAAGCAGCAGCGCATCGCAGCCCTTGACCGCCGCGAGCTGCTTCTCGCTCAGCGCATGGCCAAGGTCGCCGCAGTGCACGAGCGTCAGGCCTTCGGCGCGCAGGATGTGGATGGTATTCTCTCCGCGCAGCGCACCGCCCCTGTCGTCGTGAAAGGTCGAAACGGTCTCGACCGCGAACGGGCTCCCCGTCTTACTGCGGCCCGAGAGCGTCACCGCCTCCAAAAAATTATGGTCGCGGTGGCCGTGAGAGCAGAGCACTTCATCTGCCTCGACGTGCAGCGCGGGATAGGTCTCCACATAGTAGGGGTCGAGCACGACGCGCCAGCCGCCGCTCTCGACGAGAAAGCAGGAATGGCCCAGCCAGGTGATGTTCATAGTTTATTCCTCCGGTTTTGTTTCGTTCGCCGCGTTTTTGTTTTTCTTTCTGCCGATCTTCGGCAGCTTCTTCCCCCGGCGCAGACAACCGATGAGCTTCACGGCCGCAAACGCGACCGCCGCGAAAATCAGGATGCCGAGCCAGCTGTAGGCGAGCCAGATCGCAAATTCCTCCAACCCTTCACGCACGGCGGCAAGCCCGTCCGTAAAGGCGTTGCCGAGCTTTTCACCAAAGCTCTTGGGCGCATCCTCCGTACCGGAGAGGCGGTAGACCTCGCTCAGCTCGAGCGTGACGGTCGCATAGTCCACGAGCGCGTCGTAGTGACGCACCGTGCCGGAGAGACGCTCGATCTCGTATTCCGTTTCGGAGATGGCAGACTCAATGGTGATGATGTCCTCCATATTTTCCGCTTTTTTGAGAAGCTCCTGCAAGCGCGCAAGCTTGATCTGCGCCGTTTCCAGGCGCGACTGCGTGTCGTAATACTGCTCGCTGATGTCCTCCGCCGAGTCGCTCTGCCATGTCACGTGGCAAAGCGTGCCCACCTGCGCGCAGAAGTCGGCAAACTGCTCCGACGGCACGCGCACAGTGTAGCTTGCGTGGCGATAGCCGTTGGAATAGCTCGAAAAATTCTTCTGTTCGAAGTAAGCGCCGCTGCGCTCGACGAGCGCGACAATGTCCTCTGCCGCCTGCTCGTAGGAGAGCGTCTGCATCTCGATGTACGCGCTGTAGATCATCTTGACGCCGCGCTCGGAAAGGCTCTTGTCGATACCCGAGCCTACCTGCCCATCGCCGTTCCACGCGCCTGTGTCTCCCGCTTCGTCATCTGTCGCCGTAAAGTCGTAGTCTTCCTTCGTCGAATCATAGCCGTTGTAGTTGCCCGTCATGGTATCGGGGCCCGCAGACTTCGCGCCGCAGGCAGCAAGGGACAGCGCCAGCACCAGCGCGAGCAAAAGGGTCAAACATCTTTTCATCTTCATCCACCTCACTTTGATTTTTTGGGGGTGCGAAGGTTTAGACGTTCATTTTGCGAAAAATGTTCCCAATTTCCTCGTTTTTCTTATTCGAGCTCATCGAGCGTCATGGAGAAGCTCTCCATGCAGTTGACCATGAAATAGTCGAGCTCGGGCATTTTCATCTCGTCGAGCGCGCGGCGCGTCTGCTCCGCAGCCTTTTTGAACTCCAGATTGCCCGCCTTGAGCTCCTCAACGCACTTGATGTAGGCCGACAGCTTGTCCGCCGCCTTGACGATGCGGTGCACCGTCTCGTCTTCGACCTTGATGATCGGCTCATAGTCCGCGCGCAGCGCTTCGGGCAGCATGGAGAGCAGCTTGTCGCCCGCCACGGCCTCGACCTTGCGGTAGGCGTCGCGGATCTCGGGGTTATAGTACTTGATGGGCGTCGGCATATCGCCGGTCAATATCTCGGTCGCGTCGTGGTAGAGCGCGGCGACCGCCACGGCGTTCGCGTCGGTCGGGATGCCATAAACGCGCGTGCGGATCAGCGCGAGCGCGTGCGCCAGCACCGCGACCATGTGGCTGTGCTCCTGAATGTTCTCCTCCTCGGTGTTGCGCATGAGCGCCCAGCGCTTCACGCAGCGCATCCGGGAGATGTAGGCGTAAAAATGATTCGCCATCGCTCATTCCTCCACTTCGCCGCGAAGTCCGCCGCTTTCGACCGCCGTGATCTTCACGTTCTTTACTTCATTGTGCAATCCCTCGCGCGCAACGGAGACCTCCATATAGTTCGGCGCGTGGCCCGCGCTGCCGGAAGCGCGGTCGCGCTCGAAGAGCACCGGGAAGGTCTTGCCCACGCAGCGCTCTAAGTAGGCTTCGTGCATCTCCTTTGCGACCGCCGCGGCGCGCGCGGCGCGCTCCTCGCGCACGGGCATATCGACCTGCCGCATCTCCGCCGCCTTTGTGCCCGGGCGGATAGAGTAGGGGAACACGTGCATATCGGCAAAGCCGACGCACGCGATGAAGTCGAGCGTCTCGGCGAATTCCTCCTCCGTCTCCTCGGGGAAGCCTGTGATGAGATCGGTCGTGATGGCGGGATCGTCAAAATATTTGCGCAGCAGCTCGCAGGACTCCATAAAACGTGCCGTGTCGTACTTGCGGTTCATGCGCTTTAAGGTCGCGTCGCAGCCCGACTGCATCGAAAGATGGAAGTGCGGGCAGAGGTACTCGAGCTTTGCCGCGCGCGCGCAGAATTCCTCCGTGATGGTGCGCGGCTCGAGCGAGCCGAGGCGGATGCGCATATCGCCGCCCTCGCGCGCGATGAGCTCTAAAAGGTCGATGAGCGAGGTGCCGTCCTTAAAGTCCGAGCCGTAGGACGAAATTTCGATGCCTGTGACCACGATCTCGCGGTAGCCCTCTTCACGCAGCGCACGCACCTGTTTTGCCGCCTCTTCCATCGGCAGCGAGCGCACGCGCCCGCGCGCATAGGGAATGAGACAGTAGGTGCAGAAGTTCACGCACCCGTCCTCGACCTTGAGCATCGCGCGCGTGCGATTCACCATGCCGCCCGCAGGCAGCACCTCGAAATCGCGCCGCTCCCAGACGTCGTCGACGTCGACAATGGGCGTCTTGTCCTGCGCCGCGCGCTCTAAAAGGTCGATAAAATGCGCGCGGTCGTTCGTGCCGGCGATGACGTCGAGCCCGAGCTTTTTGACGTCCTCGGGATGCGTCTGGGCATAGCAGCCGCAGGCGGCGATGACCGCACTCGGGTTGCGGCGCTGCGCCTGACGGAGCATCTGGCGCGACTTTTTATCGCTCACCGCCGTGACCGAACAGGTGTTGACAACGTAGGCATCCGCCGTCTGCTCAAAGTCCACCAGCTCGTGCCCGCGGTGCAGAAGCTCCTGCTCGAGCGCCTGCGTTTCATATTGATTCACCTTGCACCCGAGGGTGCAGATCGCAACTTTCATGTATGTTTGTATCCTTTTCCGCGATTTAGGCGATAACACACCGCTTTTTCTGCGTTTCCCGACGTAAAGCGGTCCGCCGCCCTTGCTTTTTTATTTTTATATTGTATAATCATTTGAGCATTCTGACAAGTCCAAAGAAAGGATTTTCCCGATATGATCTATCTCGATCACGCGGCCACCACCCCCGTTCCCGAGGAAGTGGCAAAGGCCGTTTACGATACGCTGACCAACGGCTGGGGCAACCCCAGCTCCCAGTACCCCATCGGAAAGAGTGCGCGCGATGCCGTCGCCGCCGCGCGCGAAACCATCGCCGCCGCCCTCGGCTGCAAGGCAGAGCAGCTCATCTTCACCTCCTGCGGCTCAGAGAGCGACAACTGGGCCATCCGGCTCGCCCTGCACCAGAACCGTCACGTCGGCAAGCACATCATCACGACCGCCGTGGAGCACAGTGCCATCCTTGAGACCTGCAAGGCGCTCGAGCAGGAGGGCTATTCCGTCACCTACCTAAAGCCCGACAAAAACGGCGATATTGCCGTCTCTCAGGTTGAAAACGCGCTGCGCGAGGACACCGCGCTCGTCACGATGATGCTCGTGAACAATGAAACAGGCTGCATCTTCCCCGTCAGCGAGACCGCGCAGCTCCTGAAGGACAAAAGCTCCCGCGCGCTGCTGCACACCGACGCGGTGCAGGCCTTTTTGAAGCTCCCGTTCCGCGCGGATACACTGGGTGCGGACCTCATCTCCGTCAGCGGGCACAAGATCGGCGCGCCCAAGGGCATCGGCGCACTGTACCTCGGCGAGCGCGTGCGCGCGCCCCAGCCGCTCATCTACGGCGGCGGGCAGGAGCGCGGCCTGCGCTCCGGCACCGAGGCCACGGGGCAGATCGCAGGCTTTGCCAAAGCGGTCGCGCTGCGCGTCGATCACCTGGAGGAAAAACTCGCCCACATCGCCGCCATCAAGTCCTATGCCGAGGAAAAGCTGCTCGCGCTCGACGGCGTTGTCCGTATCGGCGACGGGAAAGCGCCGCACATTCTCTCGATCTCGCTTGTCGGCTACCCGTCGGCGAACGTCGTCACGGAGCTCGGCGCGCAGGGCATCTGCATCTCGGCAGGCTCGGCGTGCCACCGCGGGCAGCTCAGCCACGTCTACCGCGCGATGGGGCTCGACAAAAAGACAGCCGCGGGCGTGCTGCGCGTCAGCTTCGGCCCCGAGACGACGGCAGAAGACATCGACGCGCTCGTCTCCGCGCTCAAAGCGCACCGCGATACGCGCTTCCCCATGCTGTAATTTCAACATCCGAGGTTTTTATGTTCTCCTATCTTCATCAGCCCAAGGGCTTTTACAAACGATTATTTCTGCTGGCGCTGCCGGTCATTTTGCAGAATCTGATCACTACGTCTCTCGGCTTTCTCGATACGTTCATGGTGGGTCTTCTCGGCAGCGATCAGATGTCCGCCGTCACGGTGGCAAATGTGCCGGTGTTCATCATCCAGCTCATCGTCTTCGGCCTGCAAAGCGGCTCGAGCGTGCTCATCAGCCAATACTGGGGCCGCGGCGACCGCGAGAGCATCAACCGCGTCATGGGGATCGGCTTTATGATCGCAGGCGGGGTCAGCGTGCTGTTTGCAGTCATTCTGTGCGCGTTCCCCGCGCAGGTGCTCTACCTCATCACCGATAACCTGACGCTCGTAGAGCTGGCCGAGCCGTACCTTCGCATCGTCGGCTTCTCCTACATTTTCAATTCACTCTCGTCCATCTACATCGGGATGCAGCGCAGCATCGAAAATCCGCGCTTCGGCATGATCGTCTTCGCCATCTCGATGCTCTGCAACACGCTTGGCAACTATGTGCTCATCTTCGGCAAGCTTGGCCTGCCCGCGCTCGGCATCACGGGCGCGGCGGTGGCGACGCTTCTCTCCCGCGTGGTGGAATTTGTCATTGCCTTCTCCTACGCCTTCCGCTGTCGCACGATGCCGCTCATCAAGCACGCCATTCTCCGCCCCGGCATGGATATGCTGCGCAAATTCCTGCGCTACAGCGCGCCGGTGCTCATCAACGAAACGCTCTGGGGCACGGGCTTTTCGATGATCACGGTCATCATGGGCCACATGGCCGGAAGCGGCGACCTCATCGCCGCCTACACGCTTGCCGGCAATATCGACAAGCTCATGACGTCCGGCGTCTTCGGTATCGCGGCGGCGGTGTCCGTCATCGTCGGCAAGGAGATCGGCACGGGCAACTTAAAGGGCGTTTACAACATCGGCAGGGCGCTGTGCTTCACAGCGTTCGTGTTCGGTCTTGCGCTCGGCGTGCTCGAATATACGATGTTCGTCACGCTGATGCGGCCGTTCGTCATGCCGCTGTTCTCCCTCTCGGCGGTTGCCGAGCAGCTTTGCAGTGTAATGCTCATCTGCTACGCCTGCGCCATCCCGCTCCACAGCTTCTCAACCACGATGGTCGTGGGTGTGCTGCGCGGCGGCGGCGATGTGAACGCCTCGCTTTTTATCGACAATTTCCCCCTCTGGTGCGGCACACTGCCGATCATGTGCCTTCTGGGGCTCGTGCTCAAGGTGCCGAACGAGGTCTTCTGCCTCTGCCTGATGATCGAATATATCATCAAATCCCCCATCGGCCTTTACCGCCTGCACTCCGGCAAGTGGATCCACGACATCACCCGCATCGACGAATAACAAAAAGCGGAAGGGCGCTGCCCTTCCGCTTTTCCATTCTCATTGTCAAGTTTTTACCGCGCGCTCCCGCCGCATTTCGCGCAGGACCGGCACGCTGACGCACAGCGACGCCGTCACGAAAAACGCGATGCCGATCATGCGATTCACACTGATGTGCTCATGGTACACAATGACCGCCAGCGCCGTCGCCAGGATCGGCTTGATGAGATAAACGAACGACGCCTCCGTCGCGGAGGTATACTCCGTGATCTTTGCCGTGAGCAGAAATCCGATGGCCGCGCAGCCGATGCCGACATGACACAGCAGCAGCGCCGATCTGAGCGTAAAGCCCGCGAAAAACGGAATGCCCGCAAAAATATTCAGCCCAAGGCCGCGGTAAAGCGCGCCGACTGCCGGAAGCTCGCCGAGCAGCAGCAAAAGCAGGAGCTCCAGCCCGCCGGAAAGCATATTAAAGGTCGTGATCACGAGCGCGCCCAGCCGCGGCAGGCGCAGCTTGCAGAGCGTACCGTAGGTGGCAAAGAGCAGTGTCGCGGTGATGATCTCCAGAAAGCCGCGCAGACTGATCTCGAGCTTTGCGGGATTCAGGATGAACAAAATGCCGACGAGCTCCATGCCGATAGCCAGCAGATGATTCCTTTTGAGCGGCTCATGCAGGATGAAGTGCGCCAGCGCCACCGCAAAGACGGGATTGCCCGAGTAAATGATCGACGTAGCCGAGGCGTCCATGTGCAGCACCGCCATCTGCAAAAGCGACATATGCAGCGTCACCGTCAGAAAGCCAAGGAGCGCAAAATAGCCCCAGTCCGCCCCCGTGAGGCGGATACCGCGCGTTTTGAGCTCTCTGATGGCAAACGGCAGCAGCGCCGCCGCGCCGAGCAGCACGCGCTCGACCGTCACCTGCATGGGCGCAAACGCGCCGCCGAGCGCCTTGAGCGCGACCTCCGTGGTCGAATAGAGCATCGCGGCCAGCAGGATGTAGAGATAGCCCCGTTTCCGTTCTGTTGTCATCTTCTTCCTCCCGCGCCCGCTTTCGGCGGTCGCAGCATCATTGTATGCCCAGGTGCGCGGAAACGCAACCAAAACTCCGCCTTTTCGCCAAAAAATGCCGCTCTGCAAAGCAGAGCGGCATTTTGACGATGCAGCGGGAAAATTACTTGGCAGTCTGCGCGGCCTTCTCGCTCTCCCACTTGCTCACGCACAGCGCGCAGGAGATATCGCCTGTGATGTTCAGGCAGGTACGGCCCATGTCGAAGAGACGGTCGATGCCGTAGATGATCATGATCATATCGACGGGGATGTTCATCGCTTCGAGCACCATGGCGAGCATGATCATGCCGGCGCCCGGCGTACCGGCGGTGCCGATGGAGGCAAGCGTCGCGGTGACGACGATCGTGACCATCTGGCCGAGGGTCAGCGTCATGCCGCAGCAGGTGGCAAGGAAGATCGTGGCAACGCACTGATAGATGGCGGTACCGTCCATGTTGATCGTCGCGCCGAGGGGAATGACGAAGGAGGACACGTCGTTCTCCGCGCCCAGCTCATCCGCGCACTCCTTGCTCAGGGGGATGGTGGCGGCGGAGGAGGTGGAGGTGAATGCGAAGATCATCGCGGGAGAGGCCTTCTTGAAGAAGCGGAAGGGGCTGATGCCCGCAAATGCCTTGGCAGAGAAGGAATAGCAGAGGATCGCGTGGACGATGTAGCCGAGGTAGGCGCAGCCGAGCACCACCGCAAGAGAGCCGAGGATCTCAGGGCCCTGCGTGGCAACGACCCAGGTCATCATCGTAAATACGCCGATGGGGCTCAGCGAGATGACGAACGCCATCACGCGCTCAATGACCGCATAGAGTGAGGAGACCATGTCCTTGGCAAGCTTGCCCTTCTCGCCCGCGGCGAGGATACCGCCGCCGAACATCAGCGCGATGACGATGACTTGCAGCATATTCGCCTCGGTGAAGGACTTCCACATATTGCTCGGGAAGATGGCGACCAGCGTATCCATGAAGTTGGCGCTGGTGGCCTTATCCCAGACCGCGCCGTCCTCCAGCGCGAGCGTGGGGAACCAGCCGGCGTTGTTGAAGATGTTCGCAAAGAGAAGGCCGATGACGCAGGCCGCGGCCGTGGTGACAAGGAAGTAGGCGACCGTCTTCCAGCCGACGGAGCCGACCTTCTTCATATCGCCCATTGAGAGGATACCGTCGATCATCGACAGCAGCACGACGGGCACGACGATGAACTTCAGGAGGTTGACGAAGATCGTGCCGAAGGGCTTTAAGTAGTTGGTCGTGAACTCGGGTATTCCCAGCTTATGAAAGGCATAGCCGGCCAGAATACCGAGCAGCAGGGCGATCCCGATCTGCACCGGCAGGCTGAGTTTTTTCTTTTCCATACTCCACACACACTTTCTAAATCAAGATTCCCCATTTATAGACAATATCAATAGGGGTTGTGCTTATTGTACTGCATCTTATTTTATTTGGCAAGGGTTTTTTTGCAGGATATGCTGCGTTTTCTCGCCCGCAAATTGCGACAAAAAAGAAGGATATCCTTCACTTTTCTTGTGCAATATCCCACCTTGCAATTTTCCCTGCTTTCAGGTATTCTTTTTCAGACGAAAACAAACGAACAGGAGGAACGACTCATGATGCTCTGCACTGCGCCGAAAAAGAAAAACACCTCCCTCGGTATCGTTGTTTCCGTTTTTATTGATATTGTTTCTATTGACCGGTAATTTTTACCGGTCTTATTTTTTGTCCGCGCGGGGCACAAATGTGTTTATTCAAATGAGAATAAAAATATGAAGAAAGCAAAGAGGGAAAATCACATGAAGAAAGAACTCGGACACGAAGCCATCTACGACGCCCGACAGTTGGGCACCCCCAGGATGCTGGTGCTGGGACTTCAGCATATGTTCGCCATGTTCGGCGCAACGGTGCTCGTCCCCATTCTGGTGCAGGGCTACGGCCTGCCGCTCTCCATCCAGACGACGCTGCTGTTCGCGGGCTTAGGCACGCTGCTGTTCCACGTCTGCACCAAGTTTAAGGTCCCCGCGTTCCTCGGCTCCTCGTTCGCCTACCTCGGCGGCTTCTCCACGGTCGCATCGCTCCCCGCTTATGAGGGCATGGATCCTGAGCTCAAGCTCGCCTACGCGCTCGGCGGCATTGTGATCGCAGGCCTCCTCTACCTCGTGCTGGCGCTGCTCTTCAAGCTCCTCGGCGCGAAGAAGGTCATGCGTTACTTCCCGCCCATTGTCACCGGCCCCATGATCATCATGATCGGCCTGAACCTCGCCGGCACCGCCATCACCAACGCCCAGACCTGCTGGTGGCTCGCGCTCATTGCCATGGCGATCATCGTGGTTGCCAACATCTGGGGCAAGGGCATGATCAAGATCATCCCCATCCTCCTCGGCGTGGTCGGCAGCTACATCGTCGCTCTTGTCGCCGGTAAGGTCGACTTCTCCGCCGTGAACAGCGCAAGCATCGTCGGCCTCCAGAAGTTCGTCATCGCAAAGTTCGACGTCTCCGCCATCCTCGTCATGGCGCCCATCGCCATCGCCGCGATGATGGAGCACATCGGTGATATCTCCGCCATTTCCTCCACCACCGGCCGCAACTTCATTGAAGACCCCGGTCTGCACCGCACGCTCGTCGGCGACGGTCTCGCCACCGCGTTCGCCGGTATGTTCGGCGGCCCTGCCAACACCACCTATGGTGAGAACACCGGCGTGCTCGCCCTCTCCAAGGTCTACGATCCCCGCGTCGTCCGCCTCGCCGCGCTCTACGCCATCATCCTGAGCTTCTCCCCCAAGTTTGACGCGCTCGTCAACTCCATCCCCGCGGCCATCGTCGGCGGCGTCAGCTTCATCCTCTATGGTATGATCTCCGCGGTCGGCGTGCGCAACATCGTGGAGAACCAGGTCGACCTCACCAAGTCCCGCAACCTCATCATCGCGGCGGTCATGTTTGTCAGCGGTCTCGGCTTCAGCTCCGTCGGCGGCATCACCTTCACCGTCGGCGACGCGGCGGTCACGCTCTCCGGCCTTGCCATCGCAGCCCTGTGCGGCGTCATTCTGAACGCCATTCTGCCCGGCAACGACTATGTCTTCGGCGTCAGCGTCGAGGGCGACAAGTCCGCCGACCTCGGCAGCTACTAAGAATCGGCACTTCAACAGCAAGTCAAAAGGGAAGCGGCTATGCCGCTTCCCTTTTTCTCTTTTCCGTGCTATACTCTACCCAAAATCCTTTGCAGGAGGCATCTTTTATGGAAGACATCAAGCCCGGGCGCTACCGCCACTTCAAGGGCAGAGAATACGAAGTGCTCGGCATCGCCCGCCATTCGGAGACCGAAGAGGAACTGGTCGTCTACCGCGCGCTGTACGGCGACTTCGGCCTCTGGGTGCGGCCGGTCAGTATGTGGAACGAGACCGTCGAGCGTGACGGCAAAACCTCCCGCCGCTTCACCTATATTGGCGAATGACGGACTATACGCTGATTCGCGCCAAGCGCCGCACGATGTCCCTGCAATTGGACCGTGACGGCCGCGCCGTCGTCCGCGCCCCCTACGGCGTCAAAAAAGAGTTCATCGACCGCTTTGTCGCCGCGCACGGGGACTGGCTCGCCCGCGCCCGCGCAAAGCAGCAATCGCGCCGCGCCGCCCATCCCGAGCCGACAGAAGCGGAGCGCGAAGCGCTCATCGCGCAGGCGAAGGAGTACCTTCCCGCGCGCGTCGCTTACTGGAGCGCCGTCATGGGGCTGACGCCCACCGGCATAAGGATCACGTCCGCGCGCACACGCTTTGGCTCGTGCAGCGGGAAAAACAGCATTTGCTTTTCCTGGCGGCTGATGCTCTATCCGCCCGAGGCCATCGACTACGTTGTCGTCCACGAGCTGGCTCACATCCGCCACCATGATCACTCCCCCGCATTTTACGCGCTTGTCGAGCGCTATATGTCCGACTGGCGCGAGCGGATGAAGCTGCTGAAGGAATAAAAAAGCCCAAGGGAAGCACTTCCCTTGGGCTTTTTCCCGTTTTTTACTTGTTGAGCTTCAGGCGGAAGTCCTCGCCTTCGGCGGCGTACTCCACCTTGTAGCCCTGCTTTTCGGCAAAGCGGGTCACGTTCTCCACGCAGGTCATGCTGTCGACCAGCACCTCGAGAGACGCGGGCGCGTTCTTCTTCACCTCGTTCTGCACCATCACAACGGGCATGGGGCAGGAATATCCTCTTGCGTCGATCATGCGTTTGCTTCCTCCTTCTTGGGCATATTCAGCACGGCAACGACCAGCATCACGACAAGGCCGAGCACGACGGCGATCTTGCCGGCATTGGAAATACCGCCGACGATCAGCTCGCCAGCCTCGCTCTTGGAGTCGGGGTTACCGGCAAGGCCGAAGTTGTGCGCGAGCGCCGCGCCGACGATCATTCCAAACACGGTGACGGCACTGTCGCCGTTGCCCTGCGCAGCCAGAATGAGCTGGCGCAGCGGGCAGCCGCCGAGCAGCACGCTGCCCCAACCGACGAGCACCATGCCCAGCAGATTCCAGAGGTGCGCGCTGTGCGCGACCGGCTGGAGCGCGAAGCCGAGGTGGAAGTTGCCCATGATGAGGTTGCCGATCAGCGTGACGACAAAGATGGCAACAAAGCCGTACAGCAGGTGGAAGTCCTTGAGCATGAACGCATCACGCAGGCCGCCGACCATGCAGAGCCTGCTCTTCTGCGCGAGCGCGCCGACAACGAGCGCGATGGCGAGCGCGATCCAGAAGGGAGCGTGCTTGGAGCCGGGGCCCTCTTCGGAGAACTTGAACAGCGCGGGCACGGTGACGACCAGGATGAGCAGCACGGCCATCACAGTGGGCAGCACGCCGCCCTCGGCCACGTGCGCCTCATAAGAACGCTTGAGGGAGAAGCCCTTCTTCAGGCACGCAATGCCGATGAGAATGCCGACGATGAAACCGGCAAGGCCGACGAGCGCGTTGAGGTCGCCGCCGCCGAGACGGAGCACCATGCGCAGCGGGCAGCCGAGGAAGGCCAGCGCGCCGATGACGACGAACGCACCGAGCACAAAACGCACCGCGGGGGATGAGCCCGTGCGGGCCTTGAATTCCTTGCTCGCAACGCTCATAATGAACGCGCCGAGCACGAGACCGATGATCTCGGGGCGGACATACTGCACCTTTGCGGCGCTGTGCAGGCCGCAGGCGCCCGAAATATCGCGCAGAAAGCAGGCAATACAGAAGCCCATGTTCGCAGGGTTGCCGAGCGCCGTCAGAATGAGCGCAGCAAGGCCCACGGCGGCACCGGCAGCGATGACGCCCAGATGTACTTTTTTCATTTTCTCAATTCTCCTATTCCATTTTTTGATACACACTTGGCATTTGTTGAAATTCGCCGATAACAGTATATGGGTTCTTAACAGAAAGGGCAAATGGGAACTTATAATGAAACCGCACACATCATCGAAAAACCCGATAATGTGTGCGGTTTTAGGTTTTTTCCTTTGCTCAGATCATCACTTCATAGAATCCGGCGGCCTCCAGCTTCTCCTGCCCGACCATGGCCTCGAGCGTGGGTCTGTCCTCCACGCCCGCGCGCCATGCCATGCCGCAGTCTGCCGTCAGCTCACGCGGCACGGGAATGAGCCGCCCGGGAAGGTCCTTCTCCCGGCAGAGCTTCTCCATCGCGATGGCCGCGGCCGTCGTGTGGAAGGTGATGATCAGATAGAGTTTTTTCTCTCTCATGTCGCTATTTCGCGGATGGCGCGCGCCGCCTCGTCCGCTTCCTCTTCTGTATTGTACCAGCCGAAGCTGAAGCGCACCGCGCCCTGTTCCTCGGTCCCGAGCGCGCGGTGCAGCCGCGGCGCGCAGTGCGCGCCCGGGCGCGTCGCGATGCCGTAGTCCTCGGACAGAATGTCCGCGACCTCGCCTGAGTCCATACCTGCGATGTTCAGCGCGGCGACCGCCGTGCGCTCGCGGTCAAAATCGCCGTAGAGCGTCACGCCCGGAACATCCCGCACGCCCGCGACAAAGCGGCGCAGCAGCGCCGTCTCATGCGCGTGGATGGTGCCGATACCAGTCTCGCGCAAAAAGTCGAGCGCCGCGTTCAGCCCCGCAATGCCGTGGCCGTTGAGCGTGCCGGCCTCGAGGCGTGTCGGCATCTGCTCGGGCTGAGACTGCGAATACGTCTGCACGCCCGTGCCGCCGACCTTCCAGGGTGCAATGTCCACACCCTCGCGCACGCACAGTCCGCCCGTACCCTGCGGGCCCATGAGCGACTTATGCCCCGTGAAGCACAGCACGTCGATGTGCATTTTCTCCATGTCGATGGGCAGCACGCCCGCGCTCTGCGAGGCGTCCACGAGAAACAGCAGCCCGTGCTCCCGCGCAAATGCACCGATGCGTTCAAGCTCCAGCACATTACCCGTCAGGTTTGAGGCGTGCGTGCAGACTACGGCGCGGGTATTGGGCCGCAGGAGCCGCTCAAAGTCCGCGTAGTCGATGTTTCCCTGCCTGTCCGCGCCGGCAAAGCTCAATTCGACGTTTTTTTCCGCCTCCAGCCGGTAGAGCGGGCGCAAAACGGAGTTGTGCTCAAGGTCCGTCGAGATCACATGGTCCCCGCTTCGGATGCAGCCGTGGATGGCGATGTTCAGCGCCTCGGTCGAGTTGCAGGCAAAGGCCACATGGTCGGGCCGCTTGCAGCCGAAGAGCGCGGCAAGCTTGCAGCGCGTATCGTAAATGACACGCGAGGCGGCAAGCGCCTCCTCGTGTGTGCCGCGCGCACTGTTGCCAAAGCTCCCCATGGCCTGCACCACCGCGTCGATGACCTGCGGGGGCTTTCGCAGCGTGGTCGCCGCGTTGTCCAGATAGATCATTCTTACGGGCGCACCACGCGGTCCGCACCGCTCATCTTCTCGACGATAACGTACATATTCGTCACTTCGCCGACCGCCAGCTTCTCCTTCAGGTCATAGAAGTTCAGGCACGTGCCGCAGCTCAGGATCTCCACGCCGCGCGCGGCCATGCCCTTGAGGTCCTCCAGAGACTCCGAGCCCTCGCACGTCAGCTTCACACCGCCGTTGTAGCAGAGGATGGTGTCGGGCAGGGTCTCCTGCTGGCTCAGGGCATAGACGAACGCCTTCATCAGCGCGCCGCCGAGCTCGTCGTTGCCGCTGCCCATTTTGTCGGAGGACAGCACCGCGACCGTCTTCGGCTTGCCGCAGGTATAGCACTCGCCGCTCTCTTCCTCCACGTTGGTGTTTTCGCCAACGGTAATGGTCACGCGGTACTCATGCTCGCCGAGCTTTTCGCTCTTGGAGGCGCAGCCCTTGCTCGCGGCCAGCTTGCCGAGGTTTTCCACCGCCGTCTCGTTGTCGACCAGCGTCTCAATAATGCCCGCGCCGCCGAGCTCCTTCATAGCCTTCTGCGTTTTTACAACAGGGATGGGGCAGACATCGCCCATCGCATTGATTTCGATCGTCATTTCTATCGCTCCTTATCACAGGGTTTGCACCCGTTATTTCTTTCTAACTATAACAGATTCCGCGCGAAGTGACACAACTTTTTTCTCCTGCCGCGAATTTTTTTCATGGTTTTTCCCGTTTTACCGTGCTGTTATCATTGATTTTTTCGATGGCAGTCTCCGCCTTGCGCCGTTTGCAGCAAATTGATAAAATGAGAAAAAGTTTGTATCTTTCTGCGCATTCCGCGCTCTAACAGGCAGAAAGAAGCGGAAAGGAGGCCCTGCATGGACGAATTTGACGAGATCTGCCGGCGCTGCACGCCCGTTGTCTACCGCTTCCTGCTCTCGCTCTGCAAGGACGCTTCCCTCGCCGACGAGCTGACGGCGGAGACATTCTATCAGGCGTATCTGCACATCGGCACATTTCGCGGCAACTGCCGCGTCGAATCGTGGCTCTGCCAGATTGCCAAAAATGCCCTCACAAAAGAGCTCCGCCGCCAAAGGCGCGCCGTCCCCTTCGAGGAAACGCACGAGTTCGCCGCGCCGGACGACATTTTTGAGCTGCTGGCCGACAAAGAACAGGCCATGCGCATCCACGCCTCCCTGCATCGGCTCAAAGAGCCGTACCGCGAGGTCTTCACGCTGCGCGTGCTCGGCGAGCTGCACTTTCGCGACATTGCCGACCTGTTCGGCAAATCCGAGTCCTGGGCAAAGGTCACATTCTACCGCGCCAAGGACAAGCTGATCGAAGATATGGAGGAACACCATGAACATTGACTGCCGTGTCATCGGCGACCTGCTACCGCTCTACGCCGACGAAAGCTGCTCGGACGCGAGCCGCGCTCTCGTGGACGATCATCTCAAAACCTGCCCCCGCTGCCGCGAAACGCTCGCGCGGATGAAAAGCGAGCAATTTCTCCCCGCCGCGCAAGTCATCGACCCGCCTGCCGTCGCCGACTATGCGCAAAAGGTCAAGCAGCGCCGCCAAAAGCGCGGCACCTGCCTGACCGTCGGCGTCATCGCCATGATCGTGCTGCTCTCGCTCACCGTCGCCGCGTGGATGAACCTTGTCCGCGCACAGCACCCCTACATCCCCGTGGTTGAGGAGAGCGTCTGCAACCTTGCCGCCGGAGAGGTACAAACCTTTGCCGACAGCTGCGACGGCCGCCGTCTTTTTACGAACAGCACGCGCATCGCCGTCACCTTCCGCGCGGATACGCCGCAGAACGGCACGATCACGCTCTGGAACATCACCGATGTCACAAATCCCTACCCGGCCATGTTCTACGAGGTCGACGGACGCACCGCGCGCTGCGAATTCACGAATCTTTCCTCCGCCGAGCGCTATTTTGTCCTCTGCGACGGTCTTTCCGGCGACGTGACTCTCTCCGACGGACGCCCGACAGACCTTTGGGAGAGCTTTCTCAATCTGCTCCACACCCTCTTCCCGCGCTGAGGGTGCAAACACGACGGAGTTGACAAAGGGCTCGCGCTTCTCTACAATAAAAGCAGTTTTTCAAGGAGGAGGTGCGCGCCATGAACGACAAGCTGCGTCTCACGCAGATGACAAAGGCGGCGGGTTGAGCCGCCAAGCTGGGGCCGGGTGCTCTTACGGAAATTCTGCAAGATCTGCCGAATGTCAAGGACCGTGATCTTCTCGTCGGATACGACAGCAGCGACGATGCCGCCGTCTACCGCGTCTCCGATGATGTCGCCGTCATCGAAACGGTCGACTTCTTCACCCCCATCGTGGACGATCCCTATCTCTTCGGCCAGATCGCCGCGGCGAACGCGCTGAGCGACGTATACGCCATGGGCGGCGAGCCGCGGGTCGCAATGAATCTTCTCTGCGTGCCAAACTGCCTGCCCAAGGAGGATGTCCGCGCCATTCTGGAGGGCGGACATTCCAAGGCTGTCGAGGCAGGCTGCGTCATCGCCGGCGGCCACACCATACAGGATAACGAGCCGAAGTACGGGCTGTGCGTCACGGGCTTTGTCCGTCCCGACCGCATCCTCAAAAATGTCGGTGCGCAGCCGGGCGATGTGCTCGTGCTGACCAAGCCCATCGGCAGCGGCGTGCTGACCACCGCGCTCAAGGCGGACCTCATCTCCGCTTCCTCGCGCGATGCGGCGTATGCGCACATGGCCACGCTCAACAAGGCCGCGGGAGACGCGGTCCGTCAGGTAAGCGATGTGCACGCCTGCACGGATATCACGGGCTTCGGTCTGCTCGGCCACAGCTTCGAGATGGCCGAGGGCAGCGGCGTGACCATCCGTCTGCACGGCAAGGCCCTCCCCCTGATGGACGAGGCGCTCGACATGGCCGGGATGGGCATTATCCCCTCGGGCGCTTACCGCAACATGGACTATGTCAAGCCCCACCTCGCGGTCCTGCCCTCGGCACAGCAGGCGCTTTTGGACCTTGCGGCCGATCCGCAGACCTCTGGCGGTCTTCTCGTCGCCCTGCCGCGCGAGCAGGCGGAAAGGCTCCTTTCGCTGCTCCGCCCCTTTGCCCCGTGGAGCGCCATCGTCGGCGAGGTGAGCGCGCGCAAGGCAAGCGCGCTTGAATTCGACTGATGTAAAATCACCGCAAACAAAAAAGGAGCTGAATGCAGCCGCATTCAGCTCCTTTTTTGTTATTCGCGCAGAGAAGACGGGAGTTACTCCTTGGTGTAAGTCACGTGCAGCAGCTCATGGCAGCGCTCCTCACCGTACTCCGCCATCATCTGTGTGACCACGGGGTTGCGCTCGGCGCGCTTGAACATCGCCGCGTTATCGGAAAGATGCAGGCCGTCGCCGCGTTTTTCCTTGCTCTTTTTCAGGCCGTAGGGCTGACCCGCGCCGCCGACGCAGCCGCCCTGACAGGTCATCACCTCGACAAGATGGTAGAACCTCTTGCCCTCGTCGATGTCTTTCAGCAGCTTTTTCGCGTTGGCAAGGCCGTTGACGACCGCAAGCTTGAGCTCAGTATCGCCGATAGTGACCGTTGCCTCCTTGATCGGCGCATCGCCGCGCAAGCCGAGGATACTGATCTCGCGCAGGGCATTTTTGCTCTTGTCTGGCAGGCAATGGCGCACGACCGCCTCGGCCACGCCGCCGCTCGTGCCGTAGATGACTGCCGCACCGGAGCCGAGGCCGAAGGGAAGATCCGGAGATTCCAGCTCCAGCTCGCCGAGCTGGATGCCCGTCTCCTGCATCATGTCGATCACCTCGCGCGTTGTGAGCACAAGGTCGACATCGGGACGGCCGTCATGCACAAACTCGGGGCGCGCGGCCTCCATCTTCTTTGCCGTGCAGGGCATGATGGCGATATGATAGGTCGTGCGGCCGTCGGCAGCGTCCTTCGCAGCGTACCTGTCGCGGAAGATCGCGCCGACCATCTCCATCGGCGACTTGCAGGTGGAGATATTCTTGAGATACTTGGGGTTCTCGTTTTCAAGATACTTCACCCACGCCGGGCAGCAGGAGGTGAACATCGGGAACGGGCCGCCGTTTTTCAGGCGTGCGAGAAACTCCTCGGATTCGGCAATCGTCGTGAAGTCCGCACCGAATGTTGTGTCGTAGACCTCGTCCACGCCCATCAGCTTGAGCGCCGTGACAAGCTTGTCGAGCACGTTTTCGCCCGCGGGGAAGCCAAATGCCTCGCCCACGGCCACGCGCACGGCAGGCGCGATCTGGATAACGACACGCTTGCTCGGATCGTGGATGGCACGCCACGCCTCGCCGATCTGGTTTTTCACCGTAATGGCGCCGGTGGTGCACACCGCCGCGCACTGTCCGCAGCTCACGCACTTCGTCTCGGAGAGCTTGCGGTCAAAGGCAGGCATGACCTGCAAATTGCTGCCGCGATAGGCAAAGTTCAGAATGCCCATGCCCTGCATTTCCTCGCACACGCGCACGCAGTCGCCGCAGAGGATGCACTTGTTCGGGTCGCGCAGCACCGCGGGCGAGGTATTGTCGATCTCGTAATGCTCGCGCGTATCGGGAAAGCGAATCTTGCGCACGCCGAACTGCTGGGCAAGATCCTGCAGGCGGCAGTGGCCGCTCTTTTCACAGGTGGTGCAGTTGCAGTTGTGGGAGGCAAGCAGCAGCTCGAGGATCACGCGCCGATGCTTCAAAAGACGCGCACTGTTTGTGCTGATGCGCATACCGTCGCGCGGCTCCATGGAGCAGGACGCGTCGATCTTTCCCGTCTTTTCATCCTCCACCACGCACATACGGCACGCGCCGTAAACAGAGAGGTCGGAGTAATAGCAGAATGTCGGCATTTCAATACCGGCCTTGCGGATGACGGAGAGCACGTTCTTTTCGCCGTCAAAATTGACGCGCTGACCGTCAATGATCATCATACCTTTTGCCATTTCTCTCAACCCTCCTCTTCAATGGCGTCGATCGCGCCGAACGGACAGGCGCCCCAGCACGCGCCGCAGTGGATACACTTGTCGTTGTCGATCGTATGCGGCATACGGATCTCGCCGGAGATCGCCTCCATCGGGCAATTGCGCTTGCACTTGCCGCAGCCCTTGCACAGCTCGGGCTTGATGACAAGGCTGCGCTTGCGGCCGTTGCAGATCGGGCAGTGGTGGTCGACCACATGGCGCAGATAGTCCTGGCGGAAGTGGCGCAGCGTGCTCTGCACGGGCTTGCACGCGCTCTGGCCAAGGCCGCACAGCGCCGTTTCCGAAATGGTCTTGGAAAGCTCCTGCAAAAGGTCAAGGTCCTCAAGGCTTCCTTCGTTTGCGATGATACGGTCCAGGATCTCCAGCATACGCTTTGTACCCTCGCGGCAGGGAACGCATTTGCCGCAGCTCTCGTTCTGCGTAAAGCGCATGAAGAAGCGCGCAGTCTCGACCATACAGGTGTCCTCATCCATAACGACAAGGCCGCCCGAACCGATCATGGCGCCGATGCTCTTGAGCGAGTCGAAGTCCAGCGGCAGGTCAAGGTGCTCGTCGCTGGCCGTGGTCGCACCGCCGGAGGGACCGCCGATCTGCACGGCCTTGAACTTCTTGCCGTTCGGAATGCCGCCGCCGATGTCGAAGACGACCTCGCGGATGGTCGTGCCCATCGGCACTTCGATAAGGCCGGTGTTGACCACATTGCCCGTCAGGGCAAAGGCCTTGGTGCCGGGGCTCTTCTCCGTGCCGATGCCGTGGTACCACTCCACGCCGTTTTTGATGATGAGCGGCACGTTGGCAAACGTCTCCACGTTGTTGAGCACCGTGGGCTCCGCCCACAGGCCATGCTCAATGGTGCGCGGGGGCTTGACGCGCGGCATACCGCGGTTGCCCTCGATCGACGCGGTCAGGGCGCTGCCCTCGCCGCAGACGAACGCGCCCGCGCCCTTGTTGACGTGGATACGGAAGCTGAAATCGCTGCCGAGAATGTTTGTCCCCAGCAGGCCCAGCTCTTCGGCGCGCGCGATGGCCGTCTTCAGGCGGTTCACCGCCAGCGGATACTCCGCACGCACGTAGATATATCCCTCGTCGCTGCCGACGGCGAGACCCGCGATCATCATGCCCTCGAGCACGCTATGGGGGTTGCCCTCCATCACGCTGCGGTCCATGAATGCGCCAGGGTCACCCTCGTCGCCGTTGCAGACGATGTACTTCTTCTCGCTCTTCTGCCGGCGCGCGCCGTCCCATTTGCGTCCGGCGGGGAATCCGCCGCCGCCGCGGCCGCGCAGTCCGGAATCCAGAATGTCGCGGCAGATCTGCTCGTCCGTCATCTCAAAGAGCGCCTTTTCAAACGCGCTGTAGCCGCCCTTGGCAATGTACTCCTCGATGTCCTCGGCGTCTGCCGTGCCGCAGTTTTCGAGCACCACGCGGTGCTGCTTTTTATAGAACGGGATATCCTCCTGCTTCGGGTACGCTGTGCCGTCGAGATGGTAGACCAGACGGTCGATAATCTCGCCGCCGAGCACGGTCTTCTCTAAAATCTCGTGGCAGTCCTCGGGCTTGACATGAATGTACATCACGCCCATCGGCTCGATGTGCACGAGCGGGCCCATCTCGCAGAAGCCGTGGCAGCCGCTCATCTTGACGTGCAGGCTCTTTTCCTCGTCCGTGTCGTGCTTCAATCCGACATAGACCTTCAGCCCGCGCGCTTCGCACTCCGCTTTGAAATTGTCATAGATCTTCATCGCGCCGCCGGCGATGCAGCCCGTGCCCGCGCAGATGAGGATAGACGGCACCTCACGGCTCTGCGCAAGGTCGTGTTCTGCTTTCGCGCGCAGGGCGCGGAATTCTTCTCTTGTCAGTCTGCTCACGAGCGCACCTCCTCCTTACGGATGGAATCGAGCAGCTCGATGGCACGCTCGGGGTCCATCTTGGCATGGACCTCTCCGTCCACGGTCATGACCGGCGCCAAACCGCAAGCGCCGAGGCACGCGACCGTCTCGAGTGTAAACAAGCCGTCGTCCGAGGTCTTTTTCTTCCCGTGCAAGCCCAGGTATTCGTAGATCGCATCGTAGATCGGCCCAGATTTGCGCACGTGGCACGCCGTACCAGCACAGACCTTGACGATATGCTTTCCCTTGGCTTCGAGCGAAAAATTCTCGTAGAACGTCGCCACGCTGTACACCTTTGACACGCTTAATCCGAGCGTATCGGCAATGAGCGTCAGGTTCGCTTCGCTTAAATAGTTGTACTCCGCCTGCACATCCTGCAAAATCGCAATGAGGTTCGATGGGTCATTCTCATGCGAGGCAAGAATGCTCAGGACCTTTTCCGTATCAGGTTTCATGGTTGCCCTCCTATCTAATCCTGACGGCGATTATACCGTACTTTTTAAGTCATTTTCAACAAATTTCCTAAAAATCATCGATTGATTATTTATATATCTTTAATACTTTCTCATCTGCAAATAAATACCGAACAACCCGTATCTCTGTGCGGTTGATAAAAAAGTGACTTCTGTTCAGATTTTTCCGAACAGAAGTCACTTACTTTACTTTATGGAAAGGTTTTTTACTGCGCGCCGTGCGGCATTCTCGCCTTCACAGCTTCGCCCGTGGGCGTTGCGGCAAGGCCGCCGAGCGCCGTCTCGCGGAACTCGACCGGCATACGCCGCCCGACCTCGCCCATCGCGTCGATGACCTCGTCGACAGGGATGCGGCTCTCGATGCCCGCAAGCGCCATATCCGCCGCGGAGATGGCGTTCACCGCACCGATGACGTTGCGCTTGACGCACGGCACCTCGACAAGGCCGGCAACAGGATCGCAGACAAGGCCCATCAGATTCTTGAGCGCGATGGCCACCGCATGGCCGATCTGCTCGTTCGTGCCGCCGCGCAGCGTCACGAGCGCACCTGCCGCCATAGCCGACGCCGTGCCGATCTCCGCCTGGCAGCCGCCCGCCGCACCCGAGATACCCGCGCGGTACGCAATGACCGCGCCGATGCCCGAGGCGACATACAGTGCCTCAAGCAGCTGGTGCTGCGTGTAATCCTCTTTTTCCCGCAGCGCCAGCAGCACCGCCGGAACAACACCGCAGGAGCCCGCCGTCGGCGCCGCCACGATGCGGCGCATACAGGCGTTGGACTCCGCCATCGAGATCGCCTGCGCGATGGCCTCGCCGACAAGGTCGCCGCCGATGCTGTCCCCGCGGCGCAGATACAGCCGCATCTTCAGCCCGTCGCCGCCGACAAGACCGCTCACGCTGCGCTGCGTGCCGGTATAGGAGTCCGCCGCATCCTGAATGGCCTGCCAGGTCGACAGCATCTTCGCCATCGAGGCCTGACGGCTCACCTGGCGCTCCTCCATATCATACTGCAAAACGATCTCCCAGAACGGGATATTCTCCCGCGCCGAGCGCTCAAAGATTTCCTTCATCGAATCCAGCGCCATCTTCGTCGTCCTCCTTATCGTAATAGGTCACGGACAAAATGCCCGGCAGCTGTGCGAGAAACTCCACCTGATTGCGCTTGATGTGCTGGTCCGTCTCAATGACCATCAGCGCGTCACCGCCGCGGCGATGGCGGTTGACGCTCATATTCGCCACATTGATGCGAAGCTGACTCAGAATGGAGGTGATGGCCGCAACCGAGCCGGACTCATCCTGATTGCGCACGATGAGCGTATTGAACTCTCCCGTAAAGCTCACGTTGATGCCGTCGATCTTATTCACGACGATCGCGCCGCCGCCGACGGACGACGCCTGAAGCGTCAGCTGCTTGCCGCTCTTGCCCGTCAGCTCCAGAAGAGCAGTGTTCGGGTGCGCGTCGCGCAGGTCGACGACGTGAAAGGAGTACTTCATTCCCGCGTTTTTCGCCTCCTGATAGGCGTTTGGGATGCGCAGGTCATCCGGCTTCATGCCAAGAAGCCCCGCCAGCAGCGCGCGGTCGGTACCGTGGCCGAAGCCCGTTTCGGCAAACGAGCCGTGCAGACCGATCCTCGCCTCGGCCACATCCTCGCCGAGCAGCGTGCGCCCCATGCTGCCGATCCGTGCCGCGCCCGCCGTGTGCGAGCTGGACGGACCGACCATCACCGGCCCCATCATATCAAAAATATCGATCATGGATGATTTCCTTTCTCATTTGCAGCATTCGGTGTCAGCGTATCACACTTCCCCGCAAAAAGCGAGTAAAATCGCCGCTCAAATATTGCAATAATTGAATGATGGCCTTCGCATTCTTTCATTTTTATTTTTGAGTGGAATTCCCGATGCTTCCGTTTTTTTCATCGTCTCTTCCGATGGCGCAAAAAAGAAGCCGCCTGTCGGCGGCTTCTTTCCATCGTGCTCTCCGGGCAGGCAGACTTGCTCTATCGGCCCCCGGTACAGGCTTTTTGCTCCCTGCCGGCGCAAGAATGCAGCCGCAGTCCCGTCACACCAGCAGCAGCCCGATGAAAAAGCAGAGCTGCGCAAGACCGTTGACGATCTGCTCCGTCCAGTTCACCCCGGGGTCGCTCGAATCCATTCGGAAGGCAAAGACAGTCATCAGGACCATGCCGAGCGCGCCCGCAAGGAAAAACAGGCAGGCCGGAAAAGCGGTCAGCCCCGCGAGCATCGCTTCTCCGTTCAGCCCGTCGCGGTCCGCGACCAGCGCCGCAAGCAGCGCAAGAAAGCCGATCGGCATCAGAATGCGCATCTGCACGAACATCGGCCAGATATTCTTCCCGGAGACCGCCGCAATGAGCTTCCACCCCACCTTCACAACGCCCGAAAGCAGGCAGATCAACGCCCCTGCCACGAACAGCGCGCTGTGAAAGAGGCTCCCCAGCCGCACGGCGGAAAGCCCGAAGAACACGACCGGTACCAGATCGACAAGCGCCATCGGGACGCTGAAGCCCTCCGGAACGGTATCCTTTGTCATGCGGTTTCTCGCTTTTCTGCTCATAACATTCTCCACAGCACAGCTTCTTCCTGCAATCTCGATCTTGTCCAAAAGCAGCAGGCGCGGCGAAACGCTTCCGCCGCGCCTGTTTTTTTCAAAATTCTCGTTTACACGCGCTTCCACTTCGCGCCGCCGGGCATATCGGTCACTTCGACGCCCTGCGCCTTGAGCTCGTCGCGGATGCGGTCAGCCTCGGCAAAATTCTTCGCCTTCTTGGCCTCCGCGCGCTGGCGGATCAGATTCTCGATGCCCTCGTCCGCCGTGCCATCCTCAGAGACGACCGTGAAGCCGCCCGCACTCTGCTGGGACGCGGCCTTCTCCTTCTTTTCGCGCTCGGCCTCGGCCTTTTTGAGAAGGTCGAGGCTCAGCACCGTGTCATAGTCGCCGATGATGGCGAGCTTCGTCGTGCCCGTGGTCTTGGCCTTGAGCACGTCGTAGAGCGCGGTCACGCCCATGGCGGTGTTGAGGTCGTTGTCCATCTCCTTCATGAACTTCGCGCGGTATTCGGCGCGGACGGCCTCGTCCACGCCGCCTTCATCCTTGATGCCCGCGATCTTCGCGATGAGCTTGTTGTACGCGGCCACTGCGTTATCAAGGTTCTCCCACGTGAAGACAAGGCTCTTGCGGTAGTGGCTCTGCAGGCAGAAGAAGCGGTATGCCAGCGGGTCGTAGCCCTTCTCCTCCAGCAGCGAGACCGTCAAAAATTCGCCCTTGGATTTGGACATCTTGCCGTGCGAGGTATTCAGGTGCGCCACATGGCACCACTGCAGGCACCAGGGATGGCCGAGATAGCTCTCGCTCTGCGCGATCTCGTTCGTGTGGTGCGGGAAGGCGTTGTCCACGCCGCCGCAGTGCAGGTCGAGATACTCGCCGTTGTACTTCATCGAAATGCCGGAGCACTCGATGTGCCAGCCCGGATAGCCGACGCCCCAGGGGGAATCCCATTTGAGCGCCTGATCCTCGAACTTGGACTTCGTGAACCAGAGGACAAAGTCGTTCTTGTTCTTCTTGTTCTCGTCCTCTTCCACACCCTCGCGCACGCCGACAGCGAGGTCCTCCTCGTTGTGGTCGTTGAAGATATAGTAGCGAGAAAGCTTGCTCGTGTCGAAATACACGTTGCCGCCGGCGATGTAGGCATAGCCGGTGTCGAGCAGCTTCGTGATGATTTTAATATAGTCGTCGATCAGGCCTGTCGCGGGCTGGACGACGTCGGGGCGCTTGATGTTGAGCTTCTGGCAGTCGGCAAAGAACGCGTCGGTGTAGAACTTGGCGATCTCCATGACGGTCTTGTGCTCGCGCTTGGCGCCCTTGACCATCTTGTCCTCGCCCTCGTCGGCGTCGCTCGTCAGGTGGCCGACGTCGGTGATATTCATGACGCGGTTCACGCTGTAGCCCGAAAAGCGCAGGTACTTCTCCAGCACGTCCTCCATGATGTAGGAGCGCAGGTTGCCGATGTGGGCAAAGTGGTACACGGTCGGGCCGCAGGTGTACATCTCCACATGGTTCGGCGTATGGGTCTTGAATTCTTCCTTTTTATGGGTCGCGGAATTGTATAAATACATAATAGATCTCCTTTGAGAAGATGAAATAACGAAATCAGTCCGCCTCTTTGAAGACGTCGAGATTCTTTGCAAAGTACTCGATGCCGGAGTACACCGTCGTCGCTACGATGACCGTGATGCACACGATGTTCAAAAGGTTGCTCTCAAACACCAGCATCAGGCACAGGCACACCATGGTCGAGGCGGTCTTCACCTTGCCCGACCACGCGGCCGCAATAACGCGCCCCTGCTCCACGGCGACCAGGCGCATCCCGGAAACGGCAAATTCTCGCAGCAGCACGATGGCAAGGCACCAGCCGGGCATCTGGCCGCATTCGACAAAGTAGCACATTGCCGCCATGACGAGCATTTTGTCCGCCAGCGGGTCCATGAATTTGCCGAAATTTGTGATCTGATTGTAGTGGCGGGCGATATAGCCGTCGGCAAAGTCCGTCAGGCACGCGATGATGAAAATGCCAAGCGCCCACCATCTCGCGCCCGCGAAGTCCCAATACAGCACCACCAGAAATACAGGGATCAGCGCAATGCGCATGATCGTCAGCTTGTTTGCAGTTGTCATATCTCTCTTTCCTCCTGTCTTGCAGGGCCTTTCTCCCGTTTTTATTCGAACGCTTCGCCGGTCAGCTCACCGTCCATCGTACCGGTCAGTCGGACGTTCACGAACTCGCCCGCCATGATCTCGCGGTACGAGGTGAAATAGATCTTGCCGTCGATATCCACGGACTCGGCATAGCTGCGGCCGACAAAGGACTGCGCTTCCTCGCTCCAGCCCTCGCACAGCACCTCGCGCACATCGCCGAGCACGGATTCGTTGTACTCGTCGATGATCCTGCTCTGCACGTCGACTAAAAGCTCCGTGCGGCGCTGTGCCTCCTCCATCGGCACGTGCTCCATTTTCGCGGCCTTCGTCCCCTCCTCGGGAGAGAACGGGAACACGCCCGCGCGCTCGATCTTTTCCTCGCGCAGGAAGTCGCAGAGCTCCTCGAACTCCTTCTCCCCCTCGCCGGGGAGTCCCGCGATGATCGACGTCCGCAGCACAAGGCCGGGAATGCGCTCGCGCAGGTCGCGGAAGACCTTGCGGATGCTCTCCTTCGTGTCGCGTCGGTTCATCGCCTTCAAAATCCCATCGTTGCAGTGCTGAATGGGGATATCGAGATAGGGCACGATCTTCCGCTCCCCGGCGATGGTATCGATCAGCTCGTCGGTGATATCGTCGGGGTAGAGATAGTGTAAGCGGATCCAGTGGAAATCAAGCTTGCACAGCTCGCGCAGCAGCGCGGCCAACTGGTGCTCCTCGTTCAGATCCGTGCCGTAGCGCGTGATATCCTGCGCGATGACGATGAGCTCCTTCACGCCGGAGGAGGCGAGCTCGCTCGCTTCGTCCAAAAGCTCATTCATCGGGCGGCTGCGGTAGCGACCGCGCAGGCGCGGAATGACACAGTAGGCGCAGCAGTTGTCGCAGCCCTCGGCGATGCGCAGATACGCATACCACGGCGGCGTTGACAAAATGCGCGCGCCGCCCTGCGCGCAGTTCTGAATATCGCCCATGTAGCAGGGGCGCAGGCCGCTGCCGCCCATCACCTCGTCGACCGCAAGGGCAATGTCGCCGTAGCTGCCGGTGCCGAGCACCGCGTCGACCTCGGGCAGCTCATGGAGCACATCGTCCTTGTAGCGCTGCGCCATGCAGCCGGTGACGATGATCTTTTTGAGCTTGCCCTCTTTTTTGAGCTCCGCCATCTCCAGAATGTTGTCGATGGCCTCTTCACAGGCCGAAGCTAAAAAGCCGCAGGTGTTGACCACCGCGACGTCCGCCCCCTCGGGCACAAGCTGTACCTCGTGGCCGGCGGACCGGACCGTGGCCATCATCTGCTCGCAGTTGACCTGGTTTTTGGCGCAGCCCAGGGAAATAAAGGAAACCTTACAAGGCATAAAACCGCTCCTAATGTAAACTATTTGTAGAAATTTATCGAACAACTACTCTTCGTAATCGAATTCTGTCGTATCTTTGCTGATTTGGGCGAGCGCCGCGCGCACATCGCGCCAGGCAAAGCCCCGCCGCAGCAGCATATCGGAAAGGCGCTTACGCCCCTTTTCATCGAGCGCGCGCCCCTTCGTCTTCTGCGCGATCACGCGCGCGATGGTCTCCTGCGGGTCGGGCGCCCCCGACAGGGCATCCTCCCACAGCTCGCGCGGCACGCCGCGCCGGTAGAGCTCGTCACGGATCTTCGCCTCGCCGTAGCCCATGCCGCCATAGTGTCGCACGAGCATCGCGGCATACTCCGCATCGTTGAGCGCACCGAGCTCCTCGAGCCAGTCGCACGCCGATTCAGCGTCGGCCTCGGCCGCGCCCTTCTCCTTGAGCTTTTTCGTCAGCTCCCTGCGCGACAGCGGGCGGGCGGAGATCATGTTCGCCGCGCGCACGCGCGTTTCACTCCGCGCGCCGGACTGCTGCAATTCTACCACAGTCCTATCATCAATGTCCAGCCCTATCGATAAACCGAAACGCAGAAGCTCGCTCTCAGTGACCCGGAGGAGGTCTCCCCCCTCCAGATACACGAGAACGCGCTCCTGCTTATGCTTCGATCGTTCGATCTTCTCAATCTTCATCCTTGAAATCGTCGGCGCTGACGTCCACGGCGCGGCCCGCAGCCTTCGCCGCCACGCGGGACTGGCCCGTCATCAGCTTGTCGAAGTTGCGGCGGATCTCCGCCTCCAGATTGTCGGCGATCTCGGGATTGCTTTTCAGATACTGCTTGGCTGCGTCGCGGCCCTGACCGATGCGCGTTTCGCCCATCGAATACCACGAGCCGCTCTTCTGCACCAATCCGAGCTTCACGCCGAGGTCGATGAGCTCGCCGATGAGCGAGATGCCCTCGCCGTACATGATATCGAACTCCGCCTCGCGGAACGGGGGCGCCATCTTGTTCTTCACGACCTTGGCGCGCGTGCGGTTGCCGATGATCTCGCTGCCGTTTTTCAGCGCCTCGATGCGGCGCACATCGATGCGCACGCTCGAATAGAACTTGAGCGCGCGGCCGCCGGTCGTGACCTCGGGGTTGCCGTACATCACGCCGACCTTTTCGCGCAGCTGGTTGATGAAAATGACGATGGTGTTCGTCTTGCCGACCGCGCCGGTGAGCTTTCGCAGCGCCTGAGACATGAGGCGCGCGTGCAGACCAACAAAGCTGTCGCCCATCTCGCCCTCGATCTCCGCGCGCGGCACGAGCGCCGCAACGGAGTCGACCACGATGACATCGATCGCGCCGGAGCGCACGAGCGCCTCGGTGATCTCGAGCGCCTGCTCGCCGGTGTCGGGCTGGGAGACGAGCATATCCTCGACCTTCACGCCGAGGGCGCGGGCATAGGTGATGTCGAGCGCGTGCTCGGCGTCGATGAATGCGACCTCGCCGCCCGCCTTCTGCGCCTGCGCCAGCACGTGCAGCGCCAGCGTCGTCTTACCGGAGGATTCAGGCCCGTAGATCTCGATGATACGGCCCTTGGGCAGGCCCCCGATGCCGAGCGCGAGGTCGAGCGCCAGCGAGCCCGTGGAGATGGCCTCCACATTGCTCACGGTGTTGTCGCCAAAGCGCATGATCGAGCCCTTGCCATAGGTACGCTCGATCTGCTGCATCGCGGTCTCGATCGCCCGCTTCTTATCGTCGGCCATCGCCGCGGCCGCCTTCGTCTGAGACTTTTCTGCCATGTTCGCGTTCCTCCCACTTCTTTATGTAAACTGATTTTGCTTTCAAATCGTTTCCACCCGCGTGCCGTACACCACGCGGGGAATGCTATTGAGGTCCTTGACGATCTGAATGTCGCCAAAGCCGTTCGAGCGCATGATGCGCAGCACCTGGTCCGCCTGCCCGATGCCGACCTCGAAAAAGAGCATCCCGCTTTCACACAGGGCATCGCGCCATTTTTCGCAGATCGCGCGGTAAAAGTCAAGCCCGTCCTCGCCGCCGTCGAGCGCAAGGCGCGGCTCATGCTCACGCACGGAGGCGTCGAGCGTGCCGATATCCGCGCTCGGGATATACGGCGGATTGCTCACAAGAAACTGGAACTCGCCGAGACTGCGCGTCGGCTTTTCGCGCGCGTCGAGCTTCATGCTCGTCACGCGGCCCGTCAGATTGCTGCGGCGGATGTTCTGCCGGCAGACCTTCAGCGCCTCGTCATCGAGCTCGCCGAGCAGCACGCGCGCGTTCGGCAGATTTGCCGCCGCCGCAAGGCCGATGCAGCCGCTGCCCGCGCAGAGGTCCAGAATGCGGCAGGGCCCCGCGCTGCGCGCCGCGTCGATGAGCTTTGTCGCCAAGACCTCTGTATCGGGGCGCGGAATGAGCACTGCGGGCGAAATATCGAGCGGCAGGCCGTAGAATTCCCACTCGCCGATCAGGTACGCCACCGGCTCGCCCGCAAGGTGGCGCTGCACGAGCCTGCGCGCGGCCCTCTCGACCTCCGGCGAGGCATAGAGCGAGCCGTCGCGCACGAACTCCTCGCGCGTTTTGCCCGCCGCCGAGCACACAAGCTCGCGCGCGGACTGTGTCGCCTCCTCGTCGCCCGCGCGCTTGAGCTCCGTGCGCAGGTCCAGATAAAGGTTATTGTATGTCGTTGCCATCTCTACCACGCATCCTTGCCTTTTTCTTCGGGAATAACCAGCTCGAGCGCACGGATGGCGACCTCGAGCATACTGTCGTCGGGCTCGTTGGTGGTAAAATTCTGCAGCCACAGGCCCGGACGCGCGAGAAAGCGCGTCACCTTGTTGTCGTGCCCGCCGACATAGCGGTTGAACTCATAGGAAACGCCCACGATGGGGATGAGCAGCAGCAGGTGCAGCCCCATGCGCACCCAGATGTTGCGCCACTCGACAAAGCTGAACACAACGCTCGAAACCAGGATGGACACGACCACGACCACGAAGAGGAAGCTCGTGCCGCAGCGCGGATGGTGGCGCGGCTGGATGCGGCAGTTCTCCACCGTCAGCGGCAGGCCCGCCTCATAGCAGAAGATGGTCTTGTGCTCTGCCCCGTGGTACTGGAACACGCGGTAAATGTCCTTCTGCTTTGAGCACAGCAGCAGGTATGCGAAGAAGATGATGAGCTTGATGACCGATTCGATCAGGTTATGGACGGTCACGCTCTTGATGAACGGGTCGACAAGTCCCGCAAGGAACGTCGGCAGCAGGAAAAAGAGCAGGATCGTGAGGCCCAGCGATAAAATGACCGCGAGCGCGGTGATGAATTTCTGCATCTTTTCGTTGCCGAGCTTTTCCTCCAGCCACCGGTCGAACTTGCTCGGCTCGGCGAGGTCCTCATCGGGGAAATAGTCCGCCGAGAACATCAGCGCCTTGACACCCTTGACCATCGAGTCGACGAATGTCACCGCGCCGCGGATGACCGGCAAACCCAGAATGGGATATTTATCGCGCACGAGCGTCAGCTCTTCGACCTTTTCTACAAGGCCCTCCGGCGAGCGGACGACGATGGCCTGCTTGCCCGGCCCGCGCATCAGAATGCCTTCGATCAATGCCTGGCCGCCGATGCTCGTGCGGAACTTCGGTGCGGGCACAGTTTCTTTTGCCATGAACGGTTCTCCTTTTTTCTATGCGATATCTTACCACAGGCGTTCCAAAAATGCAACACCCGTTCTATTTTCTTATGGAATTGGAAGCGCAATGGTCACGACCGCACCGCCGCCGTCGGCGTTCGCGATATCGAACGTACCGCCGTGCAGACGCACGATCTCATCACAAACGGCAAGGCCGATGCCGCTGCCGCGCGCCTTGGACGAGCCCTTGTAGAACTTTTGCTTCACAAACGGCAGCTCCGCCTCCGGAATACCGGGGCCGTAGTCGCGCACGCGGATGACAAAGCTGTTCCCCTCGCGTGCGGCGCTCACATCGATGCGCTTGCCGCTGCCGCCGTGCTTGGCGGCATTGTCCAACACGTTGCAGAAGACCTGCTTCATGCGCTCGCTGTCCGCCACGACCGGCGGGATATCGTCGTCGGGGCCCGTGTAGCAGACCTCAATGCCCTCCTGCCGGAAAAGCTCGAAATACGTGTACACCGCGTCCTCCAGCTCGCCGGCAAGGTCCACGCTCTCCACGCGCAGCGTGAAGCGTCCGTCCTGCATCTTGGTGAATTCGAGCAGCTCCTCGACCATTGTCGTCAGGCGGCGCGATTCCTTCAGGATGATGCCGAGGCCGCGCTTGGTCTGGTCCAGATTGCTGCCGGGGTCCACGCTCAGCGTCTCCGCCCAGCCGCTGATGGCCGTCAGCGGCGTGCGCAGCTCGTGGGAGACAGACGAGATGAACTCCTGCTGTATCTTTTCGGCCTGGCTGATCTTCATCGACATATCGTTGATGTTGTCCACCAGCTCGCCGAGCTCGTCGCGGTAACGATTCTCGATCATGATGCCGTAGCTGCCGCCCGAGATGCGACGCGCCGCGTCGCTCACAACGGCGACGGGCTCGACGACGTTGTTGATGAAAATGGCGTTCGACGCCGCGATGAGCACCATGCACACGAGCGCCGCCGCGGACGCGAGCAGCGAATCCATCAGCACCCGGTGCTGCGCCTCGCGCAGCGACGTCACATACCGCAGCACGCCCACCACGCGGGAGTTGAAATACAGCGGATATGACACCGCAAGGATGTTTTCCCCCGTCTGCGGGTCGCGCCCCTGATAGGATGCCATCTCGCCGCCGACGGCCGCGTCGATATCGCTCGTGCCGGGCAGCGTGCCCGCCGTCAGTCCGTAGGACGAGACCTGCACGCGCCCGTTCGTATTGATGAATTGCAGCTCGATCGTATCCTTTTCCTCAAAGGTCTCGGCAGAGTAGGACGCAAGGCGGTAATACTCGCTGTAGCTCTTCACGCCGTAGCCCGAAAAGGTCTCCGCCGCAATGCGCGCGCGGCTCTCAAGGCCCGAGCGCATCGCGCTGTAGTAGTATTCCTGCACGCCGATGCTGAACAGCGCCACCGCCAGCACCAGCAGCAGCAGAATGGGCAGCGCCGCGCTGAAGAGCCAGCGCTCCCGAAGGCCGCGGATGTGCAGCGCCGAAACGAAGCCTTTTTTGTTCTCCGGCACGGCACTCCCCTCCCTTTCGTCCTTCTTTTCGCTCACACGTTCCATTTGTAGCCAAAGCCCCACACGGTCGAGATGTACTTCGGCTCCTGCGCGTCGTCCTCGATCTTGAGGCGCAGGCGGCGCACATTCACGTCCACGATCTTCAGCTCGCCGAAATACCCCTTGCCCCACACCGCGTCAAGGATCTCCTCGCGCGCAAGGGCCTTGCCGCGGTTTTCCATAAAGAGCTTCATGATGGAGTATTCCAACTGCGTCAGCTTCACGCGCTCGCCGTTTTTCTCCAGCGTCCGATTCGTCAGATTCAGCAGGAACGGCGGCTGATAGAGCTCGCCCGCGCGCGCGGCCGGCACGCTCTCGCCCGTGCGCCGCAGCAGCGCGTCCACGCGCGCCGTCAGCTCGGCGGGCGAAAAGGGCTTGGTCACATAGTCGTCCGCGCCGGTCATCAGCCCCGTCACCTTGTCCATCTCCTGCGCGCGCGCCGTCAGCATGATGATGCCGATCTGGGAGTTGGACATACGGATGCGGCGGCAGACCTCGAATCCGTCGATGTCGGGCAGCATGATGTCCAGCAGGCAGAGCCTTGTGTCGGGGTTATCCTGCAATTTTTGCAGCGCTTCCTCGCCGTACTCGGCCTCCACGACCTCGTAGCCCGCGCGCTGTAAATTGATCACGATAAAACTACGGATACTGGCTTCATCCTCCAGCACCAGCACTTTTTTCATATTCTGTCTCCTCTTCTCAGTTGTCGCCCATCACCCATTCGGCCATGATGAGCGAGAAGCGCTCGCGCAGCGACTGCTCGGTGAGCTGCACGTTCCAGGTCTCGCCGATCTCCGCAGCGTACACCGCCTCGACCTGGCGCGTGAGCGTGAAGCGGTCGCCGATGCTCCCGAGTTCTTCTCTCATATCGCCCGTCAGACGGTAGATCGTCAGGAGCTTTTCCCTCGTACCGTCCGCGTCCACGCGGTAGAAGTCGACCGCCGTCTCCCCCGTACCGGCCACACGTTCGGCCGCAAGCTCTTCCTTGTTCCATTCCTCCGGCAGCGTCAGGCTCCAGCCATCCGAAACGTTGTGGAAGCAGCTCTGCACATCGTCCGCCGTGCCGTCCGCAGCGTACTGCCGCCAGACGATGTAATACTGCGGCTCGCTCTCATGGTCAAAGCTGCGCAGCGCACGCGCCTCCGGCACCTCGGTCACGCCGTCGTCGTTCTCATCGCGCGGGAAAAGACCCAAAAACGCCGAAAGCGAAGGCATCTGGCTGCCGTCTGCGCCGAGGGCGATATTCTGCAGCCGCTCGCCGCGCAGCGCCAGCACATCCGTTACCGTCTGGTTTTCTGCCGTCACGCCCGTGACGAACAGGGCGTTCTCCCCGCCCGTCAATGTTCCGGCGGTAAGGCGGCTCACCTCCGCCAGCGAGAGCGAGAGGCGCATCGAATAGCGCATGGTGAGCGTTCCGTCCGTCCAGTCGTAATAGTCCACGCGTCCAACGCTCTCCGTGTCGCTGCAAAGGATGAGCAGCTCCTGCTTGCCGTCTCCGTTCATGTCGATATTCGCATAGCGAGAGTAGCCTGTGATGAGCAGCGCCTCGGGTGAACCCGCCGTCATCGGATAAATGGAGAGCCCCTGCACATCCGAGCTGCTGCGGTAGCCAACGAGGATCTCGCGCAGGCCGTCGCCGTCAAGGTCCGCGTAGTTCACGCTGTAGATGAGGCTCGACGTTCCCTCGATGCGCGCATACTGTTCATAGCTGTCGCCCTTGGCCTTGAAGATGTAGATCTTCATCGGCTTTTCATCGTTCGGAAAGCGGAAGAAGGCCACGGCCTCCTCCACGCCGTCGCCGTCGAGGTCGATCATCTGCACGCTTTGCAGGTTGCTGCCCGAGGTCGGCGCAGCATATTCCCCTCCGGTGGAGAGCAGCGCGTCGATCTGCGTTTCGAGCGACTCATACTCGCCCGCAAGCTTCGGCAGGCGGTAAAGCGAGGCCTCCGGCGTTGTGAACATACAGCCCGAAAGCGCCAGCGCCAGTATCCCGGTCACCAGCGTCGCCACTTTTTTTTTCATTCCTTCGCCCTCCCTTCGCGCTTTGATGCCTATTCTAAGTTATCATATCACGCAGTATCCAAAAAAGGTAGCCCCTTTTTGCCGATTTTCCGCAAAAAAACGCCCCGACCGCGCCGCAGCATTTCATATCCACCGCACCTTTTCGACGCATCGCCAATTTTCGCGTCCGCAAACTTTGCCGCCGCGCACAGCGGCAAATAAATTAAGATCATTTTTCTAACGACACGTGCGTCAGAAAAATCCCTCTCAGGGTGCAAGTATGGAAACCGTCCGCTGACGGCGGACGGTTTCTGCGCGCGGCAGCCTGCTTCCCCCTCTAAAATAAGGGAGAGCAGCTTTTGCTGCTCTCCCTTATTTTAGAACTTATACAGCACCGTCGCCACCTGCGCGCGCGTCATCGCCGCGTCGGGGCGGAAGCTGCCGTCGTCAAAGCCCGTGAGAATGCCCATCGTGCTGAGCGTGCTCACATACTCTGCCGACCACGACTGGATGGCGCTGCTGTCGGTGAATTTGAGCGCAGGCTGGGCGTAGCCCTTCTCGGTCAGGCGGCCGAGCATCGTCACCGCCTCCTGGCGGCTCACGCTGGCCGTGGGATTGAAGCAGAGCTTGCCCGTGCCGTCGGAGCTGCCCTTGATGATGCCGAGGGCATACATCGCCTTCGCGCCGTCCACCGCCCAGGATGCGATCTGATTCGTGTCGGCAAACGGGAGCTGCACGGAGGAATAATCCTTCGAATCGCCGAGATATCGCGAGAGCAGCACGGCGAATTCCTGGCGGCTGATGTTCGTATCGGGCAGGAAGTTGCCGTCCGAGCCGTTGGAAATGCCGCTGCGCTTGAGGTATGCCACCGCGCCGTTCGCCCAGTGGCCCGCCATGTCGTTGAAGGCAGGCGTCGTGCTCGCTGTGCCGGCGTCCACACCCGCACGGCTCAGGTTGCCGCTCGCATCGCCCGCGACCACGTTCACGCGGTGCTGCGCGCCGTCAGCGGCCGGGAGCGTGATGCTCAGCGCGCCGCTCGACTGGCTGTAGGTGTAGGAGGTATAGCTCTTGCCGTCGTAGGTCACGCGAACGGTCGGGACGGCTGCGCCGTCGATATCGTCCTTCACCGTGCCCGTCACGGTGTTGCTGCCCGCGTCATATTTGAGCGACACGACCGGCGCGGTCGTATCGCTCAGGCCGCCGTAGGACAGCACAAGCTGATCGAGGTAGATCGCGCTGATGAGGTCGGACGCGGACGAGACGGTCATGCCCGTCACGGCCGTCGCCGTGCCGAGCTTCGCCGTCAGCAGCTTCCAGCCGGAGAAACTCAGCGTGCCAAGGTCCACATAGCCGGCATCTGTCGTCAGCATGAGCTGCGCGCCGCTATTGTCGCCGTAGACCCAGAGGTTGAGCTGGTCGTAATTGGAGGGGATCGCGTAGCTGAGAGCGATCGAGGCATTGCCCTCGCTGCCGGTCGCGTAGTCAAGGCGCGCGGAGGCAAAGCCGTTGTGCACGTGCGTCATATCGGTATTGCGCGAGAGCATCGCGCGCGTGCCGGTCGTCGTGCTGAACTCGCTCTCAAAGCCGTCGAGCGTGCGCAGGGCGCGCGCCGTCACCGTCACCGGGATCGTGACCGACACCGTGCCGAGGCTCGCCGTCACGCTGCCGCTGCCGATGCTGCCGGAGGCCGTGAAGACGCCGTTTTCGATCGTGCCGACATTGCCCTGCACGGTCCAGGCAAAGCCCTTGTTGTCGCCGAGCACCGGCAGGTGCCGATACATCGCCGAGGCGGAAAGCTCCGCCTTTTCGCCGGCGCTCAGCGTGATGGACTTCACCGCCTTGCCGTTTTGCTGCACGGCAACGCTGTCGGGCTGCGTGACAACGTCGATCTTCGTCTGCGCGCTCGCGCCGTTCGCGTTCGCCGTCACCGTCACGGTGCCGGAGGCGGGTGCGGTCAGGATATTGCCGTCGATCGTCCCCTTATCCGCGCGCAGCGTCACGGTGGTGTTCGTCATGGGAATGTAGTTCGTGTCAAGCGCCGTCGCGGTGAGCTTCACCTGCGCGTTCGGCAGCACACGCGCGCTCTCGCTCTCCAAATACACGTGGCCCACCACGCTCGTCGGCCGGCTGTCCGCCACGAGGAAGACATGGTTCGTCACCGCGCGCTCGCTGCCGCCCGAGGGCTTGTCCACGAGCGTCGCCGTCGTGCTGTCGGGGCTCGTCGCGACCATCGCGGTCGAGCCGCCGCCGTCCAGACTCAGCGCCGTCACACAGCCGAGCTCGACCATGCGCTGGGCCACCTGCGTCAGCGTTGCGCCGATGGAATAGCCGCTCTGACGGCCGTCGATGGTGTAGAGCACGAGCGAGCCGTCGCGCTTGAGGCCGATGGCCGTGCGCGGGGCCGCGCCGTTCAAAAGGCCGGAGCAGACCTGACCGTTTTCAACGAGCTGATAGAGCGCGCCGATCATGTTCGTCACATTGTTCCAATCGCTGCCGCTCGCGCTCACGCTCACGGTAAGGCGCTCGCCGACCTGGAGCGCGCGCAGCTGGTCTGCATAGGCGCCGGCCTTCAGGTTGGAAGAGAGCACATACTGTCCCGCGCCGACGGGCGTATCCTTGCCGCCCTCGACGACCTGCTCGACCTGCAGCATCAGGCTGCCGCCGATGGAGAGCGAACCGCCGACGGCTGAGCAGATAACGTCTACGCCCGCTTCGCTCGTGCCGGTCGTGGCGCGGGCGTTGAAGGTCGAATCGTAGAGGTAAATGCCGAACGTGCTCTGGCGCACGTAGTTGAAGGCCGTGACCGTCAGGCTGCGCCCGAGGTCCGACTGCGCCGTGATGCGCAGCGAGGGCTTGCCCATCACCGTGCTGCCGTCATCGCGGAAGCCGATGGCATAGTACTCCCCCGAGGCGTTGCGCAACACGCCCTCGGTCATCATGCTGCCGAGGGGGATGCCCGTCGCCGTATCGTAATAGTCGCCGTTCATGCCCGCCACCACGCGGTAGCCGCGCGATTCGAGCTTCCTCGCGGCGGTCGAGACCGTCGTGAGCTGGGTCGTATACTCACCGCCCGTCACGATGGGCTTGACGCGCGTGTTGGGCGAATAGACCACATAATTCTCCTGGCGGAGATCGGAATAGGTATTGCTCCAGAAGGTACCGGCGTTGAGCTCGGTGCGCTCGTTCACCGTGGTGGACGATGCGGCCAGGTCGTCGCCGAGCGCCTCCGACGCAAGCGCCGTCAGCGGCGCCGCCGCGATCACGACCGCAAGCGACAGCGACAGGAATTTACGGATGATGGATCTCACGATTTGCCTCCTTGTCAAAATGCTTTACAAATGATTTGGTAAACATAACACAGTATAGCAGACGCACTGCCATAAGTAAAGACGCAGAAATTCGGAAAAAGTTTCCAATATTGTCGATTTTCTCACAGCGCGAGCGCCTCGAGCACGCGCACAATGACGGCGTTCGACACCAAAAAGCCCCGCGGTGTCAGGCGCCAGCGGCCGTTTTCCCCCTGCGCAAGCCCGTGGCGCGCGCACTCTTCGAGCACCGCCTCGGCCTCTCTCGTGTCCTCCCCAAGCGTCGACAGGTCGAGCCCCTGCGCGGTGCGCAGCGCGAGCATGACGCGCTCCTCCTCGCGTTCGCGCGGCGCGGGACACGCGCTTTCGGAAAGGTGCTCCTCTCCCCTGATATAAGCGCTCAGATCGCGCGCATACGCGAAGCGCCGCCCGCCGAAGTCCGAATGCGCGCCGGGGCCGAAGCCCAGATACTCCTGCATCGTCCAGTATTTCAGGTTGTGGCGCGATGCGTGCCCCGGCCGGGCAAAGTTGGAGATCTCGTACTGCCGGTAGCCCGCCTCCTTGAGCAGCTCGACCGTCGCAAGATATTCCTCCGCCTGCGCGTCGTCATCCGGGATGAAAAGCCCGTCCTTTTTGAAAAAGAGCGGCGTGCCCTCTTCGATCTTGAGCCCGTAGCAGGACAAATGCTCAGGCTGCAAAGCGATGGCCGCCCGCAGGTTTTCCTGCCAGCGCGCCGCCGTCTGCTCCGGCAGGCCGTAAATCAGGTCGAGGCTCAGGTTGTCAAAGCCCGCTGCGCGGGCGGCGCTCACGGCCTCGACCGTCTCGCGGTGCGTGTGGACGCGCCCGATCAGGCGCAGCTCGTCGTCGCACGCGGACTGCATCCCGAGCGAAATGCGGTTAAAGCCCGCGCTCCTGAGCTGCCGCAGCGCCGCTGCATCGCGCGCGCTGTCGGGATTCGCCTCGGTCGTGATCTCGGCGGTTTTGTCCACGCGGTAATGGGCGAAGACCGTTTCCAAAATGCGGCACAGCCGGTCCGCGCCGAGATAGCTCGGCGTGCCGCCGCCGAAGTAGACCGTGTCAACGGTATGGTCCCTCGCGTCGGGCGCGCGCCGGATCAGATCGCGCCGCAGCGCCGCAGCGTAAGCGTCCATCCTTTCCTCCGAGTGCGGCAGTGAGTAAAAGTCACAGTAAATGCACTTGGCCTTGCAGAACGGAATGTGAAGGTAAAGTCCCAACGAATGCACGGCGTTCGCCTCCCTCCCCGTTTTTTCGCATTCTTCGCCCCATTGTAGCACAAACCGCGCCGCGCGCAAGATGGGAAAATTTCCCGCGCGGATATTCTCCCCGCTTTTGGCGCAGACTAACCGAAAAAAAGGAGGAGCTCACCATCATGGATATGACGCCGCAGGAATATCAGGCCTATGTCAAGCGCCTTGCGCCCAGATCGCCCATCGGGAAGGACACCGCCTTCGCCTTCTGCGTCGGCGGCGCGATCTGCGCGCTCGGCCAGCTCATTCAGAACGGCTTTCTGTCCCTCGGCCTTGCAAGGGAGGACGCGGGCACCGCGACCTCGATCTGCCTCATCTTTCTCTCCGCACTGCTCACGGGGCTGAATCTCTATAATTCCGTCGCGCGCTTTGCCGGCGCAGGCACGCTCGTGCCGATCACGGGCTTTGCCAACTCCGTCGTCTCCCCCGCCATCGACTTCAAGAGCGAGGGCTTCATCACCGGCATGGCGTCGAAAATGTTCGTCGTGGCGGGGCCGGTCATCGTGTTTGGGACGCTCGCAAGCGCCCTGTACGGCGTGATCCTGATGCTGGCATAGAAAGAGGGAGAGGGGACGAGCGGTCCCTTCTCCCTCTTTTCAGTTTTGCAGCGCTCCCGGCGCGGTCATTTCAGGATCTCCGGCAGCTGCGCGCGCAGGGCGGCCACGCCCTCGGCAGAGCCGAGGTCATAGCGCTCCACCATATTCAAAACAGACTGCAAAGAGGTTTTCGGGTTGCACCACAGGTCCGGCTCATAGCCCTTGTAGTCAACGTTATCCATGCTGCCGTAAAAGCTGAGACTTACACCAAAGCACGCTGTTATTCCAGTGCGCGGAAGGCTATAGTCATAGACGTTGCCGCAGAGCTGATATCCTGCGGAATTGCTGCCAACAACGATGACATGATCCATCGTCTTGGCAAAGGTCAGTGCGCTTTCGCCGGAAGAGCCGCAGCGGGAATCCATCAGCACGATGACCGGAATGTCGTTCGCCAACCATTTGCCTTGATCAAAGCCACCATCGAACTCATCGGCAGATATCCAGTTGAAGCCGGCAGCACTGCCAAGCTTGCTGCCGCGATTTGCGGAAGCAGCTTTAGGCTCTACCGCCTTGGCCCCGGTAAAATTCTTCGTCCATGTGCGGGCATAGGAGTCATCCCCGCCGCCGTTAGAACGCAGATCGTAGATAACGAGCTTGCAGTTCTTCGCCTTGCTGCCGGAGGCTGCATATTCCGGCAGCACCGTGTCTGCAAAGCGGCGATTGTCAAATAAGCGAATAGACAGATAAAGGATCCCGTTTTCTTCCAGATAGCGATAGCACGCAGAACTGCGATCCCATGTGTCATCGAGCAGCGACTCGTTTGCTTTCCAGACGATCTTGTCTGTGCGCGTCACTCCGTCACCATTCCTGAGCGTTATGGTATCGGAGCTTCCCGCTTTTCCGTGGCAAAGGAGTGTCGGCGCATAGCCGAGCGAGCCGTTCGCGCGAAGCACAGGAGACATTTCGGAACTCTTATTGCTCAATGAATCGACATACCATTTTTCTCCGTCGATCATCCGGTAATAGCCGCTGTCATCCTTGGAAAAGCTCTGTTCTGTGCCGATATAGCTGTACCACGCCTTCTGCTGCTTGACGTTTTCCTCTCCGGGTCGAATGGAAAAGTGCGCGTCCTGCACGAATTGCAGCGCAGTGTTGATCGTTTGACCGAGCTTTTCGACATTGACGGTCGTCTGCTTCTGCACCCAAGCCTTCACCTCGGCCTCAGCCGCATCAAACTTATCCTCGCCAAAGTAATAATACGCAGCGTAAGCATTGTGCAGCGCGCGGAAGAGCAGGTCAACATCGGCAAGCGCATCGTCCCGGCTGACGCTCTGACGTGTAGGATGATTTATAACCAATGCCTTGATCTCGTCATCTGACAAAAGGTCGACCGTGGACGGGTCTTTGACAATGTAGTCCTCAAACCCGTCAGAGGTCACTTCGCTTGCCATGTCGGTGCGGCGCTTTTCGTTCACGCTGCCGAGCAGCGTTTCAAAGGCGTTTTGGTAAGTCGCCTTGCTCCCCTTGCTCAGAATGATGGCGGTATTGGTATCCGCATCGAACGCAACGGTAAAGCCGAGCGCGCTGCCGAGGTCACGCAGCTTGAAGTAATTGTTCCCGCCGATGTTGTAAACGGAGATTCCTTCCACAGCCTCGCCGTTGATCAGGACGGACTGCTTGCTGGCGACTGCCGTTTTTGACAGGTCCCTTCCCCGCTCCAGCTCGCCGCCGACCGGCACATAGTCCCCTCCCGGAACGACGGTCACGGCGTTGCTCTCAGCGTCGAAGGCGACGGAAAAGCGGCTGTCCGACTTGCCCAAAAGATACGCAAGGTCGCGCAGCTTGAAATAGTTGCTGCCGTCGATGTTGTATTTGTCGCAGTCCACATCCGTCCCGTCGACCGACAGCTTCTGCGGCGAGGGCGTCACGTCCGCGGCGGACGCACAGGGAAGCGCGAGGCAAAAGAGAAGCAGCGCCAAAAGGGTCGGAAGCAGCTTTTTCATGGGTAACTCTCCTTTTTTACAGATAATCCCCCAAACCCATAGGGTTGTACGCTGTCAGCGTATCACACCGCGTTCCGTCCTGCAAGCGCAAAATGCTCTTTCTGTCCGAAAGGCGCTTTCTTTGCCGCGATCGGTCCAATGTTAAATTGACGAAAATCTCTTTTTCGTCTCCCGGCGCACGGAAAAGAAGGAAGCGTGTCCATTCATGGTTTATGCGCGGTTATTCTGTTGACATAACGATGTGGAAAACTCTGTGGAAACTGTGAATAACTTTGTGCTTGCAGGAGGTTTCGGCGGTTGACCCCGGATTATGCTTCGACGCGCTTCGACGCGGGCCGCGCCTGAATTCCCGCCCATTTCCGCATATTGGCATGAAAAATGAAATTTCCCGCCGCCCACTTGCTATTGTGGTCAAAAAACCGTATAATGTACTAAGTTTTGTGTTTGAAGATCAGAATGTAAAATTTCGGCGAAATGGAGAAAGCGCAATGGCAGAAGCAAAAAAAGCGAATTACGGCAACGAGAGCATCTCGTCCCTCAAGGGCGCGGACCGTGTGCGCAAGCGCCCGGGCGTCATCTTCGGCTCGGACGGGCTGGACGGCTGCGAGCACGCCGTGTTCGAGATCCTTTCCAACTCCATCGACGAAGCGCGCGAGGGCCACGGCAGGCTCATCACCGTCACCCGCTACTTAGACCACAGCATTGAGGTAGAGGACATGGGCCGCGGCTGCCCCGTGGACTACAACACGAAGGAAAAGCGCTTCAACTGGGAGCTCGTCTACTGCGAGCTTTACGCCGGCGGCAAGTACAACAACTTAGACGGCGACAACTACGAATACTCCCTCGGCCTCAACGGTCTCGGCGCGTGCGCAACGCAGTATTCCTCGCGCTATATGGACGTGACCGTCTGGCGCGACGGGAACAAGTATTCCCTGCACTTTGAGCGCGGCGAGCCGACGGGCAAAAAGGGTCAGGAGCTCACGATCGAGCCGACCGACCGCGGCAAAAAGACCGGCACGCGCACGCGCTGGCTGCCCGACCTCGACGTTTTTACCGACATCGACATCCCCGTTGATTACTATGTCGAGACCCTGCGCCGTCAGGCCGTCGTGAACACCGGCATCACCTTCCGGCTCAAAAACGAGGTCCTGCCCGGCCGCTTTGAAACGCAGGACTTCCTCTATGAAAACGGCATCATCGACTATGTTTCCGAGATCGCGGGCGAGGACGCCCTCACGACGCCCGTCTTCTGGGAGACCGAGCGCCGCGGCCGCGACCGCGAGGATAAGCCAGAATACAAGGTCAAACTCTCCTGCGCGTGCTGCTTTTCCAACAAGGTCCAGCGCATCGAGCACTACCACAACTCCTCCTGGCTCGAGCACGGCGGCAGCCCCGAAAAGGCGACGAAGACCGCCTTCGTCTACGCCATCGACAAGTACCTCAAGGACAACAACAAATATCAGAAGAGCGAGGGCCGCATCGCCTGGCAGGACATTGAGGACTGCATCATCTTAGTCTCGAACAACTTCTCCACGCAGACGAGCTACGAAAACCAGACGAAAAAGGCCATCACGAACAAGTTCGTGCAGGAGGCGATGACGGACTTTTTGAAGTCCCGCCTTGAGACCTATTTCATCGAAAACCGCGTCGATGCGCTCAAGATCGCCGAGCAGGTGCTCATCAACAAGCGAAGCCGCGAGAGCGCGGAAAAGCAGCGCCTGAACATCAAAAAGAAGCTCTCCGGCAGCATCGACATTTCAAACCGCGTGGAAAAATTTGTCGACTGCCGCACGCGCGACGTCTCCCGCCGCGAGATCTACATCGTCGAGGGCGACAGCGCCCTCGGCAGCGTCAAACTCTCGCGCGACGGCGAGTTCCAGGGCATCATGCCCGTGCGCGGCAAGATCTTAAACTGCCTGAAGGCCGACTACCCGCGCATTTTCAAAAGCGAGATCATCACCGACCTTCTGAAGGTCCTCGGCTGCGGCGTGGAGGTGCCCGGCAAGTTCGCCAAGGACCTAAACGCCTTCGACCTGAGCAATCTCCGCTGGAACAAGGTCATCCTCTGCACCGATGCCGACGTGGATGGCTTCCAGATCCGCACGCTCATCCTGACGATGATCTACCGCCTCTGCCCCACGCTCATCCGCGAGGGCTATGTCTACATTGCCGAAACGCCGCTCTTCGAGATCACCTGCGGCGAAAAGACGTGGTTTGCCTACACGGACAAGGAGAAAAACGACATTGTCAAGGACCTTGAGGGCAAGCGCTACAAGGTCGACCGCTCGAAGGGTCTCGGCGAAAACGACCCCGAGATGATGTGGCTGACGACGATGAACCCCGAAACGCGCCGTCTCATCAAGGTCATGCCCGAGGAGGCGGAGGCGACGGCGCGCTCGTTCGATCTGCTGCTCGGCGACAATTTGCAGGGGCGCAAGGATCACATTGCCGAAAACGGCTACAAATACCTCGAAATGATCGACGTATCGTAAATTTCATATACAGGAGGATATTATTATGGAAGGCATTCTGCTTCACGTTTCCTATCATGGTGAAAAGGCCAAAGCCTTTGCCGCTGAGATGCAGCAAAGCGGCCTGCGCGCCGCCGTCCTCGCCGAGGAGGGCTGTATGCAGTACGACTACTATCTCCCCCTCGCCGAGGAGAACTGCGTGCTGCTCGTGGAGCACTGGCGCGACCGCGCCGCGCTCGACAAGCACGCCGCCGGAGAGCCGATGGCAAAGCTCAAGGCGCTCAAGGCAAGCTACGACCTCGCAACGACCGTTGAGCGCTTTGAATGAGGATGAGCGCATCCGGGGCAAAAAATTGGGAATCTACTAAGGAGTTTTGATAGCCATGAAAAAGATCGTTCTTAAAACTGTGATAGGGATTCTTCTCGTTTGCAGCGTACTTGTTGGTTTTCTTTATGTAAGTAACGACATTGGCATAGCATCGGGCAATCTGGAAACAGACATTCGTTCGTCGCAGAAGATCAAGGAGGATTGGGCGGTCGATGGAAGTGTTTCTGACACGATGGCTGCATATATTTCTTATCCGCAGGACATGAGCGACCACACTTTTTCCGTCTATGTCAATCGCCCGGGACTTTCCTTCGGATATTTCTTCCGCGCGGGTGGAAAACTCTCGGAGATCCAGGAAGGAATTGCAGAGTTCACCACAGAGGGTGCTAATGAGCGCGCATTGATTTCCATGAATCAGCAGCAGGTGCAGCAGCTTCAAATCGATGATGGCCGCGCCATTCAAGTGATCGATATCGACAGCGATCAGCCCTTTGCGATCGTCCTGCCGATCAATGCGGGCAGCATTACTTTTTATGATGTGAGCGGAAATACTGTAGAATATTGGAATCATCCTTTTTGACAGCTTCCGGTTTGCCGAACCGGCTTCATCCCTTCAAGAGAGAAGTTCCCTCGCATCATTCGACCTCAAAAGTCTTTACACAGGTATGAAAACCCGACCGATGATCGTCCATCGGTCGGGTCTTCTGTTCTGATACACCTTTTTCACGCCTTCTGCGCGCCGACGTCGCCGAGCGCGGCGAGCGCCTGTTCCTCCCGTTTCCGCACGCGGAGCGCGCCGTCCTCCAGCGTCAAAAGTGCCGTATCGCCGCGCGCGAGCGTGCCGTCGAGCAGCAGCGACGCGAGCGCGTCCTCCACCTCCGCGCTGATGAGCCGCCGCAGCGGGCGCGCGCCGTAGGCGGGGTCGTTCCCGCGCCTTGCAAGCTCCGCCGCGGCCGCATCGTCGAATGAAAACGTGATGCCGAGCGAGCGGACGCGGGCCGCCGTCTGCGCGAGCAGACGCCGTGCGATTTCCGCCATGTCCCGCTCGCCGAGCCGCCGGAATACGACCGTCTCGTCCACGCGGTTCAGAAATTCCGGCCGGAACGTCCGCTTCAGCTCTGCCGTCACAGCCTCCTTCACCGCGCGGAAGCGCGCCTCCTCATCCTGCCGCCCCTCTGAGGCAAAGCCGAGCGGCGTCCCTGCCGCCGTGATGCTCTTGGCACCCACGTTTGAGGTCATCAGGATCACGGTGCTGCGAAAGTCCACACGCCGCCCCTGTGAATCCGTCACCGCGCCGTCCTCAAGGATCTGCAGCAGAATGTTCCACACATCCTCATGCGCCTTTTCGATCTCATCGAAGAGCACGACGGAATACGGCTTGCGCCGCACCTTTTCGGTGAGCTGCCCGCCCTCGTCATAGCCGACATAGCCCGGCGGCGAGCCGATCAGCCGCGAGACCGCGTGCTTTTCCATATATTCGCTCATATCGATGCGGATCATCGCCTCCTCGCTGCCGAAGACCGCCTCGGCGAGCGCGCGGCTCAGCTCCGTCTTGCCCACGCCCGTCGGTCCCAGGAGCAGGAACGAGCCCACGGGCCGCTTTGGGTCCTTCACGCCTGCCCGCCCCCGCCGCACCGCGCGGGCGACCGCGCGCACAGCCTCGTCCTGCCCCACGACGCGCTCGTGCAGCGTGTCCTCGAGTGACAGAAGTCTCGTTTTCTCGCTCTCGCTCAGCCGCGTCACGGGGATGCCCGTCCAGTTCGACACGACCGCAGCGATATGCTCCGCCGTCACAGCGGAGCGCGCCTTCTGTGCGTCGCGCTTTTCCCGCGCTTTTTCCCGCTCGGCCTGCGCGCGGAAGCTCTCCTCCGCGTCGCGCGCCTTCGCCGCTCTTTCGTAGTCCTGCGCGCAGAGTGCCTCCCGCTTCTCCCTTGCTGCGGCGGCAGCCCGCTCTTCAAGCGCCCTGCGCTCGGGCGAGATGCCGTTTGCCGCCATGCGCACGCTTGCCGCCGCCTCATCCACAAGGTCGATGGCCTTGTCGGGCAGAAAGCGGTCCGGCAGATAGCGCTGCGAGAGCGCCACCGCCGCTGTGAGCGCGTCATCGCCGATGCTGAGCCCGTGGTGCTCCTCATAGCGCGGCCGCAGCCCGCGCAGGATGGCGAGCGCCTTTTCCCCATCCGGCTCAGCGACCTGCACGCTCTGGAAGCGCCGCTCGAGCGCCGCGTCCTTTTCGATATACTTGCGATACTCTGCAAGCGTCGTTGCGCCGATGACGCGGATCTCTCCGCGCCCGAGCGCGGGCTTCAGGATGTTCGCCGCGTCCACCGCGCCTTCGGCGCTGCCTGCGCCGACGATGGTGTGCAGCTCGTCGATAAATAAGATGATATTTCCCTCGCGCCTGACCTCGTCAAGCACGGCGCGGATGCGCTCTTCAAATTCGCCGCGGTACTTCGTCCCCGCCACCATGCCCGCAAGGTCGAGCGATAAAATGCGCTGGTCCATGAGCTCGTCCGGCACGCCGCCCTCGGATATCCGCTCGGCAAGGCCCTCCACGACCGCCGTTTTGCCCACGCCGGGCTCACCGATAAGCACGGGGTCGTTCTTTGTCCGGCGCGAGAGGATGCGGATGGTCCGCGCGATCTCCTCCTCGCGCCCGATCACGGGGTCGAGCTGCCCCTCGCGCGCCATCGCCGTCAAGTCGCGCGTGAACTCTGCAAGCGTTTTGCCGTTTCTGCTCTCGCCGCGGCTTGCGCGCGGCTCACCGCCCGGGCTCCTGCGCACCGTCAGGCTCATCGCGCGCACGGTGTCTCCATAGAGCCTGTGCGTATCCACACCCTCGCGGTGCAGCAGCCGCACGGCCATGTTCCCGCCGTCGCGCAGCATTCCGAGCAGCAGATGCCCCGACTCGATCTCGCGGCTGCCCGAGCGTTCCGCCTCCGTCACCGCCATCTCAACGGCGCAGCGCGCGTGCGGCGTCAGGCCCTGCGAGGGCGCAAGGTCCGCATCCCCCCGCCCCACCGCGCGCGTGATGAGCTCGCGCGTCTTCTTCTCCTCCACGCCGGAGGCGCGCAGGGCGCGCGCGGGCGCGTCCTCTTCCTCGCGCAGCATCCCAAGCAGCAGATGCTCGCAGCCCACATATCCGTGTCCCAGCTCGAGCGCCGCCGCCTGCGCACTGCGCAGCACCCGCTCGGCCCCCGCGCTGAATCTTTTTTCCCGCAAGGTATTCCCCTCCTGTCCGTTCAATTCAGCGTTCTCATCTTTTCCCATTTTCTTTGAAAATAAACCCCGGAAATAGACACAAAAAATTCAATAATTTCCTGTATTCTCGCTCTTGCATTTTCCTGTTCTCATGCTATAATAACGTCATCAACTTATGGAGGTAAGAATTATGGCTTATCAGATCAGCTCTGCCTGCGTCAGCTGCGGTGCTTGCGCAGACGCCTGCCCCGTCGGTGCGATCTCTCAGGGCGATTCCCAGTATCAGATCGACGCAAACGCCTGCCTCGATTGCGGCTCCTGCGCTGATACCTGCCCCAACGGTGCGATCTCCCAGGGCTAAGGCTACTTAAAGAAATAAGGACGCGCTATCGGCGCGTCCTTATTTTTATCTTCCGTCAGGAGTGCGATCCATGGAGAAAAAGGATATGCTATGGCAGGGCGGGCCCTGCTTTTATTATGATACGGACCTCTTCCCGCCGGGGACCGACAGCTTCTGCCTCGCCTACTTCGCCCGTCCCGCGCGCGGCGATACGGTCTGCGATCTCGGCAGCGGGGCAGGTCTTCTCGGCACGCTGCTGCTCGCGCGCGACGAGTCGCTTTTTATCGAAAACGTCGAGCTGTCCGCGCCCGCGGTGCAGCTCGCGCAAAAAGCCTTTGCCGAAAACGGCTGGTCGGGGCGCGCCGCCTTCCGCACAGGCGATCTGCGCGACGTCTCCGCTCTGCCGGGGGCCGGCAGCGTTGACTATGTGATCTCCAACCCGCCGTACTTTCCCGCAGGCAGCGGTGCAAGCGCCAAAGGGGACGCCCGCCGGACCGCGCGCGAAGAAACCGCCTGCACGCTTGGCGACGTCTGCGCCGCGGCACAGCGCGTGCTGCGCTGGGGCGGGCGCTTCGCTCTCGTCCACCGCGCCGAGCGGCTCGCCGATGTGCTCTGTACCATGCGCGCGCACGGCATCGAGCCCAAGCGTCTGCGTTTTCTTGCAAAATCGCCGTCGGCCGCGCCCTCGCTTCTCTTCGTCGAGGGAAAACGCGGCGGAAAAAGCGGCCTTGTCATCGAGCCGCCGCTCATTCCCGGCAGCGAGGAATGGGACGCCGTATACTTCCGCAAATAAGCAGATCGGGCCGCCCTTGCAGGCGGCCCAACAGCTTTATTATACTAAAGTGCAGGAGCATAAGCAACCCTTTTCTGTCATTTTTCGAATAATCAGCCTGCCGCACAAAATTCCGCGCGCATCTTTATTCGTTCTGCCGCTTGATTTTCAGCCTCATTCTTGCTATTCTTTAATCACAGAAAGGGTGAGACCAATGTACAGGTGATTTTCACGATCCCAATCTCAACGGTTCCGATCATATCCGTCGCACAGCACTCTCTGACGTATACCGTCATTCAGGTAAAACCGCCGTCAATGCGGCGTTTGAGATAGCAGGAGTAGCAATCGGAGTAAGCGATATTCGGCACCGGATCACGTAAGAAAGGAAGGAAAGAAAACAGAATATGAGAGATCCGAATATTCATCATGACTGACCCTTGATCGTAGTTCAGTAATCGCGATCAAGGGTCAGTCATTTTTGTTTTCTTTCACTTTTTCAAAAAAATAGCAGAAAAATATTCTCCGCAGGGCACTGCACAGGCCCAAAAAAGGGGGGGCATTCTCTCACGCGAGAGAATGCCCCCCTTTTTTGCGCGTCCCGCACGGTGCGGGAGCAAATCAATCCAATGTATTGACCGTGCCGACAAACAGCGGCAGCCCGTCCACGCCGGTGATCAAAAACGCGAACGGCCGGTCCAAATCCATTTCGATCACGGGAAGGTCTTCGGGCGCGGCGGATTGGGCGTCCGCCCTGACGGCGGTAAAGGCGGTGGCCTCGCAGCCCTTTTCATCGATCTTGACGCGCGCGGCGTGCTGTACCTGCGTCACGGCGACCGCCTTATCAAAGCGGTCAAAGTCGACAAGGGGCGAAAAGTCCGCGCGGTCAAAGTCAAACACATCAGAAACGCCCAGCGCTTTGAGCGCGTCGGTCAGTTCAAGGTCGGCGCTGACGTCGAACTTCGGCACGCTCCAGATGAGTTTGCCGCTCGGCAGGCTCACGCCCATGTCGTAACCGAGCAGCCCGCCCGCGGCGCTGCCGCCCGCAAGGAGGCGTTCAAGGCTCGTGCCCTCGTCGGGCAGCAGGAAGCGCATCGCCTGCCCGCCCTGAAAGCGCAGCTCCGCCACGGTGTAGTTTTCGCCCCGGTAATAAGAGGCTCTGTCCTGCGTGAGGTGCATGAAGTCGACCGTCTGCTGCGCGCCGTTTGCTGCGGTGAAGGTATCCTTTTTCGTCGCATTCGCCCAGAACTCATCGCGCCACTGGTCCTTAAAGTAGAGCGTCGTCAAAAGCAGCATCACCGTTTTGGGCTTGGTCTCGATGCCGCCCGCGGCGCTGTCCAAAAGGCCGCCGGTATTTTCGTTGATCCACTCGGCGATGGCGCTGTCGGTCTTCTTTTCGCCCATCGGCGCGGAGAAAGTCGAGGCAAGGTACTGCTGCGCGAGCGTTTCAAGCGTTTCCTCGTTGTAGGGCACGCTATCGCTCAGCCAGAGGGAGCTGGCAAGCTGCGTCCCGCCCGTCGAGGTCTCGCCGTAGAGGTTGCGCCAGATGTAATTGCCCGCCCCCTGCGCCTCGGCAGTGTCATCAAGGCCCAGAAGCGACAGAAGCTGCGCGCGGCTTTCGCCGTCCGTCGTTTCGCTCAGCATCGCGAGCGCGAGGTAGAGGTTCGCGGGCGAGACAACGGTGTTGTCCGTTCCGGAGAGCAGCGCCCTCGCGGTCTGCTCCGTAAAGCCGCGGAAGGCGTCCGGCTGCGCCGTGCCTTCGCTGCGCAGCGCCTTGAGCGCGTCGTAATAGGCTGTGCTGCGCGCGTCCCAGTCCTCCCAGATCTTCTCCTGCGCCTTTTCATAGGCTTCCGCGCCCATCTTGTCGTAGTCGATGGTGCTGAAGGCCTCGTCCAGCTCCGCCTCGCTCGGCATCGCGGGAAGGTCCGGGTAGGCCGCCGTCTTCACGGCAAGGTCCTGCAAATACTGCGCACCAATGGGGTCTTTTTTCACCGTGTCCTCCTGATCGTTTTTCGAAAGGCCGCCGGTCGTCGTCCCCTTTTCCCCGCAGGCGGTGAGGGACAGGACCATCGCTGCGGCAAGCAGCAGCGTGATGAATCGTTTCATTGCGGATGACCTCCGTTTTTGGAATTTATCTCTTTAGACGGCATAAATGCAAAAAAGTTCCCGACATACGAAAAATACCGCATCCCGCTTTTACGAAAGGGTCGAATGTGGTATACTTTCAAAAATATTTTCTTTTTCGTGTAACGCAAGTGCCAAAAAAGTTGTCTTTATCCCATGATGGCAGTTAGCAGAAAGGAGTACGCCTATGGACGACCGTGAGATCGTCGACCTCTACTGGCAGCGGGACGAGCACGCCATCGAAGCCACCGCCGCCAAATACGGAGCCTATTGTATGAAAATTTCACAGAACATTCTCTCCGACCGTGCCGACAGCGAGGAGAACGTGAACGACACGTACTTACACGCCTGGAACGCCATGCCGCCGCAAAGCCCCGCGATCCTCTCCGCCTTTCTCGGCAAGGTCACGCGTAATCTGGCGCTGAACCGCTATAAAGCAAGGTCTGCGCAGAAGCGGCAGGGCGACGCCTTCGCGCTCTCGCTTGAGGAATTGGACGACTGCGCGCCTGCCCTGTCCTCGCCCGACGACGAGGCGATGGCGGCGGAGCTGGGCCGCAGCATCAGCGCATTTCTGCGCACGCAGAGCGAGGAGGTGCGCAGTATGTTCATTCTCCGCTATTTCTACTGCGACTCGATCGAAGAGATCAGCGCCCGTTTCGGCTGCGGCGAGAGCCGTGTCAAAACGACGCTTCTGCGCACGCGCAGAAAGCTCAAGGAACATCTTATGAAGGAGGGATACTGTGAAGCATGAAGTCATGGCCCGCGCCATGAGCGAGCTCGACGATGATCTGATTGCCGGCGCTTACGCCTATAAGCCGCGCCAAAAGTTTCCGCTCCCGCGTGTGCTGGCCGCCGCTGCCTGCCTTGCGCTTATCCTGACCGCGGCCTTCACTGCATCGCGCAGCGCAGAGCGCGACACGCTCTACATCGGCGGCACGGCGCTCACCGGCGCACCTGTTCCCATCGACTCGCCCGCGCCGCTCGCGCTCGACGGGCGCAGCATGGACACACCGCCGCTGTGCGTGGCGCTCTCGATCGAGAGCAGGTCCGGCGATGCGCTCACGGTCTCCGTTTCGGAGGGCGTGCTGGATTCGCCCGCCGATTCCTCGCCCCGCGCGCTTTCCTCGCGCAGCGCCGCAAGCGGCGAAGTGCTCACATGGACGGTCGAAACGCCCGACGAAAATGCGCGCTACACCCTCTCGCTCGACGGCAAGGCTGCCGCCGTGCTGCGCTATGACGGCGCAAAGGGCTGCTGGGTCGCCGAGCGCCCCTGAATCGGCAAAACCACACATATCACATTTTACATTTATTTTGGAGGTAACTTCCCATGAAAAAGCTTTTCTCTCTGCTGCTTGCCGCAGCGATGATCCTCTCCCTTGCCGCCTGCGGCAGCAAGAATGACGGCGGCGCCGCCGACGGCGACCAGCCCGCCACCGCCCTCGAGCTGCTCGAAGCCGTCTGGTCGAGCTACGCGGAGGACGACAAGTTCGCCGTCTCCGGCGGCGACATGAACGAGGAGAACATGGTCGACGACGCGCCCGGCAACTTCTCCGTTGCGGACGGCGACACCCTTGACTACATGCTCGGCTATCCCGCCGCCGATGTGGACAAGCTGACCGATGCCGCTTCCCTCATCCACATGATGAACGCCAACACCTTTACCGCAGGCGCCTTCCACATTGCGAATGCCCCCGACGTTGACGCGGTCGTTTCCGACCTCAAGGACAACATCATGGACCGCCAGTGGATGTGCGGCTTCCCCGACAAGCTGGTCATCGTGACCTATGGCGACTATGTGGTCTCCTGCTTCGGCGCGGAGGATCTGGTCGACCAGTTCCGCGACAAGCTCACCGCCGCCTTCGACGGCGCGTCCGTCGTCTGCGACGAGGCCATCGTCTAACTTCACTCTCGGAAAGGCGGAGAAGTCCATGCTCTTTTCCAGCGTTCCTTTTCTCTTCTATTTCCTGCCCGCGGCGCTGCTGCTCTATTTTGCGGTGCCGCGATCGCTGAAAAACGCGGTGCTGCTGCTCGCAAGCCTCTTTTTCTACGCCTGGGGCGAGCCGAGGTATGTGCTGCTCATGCTCGTTTCCATCGTGCAGGGCTATCTTTTCGGGTTGCTGATCGAAAAATATCGGGGGCAAAAGGCGGCGAAGGTCCTTCTGACGCTCTCAGTCCTCGTGAGCCTGGGGCTTCTCGGCTACTTCAAATACGCGGACTTTTTCCTCGCGAGCGTCAACGCCGTCACGGGGCTTTCCCTGCCGCTTCTGAAGCTGAGTCTGCCCATCGGCATCAGCTTCTACACCTTTCAGGTGCTCAGCTACGTCATCGACGTCTATCGCGGTATAACGGCGGCGCAGCGGAATTTCATCGACCTTGCCGCCTATGTTTCGCTCTTTCCCCAGCTCATCGCGGGGCCGATCGTGCGGTATTCCGATGTCGCCGCGCAGCTTCAAGACCGCACGCACAGCGTGTCCGCCGCGGCGGAGGGCGTGCGCCGCTTCACGGTCGGCTTTGCCAAAAAGGTGCTGCTCGCCAATCAGTTCGGCGCGCTGGCGAGCGCCTACAAGCAGACGCAGGACGCGAGCGTGCTGTTCGTCTGGCTCTACGCGCTCGCGTTTCTGCTTCAGGTCTACTTTGACTTTTCGGGCTACAGCGACATGGCCATCGGCCTCGGGCGCATTTTGGGCTTCCGCTTTCCCGAAAACTTCAACTATCCCTATATTTCAGGGAGCATCACGGAGTTCTGGCGCAGATGGCACATCTCGCTCGGCTCGTGGTTCCGCGACTACCTTTATATCCCCCTCGGCGGCAGCCGGAGGGGAAAGGCGCGCCAGCTCCTGAACATTCTGATCGTCTGGCTCGCGACGGGTCTGTGGCACGGGGCTGCGTGGACATTCGTCCTCTGGGGCCTCTGGTTTGCGGTGCTGCTGCTCCTTGAAAAGTCGGTACTGCTGCCGGTGCTGGAAAAGCACCGTGCGCTCGGCCATGTGTACACGCTCTTTTTCGTCACGCTCGGCTTCGTGCTCTTCGACGCAGACAGCGCTGCGCAGGCGGTCTCGCGCATCGGCGCGATGTTCGGTGCGGGCGGTCTGCCGCTTCTCAGCACGCAGGCCGTCTACCTTCTCAGAAGCTACGGCCCGCTGCTTGTGCTCGGCATCCTCTGCGCCACTCCCCTGCCGAAAAAACTCCTCACAAGGCTGCGGGAAGCCAAAGGCGCAGCGCCGGCGCTCAACGCGCTCGAGCCGCTCTGTGTGCTCGCTGTGCTGGCTCTGGGCACGGCGTTCTTAGTGGACGGGTCGTTCAACCCGTTTCTGTATTTCCGTTTCTAAGGAGGAGGCCATATGAATAAGAAGATCAAAGACCTCCTCACCCTCGGCGCTGCGGCGCTGTTTGTGCTCGTATTCGCGCTGTGGGGCATTCTGAAGGAGGACGACGCCCTCTCCGTCAGCGAGCGCCGGGCGCTCAAGCAGTTCCCGACGCTGAATGCGGAGGAGGTGCTTTCCGGGCGCTTTCAATCAAATTTTGAAAGCTACACGCTCGACCAGTTCCCGCTGCGCGACGAATTCCGCACGCTCAAGGCCCTTGCCGTGCGCGACCTCTTCTTGGAGAGGGACAACAACGGCATCTATGTCGCCGGCGGCTACGCCGCAAAGCTCGACTACCCCGTGAACGAAGACTCCGTCGCCCACGCGACGGACCGCTTCCGCTATGTGTATGAGAGCTATTTTAAGGACACGGGGGCAAACGTCTATCTCTCCGTCATTCCCGACAAGAATTACTTTTTAGCCGCGGAAAACGGCTATCCCGCGATGGACTACGAAAGCCTCTTCGCGCTGGTGCAGGAAAAGGCCGACTTTGCGCAGTATATCGACCTGACGAGCGCCCTCTCGCTCTCCTCCTACTACCGCACCGATACGCATTGGCGGCAGGAATCGCTCCTGCCCGTCGCCTCGCTGCTCGCAGACGCGATGGACGTGCAGATCTCGGCGGACCTCACGCCCGTCACGCTCGATACACCCTTTTACGGCGTGTACCGCGGTCAGTCGGCGCTGCCGCTCGCACCAGACGCGCTCACGTATCTGACAAGCGACACGCTCGACGCCTGCTGTGTGTATGACTACGAAAACAGCGTGTACCTCCCCATCTACACGCTCGAAAAGGCGGACGGCAGCGACCCGTACGAGATCTTTCTCTCTGGTCCGAAGTCGCTGCTGCGCATCGAAAACCCGAACGCTGCCGGCAAGCGGAGGCTGATCGTGTTCCGCGACTCCTTTGCCGCGAGCCTCGTCCCGCTGCTCGCAAGCGGGTACAGCGAGATCACGCTCGTCGACATCCGCTATCTCTCCCCGACGATGCTCGGCAAATTCATCGACTTCAACGCGCAGGACGTGCTGTTTCTTTACAGCGCGAGCGTGCTGAACGACAGCTCGACCATCAAGTAATTGCAGAATGCGCCAAAAAGGGAGCGCGAGCGCCGCAAGCGGCGCTCACGCTCCCTTTCTCATTCATCCGATGCTCTCACCCGCGATCGGTCCGCCGGTGGAGAGCAAAAAAAGGCCGCCTTGAAAGGCGGGTTCAGGCTAACTATAGCACAGCCATTTTCCCCGTGCAAGAAAAAGTTGGCGAACTTTCATAATTTCGTTCACCCCGCACATTCCATCCCGCTAAAGCACGGATAAAGTTGGAAAAACAAAGTATTGACGCTGCTTGCCCCTGTGCAGTATCATTACTTATCAAATTTTTTTATTTTGTATCAGGAGGTCTGGATCATGAGTGAAGCGACTCGCATTCCTGAGCTTTTTGGCTCGCTTGTGTTCAATGAACGCACGATGGAGCAGTATGTGCCGCAGGACGCCATGGACGTTTGGCGCGGCTGTTTGAAGAGCGGGCAGCCTCTTCCCCTTTCCGCAGCAAATGAGATCGCCGACGCGATGAAGACTTGGGCGCTGGAGCATGGGGCCACGCACTTCACGCACTGGTTTCAGCCCCTCAGCGGCGTGACGGCGGAAAAGCACGACAGCTTTATCAACAACGCCGGCGGCGGCCGCGTGATGATGGACTTTTCCGGCAAGGAGTTGGTGCGCGGCGAGCCCGACGCCTCTTCCTTCCCCAACGGCGGCCTGCGCGCGACGTTCGAGGCGCGCGGCTACAGCGCGTGGGACCCCACGGCCTTCGCCTTCATCAAGGACGGCAGTCTCTGCATCCCGACGGTGTTCTGCTCCTACAGCGGTCAGGCGCTCGATAAGAAGACGCCGCTGCTGCGCTCCATCGCCGCGGTCAACCGCGCGACGCTGCGCGTGCTGAAGCTCTTTGGCGACGATGCGGAACGGATCACGCCGCAGATCGGCGCGGAGCAGGAGTATTTCCTTATCGACCGCAAGCTCTACTTAAAGCGTATGGATCTGCAGCTGTGCGGCCGCACGCTCTTCGGCGCAAAGCCGCCCAAGGGTCAGGAGCTGGACGACCACTACTTCGGTGCCTTCCGTCCGCGCGTGGGCGCTTATATGCAGGAGCTGGACGAGGAGCTGTGGAAGCTCGGCGTGCTCTCCAAGACCAAGCACAACGAGGTCGCGCCCGGCCAGCACGAGATGGCCCCCATTTACACCGATGCCAACACCGCGAGCGACCAGAATCAGCTCGTCATGGAGACGATGAAAAAGGTCGCCGAGCGCCACGGCCTTGTGTGCCTGCTGCATGAAAAGCCCTTCGCCGGCGTGAACGGCTCGGGCAAGCACGTCAACTGGTCGCTCTCGACCGACACGGGCAAGAACCTCTTCTCTCCCGGCAAGACCCCCAGCCAGAACGCGCTCTTCCTGCTGATGCTCGCCGCCTTCATCAAGGGCGTGGATGAGTATCAGGAGCTGCTGCGCTGCTCGGTCGCCTTCGCGGGCAATGACCACCGCCTGGGTGCGCAGGAGGCGCCGCCGGCCATCATCTCCATCTTCCTCGGCACCGAGCTTGAGGGCATCATCGACGCCATCGTCGACGAAAACGACTACACCGCGCCCGAGCACAAGTCCCTGCGCATCGGCGTGGACGTGCTGCCGGCCATTCCGCAGGACACGACTGACCGCAACCGCACCTCCCCGCTCGCCTTCACGGGCAACAAGTTCGAGTTCCGTATGCCGGGCTCCAGCCAGTCCATCGCTGGCCCCACCACCATCCTCAACGCTATCATGGCCGAGGAGCTCGACGAGTTCTACGAGCAGCTCAAGGACGCGCCGGACTTCACCGCCGCGCTGCACAAGCTCATCCGCGACACCTTCTCCGCCCACCGCCGCATCATCTTCAACGGCAACGGCTATGAAGAAGCCTGGGTGCACGAAGCCGAAAGGCGCGGCCTTGCCAACCTGCGCAACACCGCCGAGGCCCTGCCCGCCTACATCCTGCCGAAAAACATCGAAATGCTCACCCGTCAGGGCGTGTATTCCCGCGAGGAGATCTTCTCCCGCCACGAAGTTCATATTGAGAAGTACTGCAAGGTCATCCGCATCGAGGCCGCGACGCTCGTCGACATGGTCCAGCACGGCATCCTGAACGCCGCGTCGGAGTATGAGGCGGCGCTGTGCTCGACCATCTCCGCCAAGCGCGCCGCCGCGCCGGAGCTCGCCTGCCACGTGGAGACCTCGCTCGCCAACGCCGTCAGCTCGCTCAACGAGCAGCTGCTCGAGGAGACCATCGCTCTCAAGACGGCCCTGGAGACCGTTTCGGACGATGCCGAACCGGAAACGCTGCTGCACTATTACCACGACGAGGTGGAAGAGCGCACGGTCGCCGTGCGCAAGACCATCGACAAGCTGGAGGTGCTGACGGCATCCAAGTATTGGCCGTATCCGACCTTCTGCGAGCTGCTCTTCTCCGTGTAAAAGTCAAAAAGGACGCTCTTTCGAGCGTCCTTTTTGAGTGGGTATTCCGCATTTTTGTGTATTCTGAATTTGGGAAGGAAGAACATTTATGAAATACATTTTTGTCACCGGCGGCGTCGTGTCGGGGCTGGGCAAGGGCATCTGCGCAGCTTCGCTCGGGCGGCTTCTGAAGCAGTGCGGGCTGAAGGTCAAAAACCAGAAGTTCGACCCGTATCTCAACGTCGACCCCGGCACGATGAGTCCGTATCAGCACGGCGAGGTCTTCGTCACGGATGACGGCGCGGAGACCGACCTTGATCTCGGCCACTACGAGCGCTTTGTCGATGAGGCGCTGGATGAAAAGTCCTCGGTGTCCTCGGGCAAGATCTTCTGGAGCGTTCTGAACCGCGAGCGCCAGGGCGGATATCTTGGTGGCACGGTGCAGATCATCCCGCACGTGACCGATGAGATCAAGCGCCGCATCTACGACATGGACGACGGTGAGACCGACGTTGCCATCTCGGAAATCGGCGGCACGGTCGGCGACATTGAGAGCCAGCCGTTTTTAGAGGCCATCCGTCAGGTGGCGGCCGAGCGCGGACGCGAAAATGTACTCTTCATCCATGTGCCGCTCATTGTGACCATTCCCGGCAGCGGCGAGCTCAAGAGCAAGCCCACGCAGCACTCGGTCAAAGAGCTCCTGAGCGAGGGCATTCAGCCGGACGTGCTCGTCGTGCGCACGGATGCGCCCATCACAGACGACATCCGCCGCAAGATCGCGCTGTTCTGCAACGTGGAGCCCGACTGTGTCATTCAGAACGCGACGGCATCCACGCTCTACGAGGTGCCGCTGCTGCTCGAGCACGAGGGCCTCTGCCGCGTGGTGTGCCGCAAGCTGGGCCTTGACTGCGGCGAGCCCGACATGACCGAGTGGCGTGCGCTGGTCGATAAGATCCACGGCGTGCACCGCCACGTGCGCATCGCGCTCGTCGGCAAGTACGTTGGCCTGCACGACGCTTATCTGAGCGTTGTGGAATCGCTCTTCCACGCGGGCACGGCCTGCGACGCGAGCGTCGAGATCCAGTGGGTCGACTCGGAAACGCTGACGCGCGACAATATCGCTCAGAAGCTCTGCGGATGCAGCGGCATACTGGTCCCCGGCGGCTTCGGCGACCGCGGCATTGAGGGCATGATCTTAGCGGCGCAGTATGCCCGCGAGCGCGGCATCCCGTATCTCGGCATCTGCCTCGGAATGCAGATCGCGGTCATCGAGTTTGCGCGCCATGTGCTCGGCTGGGACGACGCGACGAGCGCGGAGTTCTCCTCCACGACGGCGCATCCCGTTATCGCGCTCATGCCCGAGCAGATCGGCGTGACGGCCAAGGGCGGCACGATGCGCCTCGGCAAGTATCCCTGCGTGCTCGAAGAGGGCTCGCTTTCCCGCGCGCTCTATGACGCGCCGGAGGTCTGGGAGCGCCACCGCCACCGCTACGAGTTCAATAACGACTTCCGCGACGACTTCACCGATGCTGGGATGCGCCTCGCCGGTCTCTCCCCCGACGGCACGCTCGTGGAGATCGTCGAATCGAAGAGCCACCCCTGGTTCGTCGGCGCGCAGTTCCATCCCGAATTCAAGAGCCGCCCCAATAAGCCGCACCCCCTGTTCCGCGGCTTTGTCGCAGCCTCCCTCGATCGCGCGGTCTGCTGACCGACAGCCTGCTAAAAAGCCTCGCAGAGTTTCGCGCCCGCAGGCGCGAAAGAAATTGCGATTTGCTTTTTCCGGCGGCGTGTACGTCGGAAAAAGCACTTTGCGCGGAGCTTGTGTCGAATTGTCCGCTTCAGCGGACAACCGAGGCGCAAGGCGAAGCGGAACCTTCTCGAAAAAGTGGCGGAGCCGCTTTTTCGACGGTCATGTCGCGCGGTCTGCAGACCGCGCGACCTTTTTTTACAATACCGCTGGTAAAATGGAAAAAGCTATGATATGATGCTTTTATCATATTATTGGATACGGCAGGAGAATTTCAATATGAACCATCAGACCATCATCGTACTGGACTTTGGCGGCCAGTACAACCAGCTCATCGCGCGCCGCGTGCGCGAATGCGGCGTTTACTGCGAGGTCAAGCCCTACACCACGCCGCTTGCAGACCTTCTTGCGATGAAGCCCATCGGCTTCATCTTCACCGGCGGCCCGAACAGCGTGTATCTGGAGGACGCGCCGCACGTCGACCCCGCGCTCTTTGACGCGGGCGTGCCCGTGCTCGGCATCTGCTACGGCTGCCAGCTCATCGCGCACCACCTCGGCGGCAAGGTCGTTGCCGCGAGCGACGCCACCGCGCGCGAATACGGCAAGACCGAGACGTTCTTCGATACGGGCTGCAAGCTCTTCAAGGGCCTTCCCGAAAAGAGCGTGACGTGGATGAGCCACGGCGACTACATGGAGGTCGTGCCCGAGGGCTTCTCCCTCGTCGCGCATTCCGACGCCTGCCCGAATGTCGCCATCTGCGACGAAAAGCGCGGCTTCTACGGCGTGCAGTACCATCCCGAGGTCAACCACAGCGAGTACGGCAAGGACATGATCCGCAACTTCCTCTACGAGGTCTGCGGCGCGAAGGGCGACTGGACGATGGGTGACTATAAGAACACGGCCATCGCCGCCGTGCGTGAAAAGGTCGGCTCCGGCCGCGTGCTGCTGGCGCTCTCCGGCGGCGTGGACTCGTCCGTCGTGGCGGCGCTGCTGGCCGAGGCCGTCGGTCCCCAGCTCACCTGCGTCTTTGTCGACCACGGTCTCATGCGCCTCAACGAGGGCGACGAGGTCGAGGCAGCGTTCAAGAAGTGGGACATCAACTTTATCCGCGTGAACGCCGAGGGCCGTTTCCTTGCCAAGCTTGCCGGCATCTCCGACCCCGAGCGCAAGCGCAAGATCATCGGCGAGGAGTTCATCCGTGTGTTCGAGGAAGAGTCGAAGAAGATCGGCGCAGTCGACTTCCTCGCCCAGGGCACGATCTACCCCGACGTGATCGAATCGGGCCTCGGCAACGCCGCGGTCATCAAGAGCCACCACAACGTCGGCGGTCTGCCCGACTATGTCGATTTCAAGGAGATCATCGAGCCGCTGCGCCTGCTGTTCAAGGACGAGGTCCGTCAGCTCGGCCGCGAGCTGGGGCTGCCCGAATACCTCGTCTCCCGCCAGCCGTTCCCCGGCCCCGGCCTTGCCATCCGCATCATGGGCGAGATCACCAAGGAAAAGGCCGACACGCTGCGTCTTGCCGACGCGATCTACCGCGAGGAGCTTGAAAAAGCGGGCGAAAACAAGAAGATGAATCAGTATTTCGCCGTGCTGACCAATACACGCACCGTGGGCGTCATGGGTGATGGCCGCAGTTATGACCGCGTGCTCGCGCTGCGCGCGGTAACGACCGAGGACTTTATGACCGCCGACTGGGCGCGCATCCCCTACGAGCTGCTCGACAAGATCAGCGGCCGCATCGTCAACGAGGTCAAGGGCATCAACCGGATCGTCTACGACATCACCAGCAAACCCCCCGCAACGGTGGAGTGGGAATGAGAAAAAAGTGAACATAAGGGGCTTCAAAGCCTTGAAAACACTCAATTTTTGAAAATCTCATTTCCTGTTTGATAGCAAAATGATAGCAGATACCAAAGCCATTTTGTTTGTTCTTGTTTTGGCGAGCGAATGGTTTGCAGGTTTGCTGTCGCATCCAATCCTATATTGAGAGCGAAAAAGGCTCTGCTGACTTTCTGTAAAAGAAGGTCGGCAGAGCCTTTTGTTATTCTTCGCTATGTTCTTTGAGATCAGCAAGGAGCAGGTCACTCAGCTCCTGCGATGGCGCGATCTTGTGCCACTGACCGGAGGTGTCAAGTTCAGGATAGCGGTAGCGCCAGCGGTCGTATTCTTCTTTGGTGATCTCGCCCGCTTTCAGCTTGGCGGCAACTTTGCCCCACGCGGCAAGCATCCTGTGAAGCTCCGCTGCGTCGCGTCCTTTGTGGATATGAACGCGCAGATGCACCTCATCCTCGCACTCACAGACCTCAAGCCCGTACCGGTCTTCCAGCGTGAACAGCGTGTGCATCAGCCCTGTATAGGAGTCAATGTCCGGTACATCCAGCGCCTTGGGCGAAACGTCAAGCACCTGTGCCAGCGCAGCGGTTACATCCGCCTTGGGCGTTCTGGAACCATTCTCGTACTGCGCAAGGCGGACATCTGCGGATTTCTCCGGAAAGCCCAGCGCCATGCCAAGGTATTTCTGCGTCATACCCCGCATCGTGCGGAAAAAGTGGATGCGTTCACCAATCGCCATAATAGCCATCTCCTGTGTCGGTTGTCTTTGATAATGAGTATAGCAGATATGTTTAATTTGTCAAGAAGAATATAAACAAATTTATTTAATATTTTTCTACAAACCGGCTTGACTTAAACTAATATGTATAGTACAATATCTGTAAGCTAAGCATTTTAGCTTAATTCATAGAAATTTTACAATTAGGATAGTCAACAAATGCAGAAAAAATGTCCGTTGTAAGGTGAGAGGGGGGTGAAATCCAAAAGAGCCAAACTGAATGACCGTCCAAGGGATACTTTCTCCGGGGAAGCAGGCGATGAAATGAGCGTGCCAAGGAGAAAAGAAAACGGCACAGCGCCGAAAAGGGTTGCCTGTCAGAGTCCTGCGGATAGAACGGCAGAAAAAATCAACCACAAATCAGGAAAGGAAGGTATTTTGCCTATGGCAGGAGAAATTTTTATGCGCGTCAATGAGGTTGCGGAGGAACTTGGCGTATCCGTTCCGTATGCCTACAAACTCATCCGTGAGCTGAACAAGGAGCTGAAAAAAACTGACTGCATCACCATTGCTGGCAGGATCGACCGCAAGTTCTTCCATGAGAAGTTTTACGGGACGAGAGAACGGCGAGAAAGGAGGGAATCGAATGGCGGCATTTAAGGACAAGAAAAACGGCTCATGGTATGTGCAGTTTCGCTATACCGACTGGCGCGGTGAGCGCCAGCAGAAATTGAAGCGCGGTTTTGCGACCAAGAAAGAGGCTCAGGCATGGGAACGCGAGTTCCTGATGCAGAAGCAGGCTGACATCAATATGAGCTTCGAAAGCTTTGTAGCGCTCTACGAAAAGGACGTCAAACCCAAGTTGAAGCTCAACACATGGCTCAGCAAGGAGCATATCATCCGCACAAAGATTCTGCCGTATTTCAAAAAGCGCAAGCTCTCGGAAATCACCGCCCGTGATGTGATCGACTGGCAGAACGAGATACGGCAGCACACCAAGTCAAGCGGCGAAAGCTATTCCCCGGACTATCTCAAGAACGTTCATACCCAACTGAGCTGTATTTTCAACCACGCCATCAAGTATTACGGCTTGCAGATTAATCCCGCTGCAAAGGCCGGAAATATGGGCAGCGAGCAGACGAAGGAAATGCTGTTTTGGACGAAGGAAGAATACCTCAAATTCATCGACGCCATGATGGACAAACCCATGCTGTACTACGCCTTTGAAATCCTGTACTGGTGTGGCATCCGCGAGGGTGAGCTGCTGGCGCTGACGCCTGCGGACTTCGATTTTGAGAAGAAAACGCTCCGCATCAATAAATCCTATCAGCGCTTACAGGGCAAGGACGTTATCACCACGCCGAAAACGAAGAAAAGCAATCGCGTAATCCAGATGCCGGACTTTCTCTGTGACGAGATGCAGGACTATTTTAAGCAGCTTTACGGACTGGAATCGGACAGCCGCATCTTCCCCCTGACCAAGCACACCTTGAAGCGCGGCATGGAGTTCGGGTGCAAGGCGTCTGGTGTCAAGGTCATTAGAATCCACGATTTGAGACACAGCCACGTTTCTTTACTTATCAACATGGGCTATTCCGCCGTTGCCATCGGCAATCGTGTGGGACACGAAAGTGTGGAAATCACCTACCGGTACGCGCATCTGTTCCCAACCGTGCAGAAGGAAATGGCAGATAAATTGAACATTGAAAGGAGCAACTGAAAATGTCACTGAAAAGCCGAGACAATCACAACCGCTGGCGCAACAAGACCGTTGCCTTCCGGGTATCACCGGAAGAAGACGCGCAGATTGAAACCTTTGTCAAGCTCTCAGGGCTGACGAAACAGGACTACATCACCCGCCGCCTGATTTGCAAGGACGTGGTGGTACAGGGCAATCCACGGGTCTACAAAGCGCTGCGCGACCAGCTTGCCGCTGTGCTGAACGAGCTGCGGCGCATTGAAGCGGGCGGCAGCGTAAATGACGAGCTGCTGGATGTGATTGAAATAATCGCCGCCATCATGGACGGCATGAAGGGGGAAAATGCCTATGGAGAATGAAATCTGCAAAAAGAAAACGACCGCCCCGGACACATCTGTTGGCGCAGATGATGGGCAGTCGCTTCACAATTCAACTGAAAACAGTATATCCGCTTTTGAAGAAGAAATCAACGGTGATTTTCAAAACAGTGCGGAAAATCTGGACGAAATCTACCGAAGGATGCAGCGGTTGACAGACCCGCATTACCTGCACACGATTTCCATGACCGAGCTGTATCAGACTGCATATCAGAGCAGACCGCCCATTATCGACGGCTTGCTCTACGCGGGCGCGTACATCCTCGCGGGTGCGCCGAAAATCGGCAAGTCGTTTCTGGTGGCACAGATTGCCTATCATGTCAGCACGGGCGAAGCCTTGTGGGGCTGCGAAGTCAATCCCGGCACGGTGCTGTACCTCGCTCTGGAAGATGATTTTCAGCGCATCCAGAGCCGTATGTTCATGATGTACGGTGTCAACGACACTGACCGGCTGCACTTTGCAACTGCGGCGGGTAAGATCGGAAATGGGCTGGACGAGCAGCTTGAGAATTTCGTGCGGGAGCATCCCGACACCAAACTCATTATCATTGACACCATGCAGAAAATCCGGGAAGTCGGCGGCGAGGCATACAGCTACGCCAGCGATTATGAGATCATCGGTAAGCTCAAGCAATTTGCCGACAAGCACTGCATCTGCGTTTTGACTGTCCACCACACCCGCAAGCAGCCTGCCGGTGACAGCTTTGAAATGATCTCCGGTACAACAGGACTGCTCGGCTGCGCGGACGGGTCGCTTCTCATGCAGAAGAAAAAGCGCACGGCGCTGGAGGCAACTATCGACGTGGTAGGACGTGACCAGCAGGATCAAATCCTCTATCTGAAAAAGGACGCCGATACGCAGATCTGGAATCTTGAAAAGGTGGAAAACGAGCTGCACATAGAACCGCCCGATCATGTTCTGGAATCCGTTTCAAGGCTTGTGTCCGCAGAACAGCCGGTATGGACAGGCTCGCCCTCCGAGCTTGCCGATGCCGTCCATGCCGGCATGGCAGCAAACGCGCTGAGTAAGTATTTGAATGTGAAGTCTGGCAGGCTGCTGGACGAATACCGCGTCCACTATGAGAACAAGGTTCGGCACGAAGGGCGGCGTATTACGCTGACCTATGATACTGAAAGTAAATAAGCCGCGCGACGGCTGCGACGGTTGCGACGGTAAATCTGATACCGTCAAACCAACCGTCGCAATCGTTGCGACCGTCGCGGAAAGGAGCGAAGTAACATGAAAACTGTGCAAATCCCCTATGGCCTGTTCCTCGACCTCGCCATGTACCATCTGCGGGGCGAGGATGAATACGAAGATGAAATCTGTCGGGGCTTGGAGCAGAAGCTCGACGCCATGCTGAACCGGCAACTCTATTCCCGGTACAAAACGGCACCGACTGAGGAAGAACGCGAACAGGCACGGCAGGAATATCTTGACCGGCGCGGCGTTCCGCAGAGCTATCGTTGGACTGTTCCTCCGTGGGAGCTGTGACAGGAGCGTGCCACGCTCCTGTGGCTGGCAGACAAGGCAATGCATTGGCGGCTATCCCCGCGCGTCCCTCGTCCCCATCGAAAACTCCGCAGAGTTTGAGATGGATGTGGGCAGAAGATTATGAGCAGAGGTTATCTGTAAATAAGCTGCTGACCACGCTGGTTTTTGCGGTTTGTATCCACACTGCAAAACGCAAAACCGGCAGAGACTTCCGCAGAAGCCGCATACCCCCTCGGAGAGCCCACGATACTTTGCAGCCGCAGGATGAAAGTATCATAGTGGGTTATTACACTTCCGCAGAAGTGCTACCCCGAAAACTGCCCCATCCTGCACAATCTGAAATCAGGAGGTAACCTGCCTATGGCAAGAGGCGACGGTATTCACCGTACTAGCGCAAGAAACGCAAGAATGAAAGACGCAGACATCGGCAACGCGCAAGCACACAACGAGCGCGAAAAATCGTCGTATGTCAATCAGGACATCGTTCCTGAACGGACGCCATACAACGTCCATTTCAAAACACCAACCGCCGGGTATAAGGAGATGTTCGAGCAGATGCGCTCTGACGGCGTGATTTCCACCCGCGGTCTGAAAGCAGACGCTGAGAAATTCGGAGAGCTGATCTTCGACGTCAACTCCGCGTACTTCTTCAACCACGGCGGCTATGAATTTGCAAAACAATTTTACGCCGATGCCTACAAAGCTGCAATCAAAATTGTCGGCGGTGAGCAATACGTCCTTTCGGCAGTCATGCACGCCGACGAGCGCAACCGCGCCATGTCCGACGCGCTGGGACAAGACGTGTACCACTATCATCTTCATGTGATCTATATCCCCGTCGTGGAGAAACAAATCCTGTGGTCGAAACGCTGCAAGGATAAATCTCTGGTGGGGATGGTCAAGGAGACGATTCAGCAGGTCAGCATGAGCAAGAAGTGGGCTTCCAAGCCTGCGCTGGACGAGAACGGTGAGCCGATTTTAAGTTCCAAGGGCAAGCCCGTTCTCAAAAAATCCTACAGCGTTTTGCAGGATGATTTCTTCCGGTATATGCGCGACGCCGGGTACGACGATGTGGAGCGCGGCGAACGCGGCAGTTCGGAGGAACACCTGACCGTGACGCAGTTCAAGGTGCAGCAGGAGCAGGCACGGCTGGCAGAACTCACAGAGCAGAACCGCCAGCAGGAACAGCAGGTAGCGACGCTCGGCAAGCAGATTGAGAAAATTCAGAATCAGCAGGTCAATGTGGCAGCTATCGAAAAGATTGAGGCGAAGTCCGTTCCCTTCTCAAGCAAGGTTGCCGTGGAGCGTGAGGATTTTGAACGCCTGTCCACGCTTGCAAAGAAGTACATTACAGCCGAGAAAAAGGAATCCAAGCTGCAAAAAGCTCTGGATGCGGCAAACAGGCTGATTGCAAGGCTCAAGGAAGAGATTGCCGGTCTGAAGCAGGAGCTTTCCGAGTACAAATCCGTTCGCAGCAAGCTCCGCACATCGAACTTGGAACGCGAGAACGCAGAGCTTCGCGGAAAAGTTCAACGCTACGAGGACGTGATCCAGCGCAATAACCTCTGGCATTTCTTCCGTCCACGCAGAGAAAAAGCGGCAATGCGGGACGATGCCCGCTGATGCTGTGTTGAGCTGAGAAAAACGGATTTTATCGAATGGGAGCGTCCAGGTCGAACAGTGTATCGCCTGGGCGCTCTCCGTTCAAAATCAGCCTGCTTTTGCAGGTGTAGAGCTGACAAAAAATCTTGAAAATGCGCCTGTTTTCGCAGGGCAGGCAGAAATGGAGGCAATATGAAAACTGGACTGACCAAGCGGCAGAAAACGACCTGCATCTATTTTGACGAAGCCAGCAAAGCCGTCGAAATCCAGACGCACAATACCGCGCTCAAAAAACGGCTGGCAAAGTATGCGGCAGCGCATCCAGACCTATGCAGGCAGACCGATGATGACGAGCAGGGCGGGCTGACTTTTGAGATCGACCGCAGGCGCTTCGCTGTCCGATTGACCGCTCCGTATTCAGATGAGCGCCGCCACGCAGCAAGCGAGCTTGCCAAGAAAAATGGATTGAAAGGGCGAGTATAAGGACACAGCCGTCCGCAGGAGCAATCAAGCTCCTGTGGACGGCTTTTTCTTTGCAGAGAACATCTCACGTTCTGGGGAGATTATCTTGCGAACATTGTCGTTTTGTGCTATAATACAATCAGTTTAAATTTGGAACGGAGAATTGCAATGCCTATTTCCTACGATAAGCTCTGGAAGCTGTTGATCGATAAGAAAATGAACCGGACAGATTTGAAGGACGCATCCGGTATTAGCTTCAATGTGCTTGCCAAGATGGGGAAAAACGAATTTGTCTCTATGGAAAGCCTGCATAAGATTTGCTTGACGCTCAAATGTGATGTAGGAGACATCATGGAGTTCGTTGATGAAGGAGATACAGAACAGTCATGATTTCAATCGAACTACGCAGGAGTGAAAAGAAAATGCAGCAACCGTTGACTTGTGTTGAAATATGTGCTGGCGCTGGTGGACAGGCTTTGGGGCTTGCAATGGCAGGCTTTGTCCATGTTGCGCTTGTCGAGTATGAAGAAGATTATTGCAAGGTATTAAAGCAGAATCGCCCGGAGTGGAACGTCATTTGCGCAGATGTTCACGATTTTGACGGACGCCCATACCACGGCGTCGATCTGCTGGCTGGCGGCGTTCCTTGCCCGCCTTTCTCCGTTGCAGGAAAGCAGCTCGGTCAGGAAGACGAAAGAGACCTTTTCCCGGAGGCCATTCGACTTATCAAAGAAATTCAACCGCGTGCTGTCATGCTTGAAAATGTCCGCGGCTTTCTTGATCCGGGCTTTGATGAATACCGCGACCACATTTTTACGTCGATTCAAAAGCTCGGCTATGTAACCCATATCAAGCTCTTGAACGCCTCTGATTATGGTGTTCCGCAGCTACGTCCCAGAGTGGTTATCATCGGCATTCGGAAGGATCAGATTGGAGCATTTGCCTATCCTGATGAACAACCAGACAGCGCCCCCACTGTTGGTGATACGCTCCGTGATTTGATGGCACAGAACGGATGGGAAGGTGCGAAGCAGTGGGCATCTAATGCAAACCGGATCGCTCCGACCCTTGTAGGCGGCTCCAAGAAGCACGGTGGTCCTGACCTTGGTCCCACACGCGCCCGTAATGCATGGGCAGAGTTGGGCGTAGATGGTCGAGGAATTGCAAACGAAGCACCCGCCCCCGGATTTGAGGGTATGCCCCGCTTGACAAGCCGAATGATGGCACGGATTCAAGGTTTCCCCGATACATGGACATTCGGAAACCGGAAAACCGTAGCCTGTAGGATGATTGGAAATGCATTCCCGCCCCCGGTTGCCCGGGCAGTTGGAGAAAAAATAAAGGAGTGTTTGGAGCATGGATGCATTGATAGCAAACGCGAGATTCCACTTTCACAAGCAGTTGTTTGAAACCAACACACTGACGTTGACCACGGCAGGTGTCGCATCCAATGCAGACACCAGCAGCCGCGGCTCAAAGGCGATTGCGCGGAGGATCGTTGACATTCTTGTGGAGGAACAGCATCATGCTGTCTCCACGATTGACAAAATTTCCGGGCAGACTCTCGGAAAGCAATTTGAAACGCTGACAATGGAGTTCCTGCGTGAAACCTTTCCCTATTTGCAGAACCTCCGTCCCGGAAACTGGACAATTCTTCAGCTCGGCAATAACAACAAACTGAAAACAAGCGATTTTGCGCAGTACGAGCATCTTGCTTACTTAAATGCGCTTACGACACAGAACGCACAGTTGGCTGCTGCACTCGGGAATGATTACCTCGTTGCACCTGACGTTGTTGTTTACCGCGATCTCTATGAGGACAGCGAGATCAATGCCGCCCAGCCCATTGTTGATGACGAAATCTGCAAGATGGCTGATATTCGGAAGTCTAACGGCGGCAAGCCCATTCTTCATGCGAGTGTTTCTGCAAAGTACACGATGCGCAGCGACCGCGCACAGAACAGCCGCACAGAGGCATTGAACCTGATCCGCAACCGAAAGGGACATTTGCCGCACATCGTTGTTGTGACGGCTGAGCCTATGCCGAATCGCTTGGCATCTCTTGCGCTCGGCACTGGCGATATTGACTGCGTATATCACTTTGCACTCTATGAACTGATTCGAGCAGTTAAAGAGGCTGGTTCTGAGGATGCGGTGGAAACGCTGGAAACCTTGGTGCAGGGCAAGCGGCTGAAGGATATTTCCGATCTCCCACTGGATTTGTCTGTGTAATGGCTGATTCTGTTTCCTCTGTCCGCCGTAGTGAGATCATGTCGCACATCAAAAGCAAAGATACCAGTATTGAACTTTTGGTGCGCCGCAAGCTGTTTTCTATGGGATACCGCTACCGTGTGAATTACAAGGCGCTGCCCGGAAAACCGGATATTGTATTCACCAGAAAGAAAATTGCTATCTTCATTCATGGATGCTATTGGCATGGGCATGATTGCGGCAGTCATTGTGCTCATGCCAGCCAATCCAATAAAGCATATTGGGGACCCAAGATAGAGCGAACAAAGCAACGAGATCAAGAGCATATTCAGGCACTTGAGGCTGACGGCTGGAAAGTCATTGTGCTGTGGGAATGTGAAATAAGAGGTAATTTTGACGGCACAATGAATGCATTAATAGCGGTGTTGTAAAATCACTTTGTTAAGACGGAGAGAAGAGGTGCAAAGATGTCATTCTTAATTGCTGTTCATGTGAATGAAGGTATTGTCCTTGCAAGTGACCGCCGTACAACCTATACAAATACACAAACTTGTGGCGATACAATCATTCAACGCATAGGCATACACACTACAAACTCTACTGACAAAACATTTCCCTGTCCTAATGGAGCTGGTATATCAACTTGTGGCGATGCATCTTTGCTAGGAAAGCCGATAACAGGTTTTATACAAGATATGATACGATCACGAATTGGTGATGATTGTCCTGTATCCTCTATTCCGCAAGTAATTATTGACTATTTTAATGAACTTCCACTAGTACCAGATACTCACTTCATCGTAGCAGGATATGATAAAACAGAGTCTGGGAAACAGCAGTTGCTGTATAAGGTACGTGTTAAGGAAAAAAGTATTGATCAAATTAACACTGATAGCCAAGGAGCCTTTTGGGATGGTGAAACCTATACCCTTACACGGTTAATACAGAATGTTGCAATCAAGACTACCGATAACAATTATCTTGATCTTCCTTTTGAAGATATCCTTTGGGGGTATTTTACCTTACAGGATGCAATTGATTTTGCTCGCTACGCTGTAGAAACTACGATACAAACAATGCGTTTCAAAAATGTAGTTGAAACTGTAGGTGGTTCAGTTGACATTCTCGTAATTACACCTGATGAGACAAAGTGGCTTCAGAAGGAACTTTTAAGGTGAGGTAAATAACAATGAAACTTAGAAATTTCCTTTATTTGAATACAAAGGTACTCGAGGATTATGTTGCAGCAATTGACGGCTACATATACGATGAAGAATCACAGGAGATTGCGACCAGCAGTGAAAACACTTTGGGTGGAAAGGGAACGATTAGTGTCATATCGGGGAACGGTTCGCACACTGGAAAGCGATCCGAAGAAATCAAAAGATCTGTGCATATTAGTGACGCCGCAAAGTTTGAAAAAGTCTATAAATATCTTCGATCGGATGACGAAGGATTGAAGTACTTTGAGTTTCTTACCGATGCGGACTACAGCGGCTTGTATCGGGATGATTTCCTTGAAGTTTTGGTTACTGCCCGTTTCTCAAAAATGAAAGAATTAACTGACAGTGTAAAGAAAATTGCAGAACTGGCTACGGTTTTGGAATCTTTTACCGATCAACAGATTTTGGACAAAAAAACCAACGAAGCCATCCAGGGATTTTCGGCATTAGGACAAATGAAGTCTGGAAAAGAAATCGCTTGCGTATTTGAATTTGAAGACGGACTGCATCCTTTGGTTGCATATCTCGATGAAAGCTACTTCAGATGCGGACAAGAGAACTTTGTTGGACAGGCTTATCTGTTATGCAAAATTATTCGAAAGGTTCCGAAGGGGCAGAGCATAAAGTTAGATGAAATTTTCGATGACATCAAAAAGCTCCCACTTAACAGATCGCAGCGAAGGAATATGCCAAAGAATATGGATAACCCAGCAGAACTCAGAGACGTTATTAAAGGCCCCGCCCTTGTGGTTCTCCCAATTGCAGTATATCAGTGATTTTTTAACTGTAATTAGCGCGTTATAGATCTTATTGCTATTCTGTCTGAAACATCCCCATCAATGCAGCACACTCCTGAATTAGAGGACGAGGGTGACGAATTTCCATTCTAACCATATTGCCAATTCGTCAACATACATGATATAATACAAATATCACACACAACAAATTTCCGCTATTGATAGCATCCCCTGATAGCTTTTTGATAGCAGAAAGTCGGATACCCCATAGGATCAGGATAACTGGTATCAAATCAAGCCAAATGGAATCAAACGGTCTATACAAAAAAGTTTAGACTGCATTTCCACTTGGCGAGTGGGAATAATTTCAGCGGTCGAAAAAAGCCCGTAAACACTGGACTTTTTGAGCCTTGATGCCCTTCGCGGCAACGATTTGGCAGCAGAATTTCATTATTCACAAGAAAAGAGCTATCTGATTTCAAATGAAATCAGATAGCTCTTTTTTCTATGCTGATATGGCGCCTTACGGTTATGATTCACGGTTCGTTCTCCGCCGCGATCTCCCCCACCGCGCTGGTAAGCGCTTCGACCATCAGCGCAAGGCTCATGCTCGGGGCGCTGCCGTCCCTCGTCTGCTCGGGCAGATACGGCACGTGGATAAAGCCGCAGCGCATGGCGGGATAGCCCTGCGCGCTCTCGTGCAGGGCGCAGTAAAGGAGATCGTTGCATACAAATGTGCCCGCGGAGTACGAAAGCCGGGCGGGGATATCGCGCTCGCGCAGCGCATCGACGATCCTTCTCGTGGGAATCGTCGCAAAATAGGCGTCCGGGCCGCCGGTCACGACCGGCTCGTCCGTCGGCTGCCTGCCCGCATTGTCGGCGATGCGGGCATCGCGCAGGTTGACGGCCACGCGCTCAACGTGAACGCCGTTTGCGCCGCCGTACTGACCGACGCAGAGCACCGCATCGGGCCGCAGCCGCTCCAAAAGTCCATGCAGCATCGTACCGGAGGCGACAAACTCCGTCGGGAGCTCGCGCTTGATGAGCTCCGCCCCGCCGATACGGTCGGGCAGTCTCTTCACCGCCTCCCACGAGGGGTTGAGCTTCTCCCCGCCGAACGGCGCGAAGCCCGTGACAAGTATCTTCATCTGACCGTTTCCTCCCCGATCATCAGGCGGATGATCTCATTGTCCGTTTCGCGCATCCCGTCGCGCGCGATGCCGCTGACAGCGCGGATGGTGTTCTCCACACCCTTGACGACAATGCCGTCGCCGCCGTAGAACTGGCTGTCATGGCGATACATCTGAAGGCCGAGCAGCCCCGCCTCGACCGCCGAGGCGATCTTTGCGGCGCAGCTCGCCTTTGCCCCGTCGCAGAGCATCCCGGAGTTGATGGCGAGCGCGTTGACGACCGTGTGGGCAATCTCATCATAGCGCCCGCCGTACAGATAGCAGATGCCGGCCCCGGCCCCTGCGCCCGCGCTGGTCGCACCGCAGTAGGCGGACAGGCTGCCGATGCCCGTTTTCAGATGGATGGTGACAAGATTCGACACGACGAGCGCGCGGTAAAGCTGTTCCTCGCTCGCCCCCAGCTCGCGTGCGTAGACGATGACGGGCAGCGAGGCCGTCATCCCCTGGTTGCCGCTGCCGGAATTGATGACGACCGGCTTCTCGCAGCCGTTCATGCGCGCGTCCGAGCCAGCGGCTGCCCAGGCCTTGGCGCGGTTCTGCACGCTGTCGCCGTAGGAATCCAGCAGGATCTTTCCGATGGCCGCGCCGTACTGCCCTGTCAATCCTGCCTCAGCGATGGCCGTGTTATATTCGATCTGGCGCGCGATGGGCGCGCGGACGTCGTCTAAATCGACCTCGTCGGCAAAGGCGATAATGTCCTCGACCGTCAGGCTCCTGCGGCTCTCGGGCGGCTGGGCCGCCTCCTCGGAAAAGGGCTTGTTGAGCAGCACTTCGCCGTTTTTCTCGATGCGCACGACGTTTGTGTGGCTGCCGACGATCTGGACGAAGGCCGTGTCCCCGCCTGCGAAAACACGCACCTGAATGTCGAATGGGCAGCGCAGCGGCGATTTGCTCACCGTGATCTCCGCCGCGGAAAGGTACTCGTCCAGCAGCGGCAGCTGGTCCTCCGTCACATTCGCCAGCACCTCTAACTGCGCGTCGGCGTCGCCGACGCGTACACCCGCCGCGACCGCGACGGGAAGGCCCTTTCGCCCGCCGGTGTGCGGCACGATGACGCTCTTCACATTTTTGATGATGTTGCCGCTCACGGTCAGCTCGATGCGCTCGGGCAGCGCGCCGAGCGTCCTGCGCGCAAGCGCGCCCGCATAGGCGACGGCAATCGGCTCGGTGCAGCCCATCGCGGGCACGAGCTCCTCGCGCAGAATTTGAACGTAGGTCTCATACAGCGCAGTATTCATTTTTGCTCTCCCATCTCTCATTGCGGGCGTGCGGTCTCTCCTCCGCTCGTTACCCGCTTCTCTCTCCGCCCATTGTATCGGAAATGCGGTTACAATGCAATGGACTTTCCACGTTTCACGCACAAAAAGGCGATATCCGGTCGGATACCGCCTTTTTGATGCTATTCCGCTCTTACAAACCGTAAATTTCGCCGTACTTTTCCTCAAGGTACTGCGTGTAGACCGTCGGGTCGAACTTTTCGCCAAGCGCCTGCTCCAGAAGTGCGCCGGGCTTTTTCAGGCAGCCGTACTGCCAGATGTGCTCGCGGTTCCATGCGTTGATGGGCGCAAAATTGCCGCTGCGGAGGCACTCGTCCACATCGACGGTCTCCTTCATCTTGCGCAGCAGCTGCGCGCCGTAGGCGCTGCCGAGCGCATAGGACGGGAAGTAGCCGATGCTGCCGCCCGACCAATGACTGTCCTGCAAAACGCCGCGCTTATCGTCCGGCACATCAACGCCGAGATACTCCTTGTAAAGGCGATCCCACTCCGCCGGCAGGTCATGCACCTTGAGTTCGCCGTGCATCACGCGCTTTTCCAGCTCGTAGCGCACCATGACGTGCAGGCTGTAGGTGACCTCGTCGGCCTCGGTGCGGATGAGAGACGGCTCGGCCTTATTGATGGCGCGGTAGAATTCCTCCGCCGTGTGGCCCGCAAGCTCGGGGAAAAGCTCGCAGAGCTTCGGGAACACAAAGCCCGTAAAGGCGCGCGAGCGGCCGAGCAGATTTTCATAAAAGCGGCTCTGGCTCTCGTGGATGCCCATTGATACGCCGCCGTCGAGCACCGTATAGGCGAGATCATCCGCGCTGCCGGTGTCATAGAGCGCGTGGCCGCCCTCGTGGATAACGGAGAACATTGAGGACGCGAAATTGTCCTCCAAATAGTGCGTCGTGATGCGCTCGTCAAAGTGAGAGCCGAGAGACGTCGTGAACGGATGCTCGGTCGTGGCGAGGCCGACGTGGTCAAGGTCGAGCCCCATTGTGCGCATCAGGTAATCGGAGAGCTGCGCCTGCTTTTCCTCGGGAAAATGCCCGTGCAGCATCGCGTCGTCGAGCTGCGGCTGCGCCTTGATCTTCCTGAGAAGCGGCACGATGTGCTCGCGCAGCGTGGCGAAGAATTCATCGCACTGCGCCATCGTCAGCCCGTCCTCGTACTCGCTGAGCCAGTAGTCATAGGGATCCTTCTCCGGCGCGCAGTAGTGCGCAAAGCGGATGTTCGTCTCGAAAATTTTCTCCAGCACCGGCTCGAAGAGCGCAAAATCGCTCGTCTCCTTGGCGCGGTGCCAGACGTCGTCCGCCTCGACCAGAAGCTGCTGATAGGCGACGTACTCGTCCATCGGGATCTTCTGCATATTGCGGATATCTTTGATGAGCAGGAACACCATGCGCTGCTGCGTTTCGTCGAGCTCTGCCTTGTGCGCGTCGAGGAATTCAAGCAGCGCGACGGTCTCCTCGCCGGTCGTGAGCTTGTAATGCTCCTCGCTCAGGATGCTCATGGTCTGGCCGCGGTTTGCCGCCGTGCCCTTGGGCGCGGTGGTCGCGCCGTCGTAAAAGAGCAGGCCCATCGCGTGGCCGTAGGCCGCGAGCTTGGCCTGCAGGTCCATCAGGGATCGGATCGCTTCAGAAAGAATCATCGGTAGTGTCCTCACTTTCTCTATAATGGTCTCATCATAGCATGAAGAGGGTGTGCAGTGCAATGTGCATTTTTGCTTTTCCACCCCATTGAAGGGGAAGGCGGAGGTTGCAGCGCCGCTGGCGCTGCGTTGATAGTGCAGCTCTTTGCGCTGCTGCCAATTAAAGGGATATTCTCTTTCCGAAGAGAATACCCCCTTTGGAACCCCCAGAGAAAGGCAAGGGGCGTCCCCCTCGACCCCCGACATTGCAGGCTTTTGGCTTGAAGGACTGCACGCGCTGCGCAGTGGAGGCGCGGTGTACGTGGCTGCACCACGGGTCTTCTGCGAGTCGTTACCGGCAGCAACCGCGCCCTACTCCGTGGGGCGCGTGTGACGGTGGCTCGGCGGCAGACTGCGGTGCGGGCGGCGGCATTGCTTCGCTCGCTGCCGCTTTTAAGATTCTGCTGACATATAAATTTCTTCGGCTTCTTGCTGGGCGGCGATAAGAAGGTCCTTGGCGCTGCCGAAATTCTGCTGTTCAATCTGTTCCAGTGCGTCAGTGATCGCATTGAACAGCAAATGATACATCTTTTCATAATCAGGCATTTTCATCCCTCCCTGCGCTCATAATAACCTAAAACAGGTTAAAACGCAAGTTAAGATGATGTGTGTTTTATAGTTTTCCTGAGGTGAAAATGATGTATCCAAGATTGAGAGACCTTCGGGAAGACAACGATATGACGCAGGCTGCGCTTGCAAAGATGCTGGGTATGTCGCAGACGGGCTACTCTAAGTATGAAACCGGAGAAAACGACGTGCCGACGCAAATTCTAATCAAACTGGCCGATTTCTACGGCACTTCTGTGGATTATCTTCTCGGCCGCACGGACAAACGATAAAACGATCGCTGACGCGGTCGTTTTTCATTACCACCGGAACTTCCCAGCGGCGAGCGCAGCAATGCCGCCGCCCGCACCGCAGTCCGCCGCCGAGCTACCGTCACACGCGCCCCACGGAGTAGGGCGCGGTTGCTGTCGGTAACGACTCGCAGAAGACTCATGGCGAAGCCATGTACACCGCAACCGATTGCGCAGCGCGTGCAGTTCTTCAAGCGCCAGTCCCGCAATGTAAGCCTTTCTCTGGGGGATAAAAAGGGGGTATTCTCTTTTGCGAAAGAGAATACCCCCTTTGCCCCGTGCAGCGCCATCGGCGCTGCCCTCCCTTGCCTTCGGCAAAAATAAAAAAGCACCACAACCTTCGTTGTGATGCTTTATGGAGCGGGCGACGAGGCTCGAACTCGCTACCTCCACCTTGGCAAGGTGGCGCTCTACCAGATGAGCTACGCCCGCGGAACAGTAAGTACTATAACAGACATTTTCCCGTTTGTCAAGGGCAAATCCGCATTTTCTTGCAGGAACTTGTTGCAAATCGAGGGGCACTGTGATAAACTTTTTGATACATTCGTAATTTTCAGGAGGAAGCCATGGCCACTTTACAGGAAGAGATCTCCCGCCGCAGGACGTTCGCGATCATTTCGCACCCGGACGCCGGTAAGACCACGCTGACGGAAAAGTTCCTGCTCTACGGTGGAGCGATCGCCCAGGCGGGCGAGGTCAAGGGCAAGCGCGAGCGCGCGGCGAAGTCCGACTGGATGGAGATCGAAAAGCAGCGCGGCATTTCGGTCACCTCGTCGGTCATGCAGTTCCAGCACGGCGGCTACTGCATCAACATTCTCGATACCCCGGGCCATCAGGACTTCTCCGAGGACACCTACCGCACGCTGATGGCGGCGGACAGTGCCGTCATGGTCATCGACGGCGCGAAGGGCGTCGAGCCGCAGACGCGCAAGCTCTTCAAGGTCTGCGCCCTGCGCAACATTCCCATCTTCACCTTTATCAACAAGATGGACCGCGAGACGCGCGACCCGCTCGAGCTGTGCGAGGAGGTCGAGCGCGAGCTGGGCATTGACACCTACCCCGTCAACTGGCCGATCGGCTGCGGCAAGGAATTTGCCGGCGTGTACGACCGCGAAAAGCGCTGCATCCTGCACTTTACCGACGAGGGCCACGCAAAAAAGGCAGGTATCACGGAAATTGAGCTCGATGACCCCGCGCTGGTCGATCTCATCGGCCAGAAGCGCCGCGACACGCTGGCGGACGAGGTCGAGCTGCTCGGCGCGGGCCGCGACTTTGATCTGGACGCCGTGCGCTGCGGCAAGCTTTCTCCCGTGTTCTTCGGCAGCGCGCTGACGAACTTCGGCGTCGAGCCGTTCCTGAACGCATTCCTGGAGATGACCACGCCGCCGCTGCCGCGCGTGAGCGACGCGGGCGAGGTGGACGTCTACTCCCCCGAATTCTCGGCCTTTGTCTTCAAGATCCAGGCCAACATGAATAAGGCGCACCGCGACCGTCTCGCGTTCATGCGCATCTGCTCGGGCAAGTTCGAGCGCGACACGGAGTATTATCACATCCAGTCCGGGCGCAAGATGCGACTTTCCCAGCCGCAGACGATGATGGCCGCCGAGCGAGAGATCGTCGACGAGGCCTACGCGGGCGACATCATCGGCGTGTTCGACCCCGGCATCTTCTCCATCGGCGACACGATCACGACGCCCGGCAAAAAGTTTCGCTTCTCCGGCATTCCGACGTTTGAGCCCGAGCATTTCATGCTCGTCTCGCCCAAGGACACGATGAAGCGCAAGCAGTTCGTCAAGGGCGTGGAGCAGATCGCGCAGGAGGGCGCCATCCAGATCTTCAAAATGCCCGACAGCGGCTTTGAGGACGTGGTTGTCGGCGTGGTCGGCACGCTGCAATTCGACGTCTTTGAATACCGCATGAAAAACGAGTACGGCGTCGACCTGCGCATGAGCGGCCTGCCCTACGAGCACCTGCGGCTGATCCGCGAGTGCCCGTGCGATGTGAAGGACCTGATGCTCTGCTCGGGCTCCCGCGTGCTCGAGGATTTCAAGGGCCGCAAGCTCATCGCCTTCGGCGGCGAGTGGAGCGTGGGCTTCCTCACCAAGCACAACGAGGGGCTCGTCCTCGACGACTGGCTGAGCGTGTAACAGATAACACCTATATAATATAAGGAGAGACGCGGCGAAAGCCGCGTCTCTTTCGTTATAAAAGCATCGCAGACTTTGCCGCCCGCAGGCGGCAAATGATCTGGATCGTTTTTTCTGGCGACACGCGCGTCAGAAAAAACACTCTGCGCGGAGCGTGTGTCGATCCCGCGAGGCACAAAGCGAAGCGAAACTTTCTCAAAAAAGTGGTGACACCACTTTTTTGAATGATCTTACGCGTTGTAGACGTCCTCGTTCAGCGCGCCCTCGGACTTGGCGACGTAGATGCTCGTGGCGGAGTCGCCGACGACGTTGAGCGCGGTGACGAGCATCTCGATGGGGCGGTTGATCGCGAGGATCAGGCTGTAGGCCAGCATAGCCGCGTCGTTCACATAGCCAAGGCCGGAGAGGATGGTGAAGAGGATGATCGCGCCGGAGCCGGGCGCCGCAGGCGTACCGGCAGAGGCGATGAGCGCGAGCAGCGCAATGACCACAAGCTGCGTGAAGCTGATCTGATAGCCTGCGCAGCCGGCGATGAAGAGCGTCGCGATGACCTGCATGATGGCCGTGCCGTTCATGTTGATGGTCATGCCGAGCGGCAGCACAAAGGAGGCGATCTTCTCATCCACACCGAGCTCTTCGACCGTGGTCTTGACGTTGAGCGGGAGCGTGGCCGCGCTCGAGGAGGTGGAGAAGCCGAAGACCGCGACGCGGGTGATCTTCTTGGCGAACTTGAAAGGGTTGAGGTGCGCGAAGACCGCGATAAAGGCAGGGTAGCCGACGATGAGGAAGATGAGCAGCAGCACGACCGTGAGGATGACATAGGCGACGGCGGGCTTGAGGTGCTCGACACCGTAGGAGGCAAAGGTGCGCGTGAGCAGCATGAAGATGGCAACGGGGCCGAACTTGCTGACCACGAAGTTGAGGAAGACGATGACCACGTCGTTGAGTTCCTGAATGAGCTTGCGAAGCGTGGCAGTCTTCTCCTCGCCGAGCGTCTTCATGCAAAGGCCCAGCGCGATGGCGAGGAAGACGACGGCGAGCACCGCCGTGTTGCTCGAAAACGTCGAGGCAATGTTCGAGGGGATGACGTTCAGCACAACGAGCAGCGGATTGGAGCCCGTCGAACCGGAAACGCTCTCCAGCCCGTCGACGGCGATGTGGAACACGCCCATGTTATAGAAGACGATGCCGCAGACGCAGGCGAGCAGGAGCGCAAAAAAAGAACAGATCAGGAAACCCTTGATACACTTGAAGGAAATTCTTCCAAGTGTACTGGTATCGGAGATCTGTCCTATTGCTAACGTAATGGAAGTAAACACCATCGGCACGATGACGAGCTGGAGGGAACGAATGAACATCTGACCGGCCAAATAGAAAAGGCCAAGCGCGCTGCTCGCTCCGGCAGCGGTGATATCCTGGAATAAAAGATTATTGATGGTCGCCCACACCGCTTCCTGTCCGGAGGAATTCAAATGCTCGCGGAGGAACAAAAACAGGAGACCGGCCGTCAGTCCCGCAACCAGGGAGATGGCCATTTTCGTTGCCAGTGTTTTCTCTTTCCTTACTTTCATGTGTCGTATCCTTTCTTTTCCCGCGCCCGCCTGCCCCATTTTGAGGCCCGCGTTTGCGATTTTTACGAGCATACTACGCGGCGCCGCAATTGGCAAGTGGCGTTTCCGCTAAATATGAACGAATTTTGAACGCGTTCTGCGTCGGTATTGACAAAATTCCAATTTTTTCAAAAATAAAGAAACCGCTAAATTATCTGTTGACAAATATCGAACGGAGGCATATGATAAGCGCGTAAAAAAGAGTAGATGTAGCCGCTTTGACCGCATCTCAAGCGATAATGGCAAACCCGGTGAAAACCGGCGACGCAAAGCTAAAGGGCCTCCCCCCTGGAAACAGGGCTGGCAGCCAGCTACCGAAAGGAGATCCGCCGTATGAAGCGGCTGCTTCGTTATGTCTGCGCGCTTGTCGCAGCGCTCACTTTAGTTTCCATGCTCGGCGTGATGAACGCCAGCGCCGCCAATGGCACGGCCATCGACACGTCCAACGCCAGGTACGGCTTCGTCACCGTCAACTACACCTCCGGCGCCAAGCTGAAGGTCGGTGTGCAGTATCAGGGCGGCAAGGTCGCCTATAAGAACTGCCCGAGCGGTAAGGACGTTGCGTTCGCCCTCGATCAGGGCGATGGCACCTATACCATCACCGTGTGCGAAAATCTCTCCGGTAAGACCTACCGCGTGGTGAGCAGCAAGACCGTGAACGCCAAGATCGAAAACGAGTACGCGCCTTACCTCATCGCGACCGCCGACGTGCAGTTCACCTCCGGCGATGCCGTAAGCAAGAAGGCCGCCGAGCTCTGCAAGGACGCAAAGACCGACGCCGAGAAGGTCACCGCCATCTACAACTACATCGCCGGTCACTACACCTACGATACCAAGCTCGCAAACGACATCACCTCCGGCAAGGTCAGCAAGTACATCCCCGACACCGCCGCAACGCTCGACAGCAATAAGGGCATCTGCTATGACCTCGCTTCCCTCTTCGCCGCGATGTGCCGCAGCCAGAATATCCCCTGCTCGCTCACCAAGGGCTACGCCGGCAAGAGCTATCACGCCTGGAACAAGGTCAATGTGGACGGCAAGTGGTATCAGATCGACCTCACCCACGCCGTGACCGAGCGCGTGCTGAACGCCGCCGACCTTGCAGGCTGCGTCTCCCCGCTGACCTACAGCCAGCAGAGCGACTCCCTCACCGTCGCGTCCGCAAAATAATTTCATCCGGAAGACATAAGCCCCGCAGCGGAGATCCCGCCGCGGGGCATTTTCGTTTTCTGCCGCGAATCTTATCAAACGCAACGGCCGCTCCCCGAGCTTATTTTTCCCGTCCATTGCAAGGAAAGGACCGCTCTCAAAAAAGAGCGGTCCTTTCCCTTTTTATGCTATTTTCCGGTCTGGCGGGCCTTGAGCCGTTCGAGCAGCGTCCGCAGCGGCGGCAGCAGCACGAAGGTCAGCACCGTATTGGACACACAGTGGATGACGTCATACGGAATGCCCGAGAGCCACCACGAAAAGGCCATCTGCCACCCACCGATAAAGAAATACGGGATGGCGCACAGCGCGCCGAAGCACAGCCCATGCAGCCCTGCAATAGCAGCCCACAGCGCGCGGCTGCGGCTCTGTCGGAACGGCAGAGCCACCAGCACGGCGAGCGGCCAGACATAGAGGTACATCAGGTTCCATATTCCCGCGCCGTAGAGCGCGATCTCCAGCAGGGCGAAGCCAAAGGCGGGGTAGAGCGCCTTGGCGCCGTACACGGCCGTCGCCAGCAGCAGCAAAAGCGTGACCGGATGGACATTGGGGACGATGCGCAGGCTCTCCTTTCCCGCAACCATCAGCGCGCAGAGGAGCGACAGCTCCGCGATCTCGCGGACGGTCAGGCGCGAGGTCTTACCAGCCGACATTCAGGGCGAAGTCGTACACATCGCCATCCGCGACGGGCTGGCTGTCCACGCCAAGCTCAGCGAACGCGCCGTTGACGCTGTAGCCCCACCACTCCTGCTTGCTGTCATCGGCGGTCTCGCCGTCCACAGTCGTGACATAGAGGCCGTACTCGCTCTCAGTGCCCTCGATCAGGTTTTCCTGCTCGAGCGCGCCGCTCAGATATTCGGCGTCGGTGTAGATTGTGTAGGACGTGTCGTCGCCGTTCAGGTGGTCGACATTGACGGTGATTTCCTTACTGCCCTTCTGCGGCTCGGGCTTGTTCACCTGCCAGACGATGAGCGCGGCAACGGCCAGCACGAGGACCACGGCGAGGGCGATGAGCCCCTTCTTGTTGTTCTTTTTCTCCATGAAAAAATCTCTCCTTTTTTGTTTTGGCAAGCCATACAAAGAAAGAAGAGACCGGCAGGCCGGAGAAGCTCCGCCCTGCTGAGGAATGTACTTTTTAGCCGAAGGTCCGCGGCGCTTTGTACGGCACTTGGGGCAGGTCTTCCGGCTCAGGCGTCCTCGTCCGTTTTCACCTTCCCGGAATACTCCAGTGGCATATCGAAAACGGTCTCTTCCATCACGGCGGCGGCTCCGCTGGGGATTTACACCCCGCTTCCCTGTTCGGCCGCCTCCCGGCGGCACCCCAAGTCCTATTCAGTTTGCTGCGACAGGATATCACAAAACCCCCGCGCCGTCAAGCGGCACGGCATTTTGCAAAGCCCATTGACAAAGTATGATTTTCTGTGTATCATATATCAACATACTGACCAGATAGGATTTTATTCCGTCAAAGGAGTCCTTCCATGACCACCGTTTACGCGGACAACGCCGCAACGACCCGGATGAGCCGCGCTGCCATCGGCGCCATGCTCCCCTATATGGAAACGATCTACGGCAACCCCTCGAGCCTGCATTCCGTCGGCCAGCAGGCGGCCGCAGCGCTGCTCAGCGCGCGCGAGCGCATCGCGAGATGCCTGAACGCCGCCCCGCGTGAGATCTATTTCACCTCCGGCGGCAGCGAGGCCGACAATCAGGCCCTTCTCTCCGCCGCGCGTCTCGGCGAGCGCAAGGGCAAAAAGCATATTCTTTCGACCGCGTTCGAGCATCATGCCGTGCTGCATATGCTCCAAAGGCTCGAGAACGAGGGCTTTGAGGTCGAGCTGCTCCCCGTCGGTCCCATCGGCACCGTGACGGCGCAGCAGGTAAAAAACGCTCTCCGCGAGGACACGTGCCTCGTGACCATTATGTACGCCAACAACGAGATCGGCTCCATCCTGCCCGTCGGCGAGATCGGCGCCGTCTGCCGCGAGGCAGGCGTGCCGTTCCACACTGACGCTGTGCAGGCGGCGGGGCACATCCCCATCGACGTAAAGGCACAGCGCATCGATATGCTCTCGCTCTCCGCGCACAAGTTCCACGGTCCGAAGGGCATCGGCGTGCTGTACGCCCGCCAGGGCGTTTCCCTGACAAGTCTCATCGAAGGCGGCGCGCAGGAGCGCGGCAAGCGCGCCGGCACGGAGAATCTCCCCGCCATCATGGGCATGGCCGCCGCCCTTGAAGACGCCTGCGCGCACATGGACGAAAACGCGAAAACGGTCAGCGCTCTGCGCGACCGGCTGATTCGCGGCCTTTCCCGGATCCCGCACAGCGCGCTCAACGGCGATCCCGTGAACCGTCTGCCCGGCAATGTGAGCTTCTGCTTCGAGGGCGTCGAGGGCGAGAGCCTGCTTCTGCTGCTCGACGCGAAGGGCATCTGCGCCTCGTCCGGCAGCGCTTGCACCTCCGGCTCGCTCGACCCCAGCCACGTGCTGCTGGCCATCGGGCGGACGCGCGAGCTGGCCCGCGGCTCGCTGCGTCTGAGCCTGTGCGCGCAAAATACCGACGAGGACGTCGACCGCATTCTCGAGGCCGTACCCGAGACCGTGCAGTATCTCCGCGGGTCGTCCCCGATATGGCAAGACCTCACAAGCGGCAAAAAGCCGTTCCTTTTATAAATGCACATTAGGAGGAGCAGTCAATGGCTCTTTATGATACCAGAAATACCGCCCGCCCATCCCCGCGCAGCGCTGCCGCGGACCGCAGAAAGCACCGTGCGGCATGATGGATAAGGTACTGATCGCAATGAGCGGCGGTGTGGACTCGAGCGTCGCCGCATTTCTGATGAAGGAACAGGGCTGCCAGTGCATCGGCGCGACGATGAAGCTCTTTCACAACGAGGATATCGGCGTCAAGCGCACGAAGACCTGCTGCTCGCTCGAGGACGTGGAGGATGCGCGCTCGGTCGCCTTCCGCCTCGGCATTCCCTACTATGTCTTCAACTTTTCGGATGACTTCAAGGGGCAGGTCATCGACCGCTTCATTGCCGCCTACGAGCGCGGCGCCACGCCAAACCCCTGCATCGACTGCAACCGCTATCTGAAGTTCGAGCGGCTCTACGAGCGCGCCCGCATTTTGGGCTGCGACGCCATCGTGACCGGTCACTACGCGCGCATCGAACAGGAAAACGGCCGCTGGCTCCTTAAAAAATCGCTCGACGAGAGCAAGGACCAGAGCTACGTGCTCTACTCGCTTACACAGGAGCAGCTCGCGCACACACGCCTGCCGCTCGGCGCGATGCACAAGAGCGAGACACGCCGCATCGCAGAGGAGCAAGGCTTTTACAACGCGGACAAGCCGGACAGCCAGGATATCTGCTTCGTGCCGGACGGCGACTACGCGGGCTTCATCGCGCGCTTCACGGGGCACGACTGCCCCGCGGGTGACTTTGTCGACGAAGACGGCCATGTGCTCGGCCAGCACAAGGGTATCGTGCACTACACCGTCGGCCAGCGCAAGGGTCTCGGCATTGCGGCGGACGCGCCGCTGTACGTCAAGCAGATCGACGCGGCGTCCAATCGCGTGGTGCTGAGCGGAAACGAGTCCCTCTTCTCCCGCGAGCTGACGGCAAATGACTTCAACTGGATCGCCTACGACGTCCCACCGCGCGAGCTGTGCGCGACCGCGCGCGTGCGCTACCACCAGCGCGAGCAGGCGGCGACCGTCACGGTGCTCGGAGACGGGCGCGTACACCTCGTCTTCGATGAGCCGCAGCGCGCCATCACGCCGGGGCAGGCCGTCGTGCTTTACGACGGCGACACAGTGCTCGGCGGCGGCACCATTTTGTAAATTTGCTGATTCCCATCCTCTTCCCTATCTGCTCTCCCAAGAGCGGGCCGCGGGGCGCATATCTGCGCCCCGCGTTTTTTATGTTCAGCTCCGCTCACCAAGCGCTTCCTCCAGCTTTTGCAGCGCCCTCTTTTCGATGCGGGAGACATAGCTTCTTGAGATCCCAAGCTTTTTGGCCACCTCACGCTGCGTGCGGGGCATTTTGCCGCCGAGACCGTAGCGCGAGGTGATCACCTCTTCTTCCCGCTCCGTCAGGCACTCATGTACGAGCTTTCGCACGCGCAGGCAATCATCGCGGTCCTGAATGTCGAGGTACATCGTATCCTCAACACCGACGACATCCATGAGGTAAAGCGATTCGCCGTCGGCATCGGAGTCAAGCGAATCGTTGAGCGACACCTCGCCCTGCATTTTTTTCCGGCTGCGGAAGTACATTAGGATTTCATTTTCAATGCACTTTGCGGCGTAGGTTGCGAGTCTTGTGCCCTTTTCGGGGCGGTAGCTTGAAACACCCTTGATCAGGCCGATCGTGCCGACGGAGACAAGGTCATCCTGCTCCTCGGACTGTGTGTAGTACTTTTTGACGATGTGGGCTACGAGGCGCAGATTGTGCTCGATGAGCGTATTGCGCGCGTCCATATCCCCCTCCAGCATCCGCGCGACACAGTCGCGCTCCTCCTTGGCGGAAAGGGGTTTGGGAAACGAGCCGTTCGACAGGTGCAGCGAGAGCAGCATCGCATGGGTCAGCAGCATCAGGGCAACAGAAAACATGGGGCATTCCTCCCGTTTTTACCCATCCTATGGCAGCACGGGAAGTCCCTATGCGAAAACTGCGGCAAAATAACATTTGGTTTTCATGAGAAACCGTTATATCTTTTTAACAATGCCGGAAACTGGGTATTTCCGATTTTTGTGTACTCGACCGATTTTGCATAATCAGTCGTTTTCCCCCCTTGCAGGCAGAAAAAATATGTGCTACACTTCACCCATCTTCAGGAAAGGAGAAAGCCAAGATGACTCAGTTTTTTGCCAACACCGCTGCATCCCGTTTCGCACAGGCCGCCTGTGCCGCTTTCCCCTGCACTGAAAACAGCATGATGATTATTTCGGACGCCGGCATTATTCTGCTGGCGTCCCTTCTTATTATTCTGCCTTTGGCAGTACTGGTAAGCATCAAAACTGAACAGACCGTCCGGATCACGACGCGTCCTTCACTTCTCTCCCGATTCTCCGCACGAGATAGAGACTGATATTGCAGAAAGAGGCTCCGTCGATTCGACGGAGCCTCTTCCCTTCGCTTTTCACTTTTCTCGTTCGGCCGGCGAAAAAAGCGGAAATAGATCACACCCCTATTCCACATTTTTTCAGAAAGAGAGATCAACTCCAATGGACTTCTTAAACTTCCTCATGGCGCTCAGCCCGATCGTTGTCGTGCTTGTCGGCATCCTGGGCTTCAAAAAATCCGCGAAAACGGTCTCCCCCATTGCACTCTTATGGACGCTTTTCCTCGCCTTCACCTATTTTAACCTCGACGGTCTTACCTTTGCCGAAAACATCAAGGTGCTCGACCCTCTGGTCTGGAAGGGCATTAAGGAAGGCCTCAAGATCGTGCTGATGGTCTTCGGCGCGTTCACCATTCTGAACCTGCTGCGCGAGACCGGCGCCATTGAGGATGTGAAAGCCACCATTGCGCAGATCAGCGACGACCGCCGCGTGCAGGTCGTCATCATCGGCATGATGCTGCCGATCTTCCTCGAGGGTGCAGCGGGCGCGGGCGCTCCCGCCGCCATCGCCGCCCCGTTCCTTGTCGCCCTCGGCTTTAACCCCACCACCGCCATCGCCATCGCGCTGCTCGGCGACGCGACGCCCGCCTCGTTCGGCGGCGCGGGCCTCACGACCATCAACGGCGGCGCGGCCCTCGTTGATGCCGGTCTTGCCACCGTCGCGCAGAACGCTGCGATGGCCGGCCGCTTCCATATGTTCGGCGTGCTCGTCATCCCGTTCATCATGGTCGGCATGGCATTTGGCAAAAAGGGCTACAAGGGCATCCTTCCCTATCTCACCTTCGCAGGCGTGAGCACGTGCCTGACGATGTTCCTCCTCTCCAACTATGTCGGCGCGGAGGTCACGTCCATGGGCACCGGCCTCATCTCCATCCTTCTCTCCGTTGCGTATGTCAAGCTCGTCGGCGTGAAGACGCCGGAGGAATTCCGCAACGAAAGTGCCGAGCACCAGCGCAAGTACAGCTCCTTCAAGGCCATGTCGCCTTACATCTATATGCTCGTGCTCCTTCCCCTCATCCGCTATGGCTTCCCCGCTGTCGTGGAAAACGGCTTTGCCATCATGTGCACCTTCGGCTATATCTTCTGGGTCGACCTTGTCATCCTTGTGTGCGGCATCCTCGGCGCGCTCACGCTGGGCGTGAACTTCAAGACCTACAAGGAGGTCTGCAAGCGCACTGCGAGCGGCGTGCTGCCGGTGCTCGTCACGATGGGCAGCCTCCTTATCGTCGCCTACATCATGCAGTCCTCCTCCACGGGCATGATGAACCTCCTCGCCTCTGATATCGCCGCCGTCGTCGGCCGCTTCTATCCCGCGGCAGCCGTCCTCATCGGTTCGAGCGGTGCGTTCATCACCGGCACGGGCCTTGGCTCCAACATCATGTTCGCCCAGATGCACATCGACGCTGCGGCATCGCTCGGCATGAACCCCATCACGATCTTCGCCGGTCAGAACGCGGGCGCTTCGCTCGGCAACCTGATCTGCCCGAACAACACGGTCGCCGCCTGCGCGACGGTCGACCAGGTCGGCAACGAGAGCGAAGTCATGAAGAAGACCTTCAAGGCCTTCGCCATCATCCTTGTTTTGTACATGGTCCTCGCCATGCTTTATACCTGCGTGCTCTTCCCCAACTTCGGCGCGTAAGAGCCGCTCGCATCCCTCATCATTCAGTTTATATTGACGGGCACACCGTTTTGAGAAAGGAAGTATTCTTATGGCAAAGAAAAGAGTTCTGGGCGTGGTCGGTATGGGTCACGTCGGCGCACACGTGGCTTACGCTCTGGCGATCCAGGGCATCGCGGACGAGCTGGTGCTCGTCGACCAGAACGAGCAAAAGCTCGCAAGCGAGGTGCAGGACCTGCGCGACGCGGTCGCCTATATGCCCCACCGCGTGACGGTGCGCGGCGGCGACTTCTCCAACCTCGGCGTGTGTGACGTCATCGTCAACAGCGTCGGCAAGATCGATCTGCTGCGCGGCACGCACGACCGCGTGACCGAGATGGACTTCACCATCCCCGCCGTGCGCGGCTATGCCGAAAAGATCAAGGCGAGCGGCTTTGACGGCGTGCTCATCAACATCACCAACCCCTGCGATATCGTCACGCGCGAGCTGGCACTGCATCTGGGCCTGCCCCGCGGCCGCGTGTTCGGCACCGGCACGGGTCTCGACACCTCCCGCCTGCTGAGCGCGCTGGCGCGCCAGACCGGGCTTGACCACAAGTCCATCACCTGCTACATGATGGGCGAGCACGGCAACCAGCAGTTTGCTCCCTGGTCCTGCGTCAGCTTCAAGGGCGTGCCGCTGGACGTGTGGGCGGAGAGCGATGAGCGCTTCCGCTTTGACCGCGACGCACTGCAGAAGGAATCCATCAACGGCGGCTGGGTCACGTTCTCCGGCAAGTTCTGCACCGAGTACGGCATTGCCACCACCGCCGCGCGCATGGCCTACGCCGTGCTGCACGACGAAAAGGTCATTCTCCCGGCCAGCATGGAGCTGTGCGGCGAGTACGGCGAAGAGGGCCTGTTTGCGGGCGTTCCCTGCGTCATCGGCGAAAACGGCGTTGAGCAGGTCGTCGAGCTGCCGCTGACCGCAGACGAAAAGGCCACCTTCCACGCCTGCTGCGAGGGCATCCGCCACAACATGGAGCATCTCAAGGAAATCTAAGGCAAACTATATCGACAGGAGGTCATCCTTATGAATATTTCGATCACCAAGACCACGCATCCCGGCACGCTGTCCCCGTCCGATCAGCTCGGCTTCGGCACCGTGTTCACCGACCATATGTTCCTGATGGACTACAGCGCCGACAAGGGCTGGCACGACGCGCGCGTCGTGCCCTACGGCCCCATCACCATGTCTCCGGCGGCAAGCGTCCTGCACTACGGCACCGAGGTCTTCGAGGGGCTGAAGGCCTATCGCCGTCCCGACGGCGGCGTGCAGCTCTTCCGCCCCTGGGAGAACGTCGCCCGTCTGAACCGCTCCTGCGAGCGTCTGGGGCTGCCCCAGATCGACCCCGATGACGCGCTCCAGGCCATCAAGACCGTCGTCAAGGTCGACGAGGCCTGGGTCCCGAGCGATCCCGGTACGTCCCTCTACATTCGTCCGTTCCTGTACGGCACCGACCCGACGCTCGCCCTGCACGGCGTGCACGAGGCCACGTTTGCCGTCATCCTCTCCCCCTCCGGCAGCTACTTCAAAAACGGCCTGCAGCCTGTCCCCATCATGGTCGAGACCGAGGACGTGCGCGCGGTGCGCGGCGGCACGGGCGAAGCCAAGTGCGGCGGCAACTACGGCGCAGCCAACCGTGCGGGTGACCGCGCCATCGAAAAGGGCTTCTCTCAGGTCCTGTGGCTCGACGGCGTGGAGCGCAAGTACGTCGAAGAGGGCGGCGGCATGAACGTCATGTTCAAGATCAACGGCACCGTTGTCACTCCGGCGCTGACCGGCTCCATCCTGCGCGGCGTCACGCGCAAGTCCGCCATCGAGCTCTTAAAGAGCTGGGGCGTGCCCGTCGAGGAGCGCCTGCTGAGCGTGGACGAGCTGTTCGACGCTGCGGAGAGCGGCACGCTCGAAGAGGCGTGGTGCATCGGCACCGCCGCCGTCATCTCCCCGATCGGCGAGCTGTGCTGGGGCGAGCGCGACTACAAGGTCAACGACAATAAGATCGGCGCCCTGTCGCAGAAGCTCTACGACGAGCTGACCGGCATCCAGTGGGGCACGAAGCCCGACCCGTTCGGCTGGATCTGCCCGGTGGACTGATTTCGCTTTTCTCTCATCTCTCTTTTTGAAGAACGCTGTCCGCGCAAGGCGCGGGCAGCGTTCTTCGTTTGTAAATTTTCTGCCGCAGCGCTTGCTTTTCCCGTCCGAGCGGCTATACTGGAGAAAAACACAAGGAGGCGTGACTCATGCGTATTGCGATACCTGTCCGCGGCGACGAGGTCTTCTCCCCGCTCGGGGAGGCGGAGGCCTTCCACTTTTATGAGGACGACCATGGCCGCATCATGCGCCAGTTCCTCGTGCCGATGGAGAAAGCGGGCCTTGACAGCGCGCTCGAGCTGCTCGAGCAGTATGGCATCGACGCGCTCATCGCGGGCGAGGTGAGCGCCGAAGAGCGCATCGCCGTCGGCACGGCGGGCGTGATGCTCTTCCCCGGTGCCTCGGGCCGGGCGGAGGCGGCGGCGCTGGGCTTTTTGAGCGGCAGCGTGGTCTCCGATCCGAACAACCACTGCAACGCCTGCGGCTTCAAGGGTGCGTGCTCGCTCCGGGATAAGGGCGGCTGCGGAAAATAGCCGGGCGCAAAAAAGGAGCAGGCCCCTGGCCTGCTCCTTTCGCTTTATCCTGTTATGACGCGGGACGTGTGGTGACAAGGTAATCGGAATTGATCCAGCCGAATTGTCCTCCCACGGCGACGAACGTCCACCCGTCCTGCTTGGCAGCCGCCTGCACCTCGGTGCCGAGGGAAACGGTCGTGATCTTGTCATAACTCGTGCCAGGGCCGCCGCGCAGATTCACGCCGCCGGTGGTGTAGTAGATGTAATACTTATCGTAAACGGAGGAGGGCTTGACCGCGACCTCGTCGTGGCCCGTGAGGTCCAGCCAATCGATGACATCGCCGCCCGAGACATTCGTCTGCGTATCGCCGGCGGTGCTGCCATCCCCGGCGCTGCCTTCTGTGCCGGTCCCGCTGTCGTCCAGCAGATCACTGCTCTGTGAGCTGCCCTTTTGCAGCTGCTCGATCTTCGTCTGCGCGTCGGCAAGGTCGCGCCGCGCGGAGCGCAGCTTCATATTCAGAACGAACACGGTGACGAGCAGCACGACCGTGAGCGCCAGAAGCGACATAAACAGCATATAAAGCGGATTGCGCCGCGGCTTGCGGCTGACCCGACGACCTTCCATGTTCCGTTCCTCCTTTAACAAGCCTTCTCGGAATTGTTCAGCTTTATTTTACAAAATTCGCCCGCTGCGGTCAAGGCCCTTTTCTCTTTAGACGCACAAATTCACAAAAAGTTCCCATTGAAAAGGGAGACGGCCGCAGCCGTCTCCCTTTGTTTCGATCATTTTCTGCCCGCGCGCTCCTTGCGGCGCTCAAGCAGCTCCTTGGGCTCGGCCTCGGCGAGCTTGCGCTCGCGGCGCTCGAGGACTTCCCTGGGCTTTTCGGTGATCGCGCCGGCGGCCTTGAGAGATTCCTTTGTCGCCACCGGGCCAACCAGCTCATAGACGAGCACGGAGAAGAGGATGATGTTGCGGATCAGCTCACCGTCCGCGCCGAGCGCCTGCGCACTCACGCACATACCGAGCGCCACACCCTCCTGCGGCAGCAGCATGATGCCAAGGTACTTCTGCACCGTGTGGTCGCAGCCCACCGCCTTGGCCGACCAGCGCGCGCCGCAATACTTACCGGCCGAGCGCGCGATGATGTACACAACGCCGATGAGCACGAGCACGCCCTGCGTGAAGACGCTCAGGCGCAGGTTCGCGCCGCTGATGACAAAGAACACCGCGAGCATCGGCGTGCTCCACTTGTCCGCGCGATCCATGAGATCGTCGGACAGGGGGCAGATGTTGCAGAACACCGTGCCGAGCATCATGCACACGAGCAGCGGAGAAAAGCCGCAATCCGTCCCTGCGACAGTAAACTCCACCGCCGAAAGGCCGACCATCATAAAGATGAAGGCAATGCTCAGCGACAGACGGTTGGAGTTCGAGCGGAACATCGTTTCAAGCTTTGTGAGGACAAAGCCCGCGATCGCGCCGAGCAGCAGCGAGCCGACGATCTCGATGAGCGGAGAGAGCAGGATACTCGCAACGCTGAACTGTGCGCTGTCCATCGCACGGGCAATACCGAAGGATACGGCAAATGCGATGAGACCCACCGCGTCGTCGAGCGCGACGATCGGCAGCAGCAGGTCGGTGAGCTCGCCCTTGGCCTTGTACTGGCGCACGACCATCAGCGTCGTCGCGGGAGCGGTGGCCGTGGCAATGGCACCGAGGGTGATCGCTGCGGGAACGGAGAGCACGTCGGGGCGCAGGAAGTGGAAGATCACGAGCGCAACGTCGACAAAGGCCAACGCAGCCAGCGCCTGCAAAACGCCGATGACCATCGCCTGCTTGCCAGTCTTTTTGAGCTGGCTCAGGCGGAATTCATTGCCGATGGAAAAGGCGATAAAGCCCATCGCCACATCGGAGATCATGCTCAGCGCCTCGACCTGGTCGTAGCTTGCAAAGCCGAGGCCCGGAATGCCGAGCCTGCCGAGCACGAAGGGTCCGATCAGAACGCCCGTCACGAGAAACGCCGTGACGTCAGGCAGATGCCAGCGGCTGAAAATACGCGTCATCAACAGCCCTGCGAGCAGCGCGACGGCCAGATTCAAAATCGCAGTCATGGTAATACCCTCACAACAGAAAAAGTACGGGCGAACAGAGCCGCCCAAGGCTTGTATTGTAGTATGTCCGCGCGGGAAATGCAAGCGATTTTTCAAATTTTATACCAAAGTAAAACAAAAACGGCACATTTTCTGCACCGTTTCTGTCCATATCTTCATTTATATCCTGCGGATGATCTCCGACAGCGTGCGCACGCCATGTTCCATCTCCTCATAGGAGAGATATCCGTACGTCAGACGGATGGACGAGGAATGCCCGCGGTCGTAAACGCCGCCCGGCATGATGAGGAGCTTTTCCTTCAGCGCGAGGTTGAAGAGCTTTTCCGCCGAGACGCGATTCTTGAGCCGTACCCAGACGAAAAAGCTGCCGCTCGGGACGCTCCACTCGGCAAACTCGGAGAAATACCGCTCCAGCAGCCGGATCATAAAGTCGCGCCGCTCGGTGAGTTGGCTGCGAATGTTCTGTACGCCCTTTTCATAAAGGCCCGTGCGCAGCAGCTCCTCGGCGACCTGCTGGGTCAGCACGCTCACGCCGTAGTCCATCTGCATCTTCACGTCCGCAAGGCGCTGCACGACCGCCTCCGGTCCCACGAGCCAGCCGAGGCGCAGGCCCGGCGCAAAACACTTCGACAGCGAGCTGATATACACGACATTGCCGTGGCCGTCGAGCGACTTGATGGGCGGGGGCGGCGGCGCGTCGAGCCACAGGTCGCGGAAAACGTCGTCCTCGATGATGGGAATCTGCATCTCATTGCAGTATTGCAGGAGTTTTTTACGCCGCGGCATCGGCATGACGATGCCCGTGGGATTCTGGAAGGTCGGGATGGTGTAGAGCAGGGCGTGGTTGGAATCATTCTGCGTCTCGCGCGACATCCAGGGGAGCAGCCCCTCCTCATCCATCGGCATATTGCAAAGGCGCGCGCCGACGGACTGAAAAATGTTCAGCGAGCTCAGATATGAGGGCGTTTCCACATAGACCTTCGCCCCCGGCTGCACGATGCCAGTCGAGATGAGCTGCAATGCCTGCAATGCGCCCGAAACGATCAGGATGCAGGAGGCCGGTACGTCGATGCCGACCTTTTGCAGTTGGCGGCGCAGCGCCTCGCGCAGGCTGGGAAGGCCCAGCGGGTCGGGATAATTCATAAAAAGATCCCGGTCGCCGACCGAGAGATTTGCGAGCACCTGCTTGGCGATACCGGTCTGCATCAGGTCGGGCGAAAGCTCGCCCGTACTCATGCGGATAATGCCCTCTTCAAATTCGAGGTGGTTGACCATCTGCACCGTTGGCACATTCGGCCGGAAGCTGCCGCCGCGGATATAGCTCTGCCAGTCGGGTGCCTTGTCCTGCATCAGCAGCGACCAACTGCCGCTGGCGATGCGCGTTCCGCCGCCGTAGCTGCTCTCGATGAGTCCGAGGGACGCCAGCTCATCCATCGCCTCGACGATGGTGCTGCGATTCACGCCAAAGATCTCCGAAAGCTTGCGCTGGGAAGGCAGCGTCTGTCCGCTGCCCCAGTCGCCGGAGGAGATACGGCGGCTGACATAGGAAACGATCTGCGCATAGATCGGCTCTTTGGACTCGCGGTTTGGCTTCCAGTCGATCGTCACCATCTTCTGCTTCTGTCCCTGCACTTCCGTTCACTCCTTTTCAACATACTTATCAGCTTCTCCCGAGTATCATACCTTTTTTTGTCAGCCAAGTCAATAAAAAGGATTTGCAGGCTCGCTCCAACGGCTTCACACTTCGTTAAGAAAATGAGAAAACCAGCCTGTACAGGCTGGTTTTCTCATTTTATGAGGGAAATTTTAGAGAGAGGATAACAAGATTTGGTTGGCTTAGCTGCACCGGCCGCCATCCACGACAAAGCTGCCGCCGGTGGCGTAATAGCTCATGTCGCTGGCAAGGAAGAGGAAGGTGTAGGCGATCTGCTCCGCCGTGCCGATGCGCTGAAGCGGGCGATAGTCGCCGCAGGAGGCGATGAACGCGTCGAACGCGGCCTGCTCCTCGGGCGTCTTCGGGTCGCCGGTCGTGATCTTGCCGGTCTGCAGGCCCTCGGAGATGAGCATGGGGGTGAGGATATCGCCGGGGCAGACACAGTTGACGCGGATGTTGTACTTGCCGAAGTCCACGGCCATGCCGCGCGTGAGCGCCGCCACGCCGCCCTTGACAGCGTTGTACGGGGCCGCGTCGGGCACGCCCTTGAGCGCTGCGCCGGAGGCGGTGTTGACGATCACGCCGCCGCCCTCCTTGATCATGATGGGAACGACGTGCTTGGAGAAGAGGAAGGTGCCCTTGAGACCGATGTCCATGCAGCGGTCCCACTCCTCCACAGTGGTATCAAGCACGGTCTTGCGCACGATGATGCCCGCGTTGTTGACGAGGATATCAATGTGGCCAAAGGCCTGCATCACCGCCTCGACGGTCTTCTTCACGTCGTCCTCGCTCGTCACGTCGCACTTGAATGCCTGCGTCTCGGCGCCGAGCTCGCGGATCTTGCCGGCCTCTTCCGCGCACTTATCGCTCACATCGACCATCGCGACTGCCGCGCCATACTTGGCGTAGAGCTGGGCGATGGCAAGGCCGATGCCCTGACCTGCGCCGGTGATGATGGCTACCTTCCCTTCAAGGGAGATGAACTTGTCCTGGATCATCATGGAAAACTGCCTCCTTATTTTTCTGTATCGTTACTTTTTCATGTAGACTTCTTTTCCGCCAAGGACCGTGCGCTCGACCTGCGCCTGCAAAAGCTCGGGCGCGGGAACGGCGAAGATGTCGCGGTCGAATACGGCAAAATCGGCAAGCTTGCCGACCTCGATGGTGCCCTTGAGGTCCTCTTCAAACGAGGCATAGGCGGGATTCTTCGTGTAAAGGCTCACTGCCTCATAGCGCGTCAGACGCTCCTGCGGCTGCCAGCCCTCGGGCAGATACCCGTCATAGCCGCTGCGCGTCTCCACGGCATAAACGCCGACGAGGGGATTCAGATTTTCGCACGGCAGATCGGACGATCCGCAGAGCCTCTGGCCGAGCCCCATGAGCGTTTTCCACGCGAAGAGGTACGGCGCGCGTTCGCCCACGCGATCGTCGCTCCAGTGGATATTGGTGGACACATAGCCGGGCTGCATATCGATGAGCATCGGCATCTCGCGCAGCAACGCGATGATCCTGTCGTTGATGAGCGAGCAGTGCGTCAGGCGGAAGCGGACCTCGTCCCAAGGACGGGGATCTGCGTCATGCGCGCGCTTGAGCGCGAGCAGCGTCATCTCGCAGGCCTTGTCGCCGATGGCGTGCACGGCCGTCTGCAAGCGGCGGTCATAGGCCTCCTTGACCATTTTGTCGAGCTCCTCCTGGCTGTAGTGACAGGCGCCGGTGTTGCCCGGATCGTCGGCATAGGGCTGCGTCATGAGCGCCGTGCGCCCGCCGAGCGAGCCGTCTGTGTAGATCTTGTAGAAGCCGTACTTGACCATCTCGTCGCCAAGGCCCGTGCGGATATTGCAGCCGGGCATCTCGTCGTCGCCGATATAAATGCGGGCCGTCAGCCGGCCGTCATCGCGCAGGTCCTGATAAAGGCTCGTCTGCTCGAAGAGATTGCAGAGCTTTCCCTGAATGGGGTGAACGCTCGTAATGCCGTAGGAATTGGCGCGGTGCAGCGCCTCGACCACGGCGTCCTTGAGCTCCTCGTCGCTCAGATCGACGCCGTCTGTGATGGTATTGGTCAGCACGGCGGCCTCACGCTCCTGCATACAGCCGGTTAATTTGCCATTCTCGCCACGCTCAATGCCATGGGGCACATCATCTTTGTCAAATATTCCGCCCTTTTCAAGCGCCAGCGAATTTGCTATATTTATATGTAAGCAGTATCGCGTGATCACGACGGGATTGGCGGGCGCGGCTTCATCAAGGTCCCAGCGCGTCGGCAGGCGGTGCTCGGCGAATTTTGTCTGGTCGAAGCCGCTGCCGAGGATCAGCTTGCCCGGCGCGGTCTTTTCCGCCTGTGCGCGGATGAGGTCCTTTACCTCACCGATGGAGCACGCGTCGGTCAGATCGACCTTCAAAAGGCCGCGTGCATAGGTCTGCACGTGCTGATGGTCGTCGATGAGCCCCGGCAGTACGCATTTTCCGTGCAGATCGACGATCTCGGCGTCCGGCCAGATGCCGCTCTCCCTGCCCGCGCGGATGAGGCGCATCGCCTCGTCGCTGCTGCCGCAGAAGAAGAACTTTCCATCTTCAATAATGAAAGCTTCGACTGTGTCTCCTTCATTTTTCATTGTATAGACCCTTGCGTTAACGTATGCCCTTGCCATGGTATCCTCCCTTCGCTTCGCGCCCGCCGCGGCAGCGGAAAACGCTGCTTTTCCGGCGGGCTTTTCTTCTTTTTTGTGTAATTATACCGAGGCATACAGATAAATTCCACAACCAAATCAGCTACTATGGCCCAACCAACCATTCATTTGCTCCACTGTGCTAAATTTGGTTGGCATCAATCAACTCGTTTGGTTGTGTTCATTTTCTCAATTACGCATTAACATAAGTGACATAAAAAGTTGAATTGCTGATGAGCCAATATGTCAAAGTGTATAATTTACTGAAACATCCGTGACAAAGGAGGATGATCGAAGATGTTCCACTCCACAGCCTATGTAAACGGTACTGTTTATACAATGGAGAGCGAGGGCGACAAGTGCTCCGCCTTCGTCGTACAGGACGGTAAGTTCGTTTACTGCGGCAGCGACGAGGAAGCAAAAAAGCTTGCCGACGAGGTGGTCGATCTGCATGGCGCGGCGGTGCTGCCCGGCATGATCGACACGCACCAGCACCTGCTGGCCTACGCAAGCGGTCTTACCAAGCTGAATCTGAAGGCGGCCAAGTCGCTTGAGCAGCTTAAGCAGATGCTGCACGACTACGCCAAGGACGTGCCCGCAGGCGAATGGATCCTCGGTGTCGGCTTCGACAACGAGAAGTTTGAGGGCAGCAAGGCGATGCCCACCCGCTGGGATCTGGACGAGGCCTGCGCCGATCATCCGGTGCTTCTCTCCCGTTACTGCCTGCACTTCTTCTCCGCCAACTCCATGGCGCTGAAGCTCGGCGGCATCGACCGCAACTACCAGCCCCCCGTTGAGGGCAACGTCAAGTACGATGAAAACGGTGAGCCGAACGGCGTCATCTGCGACGGCGCCGGCACCCACGTGCTCTCCATCGTGCCGGACAAGCTTGCCTCCTTCGACGCCAAGAAGGATATCATCGTCAAGGCCCTTCACCAGCTCAACTCCTACGGTCTGACGGGTGTGCATCCCATCCAGGGTAAGCACTGCGACCTGATGGAGTACACCGATATCTATCAGGCGCTGAAGGACGAAGGCCGCCTGACGGCGCGCATCTACATCAACTACGACGTGCTGCCCGGCTGCAACATCCGTACCGGTCTTGGCGACGAGATGCTGAAGTTCGGCTTCTACAAGTCCTATATGGACGGCAACCTCAGCGGCCGCACCGCCTTCATGCTCGAGCCCTACAGCGACGATCCGAGCACCTGCGGCGTGTGCAACTATGAGAGTCAGGAGGCCATCACCGAGCACCTGCGTGAAGGCTATCAGCAGGGAATGCAGATCGGCGTGCACGCCATCGGCGACCGCGCGGCGGATATGCTCATCACCGCGATCGAGACCATCTACCGCGAGGATCCGCATCCCGACCCGCGCTTCCGCCTCATCCACATGACCACGCTCAATGCCTCGCTCGTCGAGCGCATGAGCAAGCTCCCCGTCATCGTTGACGTGCAGCCCGTGTTCATTCCCATCAACGTCCGCAGCGCGGACAGCCGCATGGGTGATACCGAGCGCGGCGCCTACACCTTCGCCTACAAGAAGATGATGGACGCGGGGCTGATGCTCACCGGCGGCTCGGACAGCCCGTGCGACTCGTTCAACCCGCTCGACGGCGTCTATGCGCTGGTCAACCGCAAGGATTACACCGGTTATCCCGAGGGCGGCTGGCACCCGCAGGAGTGCATCGGCGTTTACGACGCGCTGCGGATGTACACCTACAACGCCGCCTACTCCTCCTACGAGGAAACCATCAAGGGCACCATCAAGGAAGGCAAGCTCGCCGACTTTGTCGTTCTCGACGCCGATATCTTCAAGGTCGACCCGATGAAGATCAAGGACATCAAGGTCGAAAAGACCTACCTCGGCGGCAAGCTCGTTTACTCCCGCGACTAATTTCATTTGCTATATGCGGCAGCATATTCCAATAAAGAAACAGAACTAAAAATGAAGAATGGAGAAAACATCATGAAGAAATTTGTAGCCCTGCTTCTTGCACTCGTTATGGCTCTGTCTCTCGTCGCCTGCGGCGATAAGACCGACGACAGCAGCAACAACGACAACAACAGCAACACCGATACCCCGCAGGTCGACTCCAGCGAGTACGCCCTCAAGACGCAGATCACCTCCACCGACAAGATCACCATCCGCGTTGCGGAGGATGCTTCCGAGATCCACCCCTCCCACATCGCGCTGGTGAACTGCTTCAAAGAGCCCCTTGAGGCTGCTTCCAACGGCAACATCACCGTTGAGATCTACCCCAACGGTATGCTCGGCTCCCTGACCGAGAACGTCAACTCCATGCAGATGGGCGACCTTGAGATGGCGTACCTGAACGACTCCATCCTCTCCGGCTTCATCCCCGAGTTCTCCATCATTGGCCTGCCCTACCTCTTCACCTCCGTTGACGCTGTCCACAACGCGATGAACGGCGCGTTCGGCGAAGAGATGAGCTCCCGCCTGCAGGATCAGCTCGGTATCGTCAACCTCGGCTGGTGCGACGTCGGCTTCCGTAACATCACCAACTCCAAGAAGCCCATCACCTGCGTGGATGACCTCAAAGGCCTGAAGATCCGTACCATGACCAACGATCTGCACGTCGCTTACTTCCAGTATCTTGGCGCTCTGCCCACCCCGATGGCCTTCAACGAGCTCTACACCGCTATGCAGCAGGGCACGGTCGACGGTCAGGAGAACCCCACCGCTATGATCTGGAACAACAACATCTATGAAGTTCAGAAGTACATGACCGTTTCCGAGCACATCTGGACCTCCACCGCTCTGTGCGTTGCCGAGAACTTCCTCGAGAGCCTGCCCCAGGACTATCAGGACGCCATCCGTGAGGCCGGCGCCAACACCACCGCTCTGCAGGCTGAGATGATCACCGAGCAGAACCAGAGCCTGCTCCAGAACATCGAGGATGCCGGCGTTGAGGTCACCACCCTCAGCGACGAGGCCAAGGCCGAGTTCCAGCAGAAGGCTAAGGAATCCGTCTGGGTCACCGCTGCCGACCTCTACGGTCAGGACCTGATCGACCTCGCCGATTCCTTCAACCAGTAAGTCAGTCGAATCCACTTTCAATCGATCGTTTCTGAGCAGAACTGCCGCATAAGAGTCTACTGAAACGGTTGCCGCGGGGAAGGCTGCGGAATGACCCAGCCTTCCCCGCCCATCATTCCAGTCTGTAAAAAAAGCTGCAAGCCCCAATCAAAAACACGCCGCTATCAAAGGATGTGAACAAAAAACATGAAATTTCTGAAAATGCTGAATAACCACTTTGAGGAATATCTCCTGGTGCTCCTGATGGTCGCCGAAGTTATCATTGTTTTTGCGCAGGTCATTACGCGCTTTATCCTCAAGTCCCCCCTCGCGTGGAGCGAGGAGATCGCCCGTTATATGTTCATCTGGCTCGTCTGGATCGGCGCAGCCTATGCAACGAAGGAAAATAAGAACATCAAGATCGACATTCTCTCCAGTAAGTTCACCGGCGCGATGAAGGTCTTCGCCGACATCTTCGTTGCCGTCCTGTTCATCGGCCTGATGATGTTCATGCTCTACACCTCCGGCAAAGTCACCTACACCGTTTACCAGAGCAACTCCATCGCCACCGGCAGCCATATGCCGATGTGGATCGCATGGTTCTCCCTCCCGCTCAGCATGGCCCTGATGACCTTCCGCTTCATCCAGAACAGCGTTCGCAGCATCAAGGACAGCAAGAAGAAAGGAGAATAACGAAAAATGATCTTAAAAGCTATTCTGATTTTCGCGCTCCTCTTCCTCTTCATGATGATGGGCGCACCGATGGCCATCGCGCTCGGCGCTTCTACGGTCATCACGCTGGTCACCACCACCAGCCTCGGTATCACCACCATCGCGACCGCGTGCTTCAGCGGCCTTGACTCGTTCCCGCTGCTGGCCGTTCCGTTCTTCATTCTGGCAGGTAACCTGATGAAATTCGGCGGCCTATCCAATAAGATCCTCGAGTTTGCCGACGCGCTCGTCGGCCACATCAAGGGCTCGCTCGGTATGGTCGCGGTCGTCGCCTCCATGTTCTTCGCAGCCCTGTCCGGTTCCTCCCCCGCAACCGTCAGCGCCATCGGCTCTCTGACCATCCCCAAGATGGAAGAGGAAGGCTATGACCGCGCTTACGCCACCGCGCTGAACGCTGCCGCCGGTACCATCGGCGTCATCATTCCCCCCAGCATCCCGTTCGTTATCTACGGCGTTGTCGCCAACTGCTCCATCGCCGATATGTTCAAGGCCGGTATTCTTCCCGGCGTCCTGATCGGCGTCGTGCTGATGATCGTCAACTACATCACCGTCACCAAGAATGGCTACGGCATGAAGAATCACGCCAACAAGCACTTCTCCCTCCGCAAGCTCTGGCACACGCTCAAGGATACATGGCTTGCCCTGATGGTCCCCGTCATCATCCTCGGCGGTATCTATGCCGGTATCTTCACCCCGACCGAGTCCGCTGTTGTCGGTATCGTTTACACCCTGATCGTCGGCGTCTTCGTTTACAAGGAACTGACCCCCGCCACCATCTACGATGCGCTGCGTGAGTCCGTTCTGGTCAACGGCCAGACGATGTTCCTCGTCGGCTTCTCCATGGGCTTCGCCCGCTTCCTGACGATGTCTCAGATCCCCGCCTCCATCGCCGCGAAGATCGGCGCCATCGACAGCAAGGTCGTCGTCTTCCTGATGATCAACCTGTTCCTGCTCATCGTCGGCTGCTTCATCGACAACATCTCCTCCATGCTCATCCTCACGCCGATCTTCCTGCCCATCGTGCAGAGCTACGGCATGACCCCCGTCCAGTTCGGTATCGTGATGACCGTCAACCTCTGCATCGGCTTCATCACCCCGCCCTACGGCGCAAACCTCTTCATCGCGAGCGCGATCTCCGATGTTCCTATCATGAACATCGCCAAGAAGATCATGCCGATGATCGGCGCGATGCTCATCGTGCTGATGATGCTGACCTTCATCCCCACGCTCAGCACCTTCGCTCTGTAAGATATCTCACGGTATCTTTGGAAAAGAAGCATCCCTTCGGTCCGCCAACCGAAGGGATGCTTCTTTTGCGCCCTCACAGTGCGTGTGAGCGCGTCTGTGAGGGCAGTAAGGGTAATTACTCCCCACTGCGTGCGATGCGCTCTGCGCGCCTTAAAAGGGCGCTGGGCAAGGGAGGGATATCTCTTTTTGAAAAAAAGATATCCCTCCCTTAGACCCACCCAGAGAAAATTTCATTGCAAGCTTGCAGCTCGAAGGAGCGCGGCGCCTGGGGAATGGAAGTGCCCTGCGTGGCGGCATTGCTTCGCTCGCCGCCATGGTCGGTGCTAAACGATTTGCCTCTGCTTCTATTATCCGCTGCCGCTCTGCTGATCTTGCGTCGGTGCAGACGAATCACCTTCTACCGATGGCGCAACAACGCGGCGAGCGCAGCAATGCCGCCTTGGTAGGCACCTGCAAGGCTGATAACATCCAAAGTAGACGGAGATTGCGTAAGGCTAACGAATCGCAGGCAGAGCGGCAGCGGGTAGTAGAAGTACACCAAATCGTTTAGATACAAAAAACAGCAGGCACCCGATTCCGCAGGCTGCGCAGCTCTTCAAGCCCAAATCCCGCAATGCGGGGGTCGAGGGGGACGCCCCTCGCCTTTCTCTGGGGGGTTCAAAGGGGGTATTCTCTTCGGAAAGAGAATACCCCCTTTGTCACGTGCAGCGCCGTCGGCGCTGCCCTCCCCCCCCCCGCGCGGCGCGGGAAATGTTCTGACGAACAAACAAATTTGCCCGCTTGAGGCATAAACATTTCCATGTTATACTGCTGTTAAGAAAACAGCAGCAAAGGAGAAACCCGCATGGAGAGCATTTTTGAACGAGATCTCATTGTCACCCCCGATTATTGCGACGCGTCGGGCGCACTGTCGCCGCTGGCGGCGTTTACGATCTTTCAGGGGATCGCGGCGCAGCACGCGGAGGCGCTGGGCGTCGGCAGTGCGGCGATGGCCAAAAAAGGCGAATTCTGGCTCACGGTCCACACGCGCGTCGATCTTTTTGCGCGCGCAGAGATGATGGACTCTCTAACGGTGCGCACATGGGCGGAAGCGTGCAGCGAGCGCGATGTGCGCACGTATCGCAGCTACACGCTCTCGCGCGGCGAGACCGTCATCGCTCGCGGCAAGACCGAGTGGGCGGTCTTTGGGCCGGAGAAAAAGGTTATCCGCTTCGGCGACTCTGGCTTTCCGAAGGATTATCCCTTCCCTGCCGAGAGCGCCATCCCCGAAAAATTGCAGCGCTTCCATGAAAAGTTCGAGGATACCGACTTCTTCTCGCACTACGCCGTGCGTCCGACGGACATCGACCTCGGCCGCCATATGAACAACGTGGCCTACGTGCGCCTGCTGCTCGACTGCTTCTCGGCAAAAGAGCTCGCAAGCGGGCAGATCCGGTCGGTCGAGCTGCACTATTCAACGCCTTGCTTCGAGGGCGAGGAGCTGACGGTCTACAAAAAGCTGTCGGACGACGGCACGTGCCGCATCGGAATCGTCAAGCCCGACGGCAAAACCGCCTCGCAGTCGTGCGTAACATTCCAAAGATAAAGCGTGTTTGTTCGGAACGCCGAAAAAAAGAGGTTCTCGGATCGAGAACCTCTTTTTTGCTGCTTTGCAAAAATTCAGTTGTTGCTGCCGCTGGTGGCGCGGAGGGTGACGTCGTGATAGCCGCCCTCGACGATGCTGGTGGCGGAGACGAGCGTGAGCTTCGCGTTTTTCTGGAGGTCGGGGATGGTCGTCACGCCGCAGTTGCACATGGTCGACTTGACCTTATAAAGGCTTCTTGCGACGTTATCCTGCAAAGAGCCTGCATAGGTGACGTACGAGTCGACGCCCTCTTCAAAGGCAAGGCCCGTCTTACCGCCCAGGTCGTAGCGCTGCCAGTTGCGCGCGCGGTTCGAGCCTTCGCCCCAGTATTCCTTGACGTACACGCCGTTGACAAGCAGTTTGTTCGTCGGCGATTCGTCGAAGCGAGCGAAGTAGCGGCCCAGCATCAGGAAGTCCGCGCCCATGGCGAGCGCGAGCGTCATGTGATAGTCGTGCACGATGCCGCCGTCGGAGCAGATGGGCACATACACGCCCGTCTCGCGGAAGTATTCGTCGCGCGCGGCGGAGACCTCGATGAGCGCCGTGGCCTGGCCGCGGCCGATGCCCTTGGTCTCGCGCGTGATGCAGATCGAGCCGCCGCCGATGCCGACCTTGACAAAGTCCGCGCCGCTCTCGGCGAGGAAGCGGAAGCCGTCGCGGTCAACGACGTTGCCCGCGCCGATCTTGACGGTGCTGCCGTAGTTCGCGCGCACATAGTCGATGACCTTCTTCTGCCAGACGGAATAGCCCTCGGACGAGTCGATGCACAGCACGTCCGCACCGGCTTCGACGAGAGCAGGGATGCGCTCAGCATAGTCGCGGGAGTTGATGCCCGCGCCGACGAGATAGCGCTTCTTATCGTCCTGCAGGGCAAGGGGATGTTCCTTATGCTCGGCGTAGTCCTTGCGGAAGACGAAGTAGAGCAGATGGTCGTTTTCATCCACGATGGGCAGCGCGTTGAGCTTGTGCTCCCAGATGATGTCGTTGGCTTCCTTGAGCGTGGTGGACGCGGGAGCGGTGACAAGCTTTTCGCGCGGCGTCATGAACTCGCGCACCTTCAAATCAGTGCTCATGCGGCTCACGCGGTAATCGCGGCTCGTCACGATGCCGAGGAGCTTGCCGTTGGGCGTTGCATCCTCAGTGATCGCAACGGTGGAAAAGCCGTTTTCCTCCTTGAGCGCGAGCACGTCCGCAAGCGTGTGCTCAGGCGTCAGGTTGGAGGCGGAGGGTACAAAGCCCGCCTTGCTGCTCTTCACGCGGCGCACCATCTCCGCCTCGCTCTCGATGGACTGAGAGCCGAAGATGAACGAAAGGCCGCCCTCCTTGGCAAGGGCGATGGCCAGCGTGTCGTTCGACACCGACTGCATAATGGCCGAGACCATCGGGATATTCAGGCTGATGGGGCACTCCTCCTGCCCCTTGCGGTAGCGCACAAGGGGGGTTTTGAGCGAGACGTTGTCGGGAATGCAGTCCTCGGACGTGTAGCCGGGGACGAGCAGATATTCGCTGAACGTGTGAGACGGTTCGGGATAGTAGTAAGCCATGGGTCTGCTCCTCTCTTCTTAAATTACTTGAAATAGCGCACGGCAGAGGTGAACAGCTCCATCTCATACTTTCCGGGAACGTTGCGGTAAAGCTCCTTGCCGATGCGCTCGGTGTGCCCCATCTTGCCGAATACACGGCCATCAGGCGAGGTGATACCCTCGATGGCACAGATCGAGCCGTTGGGGTTGAATGCTGCATTCATTGTAGCATACCCGTCAAGGTCTACGTACTGCGTGGCGATCTGGCCGTTTTCGGCGAGCTTCTTCACAAGCTCTTCGGATGCGAGGAAGCGGCCCTCGCCGTGCGAAATGGGCACGGTGTAAATGTCGCCGACCTTCGTACCCGCAAGCCAGGGGGACTTGTTGGAGCACACGCGCGTGCGCACAAGGCGCGACTGGTGACGGCCGATGACGTTGTAGGTGAGCGTCGGGAAATCAGCGTCGGTGTCCATGATCTTGCCATAGGGGACCAATCCGAGCTTGATGAGCGCCTGGAAGCCGTTGCACACGCCGAGCATCAGGCCGTCGCGCTGTTCCAGAAGCTCTGTGACCTGCTCCTTGACGGCGGCATTGCGGAAAAATGCCGTGATGAGCTTGGCGCTGCCGTCGGGCTCGTCGCCGCCGGAGAAGCCGCCGGGGATGACGATGATCTGGCTCTCGCCCACGGCCTTGGCAAAGCGCTCCACGCTGTCGGCAACATCCGCGCTCGTCAGGTTGCGGATGATGAACTGCTCGGCATCCGCGCCCGCTTCGAGCAGAGCGCGCTGGGTGTCATACTCGCAGTTCGTGCCGGGGAAGACGGGGATCAGCGCCTTGGGGCGCGCAGCTTTGACAGCGGGCGCGGCGCGGCGCTCCGTCTCATAGCTGAAGCGCTCGACCGTGCCGGTCTGTTCGGTCTTCGTGGGATAGACGGATTCGAGGACGGCATCGTTCAGGGCGAGCAGCTCAGTGATGCTCGCTTCATCATTGCCAATGGCGATCGTCTTCTCCGCCGTCGTGACGCCGATGCAGACGGCATCGGATACTTCTTCCGTGAGCTCGGCGATGATCGCGCCGGGCATGGGAGCAAACCAGTCGCGCGCGGACTTTTCGGCGGCAAAGCCGATCTCGTTGCCGAGCGACATCTTGAAGACGGCCTCGGCAAGGCCGTTTTCAACGGCCCACGCGCTCGCGACCCTGCCCGCACGGGCAAGCGCGGTAAAGCGCTCCCATGCAGCGGTCTTCTGCTCTGCCGTGCCGCCGTAGAAAAGATACACGCCGTGACCGGCGGACTTGAAGTCGGTCGTCACGATCTCGCCCGCGCGCACCGGCGCAATGGCGAAGGAGATGAGCGTGGGCGGCACGTCATGGTCAAGGAAGGTGCCGGACATGGAGTCCTTGCCGCCGATGGCGGCGGCGCCGAGCTCGAGCTGGGCGTCGAGCGCACCGAGGAGCGCGGAGAAGGGCTTGCCCCAGCGCGTGGGCTCGCTGCGGAGCTTTTCAAAGAATTCCTGAAGGGAAAGATAGGCCTTGTGATAGTCCGCACCGGCGGCGACGATCTTGGCGACCGAGGTGTAGACCGCGCCGTGCGCGCCCGTGTAGGGGTCGGCGCTCATCGCGTCGGGGTCGCAGCCCCATGCCATGACGCTGCCCTGCTCGGTCGTATTGCCCGGCAGCACCGGCAGCAGCGCCGCCATTGCCTGCGAGGGGCTGCGCTGCGTCTTGCCGCCAAAGGGCATGAGCAGCGAGAACGAGCCGACCGTCGAGTCAAAGCGCTCGGTCAGTCCCCGGCGGGACGCGCTCTTTAAGCTGCCCGCCATGTCACGCAGCGTATGCGGCGCGGAAGACGGCTTTTCCTCCCCCGCTTCAACGCGGACACTCGCGTGCTTGACCGCACCGTTCGTATCAAGGAACGCGCGCGAAAGATCGGCGACCGTCTGCCCGCGCCAGTGCATGACCATGCGGGGGCTCTCGGTCACGACCGCGACGCGGTAGGCTTCAAGGTTTTCCGCCTGCGCCGCGGCAATGAACTTTTCTTCATCCTCCGGCGCCACGACAACGGCCATGCGCTCCTGCGATTCGGAGATCGCAAGCTCAGTGCCGTCGAGACCTTCGTACTTCTTGCGCACGGCATCGAGATTGATCGCAAGGCCGTCGGCCAGCTCGCCGATGGCGACGGACACGCCGCCCGCGCCAAAGTCGTTGCAGCGCTTGACGAGGCGCGTGACCTCGCCGTTGCGGAACAGACGCTGGATCTTGCGCTCCTCGGGCGCGTTGCCCTTCTGGACCTCGCTCGCCATGGTGGTCAGAGACTTCAAGTCGTGACTCTTCGACGAACCCGTCGCGCCGCCGATACCGTCGCGCCCCGTGCGACCGCCGAGCAGGATGACCACGTCGCCCGGGACGGGACGCTCGCGCACTACATTCTTCGCGGGCGCCGCGGCGACGACCGCGCCGCATTCAAGGCGTTTTGCAATGTAGCCCTCGTGATAGAGCTCGGCGACATGGCCGGTGGCAAGGCCGATCTGGTTGCCGTAGGACGAATAGCCCGCCGCCGCGGTCTGCGCCAGCTTGCGCTGGGGGAGCTTGCCGGAAAGGGTCTCCGCAAGCGTCTTGCGCGGGTCGCCGCCGCCCGTGACGCGCATCGCCTGATGGACATAGGCGCGGCCGGAGAGCGGATCGCGGATGCAGCCGCCGATGCAGGTGGCCGCGCCGCCGAAGGGCTCGATCTCGGTGGGGTGGTTATGGGTCTCGTTTTTGAACATCAGCAGCCAGTCCTGCTCCTCGCCGTTCACCTTGGCGGGAACGTGGATGGAGCAGGCGTTGATCTCCTCGCTCTCGTCGAGCTCGGGGAGAAGGCCGCGGGATTTGAGCGTCTTCGTGCCGATGGTCGCAATGTCCATGAGCGTCTGAGGACGCTTGGCGGCCTTCTCCGCACCGTAGACCTCCTCGCGCGCGGCGAGATAGCGCTCATACGCGCCCTTGACGGCAGAGTCTTCGATATCGACCTCGTCCAAGTGCGTGGAGAACGTCGTATGGCGGCAGTGGTCGGACCAGTAGGTGTCGACAACGCGCACCTCGGTCACGGTGGGGTCGCGGTGCTCTTCGTCGCGGAAATAGGCCTGCAAGGTCTTGAGGTCGTCTAAGTCCATCGCAAGGCCCATGGACGAAAGAAGCGCCGAGAGCGCTGCCTCGTCCATCGCGGTAAAACCGTCGACCGACGCGACGGGCTTGGGCTCCGTCAGATTTTCGGCAAGCGTCCCAGGCCTTGCAAGCGACGCCTCGCGGCTCTCGACAGGGTTGATCACGTGGTGCTTGACGGCCTCGACGTCTTTTTCAGAAAGCGTGCCGTAGAGCGCGTAGACCTTCGCCGTGCGGATGCGCGGACGCTCGCCCTGACTCAAAAGCTGGATGCACTGCGCCGCGCTGTCGGCGCGCTGGTCAAACTGACCGGGCAGGGGCTCGACGGCGAAGACGGCGGCAGCGCCGGATGCGTCGATCTCATCGCTCGTCAGGTCGAGCTGCGGCTCGGAGAAGACGGTGTTCGTCGCATAGGCAAACAGGGCTTCATCGATGCCCTCGACGTCGTAGCGGTTCCAGATGCGCACATTTGCAAGCCCCCTGAGGTCCAGAAACGAGCGGCAGTCGGAAAGAAGGCTCGCGCATTCGGGCGCAAGTCCGGGCTTTTTTTCAACACAGACGCGATAGACCATTTATTCTCTCTCCTTTTGCGCGGCAAGGGCCCTGCGGCCAATGTCGCTGCGGCAGTATTTGTTGGCAAATTGGGCCTCCCCCGCAAGGCGATAGGCCTCCTGCACGGCTTTCTCCAGCGTGGGGGCGACCGCCGTGACGCCGAGCACGCGCCCGCCCGCGGTAAGGAGCTTGTCTCCGTCTTTTTTCGCGCCCGCAACGTAGGTGTGCGCAGCGGCCTCTTCGCTCATCGTGATGGGGAAGCCGCTCTCGTACTTTTTCGGATACCCGTTTGAGGCAAGGACGACGCAGCAGGCGGAATCGGTCGAAAACTCGACGGCGGCATCCTTGAGCGTGCCGTTCGTCGTGGCCTGCATAACCGTGAGCAGATCGGATCTGAGAAGCGGCAGCACGACCTGCGTTTCAGGGTCACCGAAGCGGCAGTTGTACTCCACGACCTTAGGGCCGTCCTTGGTGAGCATCAAACCGAAGTACAGACAGCCCTTGAACGGACGGCCCTCGGCCTTCATCGCGCGGATGGTGGGCAGGAAGATCTTTTCCATGCACTCGTCCGCGATCTTCTTTGTGTAGTAGGGATTGGGCGCGATCGTGCCCATGCCGCCGGTGTTCGGGCCCTTGTCGCCGTCCAGCGCGCACTTGTGGTCCATGGAAGACACCATGGGAACAACGGTTTCGCCGTCGGTAAAGCTCAGAACGGAGACCTCGGGCCCCTCCATGAACTCCTCGATGACGACGCGCGCGCCGCTCTGACCGAAGGCCTTGTCCTCGATCATGGAGCGGACGGCGGCTTTTGCTTCCTCCACCGTCTGCGCGACGATGACGCCCTTACCGAGCGCCAGGCCGTCCGCCTTGACGACGATGGGCGCGCCCTGAGAATCAATATAGGCACAGGCGGCGTCCGCATCGGTGAAGAGCTCATACTTCGCCGTGGGGATACCGTATTTTTTCATCAGATCCTTGGAAAATGCCTTGCTCGCCTCGATGACGGCGGCCTTTTTGTCGGGGCCGAAGCAGGGAATGCCCGCCTCGCTCAGCGCGTCCACCGCGCCGAGGGCCAGCGGATCGTCCGGCGCGACGACGGCGTAGTCGATCCGGTGCGCTTTCGCAAATTCGACCTGCGCGGGGATGTCCTTTGCGCCGATCTCCGGCACGCAGACCGCGTCGGCGGCGATGCCGCCGTTACCGGGCAGGCAGTAAATTTCCTCAACTGCGGGATTTTCTTTTAACTTCTTGATAATGGCGTGTTCGCGGCCTCCGCCGCCGATGACCATGAGCTTCATTTGCTTTGTTCCTCCTGTTCAGTGATGGAACAGCCGCTGGCCGGTAAAGGCCATGGTAATGCCGTATTTGTTCGCGGTCTCGATCACGTTGTCGTCGCGGATCGAGCCGCCGGGCTCGACGATATAGGTGACGCCGCTCTTTCTCGCGCGCTCGACATTGTCGCCGAAGGGGAAGAACGCGTCGGAGCCGACGGTCACACCGCTCTGGCGCGCGATCCAGTCCTTGCGCTCCTGTGCGCTCAGCGCCTCGGGGCGCTCTTTGAACACGCGCTGCCACGCGCCGTCAGCGAGCACATCCTCGCACTCGTCGGAGATGTAGACATCGATGGCGTTGTCGCGGTCGGGGCGGCGGATGCCGTCCACAAACGGCAGCGCAAGCACCTTCGGATGGCGGCGGAGATACCAGTTGTCCGCCTTGCCGCCGGCAAGTCGCGTGCAGTGGATGCGGCTCTGCTGCCCGGCGCCGACGCCGATGGTCTGGCCGTCTTTGGCATAGCAGACGGAATTCGACTGCGTGTATTTGAGCGTGATGAGCGAGACGATCATGTCGCGCTTCGCTTCCTCGGGAAGATTTTTATTCTCGGTGACGATGTTCTCCAAAAGAGACGCGTCGATCCTGAAGTTGTTGCGGCCCTGCTTGAAGGTGACGCCGAAGACGTCCTTCTGTTCCTGCGGGGCGGGAACGTAGGCGGGGTCGATCTGCACGATGTTGTACTTGCCGCCCTTTTTCGTCTTCAGGATGGCGAGCGCCTCCTCGCTGAACGAGGGAGCGATGATGCCGTCGGAAACCTCGCCCTTGAGATACTCGGCAGTGGCGGCGTCGCACTCGTCGGAGAGCGCTGCCCAGTCGCCGTAGGAGCAGAGGCGGTCCGCGCCGCGGGCGCGGATGTAGGCGCAGGCGACGGGCGTAAGGGCCGCGTCAGGCTCGACAAAATAGATCTTTTTGTCCACCTCGTTGAGCGGCAGGCCGAGCGCCGCGCCTGCGGGGGAAACGTGCTTGAAGCTCGCCGCGGCGGGAAGTCCCGTCGCCTCCTTCAGCTCGCGCACGAGCTGGAAGGAGTTGAAGGCGTCGAGCAGGTTGATATAGCCGGGCTTACCGTTCAGAACGGTGAAGGGCAGGTCTCCGCCGTTTTTCATAAAGACGCGCGCGGGCTTCTGGTTGGGGTTGCAGCCGTATTTGAGTTCGAGCTCGTTCATATCGTTCTCCTCAATCGCCTAAGTTCTTGTTGAACAGCTTCACTTCGCCGTTCACGTTCGCATAAAGGGACACCTTGTTGTCCGCGTTGAGCGCCGCCCAGACCTCCTCGGGAGAGGGGACGCTCACCTCCATCGGCTCGCCGGCGAAGGTCGGCAGCGGGCTGCCGTCGCCCTGATAGGTGCTGATAAAGTATGCCTTATCCTCATCGCAGCCCTCGTAGCAGAAGAACTCGCGCAGGCACCGGCCGTCTCTGCGCTTGAGGATGGACAGCTCGAACGAGCCGTCCTCGTGCACGATGGCGGAGATGCGCGGCGTCCAGTTCGGCTCATCGGGCTCGTATTCGCGCGTCATCAGGCCGCGGCGGAAGTCGCCGTGCTCGCAGATCGTGTCGGTCTGGTCGCCGTTCGTCACGACGAGGTCGCTCCCCATCGTGCGGACGGGGTGATAGATGATGAGACTCGGGTCGGCAAGCTTGGCAGGGTCAAAGGCCTCCGTGCGGATGCCGTCATCGGTCCTGACGAAGACGCGGTTGCGGCTGTTTTCGCTGCGGCCCATGATGAAATAGTAAACGCGGTCCCTGCCGACTAAAATGCCGCGGCCGGGGTAGGACGTATTGTTCAGAAAATGCAGAAAGTCGACCATATCAGTTCTCCTTTTCTGTGATGGCGCGGCAGACAAGCTCAGTCGCGCGCGGCAGGAGCTGCCATTCGGCCTGCTCCATCACGCGGCGCTGCAAGGCCTCCGGCGTGTCGCTTTCTTCGATCTCGACCGCCTTTTGCAGGAGGATCTCGCCGCCGTCGGGGATCTCGTTGACAAAGTGCACCGTCGCGCCCGTGACCTTCACGCCGCGCGCGAGCGCGGCCTCGTGGACTTTGAGGCCATACATCCCCTTGCCGCAGAACGACGGGATCAGCGAGGGGTGGATATTCAAAATGCGGCGCGGCCACTTTTTCGTAAAGTTCTCGCTCAAAATGCTCAAAAAGCCCGCTAAAACGATGACGTCGATCCGGTACTGCTCCAGCAGCAGCCCGATGGCTCCCTCGAAGTCGTGCTGAATGAGGCTCGACGGCACGGTATGCGCAGGGACATTCGCCTTTTTTGCGCGTTCCAGCGCGTAAGCGCCCGCCTGAGACGAGATGACAAGCGCGATCTCGCCGTGCGGGATCCTGCCGTCTGCCTGCGCGTCGAGCAGAGCCTGCAAATTTGTGCCGCCGCCCGAGACGAGGACGGCAATGCGCGCGCTTTTCAGCATAAAGTGACCTTCTCTTCCCCGCTCACGATCTCGCCGATGACGTAGGCGTCCTGCCCGTTTTCCTTCAGCGCGGCAAGTGCCTTGTCGACGTCGTCCTTGGCGACGACCATCGTCATGCCGACGCCCATGTTGTAGGTGTTGAACATATCATGCTCGGGGATGCCGCCCATGCGCCGGAGCATCGCGAAGATCGGCGGCGTGCGCAGAGAGGACTTGTCGATCCTTGCGCACAGGCCGTCCGGAATGCAGCGGGGAATATTTTCGTAGAAGCCGCCGCCCGTGATGTGGCTCACGCCGTGGACGTCGGCCGCTTCCATCGCGGCGAGAACGGGCTTCACGTAAATTTTCGTTGGGCGCAGCAGCTCTTCGCCCAGCGTGCAGCCGAGCTCGTCGATATAGGCGTTCAGGTCGGCGTGTTCAATGTTGAAGACCTTGCGCACGAGGGAATAGCCGTTGGAGTGGACGCCGCTCGAGGGCAGCGCAAGCACAACGTCGCCCGCCTTCATGCGGTCGTGGTCGATGATCTTCTCGCGGTCGACGATGCCGACGGCAAAGCCCGCGAGGTCATAGTCATCGGCAGCCATGGTGCCGGGATGCTCGGCGGTCTCGCCGCCGATGAGCGCGCAGCCGGACTGCACGCAGCCCTCGGCCACGCCGGAGACGAGCGTCGCGACCTTCTCCGGCTCGTTCTTGCCGATGGCAATGTAGTCGAGGAAGAAGATGGGCTTCGCGCCGCAGCAGATGATATCGTTGACGCACATGGCGACACAGTCGATGCCGACAGAGTCGTGCTTGTCCATCAGCTGCGCAATGCGCTGCTTCGTGCCGACGCCGTCTGTACCAGAGACGAGCACAGGCTCCTTCATGCCGGTGAGGTCGGGCGCGAACAGGCCGCCGAAGCCGCCGATATCGGACACGACGCCCGGGATCATGGTGCGCCGGACGTGCTTTTTCATCAGCTTGACGCCCTCATAGCCGGCCTCGATATTCACGCCGGCATCACGGTAGCTCTCGGAAAAACTACGCATTCTTTTTCTTCTCCCCTTCACTGATCTTACACTCAAAGCGGTCCTTGCCGCCGTCTTTTGGAATATTGGTCGGATAGCCGCCGCCGAAGCAGGCCGTGCAGAAGCCGTTTTCGGTGTTGTCGGCGAGCTTGATGACGTCCTCGATGCTTAAGTAGCCGAGCGAGTCGACGCCGATGATCTTCGCGATCTCATCGACCGTGTGGTGCGTGGCGATGAGGTTGTTCTTGTCGTCGATATCCGTGCCGTAGTAGCACTCGGAGACAAACGGCGGCGCGCTGACGCGCATATGGATCTCCTTTGCCCCCGCCTTGCGGAGCAGATCGATCGTGCGGCGGCAGGTCGTGCCGCGGACGATCGAGTCGTCAATGAGCACGACGCGCTTGCCCTCGACCACGGAGCGGATGGGATTGAGCTTGATGTTGACCTCGTTTTCGCGCATGGTCTGCGTGGGCGAGATGAACGTGCGGCCAATGTATTTATTCTTGATAAAGCCGATGCCGTAGGGGATACCGCTCTGGCGCGCGTAGCCGAGCGCCGCGTCAAGGCCGGAATCCGGCACGCCGATGACGACGTCCGCCTGCACGGGATGCTCGAGCGCGAGAAACGCACCCGCGCGCTGGCGCGCGACGTGGACGCTGCTGCCGTCGATGACGGAGTCGGGACGGGCAAAGTAGATGAACTCGAAGACGCAGAGCTTTTTCGGCTCTTTGCCGCAGTGACTCGTATCCGAGCGGACGCCGCTCGCATCGACCACGACGATCTCGCCGGGGCGAATATCGCGTTCAAACTCGGCGCCGATGGCGTCGAGCGCGCAGGACTCGGAGGCGAAGACGACGGAGCCGTCCTTCAGTCTGCCCATGCAGAGGGGACGGAAACCGTGAACGTCGCGCGCGGCGATGAGCTTCGTCGGCGACGAGAGGACGAGGGAATACGCGCCCTCGATGCGGTCCATCGCCGCGGAGACAGCCGCCTCGATGGAGCCCTTCTTCAGTCTCTCCTGCACGATGATGTAGGCGATGACCTCGCTGTCGGTCGTGGTCTGGAAGATGGAGCCTTTGCTCTCAAGCTCCTGCCTCAGCTCACGCGAGTTCGTCAGGTTGCCGTTGTGCGCGAGCGCCATGCGGCCCTTGAAGTGGTTCACTAAAATGGGCTGAACGTTGCGCTTATTGTCGCTGCCTGTCGTGCCGTAGCGCACGTGCCCGACGGCGATCGTGCCCCTGCCGAGGCTTTTGAGCTGCTCGGGCGGGAAGACCTCGCTCACAAGGCCGGTGTCGCGCAGCGAGCGGAACAGGCCGTCATCATTGACGACGATGCCCGCGCTCTCCTGCCCGCGGTGCTGGAGGGAATAGAGCGCGTAGTAGGCGTAGGACGCGACGTCCGATTCCTGTGGGGTAAAGATGCCGAACACGCCGCATTCTTCGTGAATGTGGCGCGCCGGGAAGATGTTGTGATTCTCTGTCATATTCAATTTACTGCGCGTCGTGGGCCATCAGGCGCTTCATCACTTCGGCATAGGCGTCCTCCACGCCGCCGAGGTCGCGGCGGAAGCGGTCCTTGTCGAGCTTTTCATTCGTCTTGCTGTCCCACAGGCGGCAGGTATCGGGGCTGATCTCGTCGGCGAGGACGATCTGGCCGTCGGCGGTCTTGCCAAACTCGAGCTTGAAGTCGACGAGCGTGACGCCGCACTCGCCCCAGAAGGCCTTGAGCGTATCATTGACGGCGAAGGCGTACTTCTTGATGAGCTCGATCTCCTCCCAGGTCGCGAGCTTGAGCGCGACGGCGTGGTAGGCGTTCATCAGGGGGTCGTGCAGATCGTCGTTCTTGTAGGAGAACTCGATCGTGGGCTCGGAGAAGACGATACCCTCCTCCACGCCGTAGCGGGAGGCAAAGTGACCGGCGGAGATGTTGCGGATGATGACCTCGAGCGGGACGATGGAGACCTTCTTGACGAGCGTGTCGCGCTCGCTGAGTTCCTTGACAAAGTGGGTCGGGATGCCGGCCTTTTCCATCTTGGCCATCAGGCGGTTGGTCATCTGATTGTTGATGACGCCCTTGCCGACGATGGTTCCCTTCTTCGCGCCGTCAAAGGCGGTGGCGTCGTCCTTGTAGGAAACGATGACGAGGTTGGGATCCTCGGTGGCGTAAACCTTCTTGGCCTTGCCTTCGTAGAGCTGTTCTTTCTTTTCCATGATGACTGTTCTCCTTTTATTGTTTTATTGTTATATTGTTATATTGTTATATTTTTTGTCGTTCGATGCAGAGAAATGGCTTCTCAGTTTTTGTAGCGCTCGCGCAGCTCGGCATCGGCCTTCAAAACGGCGGCGGTGCCTTCGTCGCGGGACTCTTGCAGCTTTTCGGCAAGCGCTGCATCCGTCACGGCCATGATCTGCACGGCAAGGATGGCGGCGTTTTTCGCCCCGTCGACGGCGACGGTGGCAACGGGAATGCCGCTCGGCATCTGGACGGTCGAGAGCAGCGCGTCCATGCCGTCGAGCTTCGCGCCGCTGCACGGCACGCCGATAACGGGAAGCGTTGTGTTCGCGGCCATGGCGCCCGCCAGATGCGCGGCCATGCCCGCCAGCGCGATGATACAAGAAAATCCGCTCTCCCGTGCCGACGCTGCAAACTCTCTTGCCTCGTTCGGGCACCGGTGGGCGGATAACACGCGGACCTCGGTCTCGATCCCATATTCCTTGAGCGTCTGGATCGTCTTCTCGGCGACGGGCAGGTCGCTCGTGCTGCCCATAATAACGGCTACCTTTCGCATAGTTCTGCCTCCTTAAAAGCAAAAATGGGCGCTCCACTGCCTCGATGTGCAGTTGAAGTGCCCAGACGGTCGGCTGCTGAAGATTCAGCAAAAAAACGCTCTCTGCTCCCCTGTGGTGACCCACGTTTCCGTCAGTTACAAAGAGCTCAACTTGACAAGCACTATAGTAGCACAGGCGTCTCCTTTCGTCCATGCGGCAATAGAGAGAAACCTGTGCGCCGCTTTCTTTGCTTTTTTGATGATAATATACATATTCATAAGCTGAACTTATATCTATCCCACGAAAATAGCAAACTGCGGACAAAATTTGAGAGAGCCGCACACATGATGTGTGCGGCTCTCTCTCGCATCGTGGTGTCAGAAAGGCAGCCGGCTGCTGATGGCAAGACTCAGCAGGATGACTGCGAGCGCAATGAACACAGGTGCTTTTCGCCTGAGCTTCCTCATCGCGCGCTTTTCGTCCACAGAGGAATCCTCACTTGGCCAGCTCTTTGCCCAGCGCGCGGCAGGCGTCCAGCGCGGCGTCATCGGGCGTCTCGCAGCAGGTCACGCTCTCGCACACAAGGCGAAGGCCGGAATCGTCACAGTCCTTCTCCCAGCTGCGCATCCATTCGCCGTCGCCCCAACCATAGGAGCCGAACAGCGCGGCGCTCTTGCCGCCGAGACTGCGCTTGACCTCGTCAAACATGGGCTGGAACTCCATCTCCTCGAGCACCTCGCTGCCCATGGCGGGACAGCCGAAGCCGATGGCATCATAGGAGCCGAGCTCGGAAGCATTCACCTTATCGGGGGTGAGCAGGGTGACCTGCGCGCCGGCGCTCTCCGCGCCCTCGGCGACGGCCTTGGCCATGGCCTCGGTGTTGCCCGTGCCGCTCCAGTAAACAACTGCAATCTTTTTCATATTTCCAATGTCCTTTCCTGTTTGAAAAATTTATCACACTGCCACGGCAAGCTGCTCGATGCCCGAGCCCGCCTGAAAGAGTGCGCAGTAGATCTCCGTGCATTTTTTGAATCGCGCGAACTGCTCGCGCGCCTTCTTTTCGTCGCCGTACACCTTCCACAGCCCCGCGCACTTGAAATCGCAGGCGCGGTGGTCGATGAAGCCCTTGACATCCTCGGGCGGATAGGAGAGGAAAAGTCCGACCTCATGGGGGAACTCGCCGCCTTCGCGAAAGCGGCGGATGAGGTTTGCAACACAGCGACCGCTGTGGCTCGTGCTGCCGTAACCCGCGCGGCGCAGGATCTCGAGCGCCTGCTCGTCCTGCAAATCGCGGCACAGGTCCTGCGGGCGGTAAAGGTACAGCAGCGCCTGTCCCTCGAGAAACCGGATGGGCAGAAGGCACAGCCCCTTCGGAACGAGCAGCCGATTGAGCTGGCGGATATCCGCGAGCAGCTCCTCCTTATCGTCGCAGGGGCAGGGGAAGAGGCTGCCGGTCTTGATGCCCGCGAGCGTCGGTGCGGCCTGACGGATGAGGATCTCCTCGGGCATGGGCTCTTCACTCCTTCTCGGCGTTTGGGGTCAGTATCCCCGGACAGCGGCATTTTCAGTCGTGATTAGGCTCCTCTAACAGTTAGATTTATCTAACTAACGCTGCACAAAGCTCGCTGCCGATGGTGCTATGATAGCAGAGGAAAGGAGCCTTATCCGCTCCAAACTGCTCGGATAAGGCTCCAAAATTTATCCATCCGTTTCCTGCCGCGGCGCGCAGCTATCGCGCTCCGCGCCCGCGCGGTAGGCGCTGGGCGACACGCCGATCACACTGCGGAAGGCCTTGGCGAACTTGCTGGCGTTGTCGTAGCCGAACTGCCCCGCGATATCAAGCACCGTGCGGTCGCCCGTGCGCAGAAGCCGCGCGGCGCCGTGCATCTTCTGCGCGCGCAGGAAGGCCGCCGGCGTCATGCCATAGACGCCGCGAAAGCTCGCGGCGAGCTGCGAGGACGACGCGCCAAGCCTTTGCGCAAGCTCCGCCGTGGTGATGTTCTCCTCGGTATTCTGCAGCAGAAGGTCGCGCGCAGCCTGCGCGAGGCGCACCTGCGCGCCGCTGTAGCCTCTGCGCTCCTGGGCGACGTCGAGCGCGCTCAAAAAGAGCAGCAGCTCGAGCACCTTGACCTTGAAGTAGCCGCGCCGCAGCTCATTGGGGACGGCGTAAAGCTCGGAAAAAATGTGTTCGACACGTGCGCTGGACCGCGCGACGAAGCAGCCGCTGCCTGCGCAGAACTTCTCTGTCAGCGCGTCCGGACGAACGTCGACATCCTGCAAAATGCAGGAAAGGCAGTCCGGCGCGCGCTTCGGATCGAGCGTGACGGTGATGCCGTGATAGTGCCCCGTGGGGAAGCACGCCGCGCCTGAGCCATCCTCCCTGCTGACGACGGAAAGGTCGCCGGGGGCAAGGAAGTAGTGCTCGCCCCCGCACTCGTACTCGATGCGCCCCTCGCGGCAGTGGTGGATCTCGAGAAGGCCCGGCGGCTCGAGCCGCTCAAGGCGGCAGGCGCACCGGTGCACGTCATTATAAATGAGAGAGATGCCCGGAAAAACGGGGTAGACCGTCCGCCGCACCTCACCGCCCGCCGCGGAAAAGCGGTAGACGGTACATTCTTCATCGCGGTGCAGCACGGCGGCGTCTTCGCCGTACAGGGTGGTCTGCGGACTGGGCACGGTGATCGCGGCTCCTTTCTGAAAACGAAAAAGGCGGCGGGCGCGGTGTGCGCCCTGCCGCCGCTTATGCTGATCTTATGCCTGCGCGCACGCCGGCTCATGGCACGCGCCGCCCGTGTCCCCCTCCAAAAGCTCGGGGTGCTTCAGGTAGCGGCGCAGGCTGGCCCAGAAGAGGGCGTACTCGTGGCCGGTGCAGATACGCTCATCCATGACAACGGAGAGCGGGATCAGTTTTTTATTATACTCGCCTGTGAGATAATTTGCAATGGGCTTGCCCATGCTGACAAACACGCCCGTCGTGCCGAACTCGTAGCAATGGTGGAAGATGGAATTCGTGTTGATGGAGGCAAGGTTCGTGATAAAAAGGCTCGTGTGGAACGGGCTCAGATCAATGATTTTCCGTGGTAAAACGCCGCAGCGGTCCATCAGCTTCACAAGGCCGAACAGGAGCCCCGGCAGCAGCGGGATAGAAAAAACGAAGTTGGCAAACTTATCCGTGCTGTTGTTGTGTGTGGCGACCTGATTCTGCGCGACCGCCTCTTCGATCTTGCGGTTGATGGAGAAAATGTCATCGCCGTCTTCAAAGAAGACCTTGATGGACGTTTCATCAGGTCGGCCGTCGGCGCGGTTTTTCAGGATAACGAAGCTGACGCAGAAGTGATTGCGCTGATAGATCTTGCTGTTCATGATGAAGCGGTTGATCTTGGGATTTTCCTGATAGGCCTTGAAATAGGCCGCGAGCAGGAGCGTCATATAAGGGATGCGGATGCCCTCGCGCCGTTTTTCCTGAATGTAGCGGCGCAGGATCTCCATATCGGCATACTCGGTGATGAAATTCTGCGCATCGTAGCGCCGGGGCATGATATAGGGCAGCGCCGACACGATGGTGGAGGCTTCTTTGACGCGGGTTCCGTCGGGACGCATGGCAGGTTCCTCTTTTCTTTGAGTTAACTTCATCTTACCCGCTTTTTCCCCGCTTGACAACATTTTTCTTAGCAAATTCTTTATTAAATGTTTGTTAAGCCATGCTCTCTCCCCACTCGAGCGTCACATAAACGACGCGCAGAAGGCCGGAAAGCGCCGAAGGAACGTAGACCTCGGCAGACATATCCTCCGCCGTAAAAAGCGCGCGATCCAGCGTGCCGTCCGCGTTTTTTTCGTTACGACCAGCAGTTCCGCGCCCTCCGGGGCGGACAGGGCTTCGGGAATGGCGTCAGCAGGATATTCCCCACGCGAAAGGACGTTCTTTTCGCCGTCCATCCAGACAAAGGCGGCAGACTCCGCCGCCGTGTGCGCCTCGAACGAAACGCTCACGCTGACGGTACGGCTCTGCTTTTTGCCGTTCGGCGTCCAGGAAAGCATTTCCGAGCGGCTCAGGCCAAAGCTGTCGCCGCAGCAGCCCTCGCCGGTGCAGACGGCATAATACCGCCCGTCCGCCGTGCGGAATACATCGCACGCATACAACTCTGTGCTGCACTGTGCGTCAAGAAGGATACTGCCGCCGGTCTCATAGCGGTCGCCGTTGTCGTCGCCGAAAACATGAAGCCCGCCGCGCTCCACCTCTTCCGACGAAGCCATGCCGATGGAGTAATTGAACGCAGAATCCTCTTCATAGTAGGGATCATCCGGTGAAAAGGCCGTAATGCTTACAAACATCGGCACACCGGGGACGCCGAAGTCGTATCGGTCATCGGCCCTTTCCGCATAGCGCTTGCCGTCGAACGGCTCGAGCGAGAAGAAATAGCCGACCCACTCGTCGTCCGCAGAGTCCTGCGCTGCGTTTTGCGCCAGTTCCGGCCGGTAGAGCGCAAAGCTCACACCGAATACTGCCGCGAGTGCCAGCGCAAAGGCGATCAGTCGTTTCATGCCGTCTCCCCCTTCCAATCTACCCTGATCTCTACCGCGGTCAGGCTGCCGTTCCGATAGCGGAAGGTATGCAGCCCGCCGTCATCGCCGCGGCTGCAAATATCGTATTCCGCCGTCTCGCCGTCCCGGTCGATGCCGCAGCTCGTGCCGATGAGATACGCCGCGCCGTCCGCAGGCGTGATGGACTCCGGCAGCGCGTCGGGCGCGAATTCCTCCAGCTTCAGCACGGTATCGTTTTCGTCCATGTGCGCGACGGTGAACTTCGTCGGCGTCGGATGGGACACAGCGGTAATGGCTACCTTGACTTTCACGCGCTCGGACTTGCCGCCGATGCTCTCGGTTTTATCGCTTGTAAGCGTGTGGGACACACTGCCACCGTCGTCGCCGGACACGCCTATGCTGCTGCCGCTTGTCAGATAAACGCGGCCATCCGGCGTTTGATAGATGGGATAGAAGTTGAAGATCCTGTGCTCATCGCCGCAGGCGTAGACCTCACCGGAGAGGTCAATATCCGTTGTGCGGATGCCGTCCGCGTCACTGACATTGACCCTGCTGCGCGCCTTGCCGAGACCGCCGAAATGCACAACGGTCGGATAGTCCGTCCCTTCCTCGCTGATCTGCGCGCAGAATATCCCGCCGCCATCGTCAAGTGTCGGGAAATACCAACTTTTCCCCGTCTGCTCGGCGTAGATCCGCCCGCTCTTCCACTGGAATTTGCCCGTTGCGGTGACGATGAGATCATCCAGGTCGAGATCTTCCTCCGAAACATACGCGCCGATGAGCACGCCCGCTTCCTCCGCAGCATCGGACTGCATCGCACTGCCGTCGAGAAAGGCGACGAGAAAGACCGCCGCAAGGATCGCAGCAAAAACCAAAATCGTTTTCGTTTTACTCTTCATGTTCCGCCTCCAATTCTCCGTCGCATTGCAGAATATCGCTCACATTGCATTCGAGCGCGCAGCAGATGCGGTTGAGCGTTGCAAAGCGCACGCCCTTAGCCTTGCCGCTGCGCAGAATGGAAAGATTTGCCTCCGTGATGCCGACGATGGCACAAAGTTCCTTGCTTGTCATGCCGCGCACTTTCAACACCTCGTCCAGATGTACCGTGATCGCCATGGCCGCACCCTCAGATAAAGAGGTCGTTGTCCGCCGCAAGAGCGACGTTCGAGACGATGAGCCGCGCACCGAGAAGCGCTGCGAGCACGAAGCACAGCTCGAAGATCGGCAGACGGATCGAAATGCTGGTGCTCAGGAGCATCGGCGCGCAGACCGCCTGCACAAGGTTGACCGCCAGCGCGAACAGCACGCTGATCTTAAGCGCCTTGCCGCACCAGGCGGCGAGCTTCGGCGCATAGACTGCGCTTTCCTGCGTAAACGCGCCGTTCTCCATCGTGTCGAGCAGGCCGATGGCGAAGTACGCTGTCGCGGCGGCGAGCAGCGTAGGAAGGCTTTCCGCGGCAAAGCGCAGGGCGAGGACAACATAGCTGAACACAAGGCTCTTCGAACCCGTTATGTCCGTTGCCGCAGGCAGGACCGTATCCGCAGTAAAGGCCGTATTGCCCGCCTTGAGCGTGTCGATGGCGGTAAGCAGCCCCGCAAATTCCACAAAGAATACCGCAAAGACGAAGTACGCCGCCGCAAGACCGAGCAGCACACGGAAGAGCTTCAAAAGCTCCTGCGTACCGCCATCGGAAAACCTCCGCAGCAGCCGCAGCACGACCCAGCCCGCAAGCAGCGCAAACAGGAGCCACTGCCAGGCAAGGCGCGGAAAAAGCGTCTCCGCCGACGTGCTCCAATAAGTGACCCAACCGCGAGGGAAAAGTGCGCCGGCGACGGCAAGCGAGCAAAGCCCGAGCAGCGCGTCCTCCGCCTTCCACGCCCGCTTCGCCCGGATGCGCACGAACACATAGAGCGGCAGCAGGACGCAAAACGCGTACAGCGTGAACGCCAGCGCGAAGCCGAAACGTCCCGAGGCGGCCAGCGTGCTCAGCCCCTGCCCAATCGCGCCGCCCGGAAATCCGACAATGGAAAAAGCGTCACCCTCGATGAGCCACAGGGCGAGCGCAAGCAGCGCGCAGATGAGCGCCTCCGCCAAAAGTAAGGTCTTGATCCGGTCACGTTTCATATCGCACCTCCAGGATTATTGTTTTTCGATAATTTCTATTGTCAGCATAGCAGGAGAATTATCGTTTGTCAATAATTTCTTTTGTAAAAACGCTGATCGTCGAAAAACCGCACGATTGCCTGAAAATAAACGACAACTTTGCTTTTTTCTATTGATTATCCCGGTCCGATAGACTATACTTGTAGCTGTCAAACCATGCAATTTCATTGCTATTGCTTAAAAAGACATTCAGGAGGACACCAACAATGAAGTACAATCGCACTTACAACTTCTCCGCCGGTCCCGCGATGATGCCGGAACCCGTGCTGGAGGAAATCCGTGACGAGATGATGAACTACCGCGGCAGCGGTATGTGCGTCATGGAGATGAGCCACCGCTCCAAGGTCTTCCAGCAGATTGCTGACGAGGCCGAGGCTGATTTGCGCGACCTGATGGGCATCCCCGACAACTACAAGGTCCTGTTCATTCAGGGCGGCGCTACGCTGCAGTTCGCGGCTGTGCCCTGGAACCTGATGAAGAACGGCAAGGCTGTCTACGTTGAGACCGGCGCATGGTCCAAGAAGGCCATTGCCGAGGCCAAGAAGTACGGCGAGGTCATCGTTGCCGCTTCCTCCAAGGACAAGAACTACAGCTACATCCCCGATTGTTCCGATCTCGACATTCCCGATGATGCCGACTATGTCTACATCTGCGAGAACGAGACCATCCACGGTGTGACCTGGCAGAAGCTGCCCAACACCAAGGGCCACGTCCTCGTCTCCGACCAGAGCTCCATGTTCCTTTCCCAGCCCTGCAATGTCAGCGACTACGGCATGATCTACGCAGGCGTGCAGAAGAACGTCGGTCCTGCCGGTATGGTCATCGCCATCATCCGCGAGGACCTCATCCGCGAGGATCTCGACCCCAAGATGCCCATCTATATGCGCTATGACACCCACGCCAAGAACGACTCCATGTACAACACCCCCAACTGCTGGGCGATCTACTGCTGCGGCAAGGTGTTCAAGTACCTCAAGAGCATCGGCGGTCTCGAGGTCATGCATCAGCGCAACATCGAGAAGGCCAAGGTCATCTATGACTTCCTGGATTCCTCCAAGATGTTCCACGGCACCGTTGAGCCCGAGTTCCGTTCTCTCATGAACATCCCCTTCGTCACCGATTCCGCCGAGCTCGACGCCGAAGTCGTCGCCGCTACCAAGGCTGCCGGTTACGATAACCTCAAGGGCCACAAGAGCGTCGGCGGTCTGCGCGCCAGCGTTTACAACGCCATGCCCATCGAGGGCGCAAAGGCTCTCGTCGAGTTCCTGACCAAGTTCGAGGCTGAGCACACCAAGTAAAGGAAAATTTCTTAAAAGGGGGATACTATCCCCCTTTTAGATACCCCCTCACCAGTGAAACGTTCACTGGTGCCGCCGCCAAAGGCGGCTGGGCCAATGTATTTTTGTGACGCATATGTCGTCACAAAAATGATTTAATAATATTTAAGGAGAATTTCGTTATGCGTATTCTTGTTACCGACGGTATGGATAAGGGCGCGATCGAGAAGGTCCGCGCGATGGGTCATGAGCTCGTTGAGCAGTTCTACGAGCCCGACGAACTGGGCAAGGCCCTGCGCGACTTCGACGTCGCCATCATTCGCTCCAAGACCAAGCTGCGCGCCAAGCAGATCGATGAGGCCAAGGGCAGCCGCTTCAAGTGCGTCATCCGCGCCGGTGTCGGCCTTGACAACATCGACGTGCAGTACGCCAAGGACAACGGCATCGAGGTGAAGAACACCCCGAAGTCCCCCTCCGAGTCCGTTGCCGAGCTCGCCATGGCTCATATGTTCTCCTGCGCCCGTTACATCTCCATCGCCGGCCACTCCATGCGCGAGGGCAAGTGGGAGAAGAAGGCCTACGGCAAGGGCATCGAGCTGACCGGCAAGACGCTCGGTATCGTCGGCTTCGGCCGCATCGGTCAGAAGCTCGGCAAGATGGCCAAGGCCATCGGCATGAACGTTGTCGCGTTCGATATCTTCCACATCCCCGGCATCGAGGAGGAGCTCGGCATCCCCTATGTTGAGATGGACGAGCTGCTCGCCAAGTCCGACTTCATCTCCGTCCACGCTCCCGCTGTCGACGGCGGCGCTCTCATCAATGCCGAGCGCATCGCCAAGATGAAGGACGGTGTCGTCATCATCAACACCTCCCGCGGCACCAACGTCGACGAGGCCGCGCTGCTTGACGCACTCAACAGCGGCAAGGTCCGCGCCGCCGGTCTGGACGTCTATGCCGACGAGCCCGCAACCAACGTCGCCCTCTACTCTCACCCGATGGTCTCCTGCACGCCGCACATCGGCTCCGCGACCGTCGAGGCTCAGGGCCGTATCGGTGAAGAGCTGGTCGAGATCATCTCCAAGATGTGATCATTCGCAGTCCGCTGCGACAAAAAGGAAGAGCTGCCTCCCGGCAGCTCTTCCTTTTTGTCTTCCCGTGGGAAACGGCATATCTTTTGCTTCCGCTTCATAGGATACAGCAACAAAACCGTGTTGAGGTGTACGATATGGAAGGAAGCCAGAACTATGTGGAGCTGTGGGGCATCGCCGGGAGCGCCCCCGCCTTTTCGCACGAAAATCACGCGCGGCGGTTTGACAAATTTCCCCTTCGGGTGGAGCGCCTGTCGGGGCAGAGCGACGTGCCCGTCATCGTCGCGGGTGAGGCGCTGCTGCGCACGTGTCCCGTGAGCGAGGGACAGAGCCTGCGCGTCACGGGGCAGCTTCGTTCGTTCAACAATAAGAGCGGGCAGGGCAGCAAGCTCGTCATCACGGTCTTCGCCCAGAGCATCGAGCCGGGGGACGGGACTTACTTCAACCGCATCCTGCTCTCCGGCACGCTGTGCAAAAAGCCCGCGCTGCGGCGCACACCGCTGGGGCGCAGCATCTGCGACCTCATTCTGGCCGTAAACCGTCACTACGGCCGCGCGGATTATCTGCCCTGCATCGCCTGGGGACAGACGGCAATGCAGATCGCCGAGATGGACGTGGGCGACCGGCTAACCATCGAGGGGCGCGTACAGAGCCGCACCTACACCAAAATGCTCGAGACCGGCAGCGAGGAACGCACAGCGTTTGAGGTCTCGGTGATGCAGCTCGTGGAGGAGGCGGAGGACGCGGAGACGGAACAAGCCTGAGCGACGAAATATATGGAAAAAGCCACTGCAAACACGCACTGCAGTGGCTTTTTTGCGTGAATATTCTCATTTTTAGTCCAATAATGGCGCAAAACGTTTATATGTCCGCTTCCTATTCAAATAATTTATCACTGCATCCCTTTACTTTTATCGATAAGAATGTTAGAGTTTCATAATGTTGTATACGACCGCCGCAGAATGCACAAGCGGTGGACTACAGGATCAATACGGAGAGAGAAAAATGGCAAGAATTTTTTTACTCAAAGGCGACATCGCAAATCCCGGCTACGTGGATATCCCCGAGGAGGCGACGACCATCCGCCAGGTCATCTATGACATCGGCGGCGGCATCCCCGGCGGCAAGAAATTTAAGGCCGTGCAGATCGGCGGGCCGAGCGGCGGCCTCCTGACCGAGGAGCATCTGGATCTTCCGCTGCATTTTGTCAAGCTCAAGCCCTACGGCGTGCGCCGCGGCGACAGCGTCATCACCGTGCTCGACGAGGACCGCTGCATGGTCGACGTGGCCGCGCGCTTCATGGAATACACGCAGACAGAGTTCTGCGGCAAGTGCGTCCCCTGTCGCGAGGGCACAAAGCGCATGAATGAGCTCCTCTGGGGGCTGAAGGACTACCGCATCGAAAGCAAGGAGTTCACCCTGCTCACCGACCTTGGCGAGATGATCTCGGTGACGGCGTTCTGCAATCTCGGCAAAAACTCGTTCCACACGCTGAAGACCGCCATCAAATACTTTCCGAAAGAGTTTGAGGACCATCTCAAGGGCGAGTGTGCGCTCTGCGAACGCGACCGCGAGCCGATCGTTCCGGGCGGTCTGCCCTATAACAGGATCCGTCTCGTCGTCGACCCGAGCGTTTGCCGCGGGTGCAGCAAGTGCGCGCGCAACTGCCATGCCGACGCCATCACGGGCGTGATCAAGTCCCCCTTCTCCATCGATCCGGAGAAGTGCGTAAAATGCTACACCTGCATCGAAGCCTGCCCCTTCGACGCCATTCAGGAGGTGGAGATCGATGGCTAATATCATGTACGTGGACAACATCCGCGTGGAATTTGACCAGGAAGCGACGGTGCTGGATGTTTGCCGCAAGGCAGGCGTAGAGGTGCCGAACTTCTGCTTCCATTCCGATCTCTCCGTTTATGGCGCGTGCCGTATGTGCATGGTCGAAAACCTTGACACCGGCGAGATCTCGGCTGCGTGCACGACCAAGCCGAAAAACGGCCTGCGCATCCGCACGAACACCGCGCGTCTGCTCAAATACCGCCGCATGATCCTGGAGCTGATGCTCTCGGCCCACTGCCGCGACTGCACCATGTGCGAAAAGAGCCGCACCTGCCGCCTGCGCGAGATGGCAGTGCGCTTCGGCATCCACCATATCCGCTTCAGCGACACGCGCGAGCACATTCCCGAGGACCACTCCTCTCCCGCCGTGCAGATCGACTATAACAAGTGCATTCTCTGCGGCGACTGCGTGCGCGTGTGCAAGGAGGTGCAGGGCATGAGCATCCTGCACTTTGCGGGCCGCGGTCCGGGCCTGCACATCGAGGCGGGCGATAACCAGCAGCTTTCGAGCACCCACTGCGTCAGCTGCGGCCAGTGCTCCGCCGTGTGCACGACCGGCGCCATCACAGTGAAAAACCAGATCGGCGATGCGTGGCGCGCGCTGCACGACCCGCAAAAGCGCGTCGTCGTTCAGATCGCCCCCGCCGTGCGCGTAGCGCTCGGCGAGGCCTATGGCATCCCGAGCGGCGAAAATGTGCTCGACAAGCTTGTCACAGCGCTCAAGATCATGGGCGTGGACGAGGTGTACGACACGATCTTCGGCGCGGACCTCACCGTGCGCGAGGAAGCGCAGGAGTTCCTGCGCCGGCTTGAAACGGGCGAAAACCTGCCGCTGATGACCTCCTGCTGCCCCGCGTGGGTGCGGTACGTAGAAAATGAGCGGCCGCAGTTCCTGAAAAACCTCTCCTCCGCCCTCTCCCCCATGCAGATGCTGGCAACCGTGCTCAAGGACAAGTACCGTGAAAAGGATGCCGCCGACGGGCGCACGACCTACCACATTGCCATCATGCCCTGCACGGCCAAGAAGATGGAGGCCGGCCGTCCCGAGTTCCGCCGCGACGGTGTCCCCAATGTGGACCTTGTGCTGACCACGCAGGAGGTCATCCGCATGATCAAGGAGTCCGGCATCCGCTTTCAGATGCTTGAAAAGGAAGCGCCCGACCTGCCGTTCGGCATGGGCAGCGGCGCAGCCGAGATCTTCGGCACCTCCGGCGGCGTTGCCGAGGCGGTCGCGCGTTACTGCCTGCCTGACAAGAGCAAAAACGCGCTGCGTATGCTCGAGCACAGCGGTCTGCGCGGCAACGAGCCCATCCGCTTCGTCACGCTGCCCATCAACGGGCGCGACGTGCGCATCGCCCTTGCCCACGGCCTTTCCAACGCCTCCAAGCTGCTCGACCAAATCGAAAACGGCGAGGTGCAGGTCGACCTTGTCGAGGTCATGTCCTGTCGCACAGGATGCGTCGGCGGCGCGGGCCAGCCTTACGCGCTGATAAACACCAAGCTCCAGCGCGCGCACGGTCTGTATGAGATCGACCGCAGCGCGATGTTCAAGCGCAGCGAGCGCAATCCCGTCATCAACGCAATGTATGACGCGGGTCTCAGCGAGCGCGCGCATGAGCTGCTGCATCTGGAGTACGAAGAATAAGCAAAGGACCGGCTGCATCGATGCAGCCGGTCCTTTCCCCCATCTTTTTTGAAAAATATCATTATTATTTGTAATAGGTCTCTTGACAAATCTCGACATTTCCAATAATATATTTTCGGAAATTCATTATAAATTCTAAATTGGAGGCTCGTATGGAGGTTCGCAATCTGGTCACCTTCTTGAAGGTTACGGAACTCAAAAGTTTTTCCCGCGCTGCTGAAGCGCTGGACTATTCGCAGTCTGCCGTCACAGTGCAGATACAGCAGCTCGAGCGCGAGCTCGGCGTGCAGCTCTTTGACCGCATCGGCAAAACAGTCTCCATCACACAGTACGGCAAGGACTTTGTCTCCTACGCACGCGACGTGGTCAGCGCCATCGCGCGGGCGAGCGCGTTCGCCTCGTCCGATTCCGAGCTCAGCGGCACGGTGCGCGTCGGCACGCTCAACTCGCTGCTCACGGCGTCGTTTTCCGATATCGTGCCGCTTTTCCACGAGCGCTTCCCGCACGTGCAGATCAACCTGCACGCGGGCAACATCGCCTCCATCACGGAGATGCTCGTCAAAAATGAGCTCGACATCATCTACACGCTCGACGCGCAGATCTTCGACACACAGTTTGTCAAGGTCTTTGAGGAGCAGGAGGATGTGGTCGTCGTAACGAACGCGGAAAATCCGCTTGCCGAGCGCAGCGACGTTCACCTTGCCGACCTCGTCTCGCACCCGTTCATCCTGATGAACCACGGCAACCCCTACCGCGACCAGTTCGACCGCGAGCTCGCCCGTCAGGACCTGAGCGTGGAGCCGTTTCTGGAGCTCGAGAGCGACACGCTGGCGCTCAGACTCATCCGCGAGAATCCGGAGTATCTCTCCATCCTGCCGCTCTATACGGCAGAGATGAGCATCCACAAGGACAATCTCGCCATCATCCCCGTGGCGGACTGCCAGATGCGCCAGTGGCGTCAGGTGCTCTACCACAGAAACAAGGTCATCACGCCGCAGATTCAGGGGATGCTGGACGTCATTCTGGACGTTGCAAAAAAGCCGTTCTGAGCCAATATCCGTCTGCCCGCAGGGGCGCGCCGAAGAGCGCGCCCCTGCTTTTTCGGTTTACCGTGTCAGCGCAGCGCAAAAAATATGAAAAAAGAGGTGCAAAATGAAAAAAGGCGCGGTATAATAGGGAGCAAATTCCAAGTCCGCGGCGCTGACCGCGGCATTCCGATCGGAGGGATATTTTATGCGTATCGTTGTCAAGGTCGGCACCTCCACGCTGGCGCACGCCACAGGGCGGCTGAACATCCAGCGCATGGAGCGCTTCTGCAAGGTGCTGAGCGACCTGAAGAACATGGGGCACGAGATCATTCTCGTCTCCTCCGGCGCCATCGCCATGGGCTTTGGCAAGCTCAATCTGAGCGAGCGGCCGAAGGACACCCCCACCAAGCAAGCCTCCGCCGCGGTCGGCCAGTGCGAGCTGATGTACACCTACGATAAGCTCTTCACCGAGTACAACCACACCGTCGCACAGCTCCTCATCACCGCGCCCGACATTGAGGAGGGCGGCACCCGCAAGGAAAACTTCCACAACACGCTCGCGCGGCTCCTGGAGCTCGGCACGCTGCCCATCATCAACGAGAACGACACCATCTCCACCGCGGAGTTCGGCATCGGCGACAATGACACGCTCTCCGCCATCGTAGCGGCAACGGTCAAGGCCGATCTTCTCATCCTGCTCTCGGACATCGACGGGCTCTTCGACGGCGACCCGCGCAAGAATCCCGACGCGAAGCTCATCGATACGGTGGACGTCATCGACGAGCACATCATCTCGCTCGGCGGCGGGAGCGGCTCGAGTCTCGGCACAGGCGGCATGGCGACGAAGCTGCGCGCCGCACAGATCTCGACGGCGGCGGGCTGCGAAATGGTCATTGCCAACGGTCAATCGCCCGATATTCTCTACGACGTGGCCGCCGGCAGGCGCGTGGGCACAAGATTTACGGTAAAGAGGGACTGAGCATGACGACCATCGATCTTTTGAAGAAAACAAGAGCCGCCTGGGGCAGCATCCGCAGCGCCTCTGCCGAGGAGAAAAACCGCCTGCTGCTCGCAATGGCGGAGAGCCTGGAGGCAAACAGCGCCGATATCCTGCGCGAGAACGCAAAGGACATGGAGACGGCGCGAGGGACGATCTCCGATGTGATGCTCGACCGCCTTGCCCTGACGGAAGGCCGCATCCACGCGATGGCCGAGGGCATCCGCGAGGCCGCGGCCCTGCCCGACCATGTGGGGCGCACGCTCGCGCAGTTTGTCCGTCCCAACGGCATGACCATCACCAAGCGGCAGGTACCGCTCGGGCTGGTCGCCATCATCTATGAGAGCCGCCCGAACGTCACGTCGGACGCCGCGGCGCTGTGCATCAAGAGCGGCAACGTCTGTATGCTGCGCAGCGGCAAGGAGGCCTATCGCTCCTCCCGCGCCATCGTCACGGCGCTGAAGGCCGGCATCGAGGCCGCCGGCGGCGACCCCGATATCGTCAACATCGTGGAGGACACGACGCACGCGAGCGCGCAGGCCTTGATGACGGCGGACGGCCTCGTCGACCTGCTCATCCCGCGCGGCGGCAAGGGGCTCATCCGCGCGTGCGTGGAAAATGCGACCGTTCCCTGCATCGAGACCGGCACCGGCATCTGCCATGTGTACGTCGACCGTGACGCGGACCTTGACATGGCGGTCAAGATCATCGTCAACGCCAAGACGAGCCGCCCGTCTGTCTGCAACGCCGAGGAGGTCTGCCTCGTCCACCGCGATATCGCAAGGGAGTTCCTCCCGAAGCTCAAGACCGCGCTCGTTGACGAGCGCAAGGCAGCGGGCCTCGTCCCTGTTGAGCTTCGTCTTGACGCGGCCGCGGCAGAGCTCATCCCCGGCACAATGGCGACGGAGCTCGACTTTGACACGGAATTTCTGGATTACATCCTCGCTGTCGCGGTCGTGGAGGATCTGGACGCCGCCATCGCGCACGTCCAGCAGCACTCCACACACCATAGCGACTGCATCGTGACGGAAAATGAAGCTGCGGCGGCGCGTTTTGTCGACGAGGTCGACAGCGCGGCGGTCTACGTCAACGTTTCCACGCGCTTTACCGATGGCGGCGAGTTCGGCCTCGGCTGCGAGATGGGCATTTCGACACAGAAGCTCCACGCGCGCGGCCCGATGGGGCTCGACGAGCTGAGCACCTATAAATACGTCATCACCGGCAGCGGTCAGGTCCGATAAATCCAGAAAGGCGGATTCCTCCGATGTACCACAACAACAAACAATATGCGCTGACGAACTGCATCCTCCTCGACGGCTCCGAGCACATGGAGCCGCAGACGGGCAAGGCCGTCTGCATTGACGGCGACAAGATCCGCGAGATCGTCGACGCGCAGAAGCTCCCCGCAGGCTACGAAGCTGTCGACCTCGGCGGCAAATACGTGCTGCCGGGACTCATCAATATGCACGTGCATCTGCCCGCCCCGGGCAAGCCGCAGAAGAAGGCGAGCGACCCGAAAAAACTCGTGAAGCTCATCACCTCCTGCGCGCTGACAAATAAGATCGGCCTCAATATGTGCGAAGGGTACGCAAAGACCGAGCTGCTCTCCGGCGTGACGACCATCCGCACGGTGGGCGGCGTGGCCGATTACGACACCAAAATCCGCGATCTCGCCGCGGCGGGCAAGATCCTCGCCCCGCGCGTGCTGGCGTCAAACATGGCGGTCTCCGTTCCCGTCGGGCATATGGCCGGCTCGCTTGCTTACGAGGCGCACTCTGCCGAAGAAGCGGCGGCACTCGTCGAAAAGATCGCCGCGGAAAAGCCCGACCTCATCAAGCTGATGATCACCGGCGGTGTGCTCGACGCCGAAGTTGTTGGTGAGCCTGGCGTGCTGCGGATGCAGCCCGCGCTTGTCAAGGCCGCGTGCGACAAGGCGCACGCGCTCGGTATGATCGTCGCCGCACACGTCGAGAGTCCCGAGGGCGTGATGGTCGCGCTGCAAAACGGCGTCGACTCCATCGAGCACGGCGCGCAGCCGACCGATGAAATGCTCGCGCTGTTCAAAGAGCGCAAGGCGTTTCAGATCTCGACCATCTCCCCCGCCCTGCCCTACGCGCTCTTCGACCGCAGCATCTCGCACGCGACGTATGAGCAGCAGGAAAACGGCAAAATCGTCTTCGACGGCATCGTCGCGCTCGCCAAGGCGAATCTCGCCGCAGGCGTGCCGGTCGGCCTCGGCACGGACGTGGGCTGCCCGTATATCACGCATTACGATATGTGGCGCGAATTGCATTACTTCGTCAAATACTGCGGCGTGACGCCCGCGTTCGCGCTCTACAGCGCGACGAAGCTGAATGCGCGCCTTGCCGGTATCGGCGATGTGACGGGCAGCATTGAAGTCGGCAAGCAGGCCGATCTCATCGTCTGCGCGGATGATCCGCTCAAAAGCCCGAGCGCCCTGCGCACACTCGACATGGTCATCAAGGGCGGCTATCGCATCGACAAGCCGCAGATCAAGAAAATGCCCGAGGTCGAGCGCGAGCTCGACAAGTTCCTGTGAGCGCCATGAAATACCTTGTACTGTCCGACTCGCACGGAAACGTCGACAACATGGTGCGCGCGGTGGAGCTCACAAAGCCGGACGGCATCATCCACCTTGGCGACTGCTGGCGCGACGCGGAGGAACTGCACGAGCTTTTCCCCCGCCTGCCGCTTGAGCAGGTGCCGGGCAACTGCGACTTCGGCCGCTTTGAGGCGCTCGAGCGCGTGCTCATCCTGGACGATCACCGTGTGCTCATTGCGCACGGGCACACGATGGGCGTGAAGACGGGGCTGCTGCGCGCGCAGTACCGCGCGCTGGAGCAAAATGCCGACCTTCTGCTCTTCGGCCACACGCACGTGCCGCTCGTGGACGCGGCATCGCGGCCGATGATGATGAACCCCGGCTCGATCGGCGATCCTCGCCGCCCGACCTACGGCGTGCTCGAATGCAGGGACGGGAAGATCTACCCGTCGGTATTCCGGCTCGAATGATAAGAAAGAGAGATGTACCTCATGGTACATCTCTCTTGTTACATAGCAAGGAATCGGTGTGCGAGCGCGGGCGCGCTTGTATTTTTGAGGCACACGACGTTCAGCTCGTGCGTGCCGGTGAGCGGCGGACAGGAAAAGTGGCCAAACTGCGCATCATTCTTGACGACGGCCTCGTAGAGGAAGCTCACGCCGCAGCCCTCGCTCACCAGATGCCGGATGAGCTTGAAGCTGCTGATGCAGACATTCGCGCGAAACGCCTCGACCGTGTAGCCGCACTGCATGAGCTCTCGCTCTAAAATCTTTCGCGTACCGGAGCCGGGCTCGCGCAGGATGAGCCGCTCGGAAAAGAGCTCGTCCATCGGCACCTCGCGGCCCGAAAACGGGTGAGATTTTGCGCAGACGCCGATGTAGGGCTCGCTGCGCAGCAGGAAGCTCTCATACCGGCTCTTGTCGAAAATCCCCTCGAGCACGACGAAGTCAAGCTCACCGCCCTCGAGCTGGGCGAGCAGGTGCGCCGTATTGTCGACGGTAAAAAAGAGCTCGTTGTCCGGTTCTTTCAAAAAGCAGCTGATCTGCGGCAGCAGGATGTAGTCGCCGATAGACTTGGTCGCGCCGATGCGAAGGCTCGTCTTCTCCTGCTTTTTCAGCGCGCGGCGCAGCTCCTCATCCTGATAGCGCTGGCTGATGGCATAAACCTCGAGCGTTTCGCCCTGCGGCGTCTTTCTGAGCTTTCGGCTGTCATAGGTAAAAAGGCGCACGCCATACAGCGCTTCAAGCGCCTGGATCTGCTTGGTCACGGCAGGCTGCGTCAGGTGGAGCCGCTCCGCCGCCTTCCGGTAGTTCATCGTGGTGCACACGGTCAAAAAGGTCTCAAGCCGCTGGTCCATATTCTCTCTCCTTTATCAATAACAAACAGGAATCGATATATTCTCATTTATAATTTTATTATATCATAGGTCAGTGATATAATACAGCGGCAATAAGCAATAGAGGAGAGAAATATCACATGAAATTCATCGAAACCGTGAAAAAAATGCTGCCCGGCTGCGCCATCGCGCTTGTCATCGCCGTGATAGCCAAGCTTTTGGAGCAGTTGGAGGAATCCGCGGGGCTGCACCTGATCGGCGCGTCGGTCATCGCGATGTTTATCGGCATGATCGTCAACCGCTTCTACGCGCCGAACGAGAAGACGAAGCCCGGCATCAAGTTCACCTCGAAGAAGATCCTGAAGTTTGCCATCATCCTGCTCGGTGCCAGCCTGAACATCACGACCGTGCTGACGGTCGGCAAATTCTCGCTCACCGTCATGCTCTTCACGCTGGCGACGTGCTTCGGCCTCGGCTATGTGATCGGCAAGGCGCTGGGGCTCGACTGGAAGACGAGCAGCCTCATCAACGCCGGCACCGGCATCTGCGGCGGCAGCGCCATTGCCGCCATCGCACCCGTCATCGAGGCGACGGATATGGACATTGCCTACGGTATGTCGGCGACGTTCCTCTTTGACACGATCATGGTCGTCGTATTCCCGCTGCTCGGCCGCGCGATGGGCCTTTCCGACGCGGCGTTCGGCCTGTGGGCCGGCACTGCGGTCAACGATACGTCGAGCGTCGTTGCCACGGGCTACGCCTTCAGCGAGGCCGCGGGCGATTTTGCCACGATGGTCAAACTGACGCGCACGCTCGCCATCATCCCGACGGTGCTGGTCTTCGCCGCCATCAGCGTGCACCTGAAGAAAAAGGCCGCCGCGCAGAGCGGCGACCATGGCGTCAAGGTCAATATGAAGTCGGTGTTTCCGTGGTTCATCCTCGGCTTCCTGGCGATGTCCATCCTGTGCAGCATCGGCGTCATTCCGGCTTCTCTTGCCGCCGTGCTCAAGAGCATCAGCAAGTTCCTGATGGTCGCGGCGCTCGCCGCCATCGGCCTCAACACGAACTTTGCAGCCCTGTGCAAGTCCGGCGCAAAGCCGATGCTCCACGGCTTCATCATCTCGCTGCTCGTGGTGCTCGTCGCCATCGCGGTCGAATATGTGCTCGGCATCGCGCCGAGCGGCACGCTCCTTTAACCGTCTGCCGGAAGGATAAGATCGCAGCGCATTTTCACATCGAGCGCGTCGAAATAACGCTGCTCGAGGGGGATCCAGCGGTCAAAAAATTGCTTTGCGTGCGCGGGCGCATTCCGTTTGAGGATGCGCTCGCGCTGCTTTTCTGCCGAAACAGCAAGGAACACCGACAGGTCGTAGTACGGCGCGAGGTCAGGGTGCATGGAGTACGCCCCCTCGACGATGCTGAGCTTTTCCGGCTCGATGCGCTGCGGCGGGGCGATGGTGAACGTCGCGCAGTCGAAGCGGCGGTAGTCGACAGCTTTTCCCTCATGCAGCGGCAGGAGCACCTCTTCCGAAAAGCGCTCGCGGTCAACATTGCCGCCCTGCTCTGAGAATCGTTCCTCCGTGCGCTGCTCGGGGCGGAGGAAAAAGTCGTCCATGCGGAAAACCGTGCAGCCGTAAACGCTTTGCAGAAGCGCGCCCAGCGTCGTCTTGCCACTGGCACTGCCGCCCTCGATGGCGACGAGCACACGGTCCTTTTCCGCCGTCAGGCAGTCGATGCGCGCAAACAGCGGCAGCGCGCGGGCGAAGTCGCGCCGCAGGACGCGGTACGCGGGCGCGTAATTCTGCCGAAATATCTCGGAGTGGTGCAGCGGCGGAAAGCCGTCCTTGCGCCACCTCTCAACAGCTTCCGCCGTCTCCTGCGCAGAAAACGGCAGTTCCCCCGCGTCGGCCATCGCCTGCAAAGCGGCAAGCATTCCTTCGAGCTTCTCGCGTCCGCACTCCTCGTGCCGGGCCGAGAGCACAAAGAGCCGCGCAAGCGTCTCCGCGCTCAATCCGTCCTGCAAAACGCCGAGGTGCACGCGGCAATAGCTGCCGCCGAGCAGCTCGACGGGCTCTTCCGCGCGGTCTCCGCTGTGCACCGCTTCGGCGCGGATATTCTCCGCGGCGGCGGACGGAGCGTCGATCAGATGCTCGCAGCCAAAGGCGCTCTGATAGAGCGCCTTGAAGACATCCTGAAGCGCCAGCTTCGGATAACGCGCGCAATGGGCGCGCAGAAAGTCGCGAATATCGGTAAAATTTGTCATCATGGCAAAATTCCTTTGCAAAAAAGCTATGGTCATCATAGCGCTTTTTTGCCCGATCCGCAAGGGACAAGGGATTGACAGTCCTTCTCTTTTTTGATAAAATTCCCGCATCGGCACAAGCCGGTCACTTCCGCAGCGCTTTCCCGTCAAGCAGGATATCATGAAGGTATCAGTATCTCCAAAAGGGGATGTTGGTGCCTTTTCTTTGTCCCTGGGCAAGCGCCGCGTTACCCTTTTACAAGAGAGGATGAGGCATATGACGATTCTGGTCATCGACGGTCAGGGCGGCAAGCTGGGCCGCAGTCTGGTGGAAAACATCAAGAAGTCCTTCCCGCACGTGGAGGTCATGGCCGTCGGCACCAACAGTGCCGCGTCCGACGCGATGCGCCGCGCGGGTGCTGACCGCGTGGCTACGGGCGAAAACCCCGTCATCGTGGCCTGCCGCAGTGCGCAGATCATCGCCGGTCCTATCGGCATCGCCATTGCCGATGCGCTGATGGGCGAGATCTCCCCCGCCATGGCGAGCGCCGTCGCGTCGAGCTGCGCGTATCGCGTTCTCATCCCAATGAATCTTTGCAGCACCTATGTTGCGGGCGTAAGCGGCAAGTCCGCCACACTGATGGACGACGCCCTCCGCCGCATCGGTGAGCTGCTCAACGAAACGGAGAAATCACAATGAGTCAAAATGTTACGGCGCAGGCCGCTTCGTCCCTGCGCGCCAGAAAGATCACCTATTCCGCACTGTTCCTTGCCCTTGCGATGGTGCTGCCGTTTTTGACCGGTCAGATCCCCGAGATCGGCTCGATGCTCTGCCCCATGCACATTCCCGCGCTGCTGTGCGGCTTTCTGTGCGGCTGGCCGTGGGGACTCGCGGTCGGCTTTCTCTCCCCGCTGCTGCGCTCGGTGATCTTCGGGATGCCGCCGGTGTGGGTGGCCGTCGCCATGGCGTTTGAAATGGCGACCTACGGCGCGGTTTCCGGCTGGCTGTATCGCAGGCTGAAGACCTCCTTCGGCCGCATCTATCTTGCCCTTATCTTTGCGATGGTGTCAGGCCGCCTTGTGTGGGGGCTTGTGCAGTTCCTGCTCGCAGGGCTGCGCGGCACAGAATTCAGCCTTGCGCTTTTTCTCTCCGGCGCGGTGACGACCGCCATCCCCGGCATCATCTTACAGCTCGTTCTCATCCCCATCCTCGTCATGGTGATGGAGCGCACGAGCATGATGCTCGATGCCTGAACGATCGGTTTGGAATAAAAAGGACTTGGGTCTCGTACCCAAGTCCTTTTTCCTATCATTACGCTTTCTCTGCTTTGCGCAGCAGCTTCGGCGCGCCCGCGTCCATCAAAAGCGCGCCGAGCGGCGCGGTGATGACGATGCCGAGCACCGCGACCGACAGCACGATGCTGCCGCAGGGCAGCCCCGCCGCAAGCGGCACCGAGCCGATGGCCGCCTGCACAGTTGCCTTGGGAAGATAGGCAAACACGCAGTAGAGCCGCTCCTTTGCCGTGAGCGGCGTTCTGACGAGGCACAGGCACACGCCGACGGCGCGGAAAACAAGCGCCGAGAAGATCATGCCGATCGCCGCAAGCCCCACGCCCGCCATATAGCGGATATCGACCGCCGCGCCGACGAGGACGAACAAAATGACCTCCGCCGCCAGCCAGAGCTTGCCGAACTTTTCGGAAAGCCGTTTCGCGACGAACGGCGCGCACTTCATTTTGAGCAAGCACGCCATGCTGACGACCGCAAGCAGTCCCGACACGGACACGACGCCCTCAAGCCAGCCCTCTGCCGCGACGAGCAGCAGCGCCACGCCCAGCACGATGATGACCTTCATGCTGTTGCGGATGCAGTGCGCGCGGGCGTAAGCCGTTTCAAAAAAGCGGCTCAGCAGCCATCCGGCAAGCGCACCCAGCGCAACACCGAGCAGGATCGACACCGGAATACTCAAAAAATCCGCAGCGCTCGCGCTGCCGCCCTGCGCCGTGTGCAGAAATGTGGTAAACAGCACGATGACGAAGATATCGTCGCACGAGGCCCCCGCCAGGATCATCTGTGGGATGCCTTTGTCCGTGCCGCGGCCGCTTTCCATCAGCTGCACCATGCGCGGCACGACGACCGCGGGCGATACCGCCGCCAGCACCGCGCCCATGACCGCCGCCTCCACGCGCGTCACGCCGAGAAAGCACGGCGCGAGCAGCACGTAGCCGACGATCTCGCACGTGGCGGGCAGGCACGACATTAGGACAGCCGGACGGCCAACGCGCTTTAAGTCGTTCAAATCGAGCGACAGCCCCGCCTTGATCAGGATGATGACGAGCGCGAGCTTGCGCAGATCGGCAGAGATCGACAAAATCGAGCCGTCCAGCACGTTGAGCGCGCAGGGTCCCAGCAGGATACCCGTCGCCAGCATTCCAAGAATGCGCGGCAGGTGCAGCCTTTGGCAGAGTGCGGCCAGCGCAAGGCCGAGCAGAAAAATCAGCGCAAGTGAAGTTAACATAAAACTCCTCCTCCGGACACAAAAAAGCCGATGCCCCCTGTGACCGTACAAAAATCACAGAAGTCATCAGCTTAACAAGCGGTTTCGGCAGTGCCGCGGGAGAACCTCATTCCCGTTTGCGTAGTATAGCAAAGCGCGGGCAAAAATGCAAGCCTTTTTCGCAAAAATCAGCGCTCAAAGCTCACCCGATACGCCCCCAGCACCTGCGTGCAGGGGATGGCGGCGGCATTTTCGACCGTGAAAGCCGCCTTTTCATAGTGCGTTGTCTCCTCTTCGGGGATGGCGGGCAGCGTTTTGCCAAGGCTGACACCGTGCTCGCCGCCTGCAAAGCGCCATGCGAATTCACAGTCGCAGAATTCCTTGTTTGCTGTGATCTTCTCCGCGGGCACGAGCGTAAACGTACCGTCTTTCAAGTAATAGCGCCTACGTTGTCCTTTTCCGCAGGGCAGTCGCCCTCGATGCCGACGCCGGTGAACGAGATCGTCAGCTCCGGCAGCGTAAAGGTCGTCTTTTTGCCGTCCTTCGTAAAGGGAACATCGTCCCAGCGGCCGATGTTGACCCAGCCGCGCACGCCGTTTTTTTCCGCCGCGGTGTTGCATTCGAGATAACCCGTCCTGCCGTCACGAATTTCCGCATTGATGTACAGCACCGGACGCAGCGAGGTAAAGTCCTCCGGCAGCAGGGCGCGCAGGCGGTCCTGCTCCGCACCGTAGGCCATGACAAACTGTTCAACGGTCATCATGCTTCCTCCGTTTCCTTTTGCGCGCGCTCCATCGCGTCTTGCCTCAGCAGCCGCAGATAGGCGTCGAGATAGAGCTTGTGCGTCACGCTTAAAAGTGCCGAGCGCAGCAGCTCCTTTTCATCCGACTCGTCCTGTCCGACGCTCGCAAGGTGGTCACTCGCGCCGAAGACATAGCGGATCAGATTTTCAAATTCCTCGCAGAAGTAGTGATAAGCGGTCGGCAGATCGTAGGTCTCGTGCTGAATGCCGATCAGCGCGCGGATGTCGTCCATCGCGACGACGCTTTTGATGCACGAGACGAAAATGAGATAGGCGATGCTCTCCGCGCCGTAGGCCTTTTTCTCCGGCCCTGGGATGATCTTCTGCTTGACATAATTACTGACCATCGAGGCCGTGATGGGGCTGAGTCCGCAGCCCGTGATGGATTGATTGACATAACGCGTCACCTGTTCGAGATACAGCCCCACGTCGGGGATTTCCCCGAGCCGCGGGATGTGAAAGCTGCGGACAGACTCTGCCAAATGGCTGCGCACATTTTCGTCCATTGCTGCTCCTCCGTTCATGCCGTGTTTCCATCATCTTAGACGCTGTCGAAAAAAATGTCAACAAGTTTTTCAAAAACCGATTGACAGTTTTAATAAATCGTTGTATGGTAGTCAAAGGTATTTGAATCTGATAACAGGTTTTTGAATAACCGATTATTTTTCGGAGGCTTTCCCATGATGAAAATTATCGCTGACTCTTCCGCCAACATTCCGGCGCTGGCAGGTGCGAGCTATCAGAGCGTCCCCATGACCATCCGCGCCGGTGAGCGTGACTTTGTAGACGACGAAACGCTCGACCCCCACGAGCTGCTTGACTATCTCGCATCCTACAGCGGTAAGTCCGGTACGGCCTGTCCCAGTCTTGATTGCTGGCTCAGGGCATTCGAGGGTGCAGATGAGATTTTCGTCCTCACCATCACAAGCCGTCTATCCGGCACCTGCGCCTCAGCCATGGCCGCTCGCGACGTGTATCTCCAGTCGCATCCGGACACTAAAATTCACGTCTTCGACACACTGAGCACCGGGCCGGAGATGCAGCTGCTCGCCGAACGGATCGCCGCGCTGTATGCCATGGGGCTTTCCTTCGACGTGATCTGCGAAAAGGCGCGGGAGTATCTCGCCACCACGCATCTCTTCTTCCGTCTCAAGTCGCTGCACAATCTGGCGCAGAACGGCCGCGTCAGCAAACTCACCGCGGGCGCTGTCGGCATTCTGGGCATTCAGATCCTCTCCACCGCAAGCAGTGAGGGCACCATCCAACCCGTAGAAAAGTGCCGCGGTGAGAAGAAGACCCGCGAGGCAATGGTGCAGCATATCCTGGACACTGGCTACCGCGGCGGCAAGGTGCGCATCCACCACGCCGAAAATCCGGACGCTGCCGGAGCGCTTGCCGCGTCGCTGCGCGAGCGTTTTCCCGAAGCGGATATCGAGATCCTTCCCTGCGCGGGCCTTTGCAGCTACTATGCCGAGCGCGGCGGCGTGATCGTCGGTTTTGAGACGATATAAAACCGAATAGACAGCAAAAAGCAGACGGCTTGCCCGAGCCGTCTGCTTTTCTTTTTCGCTGCCGTCAGGCAGCTTGAGTGGTATCAGGATCATTTGTGTCGGATGCGTTGTCACCCGCAGGGACCCTGCCATCTTTGCTCTTTCCCTGTCCGTCGGGCGGCTCGGGGCGTTCGCCGTCTGCAAGGTCGGGGCGTTCCCATTCGGTCTTTCCTCCGTTCGGCTTCTGGCCATCGAAGCCCTCGGGCGGCTCGCCATCCGACTTCTGCCCGCCGCGGAAGCCGCCGCCCATGCCCATACCGGTGGAAACGGTACTGCTCTGCGCGGTCCCCTCAGCGGAGCTGTCGCCCGCCTTGAGCGTGTATGGGCCATCCGCCGTCACATCGGCAGAGGAGAAGAGCACAAAGCTCGCATTGCACCTCGCCGTGCCGCTGTACACCGTGCTGCCGCTGTCCTCGATGGTAAAATCAGCGCCCGAGGCGATCAGGCTGCCGCTCTGTGCGCTGCCCGGCGTGCCGCCCAAACTGCTCGCGCCATAGATAACGCAGGGCTGCGCGGCCTCCAGGCTCATACCCATGCCGCTGCTGCCGCCCGCGGCAAGGACGGTGCCGCCCGTGACCGTGATGGTCCCGTCGGCGTCCAGCGGCTCGTTGTCCGCTGTGTTGGCCGTCCACACAACGACTTTGCCGCCTGTGATGGTCAGATCGCCGTTGGAGTCGAAGCCGTCGCCGCTCGAGCTATACGCGTTGATCGTGCCGCCGGAGATCGTCATGGTGAAGTCGTAGCCCGTCAGGTCGGAGTTTGCCGCGTTCATACAGTCGTCGGAAGCATTGATCGTAATATTGCCGGAGAGCACGTTCAGCTCCGCGCCCTCAAGCCCCTCATAGCAGCTTGTAATGTCGATCGTCGGACCGTCCGTACCGTCTGCGCCGATATTGAGTATCATGTCGCAGTGGATGGCGTCATCGGCGGCGTCGATGGTCAGCGTACCGCTCTCAACGTTCAAAAGCTGCTCTGCATTGATGGCGTCGTTGACGGGCGCGTCAATATGGAGCGTCAGATCACGGATGGTCAGCGACGCCTCGCCGTCCTCCTCCGTCGCCGCGCCGGATTTGATGCCGTTTTTGCCGTTGGCGGTGACCGTCAGCGCTCCCGTGCCGCCGAGCGTGACGGTCGAGCCGTCCTTGCACTTGATGACAGCGTTTTCGGCATCGCTGTTATCGGGATAATTGTCGTCGTTGTTCTGCTCCGTGTCGCTCAGCGCGTTCTGCGTGCCGTCGGCCGCAAGGATCGTCACCTCGCCGGACTTGCCGCAGGTAATGGCGGCGCTGTCCCCGCTCGAGAGGTCGAGGCCGTTCAGAATGAGCGTAACGCCCGTGGTCCCCTTCTTAATTTGAATCGTCCCGTCCGCGCAGCTGCCGGAAACAGCGTAGATGCCGCTTTCCGTGATGGTGAGGGCCGTGCCGTCGATCTCATAGCCCGCGGTCCCATCCTGTGCGGTGATGCCGCTATCCGTAAATGTCAGCACGACCGCGTCCGCGATATCGGTCTGCGTCGTCTGCTGCGCGCCGCAAGCGGTGAGCGCCAGTGCCAGCTCCGACGCGCAGAGGAGCGGCAGTAATCTTTTTTTCATAAAATGACCTCCCTGTCATTAAAGTATCCGTTTCCCGCAGGCCCGCGCCTGCCTTTCTATGGCAACAGCATAACCCGCCGGCCTAAAGCAGGCCTAAAGCCGCTCGGCGGGGGCGCTTTAGCCACACTTTAGGTTGCTCGCATAGGATAGGCGCATAGGAGGTCTTGCACTATGACAATACAAAGCTGTTTTGAACGATATGAAAAGAAATATTGCCTGAGCATCCGACAGCAGCGCTTCCTTATCGAGCGGATGAGGCCCTACATGAAAAAGGACGAATACGGTGAATACACCATCTGCAACATTTATTACGACACCGACGACTGGCGGCTCATCCGCTCGTCGATCGACAAGCCCGTTTATAAGGAAAAGCTGCGCGTGCGCAGCTACGGCGTGCCGGAGGAGGGCGACAGGGTGTTCGTTGAGTTGAAAAAGAAGTTCGACGGGATCGTTTACAAGCGCCGCATCACAATGCCCGTCTGTGCGATCGACGGATTTCTGAGCGGCAGGAGCGGAGATGACTTTGGCCAGATCGGACGCGAAATTCGTTATTTCCAGTCGTTTTACCGCACGGCGCCGAAGGTCTTCATCGGCTACGACCGCCTTGCCTTTGCGGGCATCGACGACCCGGGGCTCCGCATCACCTTCGACACTGATCTGCGTTGGCGCGACACGGACGTCGATCTCCGTCTCGGCGACCGGGGCGCACCCATCGCGCTGCCGGGCGGCGAGGTGCTGATGGAAGTAAAGATCCCCGGCGCGTGCCCGCTGTGGCTCAGCCGTCTGCTCTCCGAGGCCGGAGCCTTCCCCACTTCATTTTCCAAATACGGCGCGTGCTACTCCGGCAGCATCCTGCGTGCCGGTCCCACTATCTTAAAGGAGGCCACCTGCTGTGCTTAACTCGATCATCGGAACGGAGCTGACCGTATCCTCATTTTTTATCTGTACCGCCGTCTCGCTGCTGCTGGGCGTGGGGACGGCCCTTGTCGCCATGTATCGCGCGCACACGACGCAGAGCTTCGCCGTCACGCTCGCCATTCTGCCCGCCGTGGTGCAGCTTGTCATCATGCTGGTGAACGGCAACCTCGGCGCAGGCGTCGCGGTCGCGGGCGCGTTCAGCCTTGTGCGCTTCCGCTCCGCGCCGGGAACGGCGCGTGAGATCGGCGCACTGTTTCTGGCGATGGCGCTCGGTCTTGCGACCGGCATGGGCTATATATGGCTCGCGGCGCTCGCGTTCGTCGTGCTCGGCGCAGTAATGCTGCTGCTCACGGCAGTAAATTTCGGCGCGCCCAGGGCATCCGAGCGCGTGCTGAAGGTCACCATTCCCGAGGGGCTCGACTATGAAGGCCTTTTCGACGATCTTTTCGAGCAGTATACATCGTCTCACACGCTCGAGCGCGTAAGGACCAGCAATATGGGCACGCTCTATGAGCTCACCTACCGCGTCACGCTGCCCGGCGAGACCGTTCCCAAGGCATTTCTGGACGATCTGCGCTGCCGCAACGGTAATCTGAACATCACCTGCGGGCGCGAAGCGGCAAAGGACACGCTTTGAGACATATTGATTTTTTCGCGGCTTTTCTTTATACTTTTCCTGATTGCAAACACAAACGGAGGGATATTTCATGCGGCTTTTGATCGCTGAGGATGAACTGGACCTCGCCGAGGCGCTGACGGTGTTTTTTGAGAAAAATCACTTCTCTGTCGATGCGGTGCACAACGGCTTCGACGCCTACGAATACGCCTCGACAGGCGAATACGACGCCGCCATTTTAGATATGATGATGCCCAAGCTGGACGGCATTCAGGTGCTGGAGCGCCTGCGGCAGGAGGGCGTGAAAACGCCCATCATGATGCTCACGGCCAAGGGCGAAAAAAACGACCGCATCACCGGCTTCAACGCGGGTGCGGACGATTATCTGCCCAAGCCCTTCGACCCCGACGAGCTTTTGAGCCGCGTGCGGGCCATCCTGCGCCGCAGCGAGGCCTACCAGCCGACAGTGCTTGCCTACGGCGACCTGACGCTCGATCCCGGCAGTGGCAATCTGCGCTGCGGCAGGGAGATCATCCGCCTGAGCGGGCGTGGATTCCAGATCATGGAGCTTTTTCTGCGCTCGCCGCGCCAGGTCTTTTCTGCCGAGCGCATCATGGAGCGCGTATGGGGCTGGGACAACGACGCGGAGATCAACGTCGTGTGGGTGAACATCTCAAACCTGCGTAAAAAGCTGCGCGCCATCGGCTCGCACGTGACGCTGCAGGCCAACCGCGGCCTCGGCTACGCGCTGGAGGAGAGCGTATGATCAAAAAGCTGCGCAGCCGCTTCATCCGCATCGCGATGCTCTCGGTCATGGCTGTCATGCTGCTGCTGACGATCATCCTGAACACCGCGAACTACATCTCGACCGATTCCGACTTAAAGCAGACGCTCTCGCTCATCTATGAAAACGAGGGCACCATTCCCCACTCACGCTTTCTGCCGGCGAAAAGCTCCGATGCGCCGTCACCGCCGGACAACGGCGGCGACGCAAGCAGTTCCAGCACCCCGCCCGATCAGCAGGAAATTCAGGAGCCGCCCGACGACAAAATCGCGCGGCGCGAGGGGCCATTCACCGCGGAAACGCCGTTTTCCACGCGCTTTTTCGTTCTGCGCTGCACAGCAAGCGGCACGCTGACAACGGCAAGCCTTGATCACATTGCCTCTGTCACGGCGGACGACACGCAGGAATACCTCTCTGCCGCGCTCGCGCACGGTGAAGGCTACGGTTACCTTGGCAGCTACCGCTTCTTCGTCGCGCAGACGGATGACGGCGGGAATATCGCCATCTTTCTCGACAGCTATCAGGAGCTGCGCTCGATGCGCACGGTGCTCGTCTGGACGCTCATGGCCGACGCAGCGTGCATCCTGCTCGTGTTCCTGCTCGTCGTGCTGCTCTCGCGCCGGGCCATCGACCCCGTGGTGCGCAGCGCCGAGCAGCAGAAGCAGTTCATCACCGACGCGAGCCACGAGCTGAAAACGCCCATCACCGTCATCGCCACGAGCCTGAAGGTCCTTGAAATGGAGACCGGCAGGCAGAAGTGGATCGACAAGGCGATGGCGCAGACGGAAAAGCTCACCTCGCTCGTCAACTCCCTTGTCACGCTCTCGCGCATGGACGAGGAGGATTCGCCGCTCAAGATGGAGGACTTCCCCGTGAGCGACGCGGTGAGCGAAACGGCGGAGTCGTTCCGCGAGCTGGCCGAATCGAAAGGCCATGCGCTCACGCTCGCCATTGCGCCCGGCCTCACCTACCGCGGCGACGAATACGCGGTACGCCAGCTCGTCTCCATTCTGCTCGACAATGCGGTCAAATACGCCGCAGAGGGCTCCGGCATCTCCGTCTCGCTGGAAAAGGCACGGCACGGCGTCGTACTGCGCACATCCAACAGCTGCGCGGGTCGGGACGGGCTGGATACCGGCAAGCTCTTCGACCGCTTCTACCGCGCGGACGCATCGCGCTCGTCCGGCAGCGGCTTTGGCATCGGGCTTTCCATCGCGCGCTCGATCGCCGAGGGGCACCACGGCTCCATCCGCGCGCAGTTCGACGGCGAGCGTATCGAATTCGTCGCCGAGCTCAGATAAATCAAAAAACACATCGCAGGATCCCCTGCGATGTGTTTTTCATCAAAGCGTTCTTTCTCCTGCGGAGACGGTCTCGATCGCGCAGGAGATGAATTTTTTTGCCGCCGGAGACGCCTCTTTGAGCGACGGCACGGAGACGCCGAGCATGACGAACTGCGGCGGGTCAAAGGGCAGCTCGGCCACCGTGCCGCTCCACTTGCGCGAGATGAGCCGCTGGTTGAAGCTGACGCCGAGTCCCGCCTCGACCATGTTGTAGGTCGTGAAGCCGTCGCGTGTCGTAAAGCAGGTGTTCGGGTGCAGCCCGTAGGCCGCGAGCAGGCGGTCCTGATCGGTGTCGTGGTCCGGCGAGGTGTGGATGAACGGCTCGTCCTGCAAACGCAGGAGCGGGAATGACGGCCCCGCCGCGAGCGGATGCTCCCGCGGCAGCCAGACGACCAGCTCATCGCGAAAGACGGGCAGCCAGTCATACGCGTCGGTGCTCGGTTTTGCGCCAAAGCAGCAGTCGACCGACCGCTCGCTCAGCCAGCGGGCCATCTCCAGGTTGCCGCCCTCCTGCATCCGCACCGTCACGCCCGGATAGCGGGCGCGAAAGGCCGTCAGGATCTTCGGCATCCACAGCGCGGAAATGCTGTAGTAGCAGCCGATGCTCAGCGTGCCTGTGACCGCGCCGCCGATCTCCGCGCCGAGCTGCTCGGCGTTGCGGTGCGCGCGCACGATCTCGCGCAGCAGCGGCAGCATGAGCTTGCCGTTTTCCGTGAGCTGCACGCCCTTCTTGCTGCGCAGAAAGAGCGGGAATCCAAGCTCCTCCTCCAGCGTGCCGATCATGCGCGTGACGCCCGACTGCGTGTAGCCCAAAAGCCCCGCCGCCGCGGTCAGGCTCCCCTGCTCGGCCGCGGCCAGAAAAGCCTCGCATTTGACAGCTTCCATCGTGTCCTCCATTCATGATATTATATCATAGTTTCCATTTCAATTCGCCGTTTGCGTCATGTATGATTTTATCATACAATACGCCGTAGAAACCGTCAATCCCGTTTTGGTAAGGAGAAAAAACATGGAACAGCGCATTTCCTTTTCCTGCGACTACATGGAGGGGGCGCACCCCGCCATTTTACAGCGTCTCATCGAGACGAATTTCACTCAGATGCCGGGCTACGGCGCAGACGACTGCTGCGGATCGGCCCGCGCCAAAATCCGCGCCGCCTGCGGCGCGCCGAACGCGGAGATCCACTTTCTTGTCGGCGGCACACAGACGAACGCGACCGTCATCGACGCGCTGCTGCGCTCTTACGAGGGTGTGATCGCCGCTGACACGGGGCACATCAGCGTGCACGAGGCCGGCGCCATCGAGTTCGGCGGGCACAAGGTGCTCACGCTGCCGCAGGAGAACGGCAAGATCACCGCATCCCAAATCCGCGCACTGCTTGATCAGTACGAGGACGACGCGAACCGCGACCACACGGTCATGCCCGGGATGGTCTACCTCTCCCAGCCGACGGAGTACGGCACGCTCTATTCCAAAAAGGAGCTCGCGGCCATCAGCGCGCTCTGCCGCGAAAAGCGCCTGCCGCTCTATATCGACGGCGCACGCCTTGCCTACGCGCTCGCCTGCCCCGAGAACGACGTAACGCTCGAAGACATGGCCGAGCTGTGCGATATCTTCTACATCGGCGGCACCAAATGCGGCGCGCTGCTCGGCGAGGCGGTCGTCATCCCGCAGCCGGGTCTCATCCCGCACTTTTTCACCATCATCAAGCAGCACGGCGCGCTGCTTGCCAAGGGTCGGCTGCTCGGGCTGCAATTTGACACCCTGTTTACCGACGGGCTTTATGCGCGTATCGGTGAAACGGCCATCCGCGATGCAAACACCATCCGCGACGCCCTGCGCGCAAACGGCTATCAACTGTGCTTCTCCTCGCCCACCAATCAGCTTTTCTGCCTTGTGGATAACGGGCAGCTGGCAAGGCTGCGCGAGCGCGTGGACTTTTCCCCATGGGAGATCTACGACGAGACCCACACCATCATCCGCTTTGCCACCAGTTGGGCGACAAGGGAGGAGGACGTCCGCGCGCTGTGCCGCGTCCTGCGCGACTGCGCCGCACAGGAAAAAGCCGCGTCCTGAAGCCGGATATCAAAAAGAGCTTTCTCCAAAAGGAGAAAGCTCTTTTTTGTCTTAATATCGGGATGCCGGACTCAGCTCTTTTTCATCATCTGCTCATCCTGCTGCAAAAGCTGCTGGGTGATAATATCGAGCTGACGGTGCTTGGCCATGCGGTCGGCGATGTTGTTCTGCACAAGCTCGGACTCCTGATGGCCGCGGAAGGACAGCTTGAGCAGGATCGGCGTCAAGATCGTGCCGCATACGACCGTGATGACGACCGGCGTCATCATCGCGCTCGACAGCACACCCATCGAAAGGCCGCGGTTGGCGACGATCAGCGCGACTTCGCCGCGGCAGGCCATGCCCACGCCGACCTGGATGCTCTCGCGCGTGGTGAACTGGCACGCCTTGGCGCCAAGGCCGCAGCCGAGGAGCTTCGAGATGATCGAAACAAGCAGCAGCAAAATCGAGAAGACGACCATGCCGCCCGTCAGACCCGTGATCTGCACATTGATACCGATGCTCGCGAAGAACACCGGCGTGAGCAGAAGATACCCGAGGGGGTTGTACTTCGTCTGGATGTAGGTGCCCTTGGGCGTGCACGCGACGGCAAGGCCCGCGGCGTAAGCGCCCGTGATATCGGCAACGCCAAAGAACTCCTCCGCGCAATAGGCCATCACAAGGCACAGGACAAAGGCAAAAACGGAGTTGCGGTGGCTGGCCCAGCCGTGCTGGCGCTTGAGCATCCAGCAGAAGAGGCGATTTGCGCCAAAGCCGACAACAAAGGCAAAGATAAAGAAGCCCGCGATCTTGAGGAGCACCATGCCGATGCTCTCATCGCCGCCGGCCAAGCTGCAAACGAGCGTTAAGGCGATGAGGCCGAGCACATCGTCGATGAGCGCGGCGGCCAGGATCGTATTGCCGACCTTGGTCTCGAGCTTTTTCATCTCCTTGAGCGTTTCGACCGTGATGCTCACGGACGTGGCCGTCAGGATGGTGCCGATGAAGATATTTTCAATGAAGCCGGTGCTCTCGATGAGCCCGAGCTCGTCCGCGCCCCAGGCAAGCGCCGTGCCCATGAGGAACGGTACGACCACGCCGAGCACCGCGACCATGAAGCCCGCCTTGCCGCTGTGCTTGAGTTCATTGATGTCCGTCCCCATACCGGCGGAGAACATCAGCACGATGACGCCAAGCTCGCTGAGCTGCGCGGTAAATTCCGTTTCCGACAGAAGGCCAAGCCCCGCAGGGCTGAGGATGAGGCCCGCGATCAGCGCGCCCACGACCTGCGGCATCTGGAGCTTCTGCGCAACGAGACCCAGGACCTTGGTGCTCAGCAGGATCAGCGCAAGATCCAGCAAAAAATGATAAGACATAGCATTTCCTCCACAAACTCTCTCAAATTCCAACTCATTTCGCGAGGCTCTATTCTATCTTCTTTTTTGCTTTTTTCAACCGTCAGAATCGACAAGGAAATGAGCAATTTCCTTCATTTCTATGAGAGAAGTGCAATATATCCTTCATTTTCGCCGCAAAGTTCGCGCTAAGATCGTTTTTTACCGGTTTTGCGTCGTTTTTCCCCGCGCAAAGGACATAAAAAAGAGAGGGAAAACATCCGGTTCGGAATAAAATATTAACCGCGCCATGCGGGAGCCTTTCTCCTGCACGGCGCGGTCATAATGCTGTTTTTCACAGGGCAGTCCCCTTTTTCGGGACGAAAAGATGTCTCATGTCTGCCCCTTCGAGCGCCAGGAGCTCCATCTTGCGCCCGACGCCGCCGGCATAGCCGGTCAAGCTGCCGCTCGCACCGACCACGCGGTGGCACGGCACGATGACGGAGATGGGGTTGTGCCCCACCGCGCCGCCCACGGCCTGCGCAGACATCCGTCCCCTCCCCTGCTGCACGGCAAGGGCAGCGGCAAGCTCGCCGTAGGTCATGGTCCTGCCATAGGGGATGCGCACCAGCAGCTCCCACACAGCCTTCTGAAAATCCGATCCCTGTGGGTGGAGCGGCGGCAGGCGATCAGGCGCTTCGCCGCTGAAATAGCGGTCGAGCCAGCGCTTCGCCTCGGCCAGCACCGATGTTTCGCGCTCGATGCGCTCCCCTGTCAGCGTGCGGGCGAAATACTTCTGCCCTTCAAACCACGCGCCGGTCAGTCCCGTTTCATCGGCCGCCAGCAAAAGCTCCCCGAGCGGGGAAGAATAGGTCTGCAAATAGGTCATCGTCGCATCTCTTCACTCTCTTCGCCGCAGGATCGGCGAGCTCTGACGCCGCTCTCCATTCAGAGGGGGCGTGTCCTGCCGATACCGCGCCCGCAGTTAGTTGCATCTAACCAAAGCCCTTTTGAAAAGCCGCCGCAAGGCAGCTTTTCAATTTATCCTGCTGTCCCGCTTGCCGTCGGGATAGGTCGTCAGCGATCGCTTCAAGAATGAAAAAACCTGAAACCACTGAGATTTCAGGTTTTTTCATGGAGCTGGTGGTGTGACTCGAACACATGACCTGCTGATTACGAATCAGCTGCTCTACCGACTGAGCTACACCAGCGCATTCATCAAATGCAAATGGAATTATAGCACAGCCGCCGTCTCGCGTCAAGCGGTTTTGAAAAGTTTTTATTCCGCTGCCCTACTGCCGGCGGCGCTTGCGGCGGATGCGGTTGATGTGGCGCTCGAAGTCGCCGCTGCCGATGAGCTCGGCAAGCACATACTGCTCGAAGACCGGCACGGTGCAGGAGTAAAAGCCCACCTCGCGGCGAAAATGCTCGGAAAGCGCGGGCGGCAGCACCATATAGCCCACGCGCATCGACGGGGCGATGGTTTTGGAAAAGGTGTTCATGTAAATGACGGACTGCTCGGGCTCGAGTGAAAAGAGCGTATCCTCGCTCTTTGTGGACACGCTGAACTCCGAGTCGAAGTCGTCCTCGACGATATAGCCGCTGCGCTCTCTCGCCCAGCGGAGATACTCGCGGCGCTTGCCTGCGCTCGCCGTGACAAGGCTCGGGAAGCTGTGGAAGGGCGTAACGTGCAGCACCGTTGCCGTGGCGCGGGCCAGCTCGTCGGAGCGGATGCCATCGCTGCCGAGGCGCAGCATCTCGCACGTGACGCCGTGCGCCTGATACACCCTGCGGATCTTGTCGTAGGACGGGTCCTCGAGCGCAAACACGCGGTCCCTGCCCAGAAGCTGCACAATGAGCCCGTAGAGATACTCCGCACCCGAGCCGATGACGATCTGCCCCGGCTGGACGCTGATGCCGCGCGAGCGGGATAAATAGGCCGCGATAGCCCCGCGCAGCTCGGCGCAGCCGTTGTTCGGGGATTTGGTCAGAATGCTCTCGCCGTACTCACTGAGCACTCTTCTCATCGTTCTGGCAAGCGAGGGGAACGGGAACTCATCCTCTGCGCCGTGGGAAACGGTCACGCGGCGCTCGGTCTCCGTTTCGGAGACGGGAAAGCAGTCCGCCGCGGCAAAGCTCACAAAAAAGCCGCTGCGCTCGCGCGATTCCAGGTACCCTTCATCGCACAGGATGGCCAGCGCGTGCTCGACCGTGATGACGCTCACGCCCGTCTCGCTCGCGATGAGGCGCTTGCTTGGCATCTTTGTCCCCAGCGGGTAAACGCCGCCCACGATATCGCGCCGCAGTTGATGATAGAGCTGCAAATAGGCGCTCTGCGCGGCGTCTCTGTCGATATGGTAGCGCATCACGTATCGTCCTTCGGGAGCCCGTCGGCGGACGGCTGCGCCTCCGGCGCAGCTTCCTCCGGAAGCGTCGGGCGGTCATCCGCAGGCGGGTCCGTCTCCCCCTCCGCGGCCTCGGCAGCGGGAGCGGCGGCGTGCGTTTTCACATAGAGCCCCGAGCCGTCGGCCTTTCGGATCCCGAGCTGATAGATAAGCACTCCCGCGCTCACGAGCACCATCACAAAAGACAGCGCCTGCGACACGCGGATGCGCTCGCCGAAGAGCGTCCAGTCGAACAGATACAGGCTGTCGGTTCGCAGGCCCTCGATCCAGAAGCGGCCAATGCCGTACCAGAGGAAGTAGAAGCAGGTATTTTCCCCGTCAAAACGGCGGGCGCGGGAGACGATGAAATAAAGAAGCAGCAGGCCGACGACATTCCACAGGCTCTCATAGAGGAACGTCGGGTGCACGTCCACATAGGTCGTGGACGAGACCCACAGCCGCATCCGCCAGGGAAGGTCGGTCAGGCCGCCGAAGGCCTCGCGATTCATAAAATTCCCCCAGCGGCCGATGGCCTGCCCGATGAAAAGGCCCTGCACGCAGCAGTCCGCCAGCGCCCAGAACGAGAGCTTTTTGCAGCGGCTGAAGAGGAAGGCCGTCAAAAAGCCCGCGATGACGCCGCCATAGATGGCAAGGCCGCCATCCCAGATGCGGTAAGTCGAGGACCAGTTGATCGACCCGTCGCTGCTGCGGAACAGGTCGAGGTAAAAGAGCACATAGTAGAGCCGCGCGCCGATGATGGAAAACGGAATGGCCCACAGCACCATGTCGATGACGTTGTCCTCGGTCAGGCCGTATTTCGGTGCCTGCTTCATGCAGAAGTAAAGCCCCAGCAGCATACCGGCGGCGATGATGATGCCGTACCAGTAGATGCCGTTGCCAATGTCGATGGCCTTGGACGGCGCGGTGAACTGCCAGTCGCCGAAAAGACCGGGAAAGCTGATGGGTACGTCGGTAAATTTCATAGGAAGATCAATCCTCTTTTTTCGATTCGATGATGGAGAGCGCGCGTCGCTCAGCGGTAAAATTCTCTCGCAGGAAGCGCTCGACGTCAGCCTTTTCGATGCTCTCATAGGCCTCGGGGAACCGGAGCGCGTCGAAATGGCGGAAATAGCCGTCGATGAGCGAGACGGCGATATTTTCAAACGAGTTGAGCGCGCGCAGCGTCGCGCCGAAGCTCGCGCGGCGGATCTGCTCGAAAAACGCAGGGTCGATGCCCTCGCGCGCAAGGCGCTGCGCCTCGGCAAGAATGGCGTCGCTCACCTTTTGCGGCTGCTCGCTCTCACCGCCGGCGCACAGGACCGCAACGCCCGGAAGCTGGTCGAAGCCGCCGCCAAAGCTCGCATTGATGAGCCCCTCGTCGTAAAGGCGCTGGTAGAGCGGCGAGGAATCGCCGAGCAGCACATCACAGGCCATCTCGCCGATGAGCGACTGGCGCATGAGGTCTTTTTCCTCCGCCGCGCACTTGAAGCCCACAAGGAACTGCGGCAGCGCGACCTCCATCTGCGCGGTGGTCTCGTGCTGCGCGGCAGAAGCGTCCTCCTCTTCCCCGTAGCAGCGGCCGATCTCCTCACCGCGCTCGCGCGGGAGGATTTCTTCCGCCAGTGCGATCACCGCGTTCACATCGACGTTGCCGACGACGCACAGCGCCATGTTGGACGGACAATAGAACGCGCGGTGGCAGTCGTAGAGCGTCTGCGCGGTGATGCCCGCGATGCTCTCGACCGTGCCGGCGATGGGCACGCGCGCGGGCGAGGTGCGGTACAGGCAGGCAAGCAGCCTTTCATAGACCTGCCAGTCGGGTGAATCCTCGACCATGCGGATCTCCTGACCGATGATGCCGCGCTCCTTTTCCACGCTCTCGTCCGTAAAATACGGGATGGAGACAAACGAGAGCAGAATGCGCAGGTTTTCTTCAAAATGCTCGGTGCAGTCAAAGTAATAGCCCGTCATGGCGTTGGAGGTGAAGGCGTTCGGCTCCGCGCCGTTCTGCGAGAGCTGCTGGAGGGCGTTGCCGTCCTTCGTATCGAACATCTTATGCTCTAAATAATGCGCGATGCCCGCGGGCGTATCGCACTTTTCGCCGTTTCGGATGAACTGCATATCCATGCCGCCGTAGCGTGTGGCAAAAAAGGCGTATTTCTTGCGGTGCTTCGGCTTGGGGACGATAAAAAGCTTCAGCCCGTTGTCAAGCGTCGCTTCGATGACCGTCTCGCCGATGCGGGGGTATAACACTTCTCTTTTATTCATTTGCGCTGTCCTCCCCTGTGAGGAAATAGATCGTATCGAGCGCCATGCTCTGCGCAGCCTCGGCGATGCGCTCATCCGTCACGCCCCGGAGCGCCGCGATGAGCTCGTCCGCCGTCTCGCGGATGCCTGTGGCCGCCTGACCGAGGGCGTTTTCCTCCATGCGTCCGGCGCTGTCGCCGCGCGATTCGAGCGACGCGATCAGGCAGGCTCTCGCCCCCTCGACCTCCCAGGGCTCGAATTCCCCGCGCTGCACGCTTTCGAGCTGGGCGAGGATCTCACGCCTGGCCGTTTCAACGTCCTTACTCTCAATGCCGGACGACACCGTCACGATGCCCTTGGAGCGGTGGTACGAGGACGAGGCATAGTAGCAGAGGGACAGCTTTTCGCGCACATTCAGAAAGAGCTTGGAGTTGCTGTACCCGCCGAAGATGAGGTTTGCGAGCATCATCGCGGGCGCGTCGGCAGTCGATGCTCGCCAGCCCATCGAGAGCTTGCCCTGCGTCACGTCCATGCGCTCGGTGATCTCGCGCGGCGTTTGGGGCGCGGGACACTTTTCCGCGACGGCCGGCGGCACGACCTGCCCGCGCTGAAGCGGTGCAAACGCACGGGAAAGCGCCCCCTCCACGCGCGCAAGCTCCGCGCTGCCGCAGTAGAAAAGCTCCAAGTGCGCCGTGGACAAAAGCTCCTGATAATAGCGGAAGAGCGTCTGGTTGGTGATCTTCTCGACTCGCGCGATGGAACCAAATTTGTCCACCCCGTAGCGCTCGCCGCGGCACATCTCCTGCAAAAGGCGGAGGTCTGCATAGTCGCGCTTGTCGTTGATGATGCCGCGGATCGCGTCGATAAGATTCTGCTTCTCACTTTCGACATAGTCGCTCAAGAAGCGGCCGTTGCGCGTCACGGGGTCGAGCAGCAGCTCGCCCAGAAGGTCGCACATCGGCTCAAGAAGCTTCTCCCCGCCGGGAACAAAGGCCTCGTCGATGAAGCTCGCGGCAAAGCCGATGCACTGGTTCTCGCCCTTTTTGCGCACCGTGCAGCCGATCGACGAGCCGTAGAGCAGGTCGAGCGCCGTGGAGAGCGCGCGCATATCGGGATGCGCCATCGTGCCGCGGCGCAGCACGCTCGGCAGCAGCGCGCCGAAGCTCGCCGCCTCCTCCGAAAGCGGCGTGATGAGCTGCAAGCTCAGCGTACCTGTTTTGAATTTTTCCGACCGCACATAGTTGAGGCAGACCTCGGGTGCGATCTCACGTCTGATCGGTTCCATCACCGATTCCTCCTGTGGTCAATTTTTCAGAATTTGCCCTTAGGATACCACGAAACCGTGAACAATTCCACTCTTTTCTCCCCCAAAAGCGGGGATCGCACGCAAAAGGCGTGAATTTTCTGCCCGCGTGACCTTTTTCTTGCGATTTTTCCTTGACAATTTTGATAAAATCATGTAAACTGATTCGTGTTGTAAAGCGTTAGAGCTTTACAGAAGAATCTGAACCAAGGAGGAACCCCATGAAAAATCAGACCTTTCGTATGACGATGCTCTTCGACTTTTATGGGGAGCTTCTCACCGACCGCCAGAAGGAATTCTACGACCTCTATTATAACGAGGACCTGTCGCTGTCCGAGATCGCCGAGAATTACGGCATCTCCCGTCAGGGTGTGCGCGATGTGATCGTGCGCGCGGAGAATTACATGACCGAGATCGAAGACAAGACAGGGCTCATCAAGCGCTTCATGCAGCTTCGGCCCCACACGGAAAAGATCGCGGACGCGGCGCAGCAGATCAAGCAGCTCAACCTCCGCCGGTATGAAGACCGCCAGCTCGAAGAGCTTGCCGGCGTGATCGAGACCGAGGCGGCAGCACTCAAGGAGTAATACATCCATGGCCTTTGAAGGACTCAGCGAAAAACTCAATGCCACATTCAAGCATCTGCGCGGCAAGGGCCGCCTGAGCGAGGAGGATATCAAGCTCGCAATGCGCGAGGTGCGCCTTGCGCTCCTCGAAGCGGATGTGAGCTACAAGGTCGTCAAGGACTTTGTCAAGACCGTGTCTGAGCGCGCCGTCGGCGTCGAGGTGCTCGACAGCCTGACCCCTGCCCAGCAGGTCATCAAGATCGTCAGCGAAGAGCTCACCGCGCTCATGGGCGGCGCCAACGCGAAGCTGACCTTCGCCTCCAAGCCGCCGACGGTTGTCATGATGGTCGGCTTACAGGGCGCCGGTAAGACGACGAACGTTGCCAAGCTCGCGGGCTACTTCCGCAAGCAGGGCCACCGTCCGCTGCTCACCGCGTGCGACGTGTACCGTCCCGCGGCCATCACGCAGTTACAGGTCGTCGGCAAGCAATTGAATATTCCCGTTTTCGAAATGGGTCAGATCGACCCCGTCCAAATCGCGCAGGAGGCTGTCAAATACGCCGGTGACCACGGCAACGACATTGTCTTCCTCGATACCGCGGGCCGCCTGCACATCGACGAGGCGCTGATGGACGAGCTCAAGCGCATCAAGGCGGCGGTCAAGCCAACCGAGATCCTGCTCGTCGTCGACGCGATGACCGGTCAGGACGCGGTCAATGCCGCCACCGCCTTTGACGAGGCGCTCGGCATCGACGGTGTGGTGCTCACCAAGCTCGACGGCGACGCCCGCGGCGGCGCGGCGCTTTCCATCCGCGCGGCCACCGGCAAGCCCATCAAGTTCATCGGCACGGGCGAAAAGCTCGACATGATCGAGCCCTTCCACCCCGACCGCATGGCGCAGCGCATTCTCGGCATGGGCGACGTTTTATCGTTCATCGAACGCGCCGAGCAGAGCATCGACCAGGAAAAGGCGAAAAAGCTCGAAGAAAAGCTCAAGAAAAACCGTTTCACACTCACCGATTATTACGAGCAGCTTCTGCAGCTCAAAAATATGGGCAGCCTTGAGCAGCTCGCCGGCATGATGCCCGGTCAGCTCGGCAAGCAGATGGCCAACGCGGAGATCGACCCGAAGATGATGGCGCACACCGAAGCGATCATCCTCTCGATGACGCCCTATGAGCGCGAGAATCCCGCCGTGCTCGGCGCGAGCCGCAAAAGGCGCATCGCCGCCGGCTGCGGACTCGAGGTCGTGGATGTCAACCGCCTTCTCAAGCAGTTCGAACTGATGCAGGATATGATCAAGCAAATGAACCGCGGCAAGATGCCCAAGGGCATGGGCGGTATGGGCGGAGGCCGGATGCGCGGCTTCGGGCGCAAGAAGCGCTTCAAATAAGTTGATCGAGTGCACAAGCATTTCATCATAAATACAAAAACACATATTATTTTTTGGAGGTATTCACCATGGTTAAAATTCGTCTGCGCAGAATGGGCGCTAAGAAGGCTCCCTTCTATCGTGTTGTCGTTGCCGATTCCCGCTATCCCCGCGACGGCCGCTTCATCGAAGAGATCGGCACCTATAACCCCTGCGTCTCCCCCGCCGAGATCAAGATCGACGCTGAGCGCGCTCAGGAGTGGATCAAGACCGGCGCTCAGCCCACCGACACGGTCCGTGAGCTGCTGAAGAAAGTCAACGCGCTGTAAGAGCACGGGGTGCAAGAAATGAAAGACTTGCTGCTCTACATCGCCCGCAGCCTTGTTGAGCATCCCGATGACGTCACCGTCACGGAGAAGCAGGGCTCGGACGAGCTTACGTTGGAGCTGCGCGTCGCACCTGACGATATGGGCAAGGTCATTGGCCGTCAGGGTCGTATTGCCAAGGAGATCCGCACGGTCGTCCGTTCCTATGCTCAGCGCACCGGCGTAAAGGTGTCTGTCGACATCGTAGACTGAATTACAAAAAAGTTCCCGAGAAATTTCTCGGGAACTTTTTATCTTGCCATCCCCCGCCGATTCCGCTATACTGATAGAATCAATGAGTGTGCAAAGGAGCATGACAATGGGTCTCTTTTCCAAAAAGGACGCGCCTCGGCCGAGCGCGCGCCCCGAATATATCGAGGTCGGCCAGATCGTCAACACGCACGGCGTGCGCGGCGAGGTCAAGGTCCAGCCCTGGGACGTGAGCGCAGGGCAGCTGAGCGGCTTCCGCACGTTCTACATGGACGGCGAGCCCTTCCGCCCCACGAGCAAGCGCGTGCAGGGCGACATGGTGCTGATGAAGCTGCCCGAGATCGACGACATGGACGCCGCCGCCGCGCTCAAGCGCAAGGTGCTCTCCATCCGCCGCAACGACGTACAGCTCAAGCCCGGCGAGCACTTCGACGCCGAGATCATCGGCATGAACGTCTACAACTACTTCCCCCACACGTATATCGGCACGGTGGTGGACGTGCTCTCCTACCCCGCCCATAAGCTTTACAAGGTCAAGGGTGAGGAGAAGACCTATCTCATCCCTGCGGTGAAGGATATCTTCATCACGGACATCGACGAAGAGGCGCGCGAGATCAGCGTGCACATGATCGAGGGGTTAGAGATCGATGAGGATTGATATTTTAACGCTCTTCCCCGCCTCGATCGACGCGATGATGAACGTCAGCATCCTCGGGCGCGCGCAGGAGCGCGGCTATATTACGATCAAAACGCACCAGATCCGCGAATACACGACCAACAAGCAGATGCAGGTGGACGACTACCCCTACGGCGGCGGACGCGGCGCCGTGATGCAGGCAGACCCCTTGTACCGCTGCTGGGCGCACGTGTGCGAGGAGGCCGGCAGCCGCGGCCACACCATCTATCTCTCCCCCTGCGGGCGGACGTTCACGCAGAGCGTGGCGCGAGAGCTGAAGGACCGCTACGATCATCTCATTCTGGTCTGCGGCCACTACGAGGGCATTGACCAGCGCTTTATTGACGAGTGCGTGGATGAAGAGCTTTCGATGGGCGACTTCGTTGTCACGGGCGGTGAGATCCCCGCCATGGCCGTGACGGACGCCATCTGCCGCATGGTGCCGGGCGTGCTGCCGGAAGAGGAATGCTTCACCGAGGAATCGCACTGGGCAGGGCTTTTAGAGTATCCGCAGTACTCCCGCCCCGATGAGTGGCATGGCCGCCGCGTGCCGGACGTGCTGCTCTCCGGCCACCACGAAAATGTGGCCAAGTGGCGCAAAAAGGAGAGCTACAAGCGCACGATGCTGCGCCGTCCCGACCTCTGGGCGCAGTTTGACGAAAAGCAGCTCAAAACAAAGAGCGAAAAAAAGGTGCTCGCCGAGGCGAAGGCAGAAGTCGAAGCCCTCCGCGCAGCAGAGGCGGAGCAGGCAGCCGAAGCACCCGCAGAATCCTAAAGAAAAAATCGGAACGGGAAAACCGTTCCGATTTTTTATGTACTGTATCAGGCTTGTCTGTTACGCGATGCGCTTTGCACCGACATAGCGGGAAGCATAGTAGCTGGCGGACAGGCTGTCGATTGTGATCTTGCCGACGCTGTAACGCGCGTGGATGATCTGGCCGTTGCCAATGTAAATGCCGACATGACCGATGGCATGGGAGGAATCCGAGAAGAAGACCAGATCGCCGGGCTGAAGGTCTGCCTTGGCGACGGCGTAGCCGCAGTTCTTATACTGCGCGGTCGCCGAATGGGGCAGCGAATAGCCGAGCTTGGCATAGAGATACATCGTGAAGCCCGAGCAGTCAAAGCCGTTGGGGGATGCGCCGCCGGAGCGGTAGCGCGTGCCGAGGAAGGGCATCGCCATGGAGACGATCTTGGCGCCCACCGTGCCGTCGAGGTCGGCAGGATCGCGCAGATATTCACCGAGCAGCCAACCGGTCGTAGAGCCGAACGTGACCTGATACCAGCCGTTCGATTCGCCGATAACGGTGACCTGCTTGCCGCTGACCACCTGCGTGATCTTGTCGTAATTTGTGCCGGGGCCGGTGCGGACGTTGATCGTGCCGCCCGTGACGACCATCGTAACGGTCTCCGTCTCGGACACATCTTCTTTGGCGTCTGCCTTGTCTTCAAGCTCCGCCTGCATTTCGTCCAGTTTGTTGAGCTCATCCTGATTCGCACTCTCCGCCTGAACTGTCTCGGTCAGCACCGTCACGCGGTCGACGAGATTGCGGATGGAACCGTCATTCGCGGCCTGCGCTGTGGAAAGAGGCGCGAGCAGGCTGACGGAAAGAACGCCGGAAAGCAGGAACGATAAGCATCGTGAATGTTTTCTCATAATTGCGTGATCCTTTCGTGAAAAAGTAGGGGCTGCGTGCGGTATTTTACATTTTGCCGCTCAGTGCGCGCTCGAGCCAAATGGAAGCGAACTCCATCGCCTCGCCGAGGCTGCTCTTTTCCGTGGAGCGCACCACGCGATCGCGCGAACGAAGGGTCGCGTCGGTCAACTGCAACTGAATGGAAACGCGCTTTGCAAGCGTGATATCCTTAAGCGGCGCCGTATCGAGCACCTGCATCATCACGATATATTTGTCCGCCATCGAGCCGTAGTAGATGAGATTATCTACCCGGCGCAGCGGGTGGCCGCGATAAACGAGGCCTTCCGTAGCTTCTGCCATTTGACTCACTCCTAACTCTTGTAACCAATTTGTAACTTTGTAACCGTTTTGTAACTTTTTGCAGTATAGCATTTTTTGCCCACCTTGTCAATAAAACCGTGCCGAAAAAATGCAACAAACCCTCGGAGACCTTTTTTCGGTCCCCGAGGGTGGGTCGATCTTCACTTATTTTTACTTATTTGCCCAGATAGCTGCGCACGAGCGTTTGCAGCAGCTCGTCGCGGTCGAGCTTGCGGATGAGCGTGCGGGCGTTGTTGTGATTCGTGATATAGGTGGGGTCCTCCGACAGGATATAGCCGACGATCTGGTTGATGGGGTTATAGCCCTTGTCCTCCAGCGCGGCATAAACGGTCGTCAGGATATGGCGGATCTCCGCGTCCTTTTCCTGCGCCACGTTAAACTTGCGGGTAAATTCTTCCATGGGACGAATCCCTCCTTCCGCTTCCGATGGTGACAGTATAGCGCTCCCTTTGCAAAAAGTAAAGGGAGCGCTGTCAACTGTAACAGAAACGTAATCTTTCCTTATAAAAGTCTTAGCGAAGCACCGCGTTGTGGTCGGCCTTCAGCGCGGCAAGGATGGACTGAACGTCCTCGTCCGCCTCCTCACCGGTGAGGCTGCGGTCATCCGCGCGCAGAACGAGGTTGAACGCCACGCTCTTCTTGCCGATCGCCACGCCGGGGCCGCGGTAAATGTCGAAGAGCGACACATCCTTGAGAAGGCCCTTCGCCCCGCAGCGGATGCTCTCCTCGAGCGCGCCGACGGTGACGCCCTCGTCGCACACGACGGCAATATCGCGCGTAACGGCCGGGAACTTCGGCAGCGGCTGATAAACGGGGATGCCGCCGCGCATCTCATACATCGCCTCGAAGCTCAGCTCCGCGGTGTAAACTTCCGTGTCGACGCCGTAGTTCGCCGCGACGAGCGGATGGATCTGGCCGAACACGCCGAGAAGCTTTTCGCCTGCGTACACATTCGCGCAGCGGCCGGGATGATAGGAAGCATTGTCCGTGCAGGCCTCGAACTTCACATCCGTGATGCGCAGCTCACGCAGCAGCGTTTCGATGCCGCCCTTGAAGGCGAAGAAGTCCACGCCGTCGCCGTAAGCGCCGAGGGAGAGATACTTCGGCTCATCGGCAAGGCCATCCTCACGCGGCAGGTAAATCTTGCCGAGCTCATAAAGGCGGGCAGACTTGTTGCGGTAGCTGTAGTTGCGCGCAACGATCTCGAGCATACTCGGCAGGATGGTCGTGCGCATGATGGAGGTGTCCTCACCCAGCGGGTTGAGGATCTTCAGAGAATTGCGCAGCGGAGAATCCTTCGGCATACGGATCTTGTCGTAATACGTCGGGCTGATGAAGGAATAGGTGATGATCTCGTCGTAACCCAGTGCGCGCACCGCGCCGCCGATGGCGCGGTCGAAGCGCTGCTGCTCGGAAAAGCCGCCGCGCGTGGTCTCGCCGCGCATGAGCGTGCAGGGAATCTTGTTGTAGCCGTAGAAGCGGGCGACCTCCTCGGCAATGTCGCTGTAATGCTCCACATCGCCGCGCCAGGAGGGTACGTAGATATCATCGCCGTTCAGGATAAAGCCGAGGGAGACGAGGATCTCACGCATCAGGTCCTCTTCAAGCTCTGTGCCGAGCAGGGCATTGATCTTGTCAGGCTCGAGCTTGACGACCGTGGGCGCTTTTTCCTTGGCGACCACGTCCATCACACCGTCGACCACCTCGCCGCAGCCGAGCAGCTCCACGAGCTCACAGGCGCGCTCGACAGCCTTGATGGTGTTCATCATGTCGAGACCCTTTTCATAGCGGGAGGAGGCATCGGTGCGCATACCGAGGGCGCTGGCCGTGCGGCGCACGGAAACGCCGTTGAAGTTGGCGGATTCAAAGAGCACCATCGCCGTGTCGCCGACGATCTCGCTGTTCGCGCCGCCCATCACACCCGCAACGCACACGGGCTTGTGCTCATCGCAGATGCAGAGCATATTCGGCGTGAGCTTGCGCTCGTTGCCGTCGAGCGTCTGGATGGTCTCGCCCTCATGCGCGGTGCGCACGATGATGTGGCCGCCCTCGACGCAGCTGAAGTCGAAAGCGTGCATTGGCTGGCCGTATTCGAGCATGACGTAGTTTGTGATATCGACGATGTTGTTGATCGGGCGCACGCCGCTCGCGCGCAGTCTCTCGCGCATCCAGCGCGGGGACGGCGCGATCCTGACGTTTTTCACCATGCGCGCGGTGTAGCGCGGGCAGAGGTCGCCGTCCTCGATGTCGATGTCGACAATGTCCGCGATGCTGCCGCCGCAGCCGTGCGGCTCGGGCTCATGCAGCTTGAGCGGACGGTGGAACGTCGCGCTCGCTTCGCGGGCAAGGCCGATGACAGAAAGGCAGTCGGGGCGGTTGGGCGTGATCTCGAACTCGACGATGGAATCATCGAGGCCGAGGATGTGCGCCATGTTGAGACCCGGCTCGGCGTCCTCCTCGCGCAGGATGAAAATGCCGTCGGCGATGCAGTGGGGAAATTCCTTCTGCTCGGCGTGCAGATCCTCGAGCGTGCAGATGGCGTCGCTCTTGGTGTTGTAGGCGACAAGGTCGCCCTCGTGGAGGTTGGAGCAGCACGTATCGGGCACAGCGGTCGCATTGCCGAGGTCGAGGCAGGTGTGGAACGTGCCGTCGCCCAGCGGGGCGCATTCGAGCACCCTGGCGGCAACCACGGGGCCGTAGACCTTGTCGCCGGGCTTGATGTCCGCGGGGATGGAGGGCTTCGCGGGGTCGATGGGATGGTAGTCGTTCAGAAGCGCCGCGGGCGTGATGACGGCATAGGGGAAGTCATGCTCCGCCGTCATGCCAAGCTCCTTGAGCGAGCAGAGCATACCGTCGGACGCGACGCCGCGCAGCTCGCCCTTTTCGATCTTCACGCCGCCCGGCAGGTGCGCGCCGTGCAGCGCGGCAGGGACATGGTCGCCGACGTGGACGTTCCACGCGCCCGTGACGATCTGCACAGGCTCCGCCTGACCGACGTCGATCTTCAAGACCCACATATGGTCGGAATTCTCGTGGCGCTTCATTTCGAGCACCTTGCCCACGACCACGTTCTTGAGGTTTTCGTCGGGGCGCTCGATGGTCTCGACCTTCGAGCCGGAGAGCGTCATATCGTCGTTGAATTGCTTATCGGTGATATCCTTGAGGTCAACGAACTCGTTGAGCCAATTACGGGATAGGATCATATTGGTATCCTCCTAAGAAGTAACAATCAGATTTTGTTTTTTGTGACGACATGCGCGTCACAAAAAACACCGCTCAGGGTGCGCTCGTGCGAGCAAAGCGAGTGCGCCGCGGCACCCTGTGAAAGAAATCGCAGAAAGCGGCAGGCCGCTTTCGCGAGGAGTTTCAGAACTGCTCGAGGAAGCGGACGTCGTTTTCGAAGATCAGGCGCAGGTCGCTGATCTTGAAGTGGCCGAGCGCCAGACGCTCAAGGCCCATGCCGAACGCCCAGCCGGAATAGACCGTGGAGTCGATGCCGCAGCCCTCGAGGACCTTCGGGTGGATCATGCCGGCGCCGAGCACCTCGATCCAGCCCTCGCCCTTGCAGGTGGGGCAGCCTGCGCCGTGGCACTTGTGGCACTGAATGTCCATTTCGCAGCTCGGCTCGGTGAACGGGAAGTGATGGGGGCGGAAGCGCGTGACCGTGTGCTCGCCATAGAGCTGGCGCACGACCTCGTTGAGCGTACCCTTGAGGTCCGCCATCGTGATGCCCTTGTCGATGGCCATGCCCTCGATCTGGTGGAACATGGGCGAGTGCGTGGCGTCGACCTCGTCCTTGCGGTATACGCGGCCCGGGGCCAGGATGCGGATGGGCAGCTCGCGCGTCTCCATCGCGTGGATCTGCATGGGAGAGGTCTGCGTGCGCAGGAGGATGGAGCTGTCCTCATTGAAGTAGAACGTATCGCTCCACTCACGGGCGGGGTGGCCCTCTTCCACGTTGAGCTTGGTGAAGTTATACTCGGCAAGCTCGACCTCGCGGTCCTCGAGAATCTCAAAGCCCATGCCGACGAAGATGTCCTTGATCTCGTCGAGCACCTGATACATTGGGTGCTTCACGCCGATCTTTTCCTGCCGGCCCGGGATGGTGACATCCACGGCCTCGGACTTGAGCTTGAGCTCCATCGCCTTGTCAGCAAGCTCCTTCGTCTTCTCCTCGATGCCGGATTCGAGCTTGGCGCGCACCTCGTTGGCCATCTGCCCGATCACGGGGCGCTCTTCGGCGCTGAGCTTGCCCATCTGCTTCAAAACGGCGGTCAGCTCGCCCTTTTTGCCAAGGTAACGGACGCGCAGCGCTTCGAGGTCCTCCGTCTTGCCGGCGCCGGAGATCGCGTCAAGCGCCGCTTTGCGGATCGCTTCCAGTTGCTGTTTCATATCATTTCTCCTTTTCAGGTAAAAATTTGCAAAATGTAAAAGTCAGCGGCAGGGGCAAAAAAATAGCCCTTCCTCCCGATATTTTCGGGACGAAAGACTTTCTTCCGCGGTACCACCCTGATTCGCGCCAGAAGGCGCGCGCTCACTTGCCCGTAACGGAGGCTGACCGGCCGCGCATTTCCTCGCGGCTGCTCGGGGGCGAACCAAGCGACATCCCGCAGACCGGCTCCCAGCCGCCGACCGATCCTCTCTATCCGGAACAAGCTCGCTATTTTCCCTTTCACAGCATTTGTCTAATTGGTACTTATATCACAGAAAAAAGGAACTTGCAAGAGGGAATTTGCCCCTTGCCGGCAAAAAAGCGGCAAAAGCGCAAAATATCGCGCATTTTCCTCTGCGCACTCCCCTTTTCCTGCCCAAAACGCGGAAAAACCGCACTTTACAACGTGCAAAAACGTGGTATACTATAATAGTTGTTTACAAACCCACCGTGGCTGCTCTCGCAGCCGGATAAGGAGAACGATCATGGACGAAAGAAAGCGTCTTTACAAGTCCCGCAACAACAAGATGATCTGCGGTGTCTGCGCAGGCATCGCAGACTACTTCAACATTGACCCGTCGATCGTGCGCGTGCTCTGGGCTGTTCTGGCTCTGGCCGCGGGCACCGGCGTTCTCGCCTACATCGCCTGCGCGATCATCCTGCCCGAGGGCGATACCGAGGTCTGAGCGCTTGACAATCCGCACAAAGAAGATATACTAAATCCTGTTTGCCGCGCAAAACGGCAGAAAATGATGTAAAAACGCGAAGGGAGCTTCCTTTTATGGCGACTTATCCGATGCACGTCGCGGGCCTTGACCGCGACCTTCCCATCTGCAAGGTAACGGACGATCTTTATATCGGTGCGTTCATCATGTTCGGCGACGCGGAGCTGACCGTGCGCTGCGCGGAGGAGCTCTTGAAGCTCGCCGAGGGTGTCGACTACGACTACCTCTTCACCGCCGAGGCCAAGTCCATCCCCCTCATCCACGAGATGGCGCGTCAGAGCGGCGCGAAGAAGTATTTCATCGCGCGCAAGGGCCCCAAGGTCTATATGCCCGATCCCATCTCCGTAGAGGATAAGTCCATCACGACCGCCGCCCAGCAGAAGCTCTTCCTCGGCTCGGACGATGCGGCGCTCATCCGCGGCAAGAAGATCCTGCTCGTCGACGACGTCATCTCCACGGGCGGCTCGCTCAAGGCGATGGAGGCGCTCGTCGAAAAGGCGGGCGGCACCGTCACGGGCCGCATGGCTGTTTTGGCCGAGGGCGGCGCAGCCGACCGCAAGGACATTCTCTTCCTCGAAAAGCTGCCGGTCTTCAATGCCGACGGCAGTGTGAAGTAGATCCGTATGCGAGACCGCCAACGGCAGCGCAGCAATGGCGGTATAGCAGCGATCATCCCCGCACGCCCGGAATCGAACGCATCAAGGGAGCGGGCGGGTGATGCTCTTTTCCCGAAAAAGCAAAAAGGTCGGAGCAGGGTGAACTCTGCTCCGACCTTTTATTATATTGCAGCCGTATCGGTGCCGCTGCTTTCGGGCCTGCACCCAAAGCCAAACTGAAGCCCGACGCAACGGGTTCGATTCGGAGAGGAGGAGCTGCGGCACAAGCGCGCTCCGACGTGTCAGGTGGCAGCAATTCGGATATTTTTGTGTTTCTCAGTTCCCTCGCCCGGTAAAGCAGCGAAGCGTTTGCCGGGCGAAAAGCGAGGCACAGCAGAATGAGCGAACGATGAGCTTTTATAAAAAGCTCGTCGCAAGCGATATGACGCTTGTGACGAGCTGGTGCCGGTGGTGGGACTCGAACCCACATGATGTTGCCATCGGCGGATTTTGAATCCGCTACGTCTACCAATTCCATCACACCGGCGAGGGGAATAGAACAAGAGATATTATATGCGATGCAAGGCTTATTTGCAAGCATAATTTTCACAAAAGCTCCGGCGCTTGCGCGCCGGAGCTTTTGATATGCAGATATCACACGTAGCGCTGGTGGATGACGTCGAACACGCCGCGCGTGGTGAGGCGCAGCGTCGGGATAACGGTCAGCGCCATGAACGAGAGCGTCATAAACGGGTCGACCCCGCGCGAGACGCCGAGCTTGAAGGCCTGCTCCTTGGCATTTTCGAGCGCTTCGTTGACCTCGATGAGCGGCGCTTCGCTCATGATGCCCGCGATCTGGAGCTGGACCTCGCCGAGCACCTTGCCGTCCTCCATCACGACGATGCCGCCGCCAAGCGCGACGACGCGGTTGACTGCCGCGGCCATGTCCTCTTCGTTCGCACCGACGACGATGATATTGTGGCTGTCGTGCGAGATGGACGTTGCCACCGCGCCGGACTTGAGGCCGTAGCCCTTGATATAGCCGATGCCGATGTGGTGCGTATTCTTGTGGCGCTCGATGACGGCGATCTTCAGAATGTCATCCTCGACGCTGATCTTCTCAGCGTAGCCGGCGTCGGTCGTGACGATCTCGCCGGGGACCATGCCGAGCACCGCGCGCGGGCGGGACTCGATAAAGTCCGTGGCCTCAAGGTGCGCAACGTGGAACGTCTCGTGCGAGCGCTTGACGAGGTGCGGGTCGATCTCGGGCGCTTCAAAGGGCGTGACGGACTTGCCGTCGAACATGAGCTTGCCCTTTTTGTAGACCTCGAGGATGTTGAAATCGTCGAAGTTGTCGATCACGACAAAGTCTGCGAGGAAGCCCGGCGCGATGGCGCCGCGGTTATTGAGCAGGAAGTAGCGCGCGGCGTGGTGGCTCGCGCATTTGACGGCGATGATCGGATCGACGCCCGCTTTGATAGCGCGGCGCACGATGTAGTCGATGTGCCCCTTTTCAAGGAGGTCGTTCGGGTGCTTGTCGTCGGTGCAGAACATACAGTAGGTGTAGTACTGCGGCGTGAGCAGCGGGAGGAGCGCGTCAAGGTTGCGCGCGGCCGTACCCTCGCGGATCATGATGTACTGCCCGCGCTCAAGCTTGGCAATAGCGTCCTCAACGGTGCTGCACTCGTGGTCGGAGTAGACGCCCGCAGCGATGTAGGCGTTCAGGTCGTTGCCCGCAAGTCCCGGCGCGTGGCCGTCGATCTTTTTGTGATGCGCCTGCGCGGCGACGATCTTTTCCAGCACCTGCTCGTCGGCGTTCGCAACGCCGACGTAGTTCATCATTTCGGCCAGACCCTCGACGCGGTTGTGCTCATAGAAGGAGTCGATCGCGCGGTAATCAAGCACCGCGCCGGATTCGTCGAGCGGCGTCGCCGGTACGCAGGAGGGCAGCATGAAGCGCACGTCGACGGGAAGATCCTCGGTGGCTTGCAGCATATACTCAATGCCGTCGGTGCCCATGACGTTCGCGATCTCGTGCGGGTCGGTGATGACGGTGGTCGTTCCGTGCGGAACGACGGCGTTGGCGAACTCCTTTGGGGAAACGAGCGAGCTTTCCAGGTGGATGTGCGCATCGACAAAGCCGGGCAGCACGAGCTTGCCGCCCATGTCGACCTCGAGCGCGCCCTCGTAATGCTCGCCCATGCCCGCAATCAGCCCCTCGGCCACGGCAATGTCGCCGTGACTGAGCTCATTGCAGAATACATTTACATACGTCGCGTTCTTGAGCACGAGGTCGGCCTTCTGCCGCCCCGCCGCCACCTCGACAACGTGGAGCTTCTTGTTCAGCTTGCGGTTGATCTTGCCTGCGTAGCTTTCCCGGTATGCCATGCGTGTTCCTCCTTATTTTGTTGTGTTTGACCAGTTTATACGACGTTTCATCCGTCTTCCTCGGTTATTTTTTATAGGATACTACGTTCCCCCTCACTTGTCCAGCAGAAAAAGCTAAAAGTTTTTTAGTTATTCTGCCAAAAATTCAGTTTTGTATCAAACCAGCGGCAGCTTTGCCGCCCGTTCCAAAAAAAGAGGGCCATCTGCAAGCAGATGACCCTCTTTTTCGTTTTTCTCAGGTGCGGGCTCAGTGACGGCCGCCGAAGCCGCCGCCGCGTCCTCCGCCGCCGAAACCGCCGCTGTGACCTCCACCGAAGCCACCGCCGCGGCTGCCGCCGCCAAAACCGCCGAAGCTGCCGCCGCTGAAGCCACCCCCACGGCCGCCGCCAAAGCCTCCAAAGCTATTGCCCGAGCCGGACGGCCATCTCGGTGGCTGGGGCGGACGGCGATTGCCGCCGGAGGGTCCGCCGCTGTGCGGCGGTCTCGGCCCACCCTGCGGAGGACGGGGGCCACCCGAACGGGGCGGGCGGGGCGGACGAGGGCCGCGCGGAGGTCTGCGTCCCCAGAAGATGGGGCGATACACCACCGTCGGAATACCCATGCCGGGCATCATGTAGCGGCGGCGATAGCGGTTGTAGCGCATCCGGTCGAGCATGATCCAGATGACGAAAATCACGATGAGCAGCAGGATAAACAGCACCGCCGTGCCCGCGTCATTCTGCGCCGTCTGATCCTGCCGGTACTGCCGGCTCAGCTCCACATGGAGTTGGGAACAAAGCTCCTGCACCGCGGCATTATAATCGCCCTTCTGCACGTCGCCCGCCATGCAGGAATCGACAAAGCTGTAGGAAAGTCCGTTCAGCAGATCGTAAAAATTGCCGCTGGCGACCACGTAGTAATTCTGCTGCTGCTCTGCGATGACCAGGATCGCGTCGTTCGTGCCTAACTGCATGGTGTCTGCGTAGTCATACGCCGTATTTTCCAGATCATCCGACGACTGTACCGTCACAACGGCCATGATACTGCCGAACATCTGGTCCCAGTTGGCGTTATAGAGACCAATGGCCTCCTCGGTCTTGTCGGAAAGGATATCTGCCTCATCGCGCACATACTGCGTAAAGGCCGCCGTGGAAAGCGAGGGATTGAGCTTTTCTCCGCCCTCCGGCGTAGAGACAACGGGTGCTTTGTGCAGGCCCCACGCACCGGAGGCGAGGATCGCCAAAATCAGCACCGCGATGGCGACGCCGCGTTTTTGAAAGAATTTCATATGCTTCTCCTATCCGGAGCGTCTCAGCTTCTCAGCTCCATGAGCTTCTGCTTCAGCTCGCCCTCGATGCGGCCGAGCTCGACCTCTGCTTCCTTGCGCTTCTGCGCGCCCTCGCGCTGGATGTTCACGACCTCATCGAGCGTGGTGATGAGCTGCTCGTTGGTGTGCTGCAGCGTCTCGATATCGACCACGCTGCGCTCGGCCTCCTTGGCCGTGGCGATGGTGCCCATCTTGAGCATATCGGCATTCTTCTTGAGCAGCTCGTTCGTCGTCTGCGCCACCGCGCTCTGCGCGGCCGTTGCCTGACGGCTGTGCTCCATGCCGAGCGCAAGCACCATCTGGCTCTTCCAGAGCGGGATGGTATTGACGAGCGAGGACTGGATCTTTTCGACCATCAGCGTGTCGTTGTTCTGCAAAAGTCTCGTCTGCGGGCCCATCTGGAGCGACACCATGCGCGTCAGCTCCAGATCGTGCAGCTTCTTTTCAAAGCGCTCGCACTTCTGCGCGTAGTCGTTATAGGCCTGCGCGTCTTCGGCGAGGCCGCTCGCCTCCGCCTTCTTGCGCAGCTCCTCAAGCTCGCTGGAGCGGACCTCGGCCAGACGCTTTTTGCCCGCGATGATATACATGGTCAGCTCTTTATAGTATTTGAGGTTGAGCTCATACATCTGGTCGAGCATCGCGATATCCTTCATCAGCGTGACCTGATGCTTTTCAAGCTCGGATACGATGCGATTCACGCTCGTCTCGGCCTTGCCGTACTGCGCGCGCATGAGCTCGAGCTTATCCTTCTGCTTGTGGAAAAGGCCGGCAAAGCCCTTCTTCTCCTCCTGGCCGAAGCCCTTGACCTCGACAACGAGGTTTGAGAGCGTCTCGCCAACCTCGCCCAGGTCCTTGTTGCGCACGGAGGACAGCGCGTTTTCCGAGAACGTCGCCACGCTCTTCTGCGCGGCCACGCCGTAGTTGAGCACGAGGTTCGTGTCCTTGATGTCGATCTTCTTGGCAAAGTCGTCGACGGCCTTTTTCTCCTGCTCGGTCAGCATACTCTCGTCGACCTTGACAGGCTCGACCTCCTTCTTTTCCTCCTGCGGCGCGGGCGCTTCGGGCGCGAGCGTCAGCTCGGGAACGGCCTCCTGCGCCGTTCCGGTGGGATCCAGGGTCAGCTCGGGCATCATGTTGTCGCTCATATCATTTCTCCTCCGTATTCTGGCTTTCCGCCTGTTCCTTTTCGTATTTTTTGATGCGCTGGATGCGGCGCAGGCACAGCAGCGTGGCCAACGCCCAGATCAGCGCGGAATAGTAAAGCGTATCCCTGTGCAGATGCAGCGCGCCGATGATGCTTGCCACACACATGATGGCAAAGATCGCACAGAAGATGGGGTCGAGCCACACGCCTTTCAGCCGTTTCAATATCCACGCATTGACTTTGGCGTTGAACGCCATCACTTTCTTTCGCATCGTCCTTCTCCTTTACAGCTCGAGCTTGATATCATCCTGCGAGGCCGTGGCCGTGCCGCCCTCGGCGTGCAGCTCGCCACTGTCCTCGCTCAGCCCCTCGCGCTTCATCATGTTCTCCAGCACCGTGATATCGGCGGAAATGTCCATCGCCTCGCTGCCAAAGAGCATATCGAGCTGCTTTTCAAACGCCGTGACAACGGTGCCCATCATGCTCTCCACGCGCTGCATGGTCGCGTCGATGTTCTCGCCGCTCACGCCCTGCGCGCCCATGCGGTCATAGGCGTTCAGGAGCTTGAGCGTGGTGGGCAGGTAGTAGTCCATGAATTTTCTGATCTGCGGCAGCTTTTTGGGGTCTGCCTTGACCTGCGCGAAGATCTTCGCGCTTAAGTCCTCGAGCCGGTCGATGTCGGCGGAGATCTTTTCATCCTTGATGGACGCGTTCAGGCGCTTCATCTCGGAAATGGCAAGATTGCCGTCGCGGATCATCTTGTCAAGCTCCGCGTTCCCGGTACTCTCCTCTTTTTTCGGCGGGTCGGGAACCGTGACCTCCACCGTGCCGCACACGGCGTTCATGATGAAATACACCGCCGCCGATACGATGGCGATAAAGATGAACTGCGGCACGCGGTAGAGCGGAAAGAGCAGCGCATAGATGACCCACGTTCCCGCCGCCGCATAATAGGGGACCGTCGATCTGCGTTTGACCGTTGCCAAGGCGATCGCCTCCTGTTTTGAGAAAAATTTTACTGGTATATGATACCACAACGCCGCACTGCGGTCAAGCAAAGCCCGCGCGAAAACGAGGCGGCGACCTGCCGGACGCCGCCTCGTTTTGCTGCTTGCTTTCGTATCTTTTTATTCGTTGCGGATGGCTTCGAGCGCGGAGATCTTGACCGCCTTGTTCGCCGGCTGATAGCCGGACACCAGTCCGACCAGCACCGAGAACACCAGCGCGAAAATGATGAGCTCAGGCTTGATGACGGAAACGCGCGTCACGTTCTCTCCGCCGATGAGCGCCTGCTTGATGAGCTCCCACGTCACTCCCCCGCCGCTGAACGCGCCGAAGGAGAAGAGATTGATGCCGACGGAAATGATGAAGCTGAAAAGGAGTCCCAGCACACCGCCGAGAAGTCCGATGCTGCCCGCCTCCATCAAAAACATCGCGCGGATATCGCGCACATAGCAGCCAAGCGCCTTCATAATGCCGATCTCCTTCGTGCGCTCGGAGATGGACATGATCATCGTATTGGTAATGCCGATGGCCGCGACCAGAAGCGAGATCGCACCGAGGCCGCCGAGCATCAGCTCGATCTGGCGGGTCTGCTTGTTGAGCTCGTCGCGCATACTCTGCATGGAGTACGTGCCGTAGCCTAAGTCCTTGATGGCCTGTTCCACATCTGGCACAGCCTCAAGGCTCTCTGCCTTGACATTGATGGACGAATACTCAAACTTCGTGTCGGTCTTCCCCGTCAGATCCTGAATGAGCGCCTTGAGCGCATTGATGTCCATCATCACGCCCTCGCTCGTCTCGTAGCCCTTGCCCTGATCTTCCTTCAGAACGCCGACGACCTTGAGATCGACGCTGTAGGGCGTCGTCTCGTTGCCGGAGTCGTCCCACGAGGTCAGGAGCATCTTCACGTCCGTCTTGAGCGGGTCAAAGAACGGGTCGGGGACATTTTCCGTGTCGATATTGCCGTTTTCGTCCCAGTTCCAGCGGCTGACATAATTTCTGCCTTCTGGCATGAGCGTATCCTTGAAGGTGTAGGCAAAATATTGGCCCACGACCACCTCGTCGCTGCTCTGCGGATAGCGGCCCGCGATCAGCTCGAAGCCCATATCCTCAAGGGCGCTCACGTCAATGCCGGCAAAGTTGCCCCAGGCGGCGCTGTAGCGATCGTTGATGCCCGCCTTAAACGAAATGTTGTAGTTATCAAGGCTTGCCTTGGGCATGACGGCCTGCACGCCCGCGATCTCGCGGAAGCTCTCGACCGCCTTTTCGTCGAGCTTGCTCTCCGTCTGCGTGCCGGTATTCTGGTTGTAGCCGCGGTAGACCTCGATGATGGAGAGGTCACCCATATTTTTGAGCATCTGATCGTAGGACTCCTGCATGCCCGCGCCGATGGAGACCATCACGATGATGGACGTGCAGCCGATGAACACGCCCAGCACCGTCAAGATCGTGCGTCCTTTGCGCCGTGACAGGCTGTCAAAGCACATTTTCAGGATGTCTGCGAATCTCATTTGTTCTGCTCCTCAGCACCCGTGGCCGCAGTCTCCTTCGCCGCGGCGTCCGCTGCCTCCTTCTTCTCTTCGGCGATCTCCTCTTCGTCCCACTTGTCCCAGAGGGCCTGCTCGGCCTTCTGCTTGGCCTTTTTCTTGCGGATGCGCAGCACGATGAGAAGGACGATGAGCGCGGCGACCCCCGCGATGATGACGTACTTCCACGGGAAGGCGCTCTGCGGCTCGGGGTCGATCATGCCGGGATCGTCCATGCCGGGGTCGGCCGGCTCATAGGCCATGGCCTCGACCGTCGCTTCAAAGACACGCTCTTTCGTGTTGCCGTTGGAATCTTCGTAGGTAATGACGATCTTGACCTGATTCTCGCCTTCCAGCTGCGGGGTCACGGCGAAGGCGATGGTGCCGTTCTTGCCGCCGTCGATCGTGCCGACGCGCTGATAAGGCGTGGGGGAATCAATGTCGCCGGAGATGGTGGCCTCAACGTTGCTGATGGCGCTCTTGCCCTTGTTGACATAGTCGATCGTCAGGCTCGTCTCCTCGCCGACGTAGCCGGTGTAGGAGGTCTTGGGCTCGCTGAGCTCAAAGCGGTCGGGCTGGTAGAGCGGCACGCTCAGCGAGAGGGTCGCGCTGCCGGATTTGCGGGCGTTCTGATCGACATACTCATAGGTGACGGCGATCTGCACCCCCTGCGCGCTCGCGCTGATGAGCTGTGCGGCCTTCATCGGCACGGTGACGGTCTTGCTGCCGCTCGCGGCGACAGATTCAAAGTAGAACGTGTTCGTCGAGCCGTTGAGCATCAGGTCCTGACCGCCGGTGACGGTAACCATGACGTTTTCAATTTTGATCTTCTTGCTGGTGTTGGTAAACGAGAAGCTCAGGTTCGTGCTCGAGCCTGCCGCGACGGACGAGCCGCCGTAGTTGTACTTGGACAGGATGACGATGGGGGTCGGGCTTGCGATGGTCTCCTCTTCCTTGGTGTCCTTGGTGACCGTCGCGGGCACGTTGACGCTGCCGCTGGCGCTGCCGGAGGCGGTCGTGCTCGTACCGCTGTCGTAGTAGAAGTCAAGCTTTGCCGAGAGCGACTGGCTCGCGCTCGTGATCTTATCCACGGCCTTGACCGAGACCATCACCACGCCCGACTGATTCGGGCGGATATCGTCGAGCGTGTAGGCGCTCTGCGAATCCGTGACCATCAGGCCGTCCGACGGCGTGACCGTCACCATCGGGGAACGCATGGTCGTGCTGCCGACATTCTGGATGTAGATCGAGATGACCTTGCTCTCGCCCGCGGCGATGCTGCCGAAGGCCGCATCGGAGCTGAAAACGGCGTGCGGCTCGGGGATCACGGTGGGGGTGGGCTTTTCCGGCTCGGTGTAGGGCACGCATTCGCTGACCGTCAGATTGAAGGTCTGATTCGTTGTTTCCACGCCGTTTTCCTGATAATAAACCGTAAAGCTCAGGCTGTTGCCCGTACCGGAATAGGAGAGGTTGTAGAGAATGAACGATGCCGTGCCGTTTTCGACGTTGCTGATGTTGCCGGCCTCGCCGCCGCGGAACGAGTCGACGCCGCGCACAACGCGGGAGACCGTGCCGCTGCCGCCGATACGGGACAGGCTGACGGCAATATTGACCGTCTGGTTTGTTTCAATGCTGTAGGCACCCGCATTATAACCGGTGACAAGGTAGCTCGTCTTATCATCGGCCCTTGCCGCGAGTCCCGCGGGCAGGAGCGCCGCGCACAGCACCAGGGCAAGGCACAGGGAGAGCAGGGATCTTGTGATGCGTTTCATGTTCGATTTCCTCCGTTATTCGATATAGGGGGCGGCGTCGATCTCCGCCTTGACCTGATTTTCAACATTGCTGACGATCCGGCCGTCGATGAGCGTGACGATGCGGTCGGCATACTCGGTCATCTCCGGGTCGTGGGAGACGAGCACGATCGTCTGGTGAAAGCGATGGGCAAAGCCGCGGATCATGTGCATGACCTCTTTCGTCGTCCTTGTGTCGAGGTTGCCGGTCGGCTCATCGGCAAACACCACCTCCGGCTGCGTAATGAACGCGCGCGCAATGCCGACACGCTGCTGCTGTCCGCCGGACATCTGGTTGGGAAAGTGGTCCATGCGGTCCTTCAGTCCCACGCGGCAGAGCATTTTTTTGGCCTCCAGAAGCCGCACGTCCGGGTCGACGCCCTTGAACATGAGCGGCATGGCCACATTCTCCGCCGCCGTCAGCTCCGGCAGCAGGTTGTAGGACTGGAAGACGAAGCCGATGTGCTTCTGGCGGAAGGCGGCAAGCTGGTTTTCGTTCAGGCGCGAGATCGGCACGCCGCCGATGCGCACCACACCGCGCGTGGGCTTTTCAAGGCCCGCCAGCTGGTTGAGCAGCGTCGATTTGCCGCTGCCGGATGTGCCGAAGATGCAGCACACCTCACCCCGCGGGATATCGAGGTCGATATTGTGCAGCGCGACCACGTGCTCCTGCCCCATCATGTAGACCTTTCGGAGCTTTCGCACCGAAATGACGGGCTTCTGGTCATTTGTCATCGCAGATTCTCCTCATTCTAAACTTGCTTTTTATTATACTCCCATCTCAGGAAGAAGTCGTTACAATCGGGCGCGATTTGGTTACAATTTATTTTAAGATTTGTTTAAGGCCGCGCCGCGCAGCATTCCTGTAGTATTTAGACGAAACAAATCGGAAAAAGTTTCATCCCGCATGAAAAAACGGCGGACTTTTCAGTCCGCCGTTTCCGCTTCTCAAAAAAGCGGCTTTTCCTTTTTCGGCATTCTCAGCCCTGCGCCGCATCGGGTACAACGTAGACCGTCATGCTCTCGCCGCTCGTGTCGATGGGCTGCGTATCGTCAAGGGACTGCGTCAGCTCCGCGTCGGCATAGAGCTGATTGCCCGTGCTGCTGGCAAATGTGACGTAAGTACCGCGCTTGACGGCGTAATTCTGCGTTTCCTCCTCCGCCGTGCCGGGCGCAAAGACAAGCGTCAGCTCGCAGGCGTCGCCGCTGTCAAGCGCCTCGGCCGCCAGCTCCTTTTCCGGCGCGTAGGTCTCATCGTAGCTCCAGTCGTAAAGCGTCGTGCCGAGCACCGAAGATTCGCCGCTTTCATCCTTGCTGTAGTCCGTCACGCTCATGGCAAGCAGTTCGCCCGTCGCGGGGTCGACATAGTAGATGGTGGTACAGTAGTAGTCCGTCATGTCGGTGTAGGTCGTAGTGGTAGAGATCAGCACCGCGCCGTCCTGCTCGCTCTGCTCGTCGACGGTCTCGTTCGCGCTGTCGTCCGCTTCACGGCAGGCGGGCAGCATATCGAGGATATACGTCTCGTACTCGGCGGCGGGATAGCAGTTCATGCCGAGCCGGTCGTCGCTCTGCATGGTGTTGAGGTACACGCCATAGCCCTCTTCGGAGAAGCACGACTGTGCGTAGAATTCATCCTCACCGACGGGGCTGTTGGCCGTATAGCTGTAATGCGAGGCCATCAGCAGACGCTTTTCGCTGTCGCGCGTGTACTGCACCTTGGCCGTATAGGTCTCCTGATCGTCCTGGTCGGTGCCCTGAACGCTCACGGTCACAACGCTGTGCTTTTCGAGCAGCTTTTCGGGCGTGTTGTCCGCGCGCACCTGCTCGAGCGTGATCTCCTTCGGCGCATCGGTGCCGTTGTCGGCATTATTGTCCTTGCTCGTGTCGCCGCCCTGCGTGCCGCAGCCGGCGAGCAGGCTCATGACGCAAAGCGCGCCGATGCTTATCTTCTTCCAATTTTTCATCCTGATGTTCCTCCTTCGGAATTTGGGCGCGGACGCTCCGCGCCCCGGTCATTTATGGTTTACAGTCTTCCTGTGCGGAGCTTTTTTCGTCCCGCACAATCTCTTAGACGCAGCTTTTTGGGAAAAGTTGCGCGCTTATGATTTTCTTAATAAAATTTTTCTTTTGGGATGACGCCCTTGCCTTTTCCCCCGCCGCGGCATACAATGAAGAAAACTCCCATCGGAAGGGGCATTTTTATGAACTGTATCGGCATCGACCTTGGCGGCACGAACATCAAGGGTGCGCTCGTGAGCGCGGAGGGCGATATCCTGAAGGAATTCTCCTTGCCGACGTGCGTGAGCCTCGGTCCCGAGGCGGTCGCGGCGCGCATCGGGCAGGTCATCGCGCAGCTCGGCGGCGAGGAAGCTATCGGTGGCGTGGGCGTCGGCTGTCCCGGCACGGTGGATGACGCGAGCGGCGTCGTCCGCTTTGCGGCGAATCTGAGCTTTGCGAATTTTGACCTGAGAAGTGCGCTGCGCGCGTATACGTCCCTCCCCATCCGTCTCGGCAACGACGCGAATGCCGCGGCGCTGGGCGAAGCGCTCTTCGGCTGCGGAAAAGGCGCGGAAAGCACCATCGTCGTCACGCTCGGCACGGGCGTGGGCGGCGGCGTGGTGCTGGGCGGCAGGCTCTTAACGGGCTATACGGGCGCGGCGAGTGAGCTCGGCCATATGGTCATCACAGAGGGCGGCGAGCCATGCACCTGCGGCCGCCGCGGATGCTTCGAGGCCTACTGCTCCGCCACGGCGCTCATCCGCGACACGAAGCGCGCCATGGCCGCGCATCCGAAGAGTCTCCTGCACGCGATCGCCGCAGAGCAGGGCTGTGTCGACGGCCGCACGGCATTTCTTGCCGGCGAATGCGGCGATGAAGCAGGCGCGCAGGTCGTGGAGGAGTACATTGAGCATCTGGCCTGCGGGCTGACGAATCTCGTCAACATTTTCTTTCCCGAGGTGCTGGCGCTCTCGGGCGGGGTCGCCGAGCAGGGCGACGCGCTGCTCGCGCCGCTGCGCGAAAAGGTGCGCGAGCGCTCGTTCGGCTCGCGCTATGCCGCGTCTCACACGCGCATCGAGCGCTGCGCGCTCGGCTACCGCGCTGGCGTGATCGGCGCGGCAATGCTGGCGCGGCCGTAAATCTTTTCAATCAAAAACTCCGCAGGAAGTCCTGCGGAGTTTTTTTGCTACGGCTTCGAAGCGTCCATGACCGCGGTAGTCTCCGCGCCGTTCTTTCCCTCGATCACAAGCTGCACCTCATCCACGCCGCTGAGCGAAAGGACGGATCTTTCCAGCGACTCAAACAGCAGCCCGCGCGTATTTTCATTCTCAGGCAGGCCGGCATTCGCAGGGATGCTCAGATAACACACGCCGTCTTCGATGCGCGAGGAGCTGACCGAGAAATCCTCGGGCAGGAGCGGGAGCAGCGCATCGTTCTCCGGTCCCTGCGCAAGCGCCTCGAGCAGCGCGTTCACGCGCGTCTGGCCCTCGTAAAGGGCAAGCGTCTGCTGCTCGGCGCGCAGCTCGCCGGTCTTGCTGTCGAGGAAGTAGAGCTGCACCGTGATGGGCCGCAGGCCGCTCTCGCGGGAGGACAGCAGCGTATCCGCCGAGAGCAGCACCTGCGTCTTGCGGTACGGCAGCTCGCTGCCGTTGGCCGTGATGCTCACGGCGTTCACATTCGGCAGCTGTGAGAGCGTCAGCGTGATGCAGTAGTCCGCGAGCGACAGATCGATACCGGACAGGCGCGCGTAGGGCGCGCTCAGATCCACCCGCGCCCGCCGGCCCGAGACGCTCAGCGAGCGCAGTGCCGTCCCCTCGGGAATGGGTGAGTGCAGCGTCGCTTCGTCCGGTCCCGCGAGCAGCAGCTCCATCAGCGCGCGGACGCAGTCCTCGGTGCTCATGGCCTCGTCCGGCGTAAAGCGCAGCGAAGACGCGGCGATGGCATCGCCCCCGCCCGAGGTGTCGAGATCCGAGAGAAAATAGAGCGCGTAGCCGCTCTCCTCGTCCTCCTGCACGCTCCCTGCGCACGAGGCGAAGGCCAGCAGTGCCGCAGCGATGGCAAGGATCAGCAGCGAAAGCTTTTTCATGCCTGCCCCCCTCCTTCTCCGCAGCGCGGCAGACGCACGGTGAACACCGTGCCGCCGCCCTCGCGCGCGCCGACCTCGATGCTTCCGCCGCGGCGACGCGCGGTGTCGGCAGCGATGGAAAGGCCGAGGCCCGTGCCGCCCGCCGCGCGCGAGCGCATCTTGTCCACGCGGTAGAAGCGGTCGAAAATACGCGGCATATCCTCCGCCGGGATGCCGATGCCGTTATCGCTGACGGTGAGAAGGCACGTCTCCTCATCCCCCGCGAGCGTCACGCGGACAAAGCCGCGGGGACGGTTATATTTGATGGCGTTTTCCGTCAGATTGTAGATGATCTCGTTGAGCTCGTCCTCGCTCGCGAGCGTCTTGCCCTCGCGCCGGACCTCGTAGGAAAGGTCGACCTGCTTTTCCTCAGCCACAAGGCGCAGCATCCGCACCACACACGCGATGACCGCCGCGATATCGACCTCCTGCGCCTCGGGCAGCGCGCCGCTGTCCAGGCGCGTCAGCCGCAGCAGATTTTCCGTGATGCGCGCAAGGCGCTCGGATTCCTGCTCGATGTCGCCGACGAACTCGCGCACGGTCTGTGCGTCCATGTTTTCCGTTTGCAGGATAGAGTCCGACAGGAGCCGGATGCCCGCAAGCGGCGTTTTGAGCTCGTGGCTCGCGTCCGACACAAAGCGGCGGCGCGCCTCCTCGGTCGTCTGCAGCCGGTCCGCCATGGCGTTGAACTCCGAGGCGAGATCGTATATCTCATCGTTGCCGCCGACCTCGGCGTGATGGCTGTAGGAGCCCTCCCGCATTTTCTGCACCGCCTCGGTCAGAACGCCGAAGCGCCGCGTCAGCACGCGCGATAAAATCAGGCTCAGCCCCACGGCGAACACCGTTACGACCAGCGAGATGGTCAGCAGGTTGCGCTGCATCGAAAGCAGCAGCGCCGCCTGCTCGGTGTCGTATTCGTAGGCGTAGACCGCGCCGATGGTCTGGCTGTGGTAGACGATGGGCGAGGCCGCGCGGCTCTTGAACGCGCCATCCGAAAACTCGACAAAGGCGACATCCTCGCCGCGCAGGGCCTGCACGACCTCGGTATAAAAGGCGTAGCGTCCGATGGCCCCATCCGTTTCGCGCGTATCATAAAGCACGCGCCCGGACGCGTCGGTCACAAGGATGCGGGAGATGCCCGTCTGCTCAACGAGCGTCATCGCACCCGCGACGTTTTCCTCGCTCAGCTCCTCGAGCCCCGAGAGCGCCGTCACCATCACCGAGACGCTGCTTTGCAGCGAGCTCTGCTTGGAGCGGAACGTCAAATTCTCCGATGCGATGAGCGGGTAGGTATTCATCAGGACCAGCACCGCCGCGATGATGGCGATGTAGCTGAAGCTGAATTTTCGCTGTAGGCTCGCCCCTCTGCGCATGGCGGTGCCTCCCTTCGTGGTTTTCCGTTCCGCGCTCAGTCCTTGAAGTAGTAGCCGATGCCCCACTTGGTCAGGATGTGCTGCGGAGCCGCGGGGTCATCCTCAAGCTTTTCGCGCAGCCGCCGGATGTGTACATCCACCGTGCGGTAGTCGCCCGCGTAGGTGTAGCCCCAGACGAGGTCCATCAGATTTTCGCGCGAGTAGACACGGCGCGGATTTTTGACAAAGAGCTCGATGAGGTCGTACTCCTTGGCCGTGAGCTCGACGACCTGGCCATCCTTGAGCGCAACGCGCTGCTCGGGGTCGATCGTCACGCCGCCGACGGTCAGCAGCGCGCTGTGTGCCTTCTGCTGCGGGGCGGCGTTCGCGCGGCGCAGCAGCGCGCGGATGCGCGCCTTGAGCTCAAGGATGTTGAAGGGCTTTGTGATATAGTCGTCCGCGCCGGACTCAAGGCCGATGATCTTATCGGTATCCTCGCTGCGGGCGGTGAGCATGATGATCGGCACATTCGAAAACTCGCGGATGCGCATACAGGCCGTCAGCCCGTCCACCTGCGGCATCATGAGATCAAGAATGATCAGGTCGAAATCGCCCGTTTTGGCCATGTCGATCGCGGTCGCGCCGTCGTAGGCGGTCTCGACCGTGTAGCCCTCGTTCTCCAGATTGAATTTCATGCCCTTGACCAGGAGCTGTTCATCGTCAACGACCAGAATCTTCATTGTGTTCCTCCTCTGTGAGCGTGATCTCCGCGCGAAAGCCCTCAAGCTTCGCCTCCCCGATGCCCTTGACGTTCAGCAGGTCCTCCGCCGTCTCAAATGCACCGTGCTCTGCGCGGTAATCGAGGATCGCCTGCGCGAGCGATGGGCCGATGCCCGTCAGCGTTTCAAGCTCTTCCGCCGTCGCGGTGTTGACATTGACCAGCACACGTGTGGGCGCGGTGATCTCATCGGTCCTGTCCTGCGTGGTCACGGTGTAGCCGTCGTGCCCGGTCCCTTCATACGACGTTTTGTGCAGAAAAACGAGCGAAATGGCAAACAGCACCGTCAGCGCGGCGAGCACAAGATAGACGCCGCTCACTCCGGTTTTCTTTTCTTCCTTTTCCACGGTTGCGCTCGCCTGCCTTTTTTGCTATACTGGTGTCGAAGCGTGCCGAAGGGCGCGCCCGACGAATTACTACTCTACTTTAGTGTATCATAGATCGAGGTATATTTCCATGAAAAAACACCGCCTGCTGTCACTTTTTTTATCGCTTGCCCTGCTGCTTCCCTTCTTCGCCTCCTTCAATGCCGATGCGTATGAGGACTTCGATCTGGACGCGAAGGCCGGTCTTCTCATCGAGGCAGACACGGGAGATATCCTCTACGAAAAAAACGCCCATCAGGAAAACTATCCCGCGTCGCTCACCAAGGTGATGGTCGCGCTGCTGGTGTTTGAGGCCATCGACGAGGGCAAGATCGCGCTGACCGACTCCGTCACCGCAACGGAAACGGCGTTTGAGGGCCTTTCCAGCGACGGCAGCACGGCGAACATCGTCCCCGGCGAGACGATGACCGTCGAGCAGCTGCTCAACTGTATGCTCATTGTCTCGGCGAACGAGGCGTGCAACATTTTAGGTGAGCACATCTACGGCTCGGTCGATGCCTTTGTCGCGCGCATGAACGAGCGCGCGGCCGAGCTCGGCTGCGAGCACACGCACTTTGCCAACGCCACGGGGCTTCATAATTCCCAGCACTATACGACGGCGTGGGATCTCTACCTCATCACGCGCGAGGCGATGAAGCATGATAAATTCATGGAGATCTGCAACTCCAAGAGCTACACCGTGCCCGCCACCAACATGACCGAAAAGCCGCGCGAGCTGCACTCGACGAACTTTCTCATCTCCAACTGGCGCGCCCGCGGCTATGTCTACCGCGACGCGCAGGGCATCAAGACCGGCTCGACGCCCGAGGCGGGCTACTGCCTGATCTCGTCCGCCCTGCGCGGCAGCCGCCACATGATCAGTGTGGTGCTGGGCGCGGAGCGTGTGACGCTTGAAGACGGCGTGACCATCCAGACGCGCAGCTTTTCCGAAACCTCGCGGATGTTCGACTGGGGCTTTGACAACTTCTCCCGGCGCGATATTCTATCCTCCGCCGACCTCATTCAGGAGGTGCCCGTCGCGCTCTCGAGCGAGGCGAGCTATGTTGCGACCCACGCAGCGGAGGATATCTCCTGTCTGCTGCCCGACAACGTGGAGCCCGAGATGCTCGAGCGCACCGTGACGCTCACGAATGAGACCGTCGACGCGCCCGTCGCGGCAGGCGACGTGCTCGGCACGCTGACGCTTTCGTATAACGGCACGGTCTATGGCGAGACGGAGCTGCTGGCGCTGAACGATGTGTCGGCCTCCTGGTTTCTGACGGCGCAGCGCCGCGTTTCCGACTTTTTCGCAAAGCCGCTCGTCAGGCTCCTTCTCATCGTGCTGGTGCTGCTCATCGTGGGCCTTGTCGTCTATACGACGATGTTCTCCCGCCGCCGTCGTTACGGACGACGCCGCCGCGGTGCGGCCTCCGGCGGATACCGCGGGCGGAGAAGAAGATAATACCGCAAAAGGGGACGCTTCGGCGCCCCCCTTTTCTTTTCCCTGTTCAGTTCAGTGTGACAACGTTGTTGCCCTGCGGGAACTCCACAAAGCGGACGGAGTAGAGGTCGGCTGTGATGTAGGCGCTGCGACCCGGATGATAGATCGTGATATAGTCGCTGCCGACCTCCTGCAGCGTCCCAGCGGCGACGACCGTATTCTGCGAGCCGACGAGAAAGCTGACGATGACCGGCCGGCCGATGTTGCGCGCAAGCATTCCCTTCCACGAATTGTATCCCATCTTGTCGACGGTCTGCACCTCTTCGATCTTGTCGGGCGAGGGGCGGAAGTGTCCGTTCGCGCCGCCCGCCGGCACGATCACCGCCGTGCCCGTCGGTCCTGTCAGCATTTCCTCATAGCCGAGGCTCATCTCACTGCCCTTTTGCTGCTGCGTGCCCGCCGCGGCGGGCACGGCCGTCATCTGCTCGTAAAGGCAGGGTACGTTTTTTCCCATCTGCGTCATATTTTCCTCTCCCTTTCCATTTTGATGTGCTGCGTCAAAGGCGCTTTATGTGCTGTAGTACGCCGCGGTGGGGGCATAAAAGCAGTGGTCGCCGATGCGCATGACGAATACCCCCACTCCGGAGGGAAAGTTCGCCCGGCAGGACGGCGAAAAGGGGTTAAAAAACCACATCGCCTCGCCAAGACCCGAAAGCCGGTTGCCCGCGATGGCCCAGTCGGCGATCTCATAGTGAATGTCCGTCGGGCGCATATTGTAGATATTCTGCGGGTTGTAGCTGCCGCGCTCCACCTCGCTCGCGCAGACGAACTGCCCCGGCTGGAAGATGATCCTGCGGATGCTGCCCTGCCCCACGCGTGCGTATTCCCCGCCCGGGGCGCGCACGCGGTTCATCACAACGCCCGCCACCGCCTTCATGCCGTTTTCGCCCTCGCCGCCCGCCTCACATTCGATGAGCCGCGCAAGCAGCTCGCGGTCGGAATAAGCCATATCCATCGCCTCCCCCATTTTCTCTTCCCCGCCAGTCTATGCGCGCAGGAAACGCAGGGTCACAAAGAAAGAAAAAAGAGCGCCGCAGGAAGAATACCTGCGGCGCTCTGATCAGTTTTTTACGCTTCGTCCTCCGGCGGCGGCAGCTCCCCCTCTTCGGGCGGGGTAAGGCCGTAGGCGCCCTTCATCTTGAGCGCGAGCCACTGCTCCTTCGTGATGAGGATCTGGCGGGGCTTCGAGCCTTCAAAGGGGCCGACGATGCCGCGCGTTTCCATCTCATCGACGATGCGCGCGGCGCGCGAATAGCCGAGTTTCAAGCGGCGCTGGAGCATCGAAACAGAGGCCTGTCCCGTCTCCATCACCACATCGATCGCGGCGGGCAGCATCTCGTCGCCCTCGTCGGCGGCGCTCTGCTCGCTCGGCGCATTTCCGCCGCCCTTGGCGTTGCCCTTTTCCTTCTCGGCAACGGCGGCGTTGATTTTGTCGATGACGGATTCATCGTAATCCGTCTCGCCGTTTTCCTTGACGAAGTTCACAACGCGCTCGATCTCCTCGCTCGAGATGAAGCAGCCCTGCACGCGCTTGGGCTTGCCCTCGCCGAGCGGGGCATAGAGCATATCGCCGCGGCCGACGAGCTTTTCCGCGCCCGCGGTATCGAGGATGATGCGCGATTCCATCGCGGAGGCGACCGCAAAGGCGATGCGGCTCGGGATGTTGGCCTTCATCAGTCCCGTGATGACATCGGCAGAGGGTCGCTGCGTCGCGATGACAAGGTGCATCCCCGCGGCGCGGCCCATCTGCGCCACGCGGCAGATCGACTCTTCGACCTCCTTGGCCGCGACGAGCATCAAGTCGGCCAGCTCGTCGATGACGACGACGACGCTCGGCAGCTTCTTGAGCGTATCATCCGCCGCGGCGATCTTGTTGTAGGAGGCAAGATCCTTGACGCCGTGCTCGGAGAACATCTTATAGCGCTTCATCATCTCATACACGGCCCATTGCAGCGCGCCCGCAGCCTTCTTCGGGTCGGTGACGACGGGGATGAGCAGGTGCGGGATGCCGTTGTAGGGCGCAAGCTCGACCATCTTCGGGTCGACCATGATGAAGCGCACCTCTTCCGGCGTCGATTTATAAAGCATCGAGACGATGAGCGAATTGGTGCACACGGACTTACCGGAGCCCGTCGTACCGGCGATGAGCACGTGCGGCAGCTTCGAGATATTGCCGATGATGTTCCGGCCGCTGATGTCCTTGCCGACAGCGAAGGCCGTGGTGGAGGGATGCGAGGTGAACTCGCGCGATTCGAGCACCGTGCGGATGCTGACCGGCGAGACAAGCTTGTTCGGCACCTCGATGCCGACGACGGAGATCTTGTCTGGGATGGGCGCGATGCGCACGCCGCTCGCGCCGAGCGCGAGGGCAATATCGTCCTGCAGATTCGTGATCTTCGAGAGCTTCACGCCCTGGCTGAGCGTGAACTCATAGCGCGTGACGGACGGGCCGCGCACCACGTCGCCCGGCTGGGCGTCCACGCCGAAGCTCGTGAGCGTCTGGGCGAGGCGGCGGGAGTTGTTGCGCAGCTCCGCGCCCGCTTCGGCAGCGTTCGTCACGCCGGATTCCTTGAGCAGCGTGATCGGCGGATACTGATAGGCAGGGGGTTGAGGCTGGGCGTCGCCGCCCTCGATCGCGCGTGTGACCTCCTCGCGCGCAGCGTCGACCTCGGCGCGGCGGAGCTTTTCCTCCTGCTTGTCGGTCAGCACGGCATTCGCCGCGGCAGCGGCAGCGGGCGCGCTCTGCACGATTGGCGTGCCCGCGGAAAGCGGCGTGTGCGCGACGGCGGGCGCAGGCGTTGGAATAACCGGCGCAGGGGCGCTCACAGGGGTGCTCGGCGTCATGTCAAACGGCGGCAGATCGAGCTCATTGGTCTTCGCGGGAGCGGCGGGCGCTGCATCGTCCTGTGCCGGGGCGTTCTTCCCCTCCGCGGCGCTTCCGCCCGCCAGCAGCTCGTCGGGGCTCTTGATATTGTCGGATTTCTTGCGGAAGAAGCCGCCCGAGGCGTTCTTCTTCACCACGCGCTCCTCGCCGTCGAGCGGGATATCGATCGCGCTCGCGCGCTGGGCGCTCTGCCGCGCTGCGCGCTCCGCTCGCTGCGGCGGCAGCTCCTCCGGCTCGTAGGGCACGCGCTCATGCGAGCGCACCGCCTCGATCACGGCGGCAGGCGTCAAGCGAAACGCCATCATCAAAAAGGCAACAAAGAGCACGACGAGCAGGATCATCGCCAGCACTTTTTTCACCAGCAGTACCAGCAGGATCGCAAGCGACGCGGACACCGCGCCGCCCGAGGCAAGCTCATTCCCGCTCGTCCACAGGAGCTTCAAGATGCCGTCCATCGCGGCGTACTCCTCCCGGCAGAGCGCGATGTGCATGATCGCGCCAAAGACGACGGGCAGCAGCAGCGCGCCCGTCAGGCAGGAGGCAACATTGCGCCCGCGGTGGAACAGCAGGATATAGCTGCACAGCAGCAGCGCCGGCGCGACAAGGTAGTACCCCCAGCCAAAGAGCGACCGGCACAGCTTCGCCGGCTGATCGAGCAGCCACGCGCCCGACTGGAAATAGCTAAAGCCCAGGCACAGCGCCAGCACCAGCAGGATCGCGCCCGCGACCTCGCGGCGGATGGGGCGCTTTTGATTCTTCTTCGCCGTGCGCTTGCCGGAAGACGAGGAGCGGGACGAACCCGTCGTTTTCTTTTTCGTTGTGGTGGTTTTTTTCTTCTGTTGTGCCATGATTCACCTCAGAATCAAAAATTAGTGCAGGATCGTGAGCACCAGCGTCAGCACGCCGGCGGCCCAGCAGTAATAGGCGAACGCGCCAAAGCGTCCCTTGTCGGCAATGTAGCGCAGCAAACGGATGCTGGCGTAGCCCGACACCGCCGCCACGACGACGCCGATAAGATACACAGGCACGCTCGACCAGTCGATGCCCGCGTCGATCGCATCCTTGAGCGTCAGAATGTTCGCGCCCAGCACCGCGGGGATCGAGAGCAGGAACGCAAAGCGCACGGCAAATTTGCGCTCAAAGCCGACAAAGCAGCCCGATGTGATCGTCATGCCGGAGCGGGAGATGCCGGGGCAGAGCGCGATGGCCTGCCCCACGCCGACGAGCAGCGCATCGAGCATGGTCGCGGTCTTCTCCGTCTTGCGGCCGCGGCGCACGCGATCGCTCGCAAAGAGCAGGATACCGGTGACGATTAGCGCCCCGCCGATAAAATACATATTATCACCGAGGCCCGTGAAAAAATGGCGAAACGGCACCATGACAAAAAGCGGCAGCGTGCCGATGACGATCATCAGGATGAGACGGCGCGCGGGCGGCACGGGGTTGGGTGTCGAATGATGGGCAAGATCGCCGATGCCGGCAAAAAACTCCACGACCATGTCGCGGATATCCTCCCAGTAGGCAATGAACACCGCGACAAGCGTGCCGAGGTGCAGCAAAACGTCGTAAAAATCCGGTACGCTGGCCGCGCCCTGCATATTCAGCAGATGCTCGGCGATGGCGAGATGTCCGGAGGACGAGATCGGTAAAAATTCCGCGATTCCCTGCACAAGGCCAAGAACAACGGCGGTCAAAACTGACATAAAAAACAACTCCTTTTGCGTTTTGTTCTGTAATGGCAATATTCTAACAGGATAATTATAGCACAGCTGTTCGCGGAATACCACCCCGAATCGCGATTTCTCCGTCCCTGCTCTTTTTTCGCCCCGCACTTGCGAAAAATGAAACGATATGCTATAGTCATCCATGGCAATAATGGATATAGGATAAGGAGATATCGAAATGGTCTATCATTATCGTACCAGGGGCGTCTGCTCCCAGGAAATGCGCATCGAGCTGAACGATGACCACACCATCAAGGGTGTCGCGATCATCGGCGGCTGCAACGGCAACCTTCAGGGCATTTCCCGCCTTGTCGAGGGCATGAAGGCCGAAGACGCCATCGAGCGTATGCGCGGCATCCGCTGCGGCTTCAAGGATACGTCCTGCCCCGATCAGCTCGCCATCGCGCTGACGGAGGCGCTCGCGCAGATGAAATAACTGCAATTTTTCCTGCATAGTGCGTTCCGCGGCGTCAAAAACGAATCAATCATTGCAAAATTGCCCGCCTGCCGACTGGACAAACCGCCAAATCTCATGTATAATCAGCCTGATATATTGAGCAAACAAATAAACGGCTGAGCCGTTCGACCGATCGAGGGACCGCATGGACATTGATATGGATATCAAGGAGCTGGAGGCATTCGTCTACGTGGTGGAAAATTGCAGTTTTTCCCGCGCTGCGGAGCTGCTCCACCTGACGCAGCCGACCATCAGCTCGCACGTCTCCGCGCTGGAGCGAAAACTGAATATCAAGCTCATCGTCCGCACGACGAAGGAGACCTATCCCTCCGATGCCGGCAAACTCCTTTACAAATATGCAAAGGAAATTTTGCAGGTGCGCGAGAATGCGGCCATCGCGCTGCGCAACTTCTCGCAGGAGATGAAGGGGACGATCTCCATCGCCGCCTCGACGGTGCCAAGCCAGTATTACCTGCCGCATCTTTTGCAGGATTTCCGCGAGCGGTATCCGGATATCACCTTCAACATCCAGATGGAGGACAGCCCCAAGGTCGTGGAGCTTGTGGCCACGCGCAGCGTGGAGATCGGCTTCTGCGGCACGATGATCGCAAGCCACAAATGCGTGTATCAGGACTTTGCGAGCGACCCGATGGTGCTCATCACGCCCAACACGGACAAGTATCGCGCCTACGCAGGCGGCCCCTTCCCCATCGAGCAGATCCGGGAAGAGACGTTCATCAGCCGTGAAAAGGGCAGCGGCACCTATCAGGCAGGCAAGGAGCTTTTGGACCAGTACGGCATCGACATTGCCTCGCTGCGCACAGCGGTCGAGATCCGCTCGACCGAGAGCGTCAAGCAGATGGTGAGCGAGGGGCTCGGCGTCGGCCTCATTGCCGAGAGCGCCGCGCAGGATTATATGCAGTTCGGCAAGATCCTTGCCTTCCCCTTCCCCGATTCGACCTTCCGCCGCAGGCTCTACATCGTCAAGCACAAAAACAGCATTCTTTCCCCCATCGCGCAGGTCTTTTATGACTATGCGCGCAAGGCGGGCGAGCAGAGCGCCGAGTCGTAACAAAATATGATGTGCGGCCGCCGCGGGCATTTGCCCGCGGCGGTCCCGTTCGCTTGAAAAAGCGCGCGGCGCGAGCCGTCTTCAGCGCACGTTTTCCATAGGAAGCGGCCGCGGGGCCGCTTTTTTTATGCGCTTTTTTGCGAACTTGTCATTTACTTTTTTCAGCCAATGGTATATGATAATGGAATAGTCCAATGACTGTGCTGCACCGCTAAAGCGGCGCGGCCGCACGGGAGGGAAGGCGGATGGACTGCCGGGATTCGGCTCTTTTTGCGGGCGTGGACGAGCAGTCCTGCCGGAATATGCTCGAATGCTTCGGCGCCTATGAGCGCCGCTATACCGCGGGGCAGACCCTTCTCACCTGCGGCGAGCAGCAGGATATGATCGGCGTGCTGCTCTCGGGCAGTGCAGAGCTCCTGCGTCTGCACCCGGACGGCAGCCGCACCGTGCTTGAAACGATGGACGAGGGCAGCGTCTTCGGCGAGGAACTGGCCTTTACCGGCTTTTGCGACGGCAGCGCGCTCATTGCCTGCCGCGAGGACTGCCGCGTTCTTTTCATGCGCTATGATCAGATCACCAAGCGGTGTGAAAACGCCTGTGCCTGCCACAGCCAGGTCGTGACGAATCTCTTTCAGCTCCTCTCGCGCAAGTCTCTGCACCTGAGTCGGCGGATCGAGGTGCTCTCCTGCCGCTCCATCCGCGAGAAGCTGCTCTGCTTTTTTCACCAGCAGGCAGAGCTGAGCGGCAGCGCAAGCTTTCTGCTCCCCTTCTCGCTCAGCGCGCTGGCCGAATATATCAGCGCCGACCGCAGCGCCATGATGCGCGAGATGAAAAAGCTGCGCGAGGAGTCTGTCATCCGCACGGAAGGTCACCGCGTGACCCTGCTTTAGTATTTTGCAAGCATTTTTCCAAAATGCAAGTCTTCCTGCATCGTTAGAATGTTGACATTCGTTGACGCAAGAATACTTTCATGATATAGTGTTTTCAATATTTCCGGCATTGAGCTCTGGAATCCCGCCGTGCCGAAGCCCGGCACGGCGTTGAATCTCACACAAAAAGGAGAATCATTCATGTATCGCATCGTGAAAAAAGAAGCGCTCAAGCCCACTGTGATCCTCTACGAGATCGAGGCGCCGATGGTGGCAAAGAAGGCCGAGCCCGGCCAGTTCATCATCCTGCGCGTCGACGAGAACGGTGAGCGCATCCCCATCACCATCCATGACTACGACCGCGAAAAGGGCACCGTGACGATCATCGTGCAGACGATCGGCGCCACGACCGAAAAACTCAGCCACAAGGCTGAGGGCGAGTACATTCAGGACTTTGTCGGTCCCCTGGGCCGTCCGACCGAGACCGAAGGCAAGAAGAAGGTCTGCGTGGTCGGCGGCGGCGTGGGCTGCGCCATCGCCTATCCCGTTCTGAAGAAGTTCCATGACTGCGGCGCAGAGGTGCACGCGGTCGTCGGCTTCAAGAATAAGGACCTCGTCATCCTCGAGGACAAGTTCAAGGCCGCCTCCAGCGTCCTGAAGCTCATGACCGACGACGGCTCCTACGGCGAGAAGGGTCTCGTTACGGATGCGCTCAAGCAGCTCATCGAAGAAGGCAACCAGTATGACGAGATCTTCGCCATCGGCCCCGCCATCATGATGAAGTTCGTCTCCAAGACGACCGAGCCCTATGGCATCCCCACCACCGTTTCCATGAGCCCCATCATGGTCGACGGCACCGGTATGTGCGGCGGCTGCCGCCTGACCGTCGGCGGCGAGACGAAGTTCGCCTGTGTCGACGGCCCCGACTTCGACGGCCACAAGGTCGACTGGGACGAGAGTCTCAAGCGCGGCAAGATGTATTTCGACTGGGAGCGCCATAAGCACGAAGAAGTCTGCAACCTGTTCAAGAAGGAGGTCCAGTAAGATGCCTAACATGAGTCTGAAAAAGAACGAGATGCCCTCTCAGGACCCCAACGTCCGCAACAAAAACTTTCTTGAGGTCGCCCTCGGCTACACCGAGGAGCAGGCGCTCGACGAAGCGGCCCGCTGCTTAAACTGCAAGAACCATCCCTGCGTTTCCGGCTGCCCGGTGCAGGTCAAGATCCCCGAATTCATCAAGAAGATCACCGAGAAGGACTACGAGGGCGCCTATCAGGTCATCCACGAGACCTCGTCTCTGCCTGCCGTCTGCGGCCGTGTGTGCCCGCAGGAGACGCAGTGCGAATCGAAGTGCATCCGCGGCATCAAGGGCGAGCCTGTCGGCATCGGCCGCCTCGAGCGCTTTGTTGCCGACTGGCACAACGCAAACGTCCAGGAGGCCCCCGCAAAGCCCGTTTCCAACGGCCACAAGGTCGCGGTCATCGGCTCCGGCCCCAGCGGTCTCACCTGCGCGGGCGACCTTGCCAAGAAGGGCTACGACGTCACCGTTTTTGAAGCGCTCCACCTCGCCGGCGGCGTGCTGGTGTACGGTATCCCCGAGTTCCGTCTTCCCAAGGCCATCGTGCAGAAGGAAGTCGACGGCCTGAAGGCGCTGGGCGTCAAGGTCGAAACGAACATGGTCATCGGCCGCGTCGTTTCCATCGATGAGCTGATGAGCGAGTATGGCTTCGAGGCTGTGTTCATCGGCTCCGGCGCAGGCCTGCCGATGTTCATGCACATCCCCGGTGAAAACCTCTGCGGCGTTTACTCCGCCAACGAGTTCCTGACCCGCATCAACCTGATGAAGGCCTACCGCGAGGGCTCCGACACGCCCATCATGCCGCTTGCCGGTAAGAAGGTCGCCGTCGTCGGCGGCGGCAACGTCGCGATGGATGCCGCCCGCTGCTCCAAGCGTCTCGGCGCGGACGTGTACGTCGTCTACCGCCGCGGCATGGAAGAGCTGCCCGCCCGTCACGAAGAGGTCGAGCACGCCATCGAAGAGGGCATCGTCTTCAAGACGCTCAACAACCCTGTCAAGATCAACGGCGATGACAAGGGCTATGTCTCCTCCATGACCTGCGTGGAGATGGAGCTGGGCGAGCCCGATGCCTCCGGCCGCCGCCGCCCGATCGAGAAGGTCGGCAGCGAGTTCGATCTGCCGGTCGACTGCGTCATCATGTCCCTCGGCACCACGCCGAATCCGCTCATCAAGAACACCACGCCGGGTCTTGAGGTCAACCGCAAGGGCGGCATCGTCGTTAACGAGGCCGGTCTCACCTCTCACCAGAACGTCTACGCCGGCGGCGATGCCGTCACGGGCGCTGCCACCGTCATCCTCGCCATGGGCGCCGGTAAGCTCGGCGCAAAGAGTATCGACGTGGCCCTGAGCAATCAGTGATCGAAAAACTCAAAAAACGCGCAGAAGCGATCTTCTGCGCGTTTCCCCATTTACCATCCGCAAAGAAGGGAGAACATTTTATGAATCTTTGGCATGATATTGCACCGGCGCGCGTGCGCCCCGAGGACTTTTTCGCGGTCATCGAGATCGAGAAGGGCTCGAAAAACAAGTATGAAATGGACAAGGAGACGGGCGCGCTGCGCCTCGACCGCATCCTCTACACCTCCACTCACTATCCCGCGAACTACGGCTTCATCCCCCGCACCTGGGCAGATGACGGCGACCCGCTGGACGTGCTGGTGCTCTGCTCGGAGTGCATCCGCCCGCTGAGCCTTGTGGAGTGCTACCCCATCGGCGTTATTTCGATGGAGGACAGCGGCAGCCTTGATGAAAAGATCATCGCCATTCCCTTCCAGGACCCGACCTATAACACCTATCAGGACATCTCGGAGCTGCCGAATCACGTGGCAAGCGAGATCCGTCACTTCTTCCGCGTGTACAAGAGTCTCGAGGGCAAGGAGACCGTCGTCAGCGACGTCCTCGGCCGCGACGAAGCCATCAAAATCATCGTCAAGTGCCAGAACGCTTATATTGAAAAATATTGCCGGTGAAGCACCACAAAAAAAGACCTCGATCAAAAATCGAGGTCTTTTTTATATGCTCATAAAGGAGAGAGGAAAAGTCCGCCGCAGCGACAGCGGTACAGCAAATCGGATGAAACGGCACGAAAAAGGTCAGGTCTTTTGTGAAAGAAGCGCCAGAAGCCGCTCCCGCTTGGTGCGAGCGTCGCCTTCAATATGCAGCTTGAAATAGATCTGGTTGATATACTGCTTGACGCTGCCCTCGGAAAGGAACAGCTTTCCCGCAAGCTCGCGGTTGGAAAGCCGCCGGGCCATCAAACACACGATCTCATACTCCCGCTCGGTCAGGGCAGCAAAATTTTCAGGGCGGCCCGCCCTGCTTCTGCGCCGTTCCGCGTCTTCCCCCAGCTCGACGATCCTCGGAATAAGGCCGCACGGGATCTCCTGCGCAAGCAAGGGCTTCAGATAGCGATAATTTTCCACAAAGGGCATGACAAAGCCATCCGGCTCCCCGTCGACAAGCGCCTGCGTCAACAGGCTGCGCGCCTGCTCGTGCTTGCCCAGCATCTCATAGGCCGCCGCTGTCTGGATGCTGATATGCAGCGCTACCAGCGCGTAGTGCATGGCGCCGCACACGGCCAACTGCCCTTCGCTGCGGCCGATCACAGTGGCATAAGCGCCCTGCGCCAGATAGACCTGATTTTCGATCAGGTCCATCATCGGCTTGCCGGGAGCAAGGAAGTGGATCGCGGAAAGCTGATGATCGGCAAAAATGGGCGGGATCCGGTCCGTCTCACCCAGCAGGGCGTGAACATAAGCGTCGGCGGCGTTCCAGATGTTCAGCCATGCGGCGTTGTGGTGGCGCAGCAGAGACGCCCGGCGTTCCTCAGGGGTGCAATGCCGGCGGATATCCCGGTGCAGGGAGAGCCGCCGCGCCAGAAAATCGCAGCACAGCGCCATGTTCTCCTGACCATTGCCCTCGATCTGCGCATAGGCGCTTTCGAGGCCAGTGTACGCGTCTGTGAAGCAGCTCTGCATAAAGTCCGCCGCCGCCCGCATGATCTTCTCCGCGCCCTGCCCATGGCCCTCGGTGATCTGATAATAGTGGGGCATACACTCGTCCATTTCGGCCAGCTCGCTTTGCAGCTCCCCCGCTCCCCGGTAAAACATCATCAGGACCGAGGGAGAGCCGAAGGTCCAGCCGCCGCTTTTTCGGATACTGATGGCAGGACGGGACATCTGGGCGCTGGCGCTGCGGTGCAGGCGGCTCATCGCGCCGATGTCGTTATAGCAGAGGAAGCTCATGATCAGGTCGCACTCGCCCAGCAGGTTGCCCCGCTCCGCGGAAGAGAGCTCCGGGTGCTCCCGGATGGCAGTCAGCAAAAGCTCCTTCAGCTCCAGCATTTTGGGGACATTCCGCCAGTTGAACATACTGCGCATCAGGACAAGAAGCGCCAGCGGATGCGCCTTCAGGTCGGAAATGGGACACACTGCCATGGCGTTCAGTACCGTCTGCGGGTTCAGGGATGCGAGCAGGATGCCCGCGTCCTTTTCCACAACGCGCAGAGCGGCATCGTAATTTCCGCTCTTCCAATAGGCAGACATGGATTGAATGTACTGCCGGTGCTCCTCATACCACGCGCCCAGACGCTCGCGGCAGCACACCTGCACCGCCTGGGGCAGTGTCAAAAAGGTTTGCTCGGCGCATTCCTTCATCATGTGGTGAAAGCGATAGGTCACGCCATCCGGCAGGCAGGTGACAAAGGCGTTCTGAGCGGTCAGCGCGGCGAGCAGCTTATCCGCGTCGGCATCCCCGGTGACAAAGCGGGCCATCTCCACGGTAAACTCATCGGCCAGACCCATGACCGCCAGAAACTCCCGCTGTTTTTCCGGCAGCGGATCGATCATGGCGGCGGTGAAGGTGGCGTAGATGTCGGAATTGCGGTCTGGCAGTGTGCCGCGCTCGGAAAGCGTCCGCAAATTCAGATACACGGCGGAAAACCAGCCCTCGCTGGAATAAAGCAGCGAGTCCACCTGGGCATCGGAAAGGTCGGTGCCGCAGCGGTGGGCATAAATGGCCAGCTCCGTGTGATTCAGCCGCAGTTGTTCCGTGCCGATCCGGTAGACCCGATTTCCCAGCCGAAGGAGCTCCGCGGCGGGGAGAAAACGGTCACGGCTTGCAACGATCAGATGCGCGTTGCCGGGCAGACGCCCCGCCAGCGTGCAGAGAAAACGGGAAACACGGTCATCCGTCAGCAGGTGGAAGTCATCGATAAACAGATATTGCTATAACAACTGCAAGAAAAGCACGATCACCAACTATGAGAAGAAAATTCGCCTGCACTTGAAGCCTGCGATTGGCCACTACCGTCTGGCAGCGCTCTCCCCAGAGATTCTGCAAAATCTGCTCAACGAAAAATTCAATCAAGGTTATAGCCGTAATACGCTCGCCAGCTTGAACGGAATTTTAACGGGGAGCTTGTCCTATGCTGTGCAGCCGCTGAAGTATATCCCGTACAGCCCTGCGGAATATATTAAAGTCCCTTCTCACCGCGCAATACCTGCTGTCAAAACCAGAAGCGCACCGCACGCCTATATCACACCCGACCAAATGTCTCTGATATTTCAGCGCTTTCCAGAGGGAAGCAGTTCCTATCTGCCGCTCTTGATCGGATACAAGTGCGGTCCGCGTATTGCAGAGGCATTTGCTTTAGAATGGGAAGATATCGACTTTGAACGAAAGCAGTTATTTATCCGTCGGCAAATTCAGTGGCAGGACAAGGACACCGTTACCGGGCAGTCCGGCTACTGGTATTTCACCGCGCTCAAATATGACAGCGTCCGCACGATTGAACTTTCGCAGGATGTTATCTCTGCACTGCAGCGCGAAAAGCAGCGTCAGTTTGACAGTCAGGCGCTTTGTGAGGACCTTTACGTTCACCAGTTTTGTGATGAGGACGGCAGGCTAAACACGGAGGGGCACGGACGGGAAATCCATCTTGTGATGGTCCGTCCCGGCGGCATCTATATCAACAGCCGCAATATGCAGCATATCAGTCATATCGCCCGCACAGAGCTTGGGTTTGACAAGTTTGATTACCACAGTCTTCGTCACACCCACGCCACCATGCTTGCCGAAAAGGGTGCTTCGCCCAAATATGTGCAATACCGCCTCGGTCACAAGAACATTCAGGTCACAATGCAGATCTATCAGCATCTCACAAATAAGATGTCCACCGAAAATGCACAGCTATTGGAGCTGTTTTAGGTATTCTGAAAAAATAATTGGGATTTTTCCTTTCATCTGCATTGTTTCTCTGCCGTTCGGCAGATACTGCTATTGACATTCCTTTTTCATTTGTAGTACAATCGTAACACAAGGAGTTGATTTTTATGGCAATGGATGCAACGTTTCAAATCCGTATGAACAGCGAACTGAAATCTGAGGTAGAGAGTCTCTATCGCAGTCTCGGTACCTCCTTTGCAGAGGCCGTCCGCATCTTTGCGCAGCAAAGTCTTCGTGAAGGCGGTATGCCCTTTACCCCGTCCTTAAAAACCTGGGATGAACTGAGTCAGGATGAGATCAACGCCAAACTCCACAAGAGTGCAGCGGATATTGCCTCTGGCCGTACCCTTTCTCAGGATGCGCTTGACGCAAAAATCGCAGGACTATAAGCAAACATGGATACAATATCATATACACAAATGCTGCCGCCAACGATATCGCTGAAAAGTTTCAATACATCACCAGCGTCCTTCACGACCGTACCATTGCCGAACGCTGGTACGCTCGCTTGAAGGATGCGATCTGGCACGATCTTTCTTTTATGCCGGAGAAGTATCCGCTTTACAACGAAGAGCCATGGCACAGCAAAGGTGTCCGCCTGTTCATCACACGGCAGGATGTTGTGGTTTACTCCACAGATAAAACTGCACAAACCGTCTACATCTGGAATGTCTTCACAGCAGGCCGCGATTTGAGTTCTCATATAGAAGACGCACTCGAAAAGTGACATCGCCCACTGCATCATTTTAGTGCCGACTTTGAGCAGAGGTTGGCAAAATGTTGACAAAAATGCAAAAGCACCCGTTTCCTCATGGAAGCGGGTGCTTTGTGTTTTGTGAAATTGTTGCTTTTTATCAGCTTTCGGTAAGTTTTTCTTACTTCAGGCTCTCGGCCACGGCGACGGCGACAGCGACGGTCGCGCCGACCATCGGGTTATTGCCCATGCCGAGGAAGCCCATCATCTCCACGTGCGCGGGCACAGAGGAGGAGCCGGCGAACTGAGCGTCGGAATGCATACGGCCCATGGTATCGGTCATGCCGTAGGAAGCAGGACCGGCAGCCATGTTGTCCGGATGCAGGGTACGGCCCGTGCCGCCGCCGGAGGCGACGGAGAAGTACTTCTTGCCCTGCTCGATGCACTCTTTCTTGTAGGTGCCGGCGACGGGGTGCTGGAAGCGGGTCGGGTTGGTGGAGTTACCGGTGATGGAGACGTCCACGCCCTCGGAATGCATGATGGCCACGCCCTCGCGGACGTCGTCAGCGCCGTAGCAGCGGACGTCGGCGCGCTCGGTCTCGCTGTAGCGGATCTCGCGCACGATGTTCAGCTTGCCAGTGAAATAGTCGAACTGCGTCTGCACATAGGTGAAGCCGTTGATGCGGGAGATGATCTGAGCGGCGTCCTTGCCGAGGCCGTTCAGGATGACACGCAGGGGCTCCTTGCGGGCCTTGTTAGCGTTGCGGACGATGCCGATCGCACCCTCAGCGGCGGCGAAGGACTCATGACCGGCGAGGAAGGCAAAGCACTTCGACTCGTCGGAGAGCAGCATCGCGCCGAGGTTGCCGTGGCCAAGGCCGACCTTGCGGTCTTCGGCGACGGAGCCGTCGATGCAGAAGGACTGCAGGCCCACGCCGATCATCTTGGCTGCCTCGGCAGCGGACTTCACGCCGGACTTGATGGCGATGGCCGCGCCGACGGTGTATGCCCAGCAAGCGTTTTCAAAGCAGATGGGCTGGATGCCCTTGACAATCTCATACGGGTCAAAGCCCTTGGCCTTGCAGATCTCGCGGCACTCTTCGACGGAAGAGATACCGTACTGAGCGAGGACGCCGTTGATCTTGTCGATTCTTCTCTCGTAGTTTTCAAATAAAGCCATTGTTTCGTCCTCCCTTCCTTATTCCTGACGCGGGTCGATGTACTTGGCAGCGTTGTCCCACTGACCATAGTGACCCTTGGCCTTTTCGAGCGCTTCGTTCGCATCGATACCCTTTTTGACGAAGTCCATCATCTTGCCGAGGTTGATGAACTCGTAGCCGACGATCTCGTTTTCCTTGTTGAGCGCGACGCGGGAGCAGTAGCCCTCGGCCATCTCAAGGTAACGGGGGCCCTTTTCGGCGGTGGCGAACATCGTGCCGACCTGAGAGCGAAGGCCCTTGCCGAGGTCCTCGAGGGACGCGCCGACGGCGAGGCCGTCCTCGGAGAAGGCGGACTGGGTGCGGCCGTAGACGATCTGCAGGAACAGCTCGCGCATAGCGGTGTTGATGGCGTCGCAAACAAGGTCGGTGTTGAGCGCTTCGAGAATGGTCTTGCCGATCAGGATCTCAGACGCCATGGCAGCAGAATGGGTCATGCCCGAGCAGCCGATGGTCTCGATCAGGGCTTCCTGAATGACGCCCTCTTTGACGTTGAGCGTCAGCTTGCAGGCGCCCTGCTGAGGCGCGCACCAGCCGATGCCGTGGGTAAAGCCGGAAATATCGGCGATCTGCTTGGCCTGGACCCACTTGCCCTCCTCGGGGATCGGAGCCGGGCCGTGATATGCGCCCTTCGCGACGGGGCACATATGCTGGACTTCGGTCGTATAAATCATAACGATCTTCCTTTCTTATCCTCTGTCTCCACAAATGCGGATATCATACGTATGTTCACTATAGCAAACCGCGCTGTTTTTTGCAAGGTGAAAAAACGGAAATCCGGCCAAAATTCGCGTCCGTTTCATGGTTTTTCCGCCGTGGCAGGCGCGCCTTTTACAGCAAATGCCGCACAGGACGTGAAACCACGCTCAACACCCCGTACAGCGCGCGCTTCGCCCACGGCAGCGCTGTTTCTTCAAACCGCGCGCCGTATTCCGTGCCGCCGTCATGCAGGGCAAGGCGGCTTTGCGCGAGGTACGTTTCGCTTTCCTGCCGCAGCGCGGCGTTGAGCGCTTCGCTCTCGACGACCAGCATCAGCTCCGTATCGAGATACGCGCTGCGCATATCGGCGTTGAACGAGCCGACGACGCTCAAATCGTCTCCGATCAGAATGGTCTTTGTGTGCAGCGACTGTCCGCAGATGACCTCATACACGTCGAGCCCGCGCGACAAAATGTTTTGCTTCTCGCGCAGGTAATCCGAGCAGCCGCTCGGGTTTGCGCCGTTTTCGACGGCATTCGTCAGAACGCGCACCTGCCGCGATGCCGCGAGCTGCTCCAGATCGTCGTACATCTTGTGATTGCAGATGATGTACGGCGTTTGCAGCAGCACATCGTCTCCCTGCGCCATCAGGCGGACGAGCGCGTCCCACAGCTCAGGTGCCTTCGCCTCGGCGCGCGGCGAGCCGCTGAACAGGCTCACGCGCGCGACCGCCGTGGTCTCCGCCTCCCAGTCGACGGCGGCAAAAGCCTCTGGGAAGGCGCTGCGCAGAAACGCATCGCGCTCGCGCAGCGCGGCGGTCTGCGAAGACGCCTTGCCCGTGATCGTCCTGTTCTCCGGCTGTGACCAGACACTTTCAAAATACGACAGAAGCTGCGACACCGAGGTCCCCTCTCCCCCGTCCGACACGACCAGCAGGTCGCGGTCGATGTTCTGCTCTTCCTGATACGAGCCGAGGAACAGATCATTCGTGTTCCGCCCGCCAAGGATGTACTTCTCGCCATCGGCGATGAGGTATTTGTCGTGCAGCCGGTAGTTGAGCTTCCACGGCCGCAGCAGGTCGATGGGATCGTAGAATCTCACCTCGACGTTCTCCTCCGCCGCAAGTGCGCGGAGAACGCCGCTGTTTTGCAAATGCAGAAAGCCGTTCAGTCCGTCCACGATGACACGCACCCGCACGCCGCGCTGCGCCGCGCCGTAGAGCGCGGCCATGATATCCTGCCCGCTGCCGTCCGCGCGCAGGTCGAAGGTCGAAAAAACGATCTCCTCCTTTGCGTTTTCGATAAGCCGCAGGCGGTAAAGCAGCGCATCCTCCGCGCTTTCGATGCTCTTCACGCGCTCCGGCGCCGCCTCCGTGCGCAGCCGCTCTTCGTATTGGCTCCACAGCTCGCCCGTCGCTTCCTTCTGCGGCAGCGGGACGAGGATCGCCGTCAGCACCGCGTACAGAAGGTACGCGCCCAGCGCGATCCCCAACCATTTGCCGATATGTTTTCGCTTCATGTTTCACCTGCTCATCATAAAACCTGTTTTATCAGTTTATCATAAGGGATGCGCACTGTCCAGCATCCCGCCGGCCGCAGTTTTTCCCAGCTTTGTGCACAGCTTCCTTCTCCTGTTCAGAAGGTCTTTTGTCCCAAACGGCAGAATTTTGTAACGCCTCTTGCAATTCCGCATATTCCGACTTATACTGTGGGTAAATCAAAAATACCCAACGGGGGTATTGTGTTTTTCCGAAGGAGGAATCAAATTGAAAAAGGAAACCTACGACGTGACCGGCATGAGCTGCGCCGCCTGCTCCAGCCGCGTGGAAAAGGCCGTCGCCAAGCAGCCGGGCGCGCAGCAGGTCGCAGTCAACCTGCTGAAAAACAGCATGGTCGTCGAATATGACGAATCCCGGCTTTCGTCCGCGCAGATCATCGCCGCAGTCGAAAAAGCGGGCTACGGCGCGTCTCTGCACGCAAAGCCCGGCAGCGCGCCTGCCGCGCAGACGGCGGAAGCGGGCGGCGCCACTGCCGCGCAGAAGGCTTACCAAAGCATGAAAAAGCGCCTCGCGCTTTCGCTGCTCTTCACGATCCCGCTTTTCTATCTTTCGATGGGCCACATGATGGGTTGGCCGCTGCCCGCGTGCTTTTTCGGCATGGAGAACGCGATGACGTTCGCGTTCACGCAGTTTTTGCTGCTCATCCCCATCGTCTATATCAACCGCCAGTACTATATCGTCGGCTTCAGGACGCTCTGGCAGCGCTCGCCGAACATGGATTCGCTGATCGCGCTCGGTTCCGGCGCCGCCATCGTATACGGCATCTATGCCATCTATAAGATCGGCATCGGCTTCGGCCAGATGGATATGGACACGGTGCACACCTATATGATGGAGCTGTACTTTGAGTCCGCGGGCACGATCTTAACGCTCATCACCATGGGCAAGACCATGGAGGCCCGCGCCAAGGGCAAGACGTCCGACGCGATCACAAAGCTCATGGACCTCGCCCCCAAGACCGCGACGGTCGAGCGCGACGGCGCCGAGAGCGTCATCCCCGTCGAGGAGGTCCAACTCGGCGACGTGCTGATCGTCAAGGCGGGCGAGAGCGTCCCCGTCGACGGCGTCGTGCTCGAGGGAACGTCCTCGGTCGACGAATCCGCGCTGACGGGCGAGAGCATCCCCGTCGAAAAGCAGGCCGGAGACAGCGTCATCGGCGCGACCATCAACAAATCCGGCTATTTCAAGATGCGCGCGACCAAAGTCGGCGACGATACCGCCCTTTCCCAGATCGTACGCCTTGTGGACGAGGCCACGAGCTCCAAAGCACCCATCGCCAAGCTCGCCGATAAGGTCAGCGGCGTGTTCGTCCCCGTCGTCATCACGATCGCCGTCATCGCGACGGCCATCTGGCTGCTGACGGGCCACAGCGTGGAATTTGCGCTGTCCATCGGTATTTCCGTTCTCGTCATCAGCTGCCCCTGCGCGCTGGGTCTCGCTACCCCGACGGCCATCATGGTCGGCACGGGGCGCGGCGCGGTGAACGGCATTCTCATCAAGTCCGCCGAGGCGCTTGAGACGACGCACAGCGTCAACACCGTCGTGCTCGACAAGACCGGCACCATCACGCAGGGCAAGCCCGTCGTCACCGACGTCGTCGACGGCGGCATCGGCAGGGACAAACTTCTCTCCGTCGCCGCGTCGCTCGAAAAGCTCTCCGAGCATCCGCTTTCCGAGGCCATCGTGGCCGAGGCAGAGAAGGAATCGCTCACGTTCCTGTCCGTCGACAAATTTGAGCAGATCCCCGGTCAGGGCATCCGCGGCGAGGTCGAGGGCCAGCTCTGCCTTGCCGGCAACCGCCGCATGATGGAAGCAAACCGCATCGAAAACAGTGAGCTGCTCGCACAAGGCGAAGCGCTGGCTGAGGACGGCAAGACGCCGCTCTACTTTGCGCTGGACGGCAAGCTCATCGGCCTCATCGCCGTAGCCGATGTCGTCAAGCCCACGAGCGCGCAGGCCATCGCCGAGCTCTCGAGCATGGGCATTGAAGTCGTCATGCTCACGGGCGACAACGCCAAGACCGCCGAGGCCATCCGCCGTCAGGTCGGCGTGGACCGCGTCGTGGCCGAGGTGCTGCCGCAGGATAAGGAACGCGAGATCCGCCGCTTACAGGAGGGCGGCAAGAAGGTCGCCATGGTCGGTGACGGCATCAACGATGCGCCCGCCCTTGCGCGCGCAGATGTCGGCATTGCCATCGGTGCCGGTACGGACGTCGCCATCGAGTCGGCGGATATTGTGCTGATGCGCAGTGACCTTCTCGACGTCTCGACCGCCGTGCAGTTGAGCCGCGCGGTCATCCGCAACATCAAGGAAAACCTCTTCTGGGCGTTTTTCTACAACGCCATCGGCATTCCCATCGCGGCGGGCGTGTTCTACCCCGCCTTCCAGCTCAAGATGAACCCGATGCTCGGCGCGCTCGCGATGAGCTTCAGCTCGGTGTTCGTGGTAAGCAATGCGCTGCGCCTGCGCTGGTTCAAGGCCAAGCACACGGCGGCAGCACCGAAAACGGTTTCTTCTCCGTCGGATCGCGGAGTGGAGATAGCAAGCAAGGAAATTATGGCAAGTAATGAAAAAGGAGAAACAAACATGGAAAAAGTCATCAGCATTGAGGGCATGGCCTGCATGCATTGCGTGAATCACGTTCAGCAGGCGCTTTCCGCCGTCCCCGGCGTGAAGGAGGCAAAGGTCGACCTTGAGAGCAAGTCCGCCACTGTCAGCGTGGACGGCAGCGTGACCGACGCGGCGCTCAAGGCCGCAGTCGATGAGGCGGGCTATCAGGCCGTCTCCATCCGCTAAGGCCATGAGAGCCGATCGTGATTCCGTCCGCCGCAAGCTCAAAATCGCCCGCGGCCAGCTCGACGGCATTTTGCAGATGATCGACGACGACCGCTACTGCGTGGACATCTCCAACCAGCTTCTCGCCACGCAGTCGCTCCTCAAAAGCGCCAACCAGCAGATCATGCGCGCGCACATCGAAGGCTGCGTGCGCGAGGCTTTGCAGACCGACCATATCGACCCCAAGCTCGAAGAGGCCTTCCAGCTCCTCGAGCGCATGGCGCAGTCGTAAGACGCAAAAAAGGACCGGCAGGAAAAGGCACCCCCGCAGAGGGGCATCAACCAAATACCGTTCATGAGCAGAGCACGAGGCCACCGGATAATTTCCGGTGGCCTCGCTTTGCATTATATAGGCTGATGCCCCTTATTTGCCCTGATAGGCACGGTACAGGAAGGTCACGCTCTGGCCACGGGTGCAGGTGTTGTTGACACCGAAGGTTCCGTCAGCCAGACCGTTGGTGATGCCCTTCTTTACAGCCCATTCCACTGCCTTGGCATAATAAGCGCCGACGGGAACGTCCGCGAAGATGGAAGCCGCCTGCTCCTCGACAAACTCAGCAGAAACCGCAACCTTGCTGCCGGGCATGGGGAAGGTATACTTGCCGTTGCCCTTATCGGTCAGCTTGAGTTTATTGCCGCTGGCGCCCTTGACGGTGAGCTTATCCAACTCGTAGCCCTTATCGGGGGTCACGGTGATGGTCACGCGGTCACCCTTGGATGCGTTCTTGGGGCTGACGGTCACATCGCCGTTCTTGGTGCTGGGTGCGGTCACTGCATAGCTGGGATCACAATCCCCACGGCTGCTGGAGCCGCCGGAGGACGGACGGGTCAGCTTTGCAATCGTCTCCGCTTCAACAGTGGTTTCCTGTGTACCAGCCGCATCCTTAAAGACCTTCTGGCAAACAGAGCAGGTGTAGTATTCATGATTGCCGGTCTCTGTATAAGTCGCAGCCTTGGCTTCGGTCTTGGTCAGATAGGGGTGCTGCTTGCTGGTCTGCGCAGACAGCATGGTGTTATAAGCGTTCAGCACTTTGGCAACATTTTCTGCGCCGGTGATTGCGGTAACAGCCGTGTTATAGTCGGTTTCACTGACGGTGTAGGACTTATCACCGATGACGGTTGCCTCACCCTTGTTGTAAACAGTGTCGGCAAGGAACTTGACATAGTCCTGCACAACTTTCAGCAGTGCAGCCTTGGAATCTTCCAGCGCCTTGGTTGCATCAACTTCGGTCTTCGCAGCTCAGATGGCGGAATAGCCATCAGCCATTGCCTTCTGAATGTCCGGGGCCTCGCTGTACTTCATGTCAGAGCCGGGAACCGTGGTGGAGCCGAGCTTTGTGGACTCAATGTGGGCGGTCCACTGCGCCGCAGCATCGTTCGGGGTATAGATCGTTGCAGTGGCTTCGGAGCAGCCGTAACGCAGCGTGATCTTGGCAGTGCTGTCGGAAACGCTGACAGAGGTGACCTTTGCGTCGGCCTTTTCAGCCAGCGCTTCAGTAGCCTTAGCCTTGATTGCAGCTTCGTTCCATTCCGTGTTCGTAAAGTCGGCAGACTCCACCAGCGCCTTGACGGTCTGAACGGGATCCGCCTTATGGTCTGTAGCCGTTGTCCTCCGCCTGCATCACAGGGTTGTCCACCTCCGCACCGGGGATATACAGCCATGCCACGGTGTCGGGATTCTTCGCTCTGGCTTCCGCCAACTCTGCCTGCCTGTCCACCGAGGGGACAACTTCGCCCGCGGGAGTCGCTGATGGCTGAGGCGCAGATGTGCCGGAAGGCGTTCTGCTGGGAATGTCGATAGGCTCCGTCTCTTTCTGATAGCAGCCCATGACTGCCGTGGTCATGGCAAAGAGGAGGACGGCCATGCAGATGATCGGACGAATGATTCTTGTGATTCTTGCCATAATGCTGTCTCCTTGCCGCGCTGGGATAGCGGCGCAGCTCAAAATGTCATTGATTTGTTTCTTGTAGCGAAAATAGAACAGCGCAGCGTCAAGGCGAGATACCCGTCCGCTGCGCTGTCCGATGTTCGCTTATGGGGTCATACCAGCGGCTTTGATGTTTAGCCGTATGTCAGCCGGTCACTTCTTGCAGCGCCAGAGGAAGGTCACGATCTGCGCTCTGGTGCAATCCGCGTCGGGGCTGAATGTCGTGCTGGTGGTTCCCTTGGTAATGTTCTCCTTAACCGCCCACAGTACCGCATCAGCATAGTAGGCGTCAGACTTCACATCGGCAAAGGGATTGGCCGTACCCGCTGCCGGGGACTTCTCAGAACGCCACAGGAACGCGACGATCTGGGCACGGGAGCAGGTCATGTTGGGGCTGAACGTGGTGTCGCTGGTGCCCTTGGTGATGCCGTTTTCTACCGCCCACAGCACAGCGTCATAGTAGTAGCTGCCCACGGGAACGTCGGTAAACGGCATGGTGTGGGTTTCAGGTTCGGGACTGCCAGCGGCGCGCCACAGGAAGGTCACGGCCTGCGCTCTGGTGCAGGTAGCGTTAGGGCTGAAGGTCGTTGCGGTGGTGCCTTTCGTGATGCCGTTCTTAACAGCCCACTCAACGGCATCTCTGTAATATGCTTTGTCTGCCACATCGGTGAAAGACATATCCGATTTTGCCGTCCACTTTGCGTAAATGGTGGTATTGGAAGTCAGCCTGATAGAAGTGACTTTGATAGTCAGCTCTCTATTGCTGTACCAACCATCGAAGGTATAGCCGTCACGAGTAGGCGTATAGCCGGTCAGGTCAACCGTGGTGCCGCTGGTCTTAGATACCTTGGAAATGGCGCTGCCGCCGTTGGTATCGAAGGTCAGCGTGTAGCTGCTCGCTCCGCCGCCACCGCCTTCATTGCCGCCATTGCGCAGAATCGTCAGCGTGTAGGTTTTAGCACCGATCTTCACGACAATGTCGGTTGTGCCGCTGTTGGGGATGGCAACGGTTGCGCTGCCGCCGGTGGACAGATCCTGTCCGTTGATGCTCACGGGCTCTCCGTTTCCAGACACCGCTGTGACTATCGTAGATGTTGCTCCGCTATCATTTTGCAGCGTATAGGTATAGTTCGTTCCGTTGGCGGTAAAATCGCCGAGCCCCACTGCCAGACCGTCAAAGGTCAGAAGGTCATCACCGGACACTGCGGCTCGCACCACTACGCGGGTGCCAAGCCGGGAGAAGGTGACGGTTTCCGTCTGGAAGGTTTCCCCGGAGATGGCACCGCCAATACTGGTCTTTTTCGTTTCCAGAACGGTCCCGGCAGCATCCAGCAGCGTGGCCACCAGCTCTGCGCTATTCTGAGACTGCAGGCAGTTGTTGCGCAGGGTAATGGCGGCGGTGCTGTGACCGTTGCCGTCGTTCCCCTGTGCCACATCCATCGTCAGCTTCTCTCCGGTGCGGGCCAGTGCGCCGGTCATATGGACGCTGGCCTCGCTGTCACTGCCGTCATACTCCGGGAGGCGCTGATTGCCTCCCGTTCCACCGATCTTACCTTCCGCCCACGCCTCGGCGTACAGATAGGTACCCACATTGGGGATCTCGGTTTTGCCAATGGAGTTCATATACTGGCCCAGATCATAGGTCAGGTCCAGTGTAAAGCTTCCCTGATCGATGCGGGCGAGAGCGCTGTTGTCGGAAATGGTGATTTCATTACCATTAATACCACTAACCTGTGCGCCGTTTGTGGTGCAGGTTACCTTTGCAGGTTTGGTATGCAGATCATCCGCATAGAACGCAAGCTTCACCTCGCGGTTCTTTCCGCCGGCCAGCGTGGCAGCAGAGGAATTATAGAGGGTCATGCGCACCGTGCGGTTGCCGGCGCTCTCCGCAATCACTTCCATTTGCGAGATGCCAATGTCGGGATAATCCAGATACACTGTGCCGTTTTCGTTGATGCCGGCGGCGGTGATGGTATAGCTCGGGTCGGTCACGCTGTCCTTCACATGGTGCCAGACGGTAAGGGTGGTGCTTTCATTGGGCAGCAGTTTTTCCGTAAGGGTGGCGGTTTCCCCGCTGCCAAGCTTGACCGTTAGGTGTGTCACATCGTTCAGCCCGGTGTTGCGGATGGTAAAGCGAATGGGCGTCAGGCTGTTCAGCGCCAGCGTCGCATAATCCACACCGATCTGTTCCACTGCCACCGCATCGGTGACAAAATGAGAGGTAGCGGTATAGAGGATCGTTTCCTCACCCGGAACGGTCACGCCGCCGGGTTTCTTCGTGTTTACATCGTCATACCGGGTGGTCTGAATGGCAGCCTGCACCTGATCGGTGCCGCTGACATAGGCATCAAAGTGGTCAGCCAGCGTGCGAGGCGGCAGCTCTGCCAGTTCCAATGGTGCGGAGAGCGTGTAGGTATTTGTGGCATAGCGCAGCTTGGCCGCCTTCAAAATGCCGTGATCTACCGCGCCGTTGGCGCCATTGACAGTCTCATTCCAGACGATGGTAAGATCATTGAGGCTGCGATGAGCCTCGCTGAGGGAAGCGAAGCGGAAGTCTCCGCCCACGGCGGCGTTGCCGCTGCTGGTCAGGGCAGACAAAGAGCCGGGGAAACTGTTGGACATGGTGCCGCTGCCGTCCACAGCCAACAGCTGGATATCGCTGCTGCCGTCTCGGACACTATGCCAACCGATGACAAATCGGTCATCCACGCTGCCGAAGTTGGCTGCAACGACCTGGGGGTTTTCGTCAAGATTGCTGTCACAGGTCGCCAGCATGGCTGTACCGGGCATTCCGTTAGCAGCCACGGTACAATAGGCGATCTCGTAGGCGGAGGTATCTCCGGTTCCGCTGCGGTCCAGCGAGTAAACCGCCATAGCGGTTCCGTCGGGCAGCATGGCCGCCTGCAACGCCTTCACGCTGCCAGTAGCACCGTTATAAAGCATTTTGGCATCGCTCCAGGTGCCCTTAGCGCTGTCATAGCAACGGTACATGATACAATCTCTGGTCGTGAAGTTCAGCAGGTTGTTGCTGCCCGAAGTGCTCACGGGATCGGGGGTGTAGACGCTGCGCCAGAACACGATGGCCTTGCCGTTGCCGCCCGCTGCCGTGGCTGGGGCCAGATCCGGCGTGCCGTCTTCGGTTAGGCGGGTGGAAGTCCAGGTTGAGCCGTCATAGACGGACGCTACGATCTCCGTGCTGTTCATCAGCAGGTTTTGCTCTTCCAATGTCACGGGATCACCGGCATTTTTACCCGGTAGCTCGGTGCCCATGCGAACCCAAGCCGCCGCCGCGAAGCTGCCAGTGCCGGACAAAGAAACGCTCGTGTCGCCGTAGCCGGGGAACTCTGTGGGAGCGGCAATTTCACTGGAGGGAGCATAGACGCTGCCATTGAGGGTGGAGAAATGTGCCCGGCTGTCGTAAATATTTTTGCTGTCGCCGTCGTTGATGTAGGCCAATATCTTCCCGTCATCGCTGAGCTGTGGATAGGATGTGGGGTTGGCATTGGTCTGGATGTTTTGCAGCCCACTGGGGGAGTTCAGGGAGAACAGCACCATCCGCTGCCGGGGCTGGCCCCAGGTACGGGCATATTGCTCCAGATAGTCCCGGCTTTGGAGCGTTGCACTGGCAGAAGCCACCTGCATTCCGCTCTGGGCCGCCGCCATCCGCAGCGAGGCAAGGCTCAGCCCACTGGTGGCGTTATTCCAGTAGTCGTCGATTGTTTTCCAGTCATGATAAGTCTGGGTGCCTTCAAGGGTTCCGGAGGCGATCACCGCCTCGTAGGAGATAAACAGGAAGCTGGCTACAAATTTGATTCCCACTTCGCTTCCGATCCCCAGGGCCTGACCGTTGATCTGGCGCTTTTCCTTGTCGGCAAGATAGGTGCGGGAGAGGAACTTATTCTGACTGTCCACATCCAAATTGCCGAATAGTCCGATCTTCAGCGCCACGACCGAATAGTCAAAGCCAATGCCGCCAAACGCGTGGACATAGGCGTTGATACGCAGCGTGGTCAAAAAGTCATTCACCGCCGTGGCCGTGGGATCGCTCCAGGCAAGCTCTGTACCCTGTCCCTGCTGGCCGTAGCGCACTGCGGTACGGAAATCCAGCTGAATGGCACCGCCCAGCTCAAAGGTTGCTGTCAACGGCACGGGGCCGGCCATGGCGTTCACGCTGAAGGAGAAGCCCACGCCAACGCCGGCGGTAAAGCCGCCGCCTACGGTGAAAACCTCCCACTCCTTTTTTTCGGCGTTATAGCGGATCTCCGCTTCGTAAAAGCCCTCCAACTGCAAGTTGAGATCCGTGCTGGTGACATTGTCGGCCAAGGAGTTGGTTTTGTAGTCCCCCTTGGGATCATAGGTTCCCTGGGCCATCTGGCTCAGGTCCCCGGTACCGGGCACACCCACTTCCAGGTTCTGCGTCAGCACATTCGCACCCAACGCCACGCCGTCCTCGGAATAGTCGAAGTCCTCCATCTCCAGCGTATTGTACCCTGCCCAAATCATGGCACGGAACACGGAGGGATCTTCGCTGGGGGTGATAATCATTTTGAACACGGAAGTGTCCACCGGACCGCTCAGATCATCCAGCCGCCCGGTCAGCACCTTGAGAATGTTGCTATCGCCCACTCCGCCAAAGTCGACTTGATTCACTCCACTGGAGGAGCTCATCGTCGCCAGAATACCGGTGACGCGCTCATCCTCTGTCACCTTGGGCACTCGGGTCAGATCAATGACCCGGAAGGGCATTATTTTCTCCTGCAGCAGGCTGCCGTTCAGTCTCAGCTGCGTTTTCATACCCACATCCTTGCCGTCGGCGATCCATCCAGAGGTGGTCATGGTGGCCTCGGTGAGGGTCAGATCGTTTTCCGCTACGGGGATGGATGAGAAGGGATACTGCTTGGTACTGCTGCTCTGGGCGGCAGGAAGAACGCCGTATTCGTCCGCCAGCTTGAGACTGTAATTCTTCGCATTGGCAATATCCTCGCCCCAGAGGAACATGGTGGTGTGCAGGCTTGCTGTTTT